>Ga0126381_100001980_pt1 | contig 22055 bp, 22 predicted proteins | sample PanSoiMetPlot_28_FD_96465 | JGI IMG/M metagenome (GOLD analysis project Ga0126381, IMG submission 96465) | Tropical forest soil microbial communities from Panama - MetaG Plot_28 | ecosystem: Environmental > Terrestrial > Soil > Tropical forest > Bulk soil | place: Panama | collected 2016-02-17
AGAAGGTGGCGACGGTGGACATGACGCTGACAAGCGCCGCGTGCCCGCTCACCGACGTGATCGAGGACCAGGCCCGCGAGGCCCTGGACGGCGTGGTGTCCGACTTCCGCATCAACTGGGTGTGGATGCCGCCCTGGGGCCCCGAGAACATCACCGAAGACGGCCGCGAGCAACTCCGTGCCCTGGGCTTCAACATCTAACCAGGCTTCAACATCTAGTGATCTAGTGATCTAGTGGCCGAGGCGGCGCAGGTGCTCGCTGAATCGGTCGTCGGCCTCGTCGCTGGATTCGGCTGATCCCTCCGAGATGTCGTGGGCGTAGGCGGTGTCCATGTACTCGCGAAGGAACTTCACCTTCTCGCCGCTGATCTGGACGACGAACGCGTAGGAGTTCTCGTAGTCGTTGCCGTTGCGCAGCTTCCCGCGGCCTATGGTCTGCGCGACCACCCAGTCGCCTTCGCCGATCATGCGGACGACCTCGATCTTCGGGTCTCCGGGCTCGAACAGGCCTTCGCGCACGGGCTGGAGGAAGTCCTCGCAGATCGCCCGGCGCCCGCGTTCGGACGGGAACCCCCGCGCCACGTCGTTGACCATCCAGACCGAGTCGTCGTCCAAGAACTCGCCGACCGCGTTGAAGTCCCCGGTGCTCAGCGTCGCGAAGAAGCGCGACAGCACGTCCTTGGGGTCGCTGGGTGCATCGGACATCCTGACCTCCTTTGCACCGATGTTCTCACGCGTCGCGCTTCCGCGACATGTCCCGAGTCCGCCCGATACGCGCCACGGTGTGCCGCGACAACGCGGACCGGCCAGCGCGCGTGCCAGGACACAGTCAACGTCCGGCGGGACGCGTGAACGTCAGGTGCGTGACGCCACTCGGGCCCGTCACGGCCTCTACGTCGAATCGCCGCTCGAGCCCTTCGAACCCGTCCCAGACCCGCTCACCGCGCCCGAGGACGATCGGCACCAGCGCGATGTGCATGTGGTCGATCAAGTCGGCCGCCAGGAACTCGCGGATGGTCGCCGGCCCGCCGCCGATGCGGACATCAAGGCCGCCCGCCGCCTCCAGGGCGACGTCCAGCGCCTCGCGCGGGCTCGCGTCGATGAAATGGAACGTCGTGCCGCCCTCCATCTCGATCGACGGCCGCGGGTGGTGGGTGAGCACGAACACCGGCGTGTGGAATACGGGATCGTCGCCCCACCAGCCCTTCCACTCTTCGTCGGCCCACGGGCCGCGCTGCGGCCCGAACTTGTTACGCCCCATGATCTCCGCGCCGACACCAGGTCCCCAGTTGCTCGCCAGCGCGTCCTCGACACCGGTTGATCCGCCGGGCTCGCCGTGCATCGCGTGGAAGGTGCGGGTGCCGAAGAACCATTCCGTCAGCCGCCCGCCCGCGTGACCGAAAGGCGCCTCCAGGCTCTGCCCCTCGCCGGTGCCGAACCCGTCGAGCGACACGCAGAAGTTGTGCACGCGAACCAGCGACATGGCAACCAGCGACATGGCGGAAACCTCCTAGCCACAGCGGACAGGGTCAGTGAGTGAGTCAGGCGGGGAACTGGGTCAGGGACAGCGTGTTGCCGTCTGGGTCGGGAAACCAGGCGATCCGGCTGCCTCCCGGCGCGGTCCAGATGCCGTCCTCGTCCTGGTTCATCACCTCGTAGTGCAAGAAGGCGACGCCGCGCGCGGCGAGTTCCCTGACGACGGCGGTGATGTCAGGGACATTCCAGCCGAGGACGGTGTAGCCGGGTGTGGCCACCACGGGGACCGCGGTGACGCGGAGCATGGTCCCGTGCGCGTCGAAAACGCACGCGTAGTCGTTCTGCTCGGTCACCGGCAGGCCGAGCACCTGCTCGTAGAACGCGCGTGCGCGCTCCAGGTCGGCCGCCGCCGCGAAGGCGATGACGTCGCACGATTCCAGCATGGCTGGCCCCCCATTTTTACAGGATCGCCACCGCGTTGGCCGGCGAGCCGATCCCGCCGGTCAGGTTGAGTGGCACGCTCACGAAAAGGAACTCATAGCGCCGTTCCCGGTGGCACGCCGCGGCGAGCGCGGCGAAGTCGAACAGTTCGCCGATAGCGAAGCCAAGGCAGGGAATCAGCCGAAGGTGCAGCGAGCCCATGCCCGGATCCATGGGCACCGCCTCGACCGCGGGGTTGTCGCTGGTCACCGCCGCGACGCCGGTGTCCCACAGGAACCGGCTCATCTCCTCGCTGCCGGCTAGCCCGGCGCAGGTGTAGCTGAACGGGTCGGCGAGTCTGGCGGACAGGTCTGCCCGCGCCTGTGTGTCCAGCGTCTGGTACTTCTCCGTCCAGCCGGTCCGGACGCACAAGATGTCGCCGAACCGCAGGCTGGTGCCCTGCGCCCGCAGCGCCGCCTCGATGTCGGCGACGCCGAACACCACATGGGTGAACGGGTCGTAGCCATCGGCCCCGGCGAGGTCGATGAGGACGCCGCGGCCGACGATGCCCGGCCGGGCCCAGTGCTGGATGCCGAGCGGGCCCGGATCGGCGTCAGGGCTGCCCTGCCAGCCGCCGTAGAAGCCCTCCTCGCCGGCCCGGATGTGCCGCAGGCCATCCCACTGGCTCGACGCCTGCAGGTAGAAACCGTCCAGCCGGTCGTCCCAGGCGCCGCCGCCCGGTCCCATCGGGAACAGGGTATGCCTGGGCGACTGCCTGCCGAAGAACGACGGATCCGGCAGGCCGAGCGGCAGGCTCAGCCCGATCCGCTCGCCGGTGCGCACCGCCGCGGTCGCGGCCGCGACCACGTCACCGCGGAGCCTGTTCAGCGTGCCAAGCTGGTCGCCAGGACCATGGACGTGCCAGGAGTGCCGCAGGCCCGAACCGGGCAGGCGGGGAAGTTCGTCGAACGGGACGACCACGGTGTCAGGCTCGCTCACGATCCAGACGGTACCGGACCGGCGCGCAACGGCAAGAAGGTGCCAGTCAAATATCCGATAGGCTCCCCGCGGCCGCGCGTGGCAGTCTGTCGTCATGACGGCGTCAGGGGAGCAGGCCGCGTCCGAGCGGGTGTGGCGGCAGGTCACCGAAGGTCCGCGGCGCGCGCTCGAACGCGGGCTCAGCCCGGCCGACCTGCAGACGCTGCTGCTTGACGTGAGCCGGCGCCGGGCGGCGGCGGTCACCCCGGCCCGGCTGATGAGCCGCTGGCAGCAGGACAGGTACGTGCGGCTCGCGGGCAGCGATCCGCGGCACGTCTGGCAGCTGGAGAGCAGGCTGTGGGGGCTGCTCCCCGGCGAGTTCACCGGTGTCGACCTGTCGCCGGTCGCGCCGCTCGGCGTCAGTTCGGCGCTCGGGCCGGTCAGCCAGGACCGGGTGATCTCGACGGTCCGCGGCAGTGAGGTCGTCAGCGACCCGACCAATGTGCTCGCCCTGGAGGCGGCGCTGCGGCGGCAGCGCTCCGGCGCGCCGGCGGTGAACCTCGCGTCCTGCCATCGCGTGCTGCGCGGCCAGCCTTTCGACGCTCCGGGCGCCTACCAGCATTTCCGGCTGTTCGCGCTGGTCAGCAGCGCCAGAGATGGCGGGTCGGCGACGACTGAGGCGGCGATGCTCGGCGCGCACCTGCGATTTTGGAGCCGGGCGCTGAGCGAGCTTCTCCCAGCCGGGAAAGTGACGATCAGCTTCACGGTGTTCGGCTTCCCGCCGCTGTCTGAGCGGATCCGCGACACCGTGCTGCCCGCCCTCCGCCCGCTGCCGGCGGACGTCACGATCGAAGAGGACCCGGGACGTGAGCGGGCTCGCGGCTATTACGAGCGCGGCGCGATCAAGATTGACGCCGCGACGGACGCCGGCACGCTGGAGGTGGGCGACGGCGGGTTCACCGACTGGACCGCCCGGCTGCTCAGCGACGCCAAGGAACGCTGCTTCATCTCCTGTGCCTCAACCGAGCGCCTGGCGGCGCTCGCCGTCCCGGCGTGACGAAACTCAGCCGTCCCGGCATGACGAAGCTCAGCCGGGTCGCCGGCCGAGGAACGCCGTGAGCCGGTCGCCGGGGCTGGCATCGCCCGGCACCGGGACGGGCGGCGCGAACAGGGGGTAGCGGCCCGCGGGGGGGACCAGCAGCCAGGACAGTTCGAGCAGGTCGGTCGCCAGCGCGGGAGGAATCGGCAGGCGGTGCCCGCACGCCGCGGAGACGTCCCAGCCGTGCACCGCGAGCTCCAGGGCCGCCACCGCGGTCAGGGTGCGCAGCGTCATCGGCCGCCCGGCGATCGTGATGACGCGGTCGCCGCCATCGTCGCCCGGCGCGAGACCGGCGCGCGACGCGTGCGACACGCGCAGCAGACTCGTAACACGCTCGCGGAAGGTCGCGACGGGATCGGCCGCCACGGGAGCCGACCCGACCAGGGCGACCGATCCGGCGCCGATGCCCTCATGCAGCGCGGCGAGGGACTCATCGGCGTGCGTGAGCAGCATCCCCAGATTCCAGCCCCGGCACGGCGTCGGCAGGCCCAGCAGCTCCGGAGTCACCCCGCTGGCGGCTTCGAGCGCGTAGCCGGCCGCCCGCTCGAGCACCGGGATCACCGCCGTGCCGCCGGCATGCCCGGCACGCCCGGCGCGTCCGGCGCGGCGCCCTCAGGTGCAGCGCCCTCAGGTAGCGTCGCGGGCAGGCCGAACGCGGCGAACAGGCGGGGGTCGAGGAACGCGTCGATCCGCGCGACGCGTCCCTCGCGCAACGTCAGGACCTGGACCACGTACGCCCGCCGCACGCCGTCCTGGCCGCGCCGGTAGCCGGCCAGCGCGGGCTGGCCGTTGGCCGCGGTCGCGATCATGGTCAGCGCGCCCGGCTCGCGCAGCACATGCGCGCGCAGGAACCGCACGACGTGCGCCCGGCCGGCGAACCAGGCCGGCACAGGCGGCATCTCGAATACCGTGTCCGAGCGCAGCAGCTCCGCGACGGCGGCGACGTCGGCGTTCTCGAACGCCGCCGCGTACTTGTCGAGCAGCGCCTGGTCACCGGGGTCGGCGGGTTCGCGGATGTCATCGTAGTCAGGCGTCAGCTGCGCCAGCCGCGCCCGGGCTCGCCGCAGCGCGCTGTTGGCCGCGATGGTCGTGATGCCGAGTAGCGAGGCGACCTCCGCCGCGCGCCATCCCAGCACGTCGCGCAGGATCAGCACCGCGCGCTGCCTGGCGGGCAGGTGCTGCATGGCGGCGATCAGCGCCAGCCGGATGTTGGCCCGCGACGCCGCGACAGCGGCCGGATCGGCCGCGTCGGAGCTCAGCAGCGCGTCGGGGATCGGCTGCAGCCACGGCACTTGCGGCATCGCGGCGGCGACGGGTCCTTCCGGGTTCTGGCCGGGATTGCCAAGACCGGACGGCAGCGGCCGGCGGCCGCGGGTCTCGATGGCCCGCAGGCACGCGTTGGTCGCGATCCGGTACAGCCAGGTCCGCAGCGACGCGCGGCCCTCGAATCGCCCGTAGGACCGCCACGCCCGCAGCAGCGTCTCCTGGACCTGGTCTTCCGCGTCGTCGACCGAGCCGAGCATCCGGTAGCAGTGCGCGAGCAGCTCCGGCCGCAACGGGTCGGTCATCCGCGCGAACTCCTCGCTGTCGGACATCGCAGGCTCCCGTCAGGCATCGCGTGCGCGCGCCGGCCGCGCGCACGCCTCACCCATACAGATCCCGGCCGAAGCCGAAACTCACCGGCCGCGGCCCGGTGAGTTTCCCAGCGCACCCGGATCAGTACAGGTAACCGACCGAAAGGGAGATCGTCATGAGCGACATCACGGGCAGGACAACGATGGTCGTCGGCGCCAGCCGGGGCCTGGGCCGCGGGATCGCGGCCGCGTTCGCGCAGGCCGGCGACAACGTGATCGCGGTGGCCAGGTCGCAAACTGCCCTCCCTGGCATCAAGACCGAGGTCGCGGACGCGGCCGACCCGGCGGCGGCGCCGGCCCTGCTCGACCAGTACGAGCCCGACGTGCTCATCCTGGTCGCCGGCGCCAGCCCGGTGCCGCGCCCGCTGCAGCTCCAGACGTGGGAGACGTTCTCGGTCAACTGGCACGCCGACGTCAAGATCGCGTTCAGCTGGCTCAGGGAGGCGCTGCTCAAGCCGCTGAAGCCGGGCAGCAAGGTGGTGGTGATAAGCAGCGGGGCGGCCATCGCCGGATCGCCGGCGAGCGGCGGGTACGCCGGCGCCAAGGCCACCCAGCGGTTCATCGCGGCGTACGCGCAGCAAGAGTCGCGCCGCGCCGGCCTGGACATCACCGTCACGGCGGTGCTGCCGCGGATGACGCCGCTCGGCGACGTGGGCAAGAGGGGGGTCCGGGCGTACGCCGCCAGGACCGGCCAGACCGAGCACGAATACATCGCGAACCTGGGCGAACTGCTCACGCCTGAACTGGCCGGCGCGGCCCTGGTCGACCTGGTCGGCCAGGACCCGGCGGCGACCGCCGCCGCCTACCTGCTCACCGCCGGCGGACTGCGGGTGGGCTAAGGGTGGGTGCAGAGGGTGTAAACCGAGGCGTAACATCGGCGGACATGCGCGCCGTCACCGAGCTTGACCTGCCCGAGATCGACTACAACTCACCCGACTTCGGGCCGGCGACCTATCACGAGATGCTCGCCAGGGCACGCGAGCAGGGCTGGCTGGCCCACTCGCCCCTGGCGTACATCGTGCTGGACGCCGATTCAGGCGACTTCTTCCTGCGCGCCAGGCAGACCGCGTTTCCCGGCCGGCAGATCGCCGAGCTGTTCGGCATCACCGAAGGGCCGCTCTACGAGCACATCGACGCCAACATCTTGAACCTCACCGGTGACAAGCACCGGCGGCTGCGGTCGCTGGTTGGCCACGCGTTCACGCCACGGGCCGCGGACCGCTGGCGGCCGGTGATGCGCGAGTTCCTGCAGGAGCTGTGGACCGAGCTTGGCGGCGCGAAGCGCGCCGAGTTCGTGCGGGCGATCGCCAAGCCGTATCCGAGCCGCGCGATCGCGGCCGTCCTCGGCGCCCCCGTCGACGACGCGCCGAAGCTGCACCACTGGTCGAATATGGTGCAGCGCCAGTTCGACATCCAGGCGCTGGCCACCCAGACCCCCGAGATCGAGCAGGCGGCCGTCGAGGCGCGCGAGTACGTGACAGAGTTGCTCGCCCAGCGCAAGCTCGCGCAGCGCCAGGCCAGCCCCGACGACGACCTGATCAGCGAGCTGCTGCGGGCCGAGGAACAAGGCGACAAGCTCAGCCCCGACGAGTGCGTGAACCTGGTGCTCAACGTGCTGCAAGGGGCGGTGGACACGACGCAGGGTCAGCTCTCGCACGCGCTGCGGCTGTTCGCCCAGCACCCCGCCCAGTGGGAACTGCTCGGCGAGCATCCGCAGCGGCACGCGGCGGCGGCTGTGCAGGAGGTGCTGCGGTTCGAGCCGGTCGCGCCGTTCACCGCGCGCATCGTCCTTGAGGACATTGAGCACCGCGACGTCGTGTTCCCCGCGGGCACGATCGTGGCGGTCTGCTCCGAGCGGGCCAACCGCGAGCGCGACGGCGAGGCCTTCGACATCAGCGCCGAACGCGACTCCAAGCTGTTCACCTTCGGCGCCGGGGCGCACTTCTGCCTGGGCGCCAACCTGGCCCGCGCCGAACTCGAGGAGGCGCTGACGTTCCTCGCGCCCCGGATGCCCGGGCTCGCCCTAGATGGTGAACCCCAGCTAGGCGGCGTGGAGGGAATCTACGGAATCGACTCGCTGCCCATCCGGTGGGATTAAGCCGGGCAGGTCCAGTCTTCGGGGCTCAGCAGCATCCCGAGGTCCTCGCTGTCCGGTGGCGGGAAGTGCTCGCGCAGCGTGAACGCGTGCGGCGTGGGACCGTGCGCGCGCAGGTGCCGCACCCGGTCTTCGGCCTCGTGCACGGTGGGGATGTGCCCGCGCGGAATCCACCACAGCGCCGTGTACGCGTCCTTCATGTGCTCGAACCACTCGCGCCGGCGCCGCAGCACCGCCAGGTGCGCCGGGCCGTAGATGAAGCTGCCCAGCGCCTCGACCGACTCCCAGACGGACATGTTGATCAGGACGCCGCCGTCGGCGCCCTCCGCGTCCCGCTCGAACGCGCGGATCGCCGTCGCGTTTCCGTCCTCCGTCTGCAGCCGCCAGACGAACCCGGGAGCCGCGTCCGCGATCGCGTTCACCGGGTCGAGCTCCGCCACGAAATCCGCGATCCGCGGACTGTCCAGCGGCGCGAGCAGACGGCCGACGTTCACCTGCGCGAGCACATAGGTCATATCTGGATGCTAACGGCAAACGGCGGCGGTGGACGCGACGGGTGCCGTGGGGTATGGCTAGCACCATGACCGTCAGCGACCCAGCCACAGTCCGCCAACTCGTCACGCGATCCGACAGCCACCCGGCCCTGGTGGTGCCCGAGTCCGGGGTCAGCGTCTCGTACGCCGCGTTGCAGGGCGCGCTCGACCGGGCGGCCGGACGGCTCGCCGCGCTCGGCGTCCGCGACGGCGACCGGGTAGCGCTGGTCGCCGCCAACGGCCCGGCCCTGGTCGTGGCGTTCGTCGCGCTGGTCGCCAGCGGCGTGGCGGCGGCGCCGCTGAATCCCGCGCTTGGCGTCGCCGAGCTGACCGCCGAACTCGAGGACCTGCGCGCCTCCCGGCTGCTGCACGACGGCTCGGCCACCGCGGCCACGGCGGCGGCCGCGGCCGGCGTGCCCGCGAGCGTGATCGCGTTCACCGACGCCATGCTGCGCGTCGACGGCGACGCCGGCGACCCTCTTGAGGCGGCCGGAGACCCGGACGCGCTGGCCCTGCTGCTGCACACCAGCGGCACCACGAGCAAGCCGAAGACGGTGCCGATCAGGCAGCGCAACCTGGTCGCGTCGACCGGCGCTGTAGCGCGGACCTACAGGCTGACCGGCGAGGACGTGACGATGTGCGTGATGCCGCTGTTCCACGTGCACGGCCTGGTCGCCGCGGTCCTCGGCACGCTGTCGACCGGAGGCACGGTCGTGCTGCCGCGGTTCCGGCCGTCCGCGTTCTGGGACGACGTCGCCAGGCACGCCGCGACCTGGTACACGGCGGTCCCGACCATCCACGCGCGGCTGCTCACCCGCGCGGTGGAACAGCCTGTGCCCGCGCACCGGCTCCGGTTCGTCCGCTCCTGCTCCGCGCCGCTGCCCACGGTGCTGTGGCAGCGCTACGAGGAGGCGACCGGCGTGCCGCTCGTCGAGGCGTACGGGATGACGGAGGCGGCCCACCAGATGGCGTCGAACCCGCTGCCGCCGGGCGAACGCCGTCCGGGTACGGTCGGGCGGCCGACCGGCGTCGAGATCGCCGCGCTCGACGAGGACTGGCAGCCGGTGCCAGCCGGCGCGCACGGCGAGGTGTCGGTGCGCGGCCCGTCGGTCGTAGACCATTACCTGGACAATCCGGTCGCCACGGCCGCCTCCTTCAGGGACGGCTGGTTCCGCACCGGCGACGTCGGCACGCTCAGCGCGGACGGCTACCTCACCCTGGTAGGACGCCTGAAGGAGCTGATCAACCGGGCGGGGGAGAAGATCTCGCCGTACGAGGTGGAGGACGTGCTGCTCACCCATCCCGCGGTCGCCGAGGCGGCGGCCTACCCCGTGCCGGATGAGAAGTACGGCGAACAAGTGGGTGTCGTCGTCGTGCTGACCGCCGAGGCGACGCCGGCCGAGCTCAGCGCGCACTGCGCCGACCGGCTGGCCGCGTTCAAGCGGCCGGCCAAGGTGACGATCCTGCCCGAGATCCCGAAGGGACCGACGGGCAAGATCCAGCGCCGCACCCTGGCGGGGCTGGTGGATCAGTGAAGGTCGCTGTCGTCGGCGCCGGCGCGATCGGCGCCTACGTCGGCGCGGCGCTGCACCGCGGCGGCGCGGACGTCCACCTGATCGCGCGCGGCGAGCACCTGGCGGCCATGCGGCGAAACGGTGTCACCGTGCTCAGCCCGCGCGGCGACTTCCACGCCCGACCGCACGCGAGCGCGGACCCCGCCGAGGTCGGACCTGTCGACATCGTCTTCCTCGGGCTGAAGGCATACAGCTACGCCGGCGCGGGAAACCTCATCGGGCCGCTGCTCGGCCCGGACACGGGGGTCGTCGCCGCGCAGAACGGCATCCCGTGGTGGTATTTCCACGGGCTCGCCGGTCCGCATGAAGGCCGCCGCGTCGAGGCGGCCGATCCGGGCGGCGCCGTCTCCGCGGTCATCCCGCCCGCCCGGGCGATCGGCTGCGTCGTGTACAGCTCGACGGAGATCGCCTCGCCCGGGGTGATCCGGCACATAGAGGGCACCCGGTACTCCATCGGGGAGCCGGACGGCAGCATCTCGGCGCGTTGCGCCGCGTTCAGCCAGGCGATGGTCGCCGGTGGCCTGAAATGCCCGGTCGAGACCGATCTGCGCTCAGACATCTGGCTCAAGCTGATGGGCAACGTGGCGTTCAACCCGATCAGCGTGCTCACCGGCGCGACGATGGGCCAGATCGCCGCGCACCCGGGCACCCGAGAGCTGGTCCTGGGCATGATGCACGAGACGGCCGAGATCGCCACCGCGCTCGGCAGCCCGCCCAAGATCTCGGTCGAGCGCCGGTTCGAAGGCGCCGCGAAAGTGGGCGACCACAAGACGTCGATGCTGATGGACTGGGAGGCGGGCAAGCCGCTCGAGTCCGACGTCCTGCTCAAGGCGCCCGTCGAACTCGCCCGCCTGGCCGGCGTCCCCGCCCCCAACCTCGAGACGGTCTCCGCCCTGATCGACCTCCTCACCAGCCACCCCAACCCCGACTCCTCACCCGCCACCCCAACCCCGACTCCACTCCCGACTCCACCCCCGACTCCACCCCCGCCCACCCCCTGGCATGAGGGGAATGGGCCATTCACCTCATAAGACGAGGGCAGGGGGCCATTCACCTCACCGCCCGCCGCTCGGCGTCGGCGCTAGTTGGGACCCTGGGGTCTGGTGTGGCGGAAGAGTATCGTGGTAATTGCAGCGTGTGATCAGTGGCGATCGCTTTGTGGTAGGTGGTGCGGATGCATACGGTTAGGTACAGAGCTCTCATCGCGCTCGACGCCATTCCCGCTCAGGTGAGCCAGCCGGCGATGAGCACGCGCCCCGACCGGCACCTGGCGTCGATCCCGCGGCAGCTTTCGAATCACACCCATTCGCTGATGGTCCGCGCGGCCTGCCTGAGCAAGCCGAGCTACGCCAGGGTCTTCCCCGCCGAGATCAGCTGGGACGACGAGAAGCAGCTGCACCCGGGCGACCGCGCCGAGGTGACGATCACGCTGATCGACGACGAGGCGGCCGCGTTCTTCGGCGCGGGGCAGCGGTTCACCTTGTGGAACGGGGAAGAGGTGGGCCACGGCACGATCTCGCGCCAGGTGCACACCGAATACGGCCCGAGCTGACCGCGACCCGTCATTACCGCAGGTAAGACGCGCCGTTGAGGTCGAGGACGGCGCCGCTGGCCCACTGCGCCCGCGGCGACGCCAGGTACGCCACTGCGTCCGCGACCTCCTGCGCGGTGGCCACCCTGTTGAACGGGCTCTGCGCCCGGATGACGTCGCCGGCCGCCGTCGCGAGTTCCGCCGCGGTCATGTCCGTCTCCACGTAGCCGGGGGCGACCGACGCGACGGTGATGCCGTACGGGGCGAGCGCGACCGCGAGCGACTGCCCGAACGCGTGCAGCCCGGCCTTGCTCGCCCCGTACGCGGGATGGTCCGGCTCGCCGCGGAACGCCCCACGCGAGCCCACGTTGACGATCCGCCCACCTCCAGCACCACTGCGCATACCGCCGTCGCGCGCGATCATGTGCCGCACCGCACACCAGGTGGCGTTGGCGGCGCCGACCAGGTTGACGCCGAGCGTCGCCCGCCAGGCCTCCTGCCACTGCTCGTAGCTGCCCTCGAGAACCGGGTGCGGCAGGTAGACACCCGCGTTGTTGACCAGCACGTCGAGCCCGCCGAGCGCGTCCGCCGCCGCGTCGACCATGACCCGCACCGCCGCGGCGTCGGCGAGGTCGGCCCGCACCACGACATGCCCGTCGCCGGGGAGGCTCATCCGCACCCCAGCGGCCAGATCCGCCGCGTCCCTGTGATGCACCGCCACCCGGTCACCGCCCGCGGCGAACGCCCGCGCCACGGCCGCGCCGATGCCGCGGGACCCGCCCGTGACAAGAACCGCTCGCCCGCTCACCCGCGCGACTCTACCGGGTCGCCTGCCTCGCGGCGGGATTGCCGCTCACCCTGTGTAGAGCGACGCCCCCTCCAAGTTCTTGACGATGGTATACGTCGAGGTAAACAGAACGTTGTCGAAGCAAAGGATGGGGTTGTTCCCGGCGCCGTAACTGTACGCCGGACCACATTCGCCGGGGCCAGTACCTGACACGGCGCCTACCCCGGCCTGAATCATCCCGGATGCGAGGACCTGGCCCGGCTGCGTGTTCGCGAGCGACATCACCGGGCCGCCGCTATCGCCCTGCATCACGGCTATGTGGGCGACCGTGTCGTTGTGGCCCTCGATGGTGTTGAGATTGCCGTAACCGGGGTCGTTCCATACCACGAGCTCGTTAGTGACCTCGATGTCGCAGTGCTCGCCCGAATTCCCTCCCTCGGTGCACAGCAGGTCGTGCAGGCCGATTGGGCCGAAGCCGACGACCACCAAGGGCTGACTCGTCGTATCCCACCCTAGGTGTTGCATAAAGAAATACCCGCCGCCGGTCAGCACGCGCGCTCCGCCGTCCGCCGAAAGCTCCAATGTCGTGCCGAACTTCTTGTTAGCGGGGACGCTCCCGCAGCACGAATCCGCAACCACAAAGTCCTGGCGGTTGCAGTGGCGCGCGGTTTCCGTGTAGTGGACGCCGCCGATCGTAACGGCGAAGCCGGCGGAGCAGAAGCCACCGGTCCCCTCACTTTTCATGAGGTCGCCGGAATTGAACGGGGCGACGTCGTCGTCTCGGCCCGAGGCCGCGGACGCGCGAATGCCGGGTATGACGCGGACAGGAATGCCCTGGACCGTGGCGGTCAGTGACCGCACCTGGGGCGCGCGGCGCGCCGCCGGAACCGCCGTGTACGTTCCCTCAACGGTCAGTCCGGTCTCGGCGGCCGTCACGCCGCCTATCGCCGAGACATGGAACCCAGCCCACTTGCCTTCCGCCGCCTGCTTCCAGATGGCGGCGATGGCCGCCTTGATCTGCTGGAGGCTGTATTTGCGGTGCTGTACAGTCACGCTGATGCCGCGCCGTTGACCTTCGCGGATGATCGCCTTCAGCAGGGCTGTCCTCGGGCCGTACCACATGATGGTCGTGGCCTTGCGGGCCAGGTGGTCGATCGAGCCGACGTAGCCACTGCCGGCAAAGCCGGGCTGGCCGAACATCCACACCCGGAACGCTTCGATGGCGGCCTGATTGCGAATAACCCCAGCTCCGACGGTTTTCACAAACTCACTGACTACTGGGTCATTCACCTGCGACGCGGAGAGCGTTTTCTGTGCATATAGGGTTCCCCGCGCCGGCATAGCGCCAGCTGGCAGAGCAAAAGCAAAAAGTCCGATGAGGATGCCTGCCACTGCGCATAGCGTAATTCGGCGCGCGATCATGATTACTTGCCTCCGCGGCGAGCGAGTGTGTGCTCCAAATCTGGAGCACGACTAGTCGAATGTCAACGCCCGTCATCACGACCGCTCCGCGGCTCTTAGCGTAAAGCGGATAAGGCGCCAAGATGAAAATTTCAGCTAAGCGTCGCACAATGCCAGTAGCTTGCTGACCGTCGCCCAGTTGCGTGCCGTCCCGACGGTGCCGGCTTTCGGCGCGCCGACGATCTTCATCGTCGCCTCCGCCACCTCGCTCCTCCCGAACCCGTCGGGGGTGTGCAGGTACAGCGCCCGCTCGGTGCCGTGTATCGAGTCACGTGATCCCTTGGCGGCCGCGGCGGCGACGGCCGCGTCGATCTTGGCGAGCAGCTCAGCGCCGGGTGGCGCGGCGAGGAACACGGCGTGCACCCGCTTGGGGTCCGCTTCATCCGGATAGGGGTTGGCCGCGATGACCCGCGCCAGTTCATCGCGGGTCAGGACCACGACCGAGCAGCTGACCCCGAGCTTGCCGGCGATGGCCGCGGACATGTCCCGTGCCAGCCCGGCGCTGTCCTGCCCGGATTGCGGGGTGAACAGCACGTTCCCGCTGTTGATGTACGTCGACACGCCGGCGTGCCCGAGCTCGGCGACGACGGCACGCAGGTCCGCCATCGCCACCTTCTTGTTGCCGCCGACGTTGATGCCGCGCAGCAGTGCGACGTGGGTAGGCATACCGTCATTGTGCCGTGACCGCGCGGCCTCGCGTCACGCGGTGAGCGGTTCAAGCAGGTCGACGAGCGCCTGATGGCCGTTGTACCGCGCCCAGCCCAGCGGGGTGGAGCCGAACCGCTCGTCGCGGATGTCCGGATCGGCGCCGAGCCGCAGCAGCGTCCGGGCCAGCTCCAGGTTCCCGTCTTCGGCCGCCTTGTGCAGCGCGGTCTGCCACGGCTGGTCGCTGGGGATGTCGGTGCGGCCCTTGGCGTTGACGTCGAAGCCAAGGGCGGCGAGCAGTTCGACCGCCGCCGGGTTCTTGCACGCCGCCGCCCAGGCCACCAGCGCCGGACGGGACGCGCGGACCTCGGCGGCCAGCCCGGGCTGGCCGGCCAGCAGACGTTCCAGGCGCGTCTGGTCCGCGGCGAGCGCGGCGGCGACGAAGGCGTCGCGCGGCGCCAGGTCAGGTGCCGGCGCGCCGTGCGCGACCAGGTAGTCCACCAGGTCCTCATGGCCGGTGGTGGCGGCCTTCGACGTGACGGTGGTCCCGTCCGGCAGCGGCGCGGCCACGTTCACGCCGTGCTCGACGAGCAGCCGGACCCGCCGCGTCAGGCCGTGCGTGATCGCCGAGGCGAGCTGGCCGCGGGCCATCTCGGCGGGGGAGGGCAGTTCGTCGCCGAGCCGCCCGCGCCAGGGGCCGCCGTCGCCTGTGCCGAGGCCGAACTCCAGCAGCAACTCCAGGTGGTCGTTATCCGGCTCGAACTGCCGGTTGTACAGCGCCTGATTGTCGTTGGGGTCGGCGCCGGCCTCGAGCAGCAGCCGGGCGAGCGCCAGCGAGTGCGGATGCCTCGGCTGCCTGACCGGGCCGAGCTCACCGCCGCCGAAGGCCCCGGTGAGCACGGTGAACGGGGACGGCAGCCCGTGCCACAGGTAGCCGGCGTTCGGGTCGGCGCCGGCGGCGAGCAGCAGCCGTGCCGTCCGCAGTGTCGCGTGCAGCGTGATGTCCGGATCGTGCCTGGCGTAGGCGAGGTAGAGCAGCGGTTCCCACTTGAACGGGCCGCCCTCCCGCCTGGCCGCGGCGGGATCGGCGTCGAGCACGCGTCGCAGCGTCTCGGTGTCCGCGGCCGCCGCAGCCACGTGGACGTTGCCGTCGGCGCTTCCCCGATTGCGGTCGAGGACTTTGCGCGCCAGCGCCCACCGGGCCGGCTCGTCGTCGTGGTAGCCCAGGCAGGCGAGGATCAGGAAGGTGTCGGCGGCGCCCTCCACGCTGACGCGGTCAGGAGACCGGCTGTACTTCTCGATAACCTCTGCCAACACCACGATTCATGCTAAACCGCCACAGCCGTCTCACGTGGTGATCGGCTCAAGCAGGTCGATGAGCGCCCGCCGGTCGAAGTGCCGGGCCCAGCCGAGCGGCGTGGAGTCGAACCGCGCGTCGCGGATATCCGGGTCGGCGCCGAGTCGCAGCAGCGTCCTGGCCAGCTCGAGGTTCCCGGCCCCGGCCGCATGGTGCAGCGCGGTCTGCCACGGCTGGTCATTAGGCATGTCGGTGCGGCCCTTCGCGTTGACGTCGAAGCCGAGGTCCACGAGCAGCTCGACCGCCGCGGCGTCCCCGCAGGCAGCCGCCCAGGCGACCAGGGCCGGGCGAGCTGTGCGTACCTGGCGGGCGAGCCCTGGATGATCGGCGAGCAGCTGGCCGACGCGCGCCCGGTCCGCGGCGAGCGCGGCCGCGATGAAGTCGTCGGGCAGCGCTAGGTCGAGCGGCGGCGCGCCGTGCGCGACGAGGTAGTCGATCAGGTCCGCGTGCCCGGTGGTGGCTGCCAGCGCCGTCGCCGTCGCCCATTTGTCAAGCGGCGCGGTGACGTCGGCGCCGTGCTCGACGAGCAGCCGGACCCGCTCGGTCATGCCATGGGCGATCGCCCAGGTGAGCTGTCCGCGGAGCATGTCGGCGGGGGAGTCGAGCACGGACCCGAGCCGCCTGCGCCACGGGCCGCCGTCGCCGGTGCCGAGCCCGAACTCAAACAGCAGCTCAAGATGGTCGTTGCCTGGCTCGAACATCCGGTTGTAAAGCGTCTGCCCGTCGTTGGGGTCGGCGCCAGCCTCGAGCAGCAGCCGGGCGAGGGCCAGCGAATGAGGGTGCCGTGGCTGCAGGACCGGACCGAGCTCACCCTCGCCGAACACGCCGGTGAGCACGGTGAACGGGGTGCACAGCCCGTGCCACAGGTACCCGGCGTTCGGGTCGGCGCCCGCATCAAGCAGCAGCCGGGCAGCGCCAAGCGTCGCGTCCGCAGAGATCGCCGGATCGTGCCTGGCATAGGCGAGATAGGACAGCGGTTCCCACCGGAACGGCCCGCCCTCACGCCGGGCGGCCGCCGGATCGGCGGCCAGGATCCGACGCAGCTCGTCAGCGTCGGCGACGGCCGCCGCGGCGTGGACGTTGCCCTCGATGATCCCGGGATCGACGCTGTAGATCCGCCACGCCTCCTCCCGCCACGCGAGCTCGTCGGCGCCGTAGGTGAGGCACGCCGCCCGCAGGAACGAGTCGACGGTCTTGTTCGTCGTCACGCGGTCGGGGAACCGGCTATAGCGGGTGACGATCTCCACGTGCCGCTTTAGCCGGGTCCAGCTGGCGAAATCGTAGCGGCGCGCGACTACGAGCTGGGCGGCCCGCAGCGGGAACCCGGCGGGGGCGTCCGGATAGCGTGCCGCCGCTTCGGCGACCGCCGCGGGATCCGCGGCGAGCACCCCGCGGCGGAGGTCTTTGGCCTGCTTGCGCAGCTGTTCGAGGCTTGGCTCGTCGGGTAGCGGGACGGACGGCATGTCAGCCATCTCGACTCCTTCCGTATGCCCGCTGTCCGCGTCGCGAGGCCGAAAGGAGGAGAAAACACCGTCCAGTCAAAGGCGTGCTCAGGCGGGCTCTGCCCTTCCCGCGGACCGGAGGCCCCCTGCCGGGCCTACCGCGATCCTATGCCGCGCCGTCCACGTAGGCCACGGCGCAGGCGATGTTGTCAGGCCCGCCCGCCTCGTTGGCCAGGTCGATGAGCCGCCGCACGACGTCCGCGGGCTCCGCGCCCGGCTCGCCCAGCGTCTGGCGGATCGTGGCGACAGGAACCACCGCGGTCAGCCCGTCCGAGCACAGCAGGTACCGGTCACCGGCATGCGCGTCGTGCAGCGCCAGGTCCGGGGTAGCCGCGTCCGGCGAGGGCATATCGGCGGCGGCCAGCGCCCGCATCAGCAGCGACCGCTGCGGGTGCGAGGAGGCTTCTTCCGGCGTGAGCCGTCCGGCGTCGATCATCGACTGAACCACCGAATGATCGTGCGTGATCTGGAACAGCCCGCCGTCGCGCAGCACGTAAGCGCGTGAGTCGCCGATGTGCACGAGCGCGAGCTGAGAGCCCGACCACAGCATGGCGGTGAGCGTGCTGCCGCTGCCCTCGAACTCGGGGTCGGAGTCGGCGGTTTGGCGCAGCGAGGCAGTGGCGGCCGATACCGCGTCTGACAGCGCGTTGAGCAGGTCGCCCGTCGAATCCGCGGCTGGTTTCTGCCAACGGGTAAGTTCAGTCTCAAGCGGCCGCAGCGCGTCGATCACGGCCGCGCTGGCCAGGTCGCCGCCGGGGCCCAGCCCGTCGGCGACCGCGAGCAGCCTGCTGCCCGCGTACGCGCTGTCCTGGTTGCGGTCACGCTGGCGGCCGGTGTCGGACGCGGCGGCGTAACGGATGGATAGCTGGGGTGCTGATGCGGACATGGCGGCTTCCCTTCCGGACAAGTAGCTGATCAGGAAGTGAGCAAGCCCCCTTCGTTCGGACAAATCGGCCTCTTCGGCTGCCAGGAAAGACACGATCGTCTCCGCGGCCGCCGCCGGCGAGGCATCGCACACCTGCGCGATCCGCGCCAGCGGCATGCCGATTCGCCGCAGCCAGGCGACCAGCCGGGCCCGCTCGAACTGATCAGGCGAGTAGTACCTGTAGCCGGATGCCTCGTCCACGCGGACGGGCCTGAGCAGGCCAAGCTGGTCGTACAGCCGCAGCGCTTTCGGTGTCAGCCGGGCGGCCCGGGCGAACTCTCCGATAGTCAGGAGCTTGAGCTTCACGGACCCAGCCTGAGCGTTGTCCCAAGGGAAAGGTCAAGTGTCTACTGCTTGTAGCCGGCCAGGAACGTCGCGAGCCGGCCGATGGCGTCGTCGAGCACGTCGACCGAGGCCAGGAACACGACCCGCAGATGGTCGGGGGACGGCAGGTTGAACCCGGTGCCGTGGGTGAGCAGCAGGTGCTGCTGCTCGAGCAGGTCGATGACCATCCGCTGGTCGTCGACGATCTTGTGCACTTCCGGGTCGAGCCGCGGGAACAGGTACAGCGCGCCGGCCGGCTTGTAGCAGTCCACGCCAGGGATCGCGGTGAGCAGTTCCCAGCCGCGGTCGCGCTGGTCGCGCAGCCGTCCGCCGGGCCGCAGCAGATGCGAGATGTCGATGCCGCCGTCGAGCGCGGCGGGAACCGCGTGCTGCGCGGGGACGTTCGGGCACATCCGCATGTTGGCGAGCAGTTCGAGCCCGTCCAGGTACTCGGCGATCGGCTCGCGCGGGCCGGAGACCGCCAGCCAGCCGGAGCGGAACCCGGCGAGCCGGTAGGTCTTGGACATTCCGCCGAGGGACAGCACGGGCAGGTCGGGCGCCAGCGACGCCGCGCAATAGTGCACGGCGTCGTCGTACAGGATCTGGTCGTAGATCTCGTCGGCGAGCACGAGCAGATTGTGCCGCCGGGCGACGTCAAGCAGCGCCTCGAGAGTCGCTTTGGAGTAGACGGCGCCGGTCGGGTTATTCGGATTGATGATCACCAGCGCCCGGGTTTTGTCGTTGACCTGCGCCGCGACCTGCTCCACATCCGGGTTCCAGTCCAGTTCCTCGGCGCACCGGTAGTGCACGGCCCGGCCGCCGCACAGGCTGACCGCGCCCGTCCACAGCGGGTAGTCGGGGCTGGGCACCAGCACCTCGTCACCGGGGTTGAGCAGCGCCTGCAGCGCCATCACGATCAGCTCGGACACGCCGTTGCCCAGGTACACGTCGTCCGGGTTGACCCCAGGGACGCCGACCCGCTGGTAGTAGCGCGCCACGGCCTCACGCGCGGGGGCGATGCCCCGCGCGTCGCTGTACCCCTGCGACACCCTGATGCTCGCCGCGACGTGGTCGAGCACCGCCTCAGGCGCCACCATCCCGAACGGGGCGGGGTTCCCGAGGTTCATCTTCAGGATCTCGTGCCCCTGCGCCTCGAGCTCGCGAGCTCGCCGCAGCACCGGTCCGCGAATGTCGTACCGGACGTCAGCCAGCCTGCTCGCCTGCGACACCACCGTGGGCCTCCCGAGGTTTGTCGTGGTGGTATGGATCTGCCCGCATGGTACCGGCTGACCAGAACCCGCCGGTGCCGCGCGGGCCGGCTTACTCAGTAGAGGCGGCCCTCGCCGGCCGGTAATACGGTGGGCGGCACAATCGTCGTGTGACCGACGCCTGGATGCTTGACGAACTCGCGCACGCGGGACCCGAACACCTCGACGACGCCCTTGTCTCCGGATTCGACCGTAAGCAGGGCTACCCCGATCCTGAGCCGGACCTGGCCGCGTTCGCGGCACACGGACTGGGGAGTTCCTCCCGCCTCGTGGATCTCGGTGCCGGCACCGGGCAGTTCGCGATACCCGCGGCGCGGCGATTCGGACACGTGACCGCGGTTGACGTATCGCCCGCGATGGTCGCCGCCACCAGGCGGAAGGCGGAGGCGGCCGGGATGGCCAACGTGGACTGCGTCAATGCCGGTTTCTTTGGCTACACCCATCGCGGGTCGCCCGCGGACGGCGTGTACTCACGGAACGCGCTGCACCAGGTTCCCGACTTCTGGAAGGCGCTCGCGCTGCACAAGATGTCGCGGATGCTGCGGTCGGGCGGCGTGCTGCGACTGCTTGACCTGATCTACGACTTCGCGCCCGCCGAGGCGGACGAGGTGTTCGGCGGCTGGTTCGCCAACGCCGCGACCGACCCGGCCGACGGGTATACCGCCGCTGAGTACGCCGAGCACATCAGGACCGAGTTCAGCACCTTTCGCTGGCTGCTCGAGCCGATGCTGGGGGCGGCCGGCTTCGAGATCGTCGACGTCAGCTTCGAGCGCCGCCTCTACGGCGCCTATACCTGCGTCAAGGCCGGCTAGTCACCGTTTTGGGTGAATTGTCTTAACCTTAGGCTGAACTTTTCGTGCTCACAGCATGATCGCGAAAATACTTCCTCCTATACGTTCCCATTGTTTACGTGATAAGAAATGTTTTCGAGATCATGACGCTAAGTACGCAACATTGGTATGCTAGACGGGCAGCAGAGACCGGTGTGACGCAGGATCTCCGAGCCAGGGAGCGCCCGCGCCTCAGCAGGCCGCAGTCGCGATGGGCTGGGCAACGCGCCGCGCCTACACCTGCGTCAAGGCCGGCTAATCGCCGTCGGCCGTGAGCCGCTCGAACAGGTCGGTGTACCGGGCGGTCATCGCCGCGACGATGTCGGCGGGGATTTGCGGGCCGGGCGGCGTTCGGTCCCAGTCGGTAGTGGCGGACCAGTCGCGCAGGTACTGCTTGTCCAGCGAGTGCTGCGGCCGTCCGGGCGCGTACTCGTCCGCGGGCCAGAACCGCGAGGAGTCGGGGGTGAGCACCTCGTCGGCGAGGATCAGCGTGCCGTCCTTGTCATGGCCGAATTCGAGCTTGGTGTCGGCGACGATGACGCCGCGCCGCGCCGCGAGCGCCGCGCCGCGGCGGTACACCTCCAGCGTTACCCGCCGCAGTTCGGCCGCGGTCGGCGCGCCGACGAGGTCCTCGACGTCGGCGTAGGTCATCGGCTCGTCGTGCCCGACGGTCGCCTTGGTGCTCGGAGTGAAGATGGGTTCGGGCAGCCGGGACGCCTCGACCAGGCCGGGCGGCAGCGACACGCCCGAGACGCTGCCCGTCTCGTGGTAGGAGGTCAGGCCCTGCCCGGTCAGGTAACCGCGCGCGACGCACTCGACGGGAACCATGTCCAGCCGCCGGCAGCGGATGGCGCGGCCCCGCCATTCGTCTGGCACGTCATCGGATGAAATCACGTGATTTGGCGTTATATCCGTCAGCCGGCCGAACCACCATAGTGAGAGCTGGGTGAGAATGCGGCCCTTGCCAGGGACCGGCGTCGGCAGCACCACGTCGTAGATGGACACCCGGTCCGAGGCGACAAGCAAAAGGTCGTCGCCGTCCGCGTAAACGTCACGAACCTTCCCGGAATGTAGCAATTCCATATGCGCAACCCCCGGCGCGGCCTGGCCGCGCCTTGCCGGCGAATCGTTTTCAGATGAGCCCAGACAGCCTACTATCGCCGCGTCGGCGTACGATCAGTTGGCATGGCGCGAAGCGACGCTGAGCACCTCGCGGGAGGCGAGTACCTGCAGGTGCAGACGACCACTGACTCGCGCGCCGAGGCGATGGAACTGGCCAGGGCCGCGGTCGAGGCGCGCCTCGCGGCGTGCGGTCAGGTGGCCGGGCCGGTGGCGTCCACGTACTGGTGGAATGACGAACTTGAGCGCTCCGAGGAATGGTTCGTGTTTTTCAAGCTGCCGGCCGACCGTTACGATCAGCTCGCCGCATTCCTTACCGAACGGCACAGTTACGACGAACCGGAGATCGTCGCGACCGCGATCGTCGCCGGCTCCCCGACGTTCCTTGGCTGGATCAGGGATGAGACTCGCCCGCGGCCGGCGCCGGCCGAAGTCGCGGGCCCGGAGGCAGTGTCGGGCGAGGCAGTGTCAGGCGAGGCAGTGTCAGGCGAGGCAGTG
>Ga0126381_100001981_pt1 | contig 22052 bp, 20 predicted proteins | sample PanSoiMetPlot_28_FD_96465 | JGI IMG/M metagenome (GOLD analysis project Ga0126381, IMG submission 96465) | Tropical forest soil microbial communities from Panama - MetaG Plot_28 | ecosystem: Environmental > Terrestrial > Soil > Tropical forest > Bulk soil | place: Panama | collected 2016-02-17
CAACACGCTCATCATTGCGGGCAGCGCGGCCGCGATCGGCGCCGCCTGGTTCTCGCTCGTCGCCTATATCTCGGTGCGCACCGCCTGGCCGCTGCGCAAGGCGCTCGACTTCATGACCTGGCTTCCGGCCTCGCTCCCCGGCATCATCCTGGGGCTCGGGCTCCTCTGGATGTTCCTCACGGTGCCGCTGTTCAAGCCGCTCTACGGAACCCTGTTCGTGCTTGTCGTCGCGGTGCTGATCAACGCGGTGACCACCGGCGTTCAGCTCATCAAGAGCAACATGATCCAGGTCGGCTATGAGCTCGAGGAGGCGTCGTTCGTGGCGGGCGGCGGCTGGCTCTATACGTTCCGCCGGATCGTGCTGCCGATCCTCGGGCCGGTCCTGGTCTCGGTTGCGCTGCTGACCTTCAACAGCGCGGCGCGCAACATCGCCAACATCGTGATGATCGTGACCGGCGACAACCGCCCGCTGTCGCTCTTACAGATCGACTACATGGCGGACGGCCAGTACGAGCCTGCCGCTATCGTGGGCGTGATCATCGTGGTGCTCACCCTCGGCTTCGCCTTCGTGGCGCGCCTGATCAGCCGCAAGATCGGCATGGTCACGGCCTGAGACATTTTGGAGCGGATTTCGATGACTTGGTATCGCTTCTCTGCCGCTCGTCCCCGCGGAAGCGGGGACCCAGTACTTTGGCCAAAGCACTGGACCCCCGCTTCCGCGGGGGTGAGCGGATCATAGAATCGCTGTAGGGAACCGCCATGCCCGATCGCAAGCCGCTTCGCCTCGGGATCATCGGGCTCGGCCAAGCCGCGTCCCACATCATCCAGGAGATCCGCGGCGCCGGCGACTGCCCATGGATTCTTGTCGCCGCAGCAGACCCGCGCCCCCACGCACGCGAGGCGTTCAAGGCGGAATTCGGCGGCGAGGTCTTTGCCGATGCGGCCGAGCTCTGCCGCAACGCGAGCGTGGACGCGGTCTATATCGCCACGCCCCAGTGGATGCATCTCGCCCACACGGTTGCGGCGGCCGAGAGCGGGCGGCACATCATCTGCGAGAAGCCGCTCGCGCTCGCGCTTGCGGACTGCGACGCGATGGTGGCGGCCGCCGCACGCTGCGGCGTCAAGCTGATGGCTGGCCACACCCACAGCTTCGACGCGCCGATCCGCACGATCCAGAAGCTGGTGACGAGCGGCCAGTACGGCAGGCTGCATGCGCTGAACAGTTGGAACTTCAACGAGTTCAATCATCGCTCGCGGCTGCCCTCGGAGCTCGCCGCCACGCGCGGGCCGTTGTTCAACCAGGGGCCGCACCAGATCGACATCATCCGGCAGATCGCGGGCGGCATGGTCAGAAGCGTGCGCGCCTCGACCTTCATCGACGGCGTGACCGGGATCGAAGGCGGCTACATGGCGCATCTCGAGTTCGAGAACGGCGTTGCGGCGACCGCGGTCTACGACGGACGCGCGCTGTTCGACACCGCCGAGCTGTTCTGGTGGCGCGGCGAAGGCGGCCAGCCACGCGACCCGGCGCTTGCCGCCAGGCGCCGGCGCAATTTTCTCGCGCTCGCCAAGCTGCCGCCCGATGAGCGAGAGGCGCGTCTTGCCGCCGAGAAGGAGGAGGGCCGCTACGGCGCGATCGGTCCCGGCAGCCCCAAATACGGCGGCGAGGTCGAGGACCGCAAGCAGCCGTTCTTCGGCCTGCTGGTTGCTTCGCTGGAAAACGCCACCATCCGCCAATCGCCGGACGGGCTCTATCTCTACACCGAGAACGGCCGCGAGGAGATCGTGCTGGCGCAGGAGCAGCGCGGGCGGCTCGCCGAGCTCAACGAGCTCTACGACAGCATCACGCAGGACCGCGCCCCCTTCCACAGCGGCGCCTGGGGCACCGCGACGCTGGAAGTCTGCTTCGGGATTCTTGAGTCGGCCAAGCGGCATCAGGACGTACCGATGCAGCGCCAGGTGCCGAGCTACTGAGGCGCCGTCATGTTGTCCCTTTCGCCCCATCTCCGCGGCCTCGCAGAGGCGGACATTCCGCGCTTCAGCGATGCCGAGATGGAACGGCGCAGGGCACTCGTCGAATCCGCCATGGCCGAAGCCGGTGCCGAGCACCTTGTCTTCTGCGGCTATAACCGCGCCGGCTCTGCGGTGCAGTGGCTCACGCAGTGGCCCGTGACGGCCGAAGCCATCGGCGTGCTTTCCCCCGGCAAGCCGGACGCCCTGTTCGTGCAGTGGATCAACCACGCGCCGCTGGCGCGCCGGTTTGCAGAAAACGCCGAGGTCGAGTGGGGCGGCGAGTCATCGATTCGGAATGTTATTGAAACTTTGGCGCGACGAGGCGCGCGGGCTGACCGCGTTGCCGTCGTTGGACCGATGCCGTTTGAGCAGCATGCCGCGCTGGCGGCGCGGTTCGGCAAGACCATCAGTCTCAATCGCGTCTATCAGCGGCTGCGCGCGATCAAATCCGCCGAAGAGCTCGATTGGCTGCGCATCGGCGCAGCCTTCAGCGACGCCGGCATGGCGGCGCTGCGCGATGCCATCATGCCGGGGGTCAACGAACGCCAGCTTGGCGACGCGATCGAACGTTCCTACGTCGCTCACGGCGGCGGCACCGGCATCCATTATATCGGCACGACATCGATGCATGATCCCGATCTTGCCGTGCCGCGGCAGTTTCCCTCAAGTCGCACTGTCCGCAAAGGCGACGTGGTGGTCGCCGAGATTACGGCGCATTTCTTCGATTACGGCGGCCAGGTTTTGCGGAGCTTCGCCGTCGGTGAAGAGCCGACGGCGCTTTACCGTGCTCTTCATGATGCTGCCGATGCGGCGCTCGACGCGATCTCACGTGTTCTGAAGGTGGGCGCCACGCCCGCACAGGTGATCGAGGCGTCGCGAGTGATTGAGGATGCGGGATTTACCATCATCGATGATCTGCTGCACGGCTACGGCGGCGGCTACCTGCAGCCGGTTCTGGGCTCGACCAACCGTCCATCGGGACCGATCCCGGAAGAACCGTTCATGGCGGGGCAAACGGTGGTGATCCAGCCGAATATCGTCACGGGGGACCACAAGGCCGGTGTGCAGACTGGGCAGCTCGTGGTGATCACCAAGGACGGAGTCGAAAGCCTTCAGACGTTTCCGCGCGGATTTCAGAAAGTATAGGGCGCCGACGGGGCGGCCCCAGAGGCGGGTGAACATCAACCCGACATGCCGGCTTTCGGGCGCGAAACGAAAAGCTTACGCTTGCTCAGGGCATTACCCGTTCATGACCCGAGCGACGACCGGCAGACGGTTTTTGCTGTGACGCACAACACACCCTCTCTCTGACGATATGGTACTCTAGGCTGCCCCGGTCAGGAGGGCTGGCGATGCGACGGCGCGACTTCGTTTCGTTGATTGGGGCCGCTTCGGTGGCTCGGCCGCTGGCGGCGCGCGCGCAGCAGGCGGCGATGCCGGTGATTGGCGTTCTCTCCGGCAGCGCTCCCGGCTCCTATGAAACTCCGCCATTTCTTCAGGGCCTTCGCCAGGTCGGCTATGTCGACGGCCGCAACGTCTCGATCGAATACCAGTGGGCCGACGGTCAATATGACCGGCTGCCCGCGTTGGCGGCCGAGTTGGTTCGACGCAGAGTGAGCGTCATTCACTCGATCGGCCTTCCAGCGAGCGTGGCGGCCAAGATGGCCACGACCGCGATCCCGATCGTGTTCTCGATCGGGGCGAATCCGGTCGAGCTTGGGCTTGTTGCCAACCTGACCCATCCGGGCGTCAATGTTACCGGCGTCACCAGCCTGGATGGGGAATTGAACGTCAAGCGATTGCAATTGATCACCGAGACAGTGCCCGCCGCCAAGGTCGTTGCTGCAATTGTCAACCCTAGCGAGCCCAATTCCGGCAACTTGGCGCGTAACCTGAAAGAAGCGGCCCCTACACTGGGAATTGAGCTTCACGTATTGCCTGTCAGCACAGAGGGCGACTTCGATTCGGCATTCAAGGCCATGCGTGAGCGCGGCGCTGGCGCGCTCGTCATCTCCGGCGACACGGTCTTGAGCAGCCGGCCTGCCGAGCGCGCCGCAAGACTGCTGCGCGACCGCGTGCCGGCGATCTCTACGTCACGCGATTTTGCCTTGGCGGGCGGCCTCATGAGCTATGTTGCGGACGCTATGGACACGCAGCGGGCCGCAGGCATCTACACCGGCCGTATCCTCAAGGGCGACAAGCCGGGCGACCTGCCGGTGCAGCAGGCCACAAGGTTCATAATGACCATCAATCTGAAGACCGCAGCGGCGCTTGGCATCACGTTCCCGACAGGCCTGCTCGTGCGGGCCGACGAGGTGATCGAATGAGCCTCAAGCGCCGCGACGCCATGCCGAGGGTAACCGGGTAAGGCCAATGGAAATTCAGAAGGAGCAGGTCGGCGAGGTTTGCGTGGTGACCGTCAACGGGCACCTCGACGGCACCCACAGCACCGCGTTCTGCAATCAGGTCGGCGAGTTGATCACCGGGACAAATCCGAAAATCCTGGTCGACTTCACAGGTATCGATTTCATCACCAGCGCGGGGCTGCGGGCGCTGCTCCTGCTGGTGAAGAAGGCCGACGCGTCCGGAAGCGTCTTTGCGCTCTGCGGCGTCAGCGACCAGGTGCGTCAGGTCCTCGATACTGTCGGCTTCACGGCGATGTTCAGCATTCATTCCGGCCGCGGCGAGGGCCTCGCGGCCTTGACCGCATGAGGCAGCCGATGATTGCGATGCAGGGCCGATTAGCCGAATGCGTAATCCGCCGACCTCCCAAGCCGGGATTGGCGGATTACGCTTTGCTAATCTGATCCGCCCTACGCCCTGCGTGCTGGCACGTGCGGCTGTTGCTTCGGCTGCAGGAATTTCCGGGCGGCGGCGTTTCGGCGCTCGATCAACGCCAGGAACTGGGTCCGGCGGACTTCGCGTTCCTGCTCCGTGTGCAGCCACGCCGACCTGATCACCTCATCCATTTCCCGGTGAATGGCCTCCAGCTCGCTCCTCCAATCCACGAACTCCTGCTTTGTCACCATGGGATCACCGCCGCTTCCCCCCAACTCTTCCCGATCTTTCGCATGCTCAGCCGCGATTCCAATCTTAATTTTCAGTGGCTGGGGATAACTCGGCCGTGGGGGCGCCAGCTTCAAGCCAAGGGCCGACAGAGGCCACGCTGGCGGGAGCGGAATGAGAGGAGGTTCACAGACCCTGCGCATGCGGGTAGGCTGTCGGGTGCGCGATGAACATCGGCTGCTGTCGATCAGAAGCGAGAGGCCCGAATGGAAATTCAGAAGGAGCGGGTCGGCGAAGCCTGCGTGGTGACCGTCAGCGGGCGCCTTGACGGCATCTACAGTAGCAATTTCGCCAACCAGGTCGGCGAGCTGATTACCGGGACCAATCCGAAGATCCTGATCGACTTCACCGACATCGACTTCGTCACCAGCGCGGGACTGCGGGCGCTCCTGATGCTGCTGAAGAAGGCCAAGGCCACCGGCGGCGTCTTTGCCCTCTGCGGCGTCAATGACCAGGTCCGTGAAGTGCTCGACATCAGCGGCTTCACGGAGATGTTCAGCATTCACCCCAACCGCGCGGAAGGCCTCGCGGTCCTGAGCCCATGACGCAGCCGATGACGAACATCGACGATCGAAATCATCAGCCGCTTCTTGAAAGGAGCGGCGCTCTCGTCGTTCCCGCGTCCACGCGTTGAAGATATTTGTCGTTCTGGCTCTACCTTGATTCTCGGAGCTCCTGCAGAGCTCCTGACAAAAGCCTTCCACTCGCTCGGCGCGTTCCCTCCGCACGAGCCAGCACGCTCCAGCCCCGACCCAACCGAAGAAGACGGTTACGCGTTGCCGGATCCGCCGACTTGTCGGCAAGCCGCAGAGAGACAACGGCGTTTCGGAGCAACGCTGGAGGGTAGTCGGCCCATTAATGATTAACCCCGGGTGTACTTTTACATCAGGCTTTTGATGTCGAGTTTAGTCAAACTGCAAAGTGTCGGTGCTTAGATGGTTGGGCAACCTGCCCGAGTTCGAAGCCATGACGGAGTACGGGAACCTCCGAGCGCCCACCACCACACATGATCTCGCTCAGCGCTGGGCCGGCAGCGTCGGGTGGGCCGCGACGATTGCCCTGACATATTTCCTGACGGCACGGTTGAGCCTGAGATTGCTCCTCGACCCGACCGGCGTGGCTGTCTTCTGGCCGGCGGCCGGTATTTCTTCGGGCGCCTTGATCGCCTTGGGACCGCGCGCGCGATGGTCCGTAGCGGCTGGCGCGATGGCCGGGACCATCACGGCAAACCTCATGGGGGATCGCGACATACCGGCTGCGATCGCCTTTTCGCTGTGCAACGCGGCTGAGGCTCTCATCGCCGCCGGCTTGATCCAGCATTACTTCGGTTCAAGTTTCACCCTGGGCCGACTGCGCCAAGTTCTGGGCCTGTTGGCAGCGGCGCTCGTTGCGGCGGCGCTGTCGGGCATTGGCGGAACCATCGCTTACAAGCTGTTCCATAGCCCAGCCGTGCCGATGCTCATCACCTGGCGGCACTGGTTTGCATCCGACGCGATCGGCATACTCGCCGTTGCACCCGTCATCATCGGGTTGTCCGCTGCAGCGAGTAAGCCGCCCCGCTGGAACGAAATCATCGAAGGCATCGCCGCCCTTGCGCTGCTTGCGGCGACGACCGGAGTTCTCATTTCCCTGCCCGAACAGCCGTGGCAGACCGTGGTGCCATGCGCACTGCTGTTTCCGATCCTTTTGTGGCTGGCAGCCGGTTACGAACCGGTGTTCGCCGCAGCCGGCGGTTTCATGACCTCCGCCATGATCGTCTGGACGACGATCTTCGGGATTGGCCATTTCGGCGCCGCCGATCTTCCGATCGAGGATCGAATCCTGCAGGCGCAGGCGATCATTCTGATGACGACGCTCGGACCATTGGTGCTTGCCGCGCTGTTTGCCGAGCGGAGGAAGACCGAGGCGAGGCTCGCCCGAGCAAAGATGCTTCTGGAGCGAGAGCGCGACAACAAGCTTGCGAATGTGGAGGCGATCACGGCTGCGATCGCGCATGAAATCAAGCAGCCTCTGGCATCGATCGTGATCAATTGCGGCGCCGCCCTGCAGCTGCTTGAACGGACGCCGCCGGACCATAAGGAGATTCGGGAAGCTCTGAACGACATCATCGGCGGCGCTCGTCGTACGGACGAAGCATTTGACGGCGTCCGTACCTTGTTTCGGCGGGCCGACGAACCTCAAAAACCGGTCGACGTGAACGAGCTCATTCTTGGGGCCATCGCAATGATGCGCGGAGAGCTGAGGGATGGAGGAGTTACGCAGCGGGTCGAGCTTGCGCAGCAGCTGCCGGCCGTTCCAGGCAACAGGCATCAATTGCAGGAGGTCATTCTCAACCTGGTTCACAACGCCATTGAAGCGATGAGCACCACGCGCGAACGGACGCGGGAGCTGCGGGTTCGGTCCCAGCCTCAAGGCCGCAATGCCGTCGTCGTCACCATTGAAGATTCAGGGCCCGGGATCGATCGAAGCAAGCTCAGCAAGATATTCGAACCCTTCGTCACGACAAAACCGCGGGGAATGGGATTGGGGCTGGCGATCTGCCGCATGATCATCGAGCGTCATGGCGGTCGATTGACCGCCTCGTCCAACGGCAGGACCGGAGCCCTGTTCAGCATTACTCTGCCGGCTCAACCCATGGATGACGCCGGCAAAGCGGCGCAGTAGCGCCTTCGCTCGCGCAGGAGGCGAAGGACGGGGTTGTTCCTGAAGGTCTCAGCCGATTGGCCATGAGGCGATGGCGGCTTCCGATCGGATGACACAGACGCGTCCGCGGCTTCCAAGCGCGCTTGTGCAGCGCCTCCAGACGATGCCGACTCCGTCACTTTCCACCCCGAACAGATAAGCCCGCCTCGCGCCCGGTCCGGGCGCGACACTCGTTTGCGTCGCGTTGATGGAGTTCCCCCGAGCCTCCCACCCCAAGTCCCTCACTTTATTTCGACCGCTTTGTCCTTGGCAATGGGAAACGGCCGCCCCTCGAACGAGAAGCCTGCTTGGTCCTACGAGAATCCGATCCAGCGGCCGCCCCAGGCGACGCCGAACCACAGGCAGAGCGACACCACCGCGATCGCGCGGCCGAGCCGAGGGCGATCGGCGGCAAGGCCCGAGCGCGTCGCGTAGCGGCGGAACGTGAAGGTGAAGACGAGCGCGAGCAGAAGCGACGTCATCTTCACCCAGAACGGAAAGCTGTAATAGCACTTGATGGCTTCGGACATGAACAACGGGATGCCTGAGGCAAACATCAAGGCCAGGCTGCCAAGGAGCCAGGGCTCCGCGCCGGCCGAGAGCTGCGCAACCGGCTGCTTGCTCAAGCCCACGCCGAGGAGGCGCAGGTCGACGAGCAGGATCGCGCCCATCGTCAGGCCAAGGCCGAGCAGGTGGAAGGCCTCGATCACCGGGAACAGCCAGGTCGACTCGCGGATCGTCTCGCCCAGCGTCGAGTCGTAGCACCACTGGAAGTACGGCAGCAGGTCCATCACTGCTCCGCCAGGTTCGGGTCGCAGCTGGTCAAAAAATTGATCAGGCCCGGTTGCGGCTGCCGGTCGCAGTCGAACCAGTTGTAGGCGATCATCCGTCCCGAGAAGATGACGGCGATCCAGATCGAAAGCGACAGCGCGCCCGCGATCCTGGCGGCCCGGGGCGGAATCGCATCGACGTCGAACCCGGCGACTTTCGGGAATACGCGGGAGTGAAAGATCCAGATGTTCAGGGCGGCGAGCAGCAGCAGCAGCATCTTGGTGCGGAAGAAAATGCTCTGATACGAGCGCACCGGGATCGCGAAGAACAGGAGCGAGCCCGACATCACCATGACGACAAAGCCCGCGACGGTCCAGGGCTGCAGGCGGCGGATGACCTCGGATACCGGCACCTGGCGCATGGTCAAGCCCAAGAGGCGCAGGTCGAACATCGCCACCAGCCCGAAGAAGAGCGCCATCGTCCACACGTGCACGGATTCGATGATCGAATAGGCGTATTGCGATTCGTGGAGATCGACGCTCCACTGCAGGTCGCCCATCCATTCGAAGAAGGAGAGAGGGGACATTGTTTGTTCTTTTCTTAACCTGCCCCGGAAGAGGGAGGCATCGCCACACCGAACGACCGTCTCCCTCTCCCCGAAGGGGAGAGGGCTGGGGTGAGGGGGTTCGGCCTACGAGAGTTTGTAACCCCTCACCCCAACCCTCTCCCTACGGGAGAGGGAGTCCTACCGCATGCGCGGCTCGGCGAGTGCCCATATGCGATACCCCTGCCTTTTTCGGGAGAAGGCGAAGAGCAACGCGCACCGTCCCTATCAATGCGTCTCCGGCGTCAGCTCGTAGGGCGCGCCGGTGCCGGAGGAGCCGAGGAACAGCTGGCGGCCATCCGGCAGAGTGAGGTCGCGGCCGTTGGCCCGATAGGAGCCGTCCTTGGCCTGGTAGCCGTCGACCACCACGTCGGTGCCGGGCTTCAGGGTGTCCCTGGTGAAGCCGCGCCGGAACAGGACGTTCGGCGTGCCGGCTTCGACCGCCCAGTTGACAACCGTGCCGTCGGGCTGCTGCACCGCGACGTGCAGCCAGGAATGGGGATTGACCCACTCCATCTTGGTGATGGTGCCCTTGAAGTTCACCGGCTTGTTGGCGTCGAACTCCGCCGCGAACGCGTGATGGGCGGACGCCGAGGACGCCCAGCCCGACAGCGCGAGGCCCGTGACGGCAGCCGCAATGGCAAGCTTCATGCGCATCGATTCTCTCCTGTCATCTGCCGAACCATTGATAGAAACGGTCGCCGGGCGGGATCTTGCGGGTGATATCGACCGCCATGGTCTCGCCCTCCCAGTGTTTCACCAGCTGCTCCTTGCGCAGGTTGCCGTACATGAACTCCTCGACGAACTCGTTGCAGCGGAACTCGAGGAGCTGCATGTTCGGCTCCACGCGCCGGTAGAGCGGCATGGCGATCCGCCACGGCCGGGTGAACACGTTGGGATCTTCGATCGTCACGTCGTATTGGATGATGTCGGGCGACATGAGGCTGAAGCGCTCGGTCAGGTGCAGCGCGTCGCTGTGAAAGTCGCCGGCCCGCGAGAGCCAGGTCCGATCGTTGAAGTCCGACACGTCGACGACCAGCGTATCGCCGTCCCAGTGCCCGACCGAGTGGCCCATCCAGGTATCGTCCGGCGGGGGCTCGACCTTGTCGAGATGGATCGTGCGCGCCGAATTGGAGAATTCGTACGCCATGTGAATCTTGTTGGTGCTCTGCGTGATCTGGAACGGATAAGGCATATACATCGCGCGCGGAATGCCCGGCAGGTAGCACTTGAGCTCGGGGTCGCGGTCGATCCAGTGCTCGGCGTTCTCCTTCTTCATCTGCAAGGCTTCCGGCTTGTAGGGGATCTGCCCGTCGCCCTGCACGACGCCGAGCGAACCCGGCACCGCGCCGGCGGCGCCCAGCGCCAGCACCGGCGCGGCGGGAACGCGCGCATAGTCATAAGGATAGACGCCCTGCTGCGTGACGGCCGCCGGCAGCGCCCCATGGGCCTGCAGATCCCAGTTGGCCTCGTTGTTGGCCTGCCAGATGCCGCTGAGATTGGGCTTGCCCTCGATGCGGGCTGGGCGAGTGCCCTGCGCCTGCCCGAGCGTCTGAGTGATGGATGCCGAAACGATGGCACCGAAGGCGGCCGCCGCAACGGCGACCGCGATCATCGAGCCTGAGCGGCGGTCGAGCATGATGGTCTCCTTTACCCTTACTTACTGTTGCAGCGGATCCGGTTCCTGATATCCCGAGGCGTTGTCGTGGGTCAGCGGATCGGGTCCCTTCCCTTCCGCAAACTCGCGATCTTCCAGACGCGCCGCCTTCATCATGGCCGGGAAGCCCTCGTTCCCCTCGACGCAGCGCGGCTCGTAGTAGATGCGGTTCTCTTCCTCGCTCTGCCGGGTGAACTCCTGAATGACCGTCCAAGGCTTGGTCCACACCGTCGGATCCTGGATGGTGGCGACATATTCAAGCGTGGTCGGGCTCTTGCGCGTCCAGCGCTCGACCAAGTGCATGTTCTCCCGCGAGCCGCGGTAGTCGTGCTTGGGGCTGAAATTCGTCACGTCGATGACGAGCGTATCGCCCTCCCAGTGGCCGCGCGAATCGCCGAACCATTGGCGGATGTTCGGCGGCAGATGCGGGCTGCCGTTCATCAGGATGTTGCGCTGCCAGCCCTGGCCCTGCCCCACGTCATAGGCCATCGTGATGCCGGCCGGCGTCTGCACGATGCGGCGGAAGCTGCCGCCGCCGTTGCCGGCACCGAACTCAGGCAGGCCGCCGGTGAGGCAGCGGTCCGCCAGCGCCCCATCCTCCGGACGATCATGACGGTTCATGCGTGCCACGTTGTAGCGCGTGGGAATCTCGTCGCGGCGGGTCGTCGGCGTCGGGATGTATTTGCCGCCTGCGCAGCCCGGCAGGTTGAGCTTGCAGGTCTGGGTCGCCTGCATCATGGCGAGGCGGAATGCCCGATCGTCGGCGGCGATCTTGACGGCGTCCGGTGTCATCGCCGGGATGCGGCCGTCAGGCGGATCGATGACCGCGGAGGTGCGCGGCCCAGTGCGTTTCAAAGCCCCGAACGCATTATTATAGGCGCCCTGGACGTCGAGCTCGCTGCCACGCGCACCGCGGTTGTCGCGGCCGTGCAGGTTCGCGCGGATTCGGTCGAATTCCGCCCGCTCCGCCTCGGTGAAGAATTCGCGGCTGCCGTATTTGGCATTGCGCTGGAACGGCGTGTCGTATTCGACCGTCCAGATGCCCTGCAGGTCGGGCTCGCCCCAAGGTGTCTTGAGCGAGGGCGCCTGCGCGGACGTGCGGCTCACGGACATCGAAATGGCGCCGAGCGCGGCCGCCGCGACGGCAACCGTAATCAGCGAGCCTGAGAACCGATCCAGCATTGATGGTCTCCTTGCGGTCTTATTGGAACGGATCCTGCTCAACGCCCACGAAGTCCGTGGCGTTGTCCTTGGTGGCCGGGTCGGGGCCGCGCCCCTGCGCAAAGGCAAGGTCCTCGACGCGGGCCGCCTTCATCATGGCGGGAAACGCGAAATTTCCTTCCAGGCAGCGCGGCTCGTAATAGACCCGGTTGGCCTCGTCGCTCTGGCGCGTCCATTCCTGCTTGACGGTCCAGGCCTTAGTCCACACGGTCGGATCTTCGATGACCGCGACGTATTCGAGCGTGCTATCGGAAAGCCGCGTCCAGCGCTCGACCAAGTGCAGGTTCTCGCGCGCGCCCAGCACGTCAGTCTTCGGGCTGCAGTTCGTCACATCGATGACCAGCGTCTGGCCTTCCCAATGGCCGCGCGAATCGCCGAACCACTGGCGGATGCTCGCCGGCAGGTGCGGGCTGCCGTTCATGACGATGTTGCGCTGCCAGCCCTGCCCTTGTCCCACGTCGTAATAGATCGAGATGCCGCCCGGCGTCTGCACGACCCGGCGGAAGCTGCCGCCGTAGGCGCTGCCGAACTCGGGCAGTCCGCCCGGCAGGCAGCGGTCGGTCAGCGAGCCGTCCTCGGGACCATCATGGCGATTCATGCGCCCGGTATTGTAGCGGGCCGGCAGCTCCGCGCGCTTCGGCGAAGGCGTCGGATCGTATTTGCCGCCGGCGCACGCAATCGACTTCGCCCGGCAGGTCTCGGTCGCCTGCAGGAGGGCGAGACGGAAATCCCGATCGGCGGCCGCGATCTTCTGCGCAGCCGGCGTCATCGGCGGCAGCCGCCCGTTGGGCGGATCGACGATGAGCGAGGTGCGGGGCCCCGTGTGCTTCTTCGACATGAACACCGCGTTATAGGCGCCCGCCACGTCGAGCTCGGTGCCGCGCTCGACCCGCCTGTCGCGGCCAAGCAGCGCTGAGCGCTCGCGGTCGAGCTCGTCGCGCTGCGCCTGCGTGAAGAATTCCTGATTCCCGTATTTGGGCGAGCGCTGCAGCGGCGTATCGAACTCGACAGTCCAGATTCCCTGCAGGTCCGGCTCGCCCCAAGGCGTCACCCGCTCCGCGCCTGCCGGAGCCTTCGCCTGGATGGCCGGCACGCGATCCTGGGCGGTCATTTCCATGGGTTTGAGGACCACCAGCACCGAAGCGACCGCCATCGATGCCCCGATCGACCTCGAAAGCCGAATGCGCATCCCACGCCTCCTGCCGCCCGACCCCAGACAGAGGACCTGTCCCGACAAACAGCGCGCAAAAACCAGCTAGCCTCCTCATTATCATCTGGGACTCGACCACTGTCCAGCCGATCGGGCCGCCGCAATCCGGCATTTACCGCGAAGGCGAGGAGATCACGCTATCAAATAGATCGGGCTGGTCCAGGCCTGATTACCGTCGGCCTGCGTTACCCGGACGTAAACCGGCAGGTCGGCCCCGCCGGCGAATGTCACCGTGTGATCGCAGGAGGCCTGCCGCCCCCATTCGGTTTCGGGCAGCCGGTAGACCGTCAGGCTCCGGCCGAGGCCCCCTCCATCAAAACGGACGGTGCCGTCCGCAAGCGCGGCGAGATCGACAGTGCCGGAAACGACATTCGTTTCGATCTGCAGCGTGCCTCTGTGCGCGTCCTCGAGCCACAGATCGATGCCAGCGAGGTTGCCGGTGGTGACCGAGCGCCACGACAAGGCCGCGCCCGGTACGATTTCCTGCGCGTTGAGCTCGGGGTTGAGAAAATTGACCTGCGCAAACCGGCTGAAGCGGTTTCCGCTCAGCGCCAGCTTGCCTTGCCAGACCGTTTCGCGACCGCGGCCGCGATATTCCGCGCCCTGCCACAGCACGCGCACGCGGCGGGCGAGATCGCCAGCACCATAAGGCCGCACGGTCTTCACGATTTGCCTTCCATGCAAGATGTCGATCCGGTCGATCGGGGCAGTGCCGATCGCCTCGACCGAGAGCTTCATCGGCACCGTCCCCGGCCGGATGATGTCGCCCATGCGCGCCTCGCGCACGGAAATCTCCTTTGCGGGGCCAAGCTGCGGGTCCTCGGAAAAGCCGGTGACGGGCCGTTCGAACTCGCCCCGCAGATCGATGAAGATGCGCGGGCCGGTCGTGCCGTAATGCGCTCGCGTGCGCAGCGCCTCGAACACCGCGTCGCGCGTCAGCTCCGGCATCAGATAGCAGGTCAGGCCGCCGACCGCGCCGAAGCTCGAAGCGCCGGGACGGGTCGCGCCGGGACGCCCCTTGTGGTCGTCGCTGTGGCAGACCACGCCCACGCGATAGCCCTGCTGGAATGCGTCGTGCAGCAGCCACTCGAACGTGCCCCAGCTTGAGTGCACTTCGACGCTGCGCTCGATCCGTCCGTCGTGGGCGTATTTCAGATCGGCGTAGCGTCCGCCCACATGCGCGATCACCCGGCAGTCCTCGCCGGCGAGCGCGGCAAACAATTCCTCGGCACTATGCACTGCATCGGTCGAGGTCTGCCCCTCGACCAGAATGTGCGACGAGCGGCGAATCGGCCGGCCCTCCCGGCGATAGAAGATGTTGCGGTCGCCGCCCACCGCGGTGTTGCCGGACCATTCGTAACCGGGCAGGCAGACGAATTGGCCCGGCTTGTCGAACTCGGCTGTGAGCCTGTTCAGCTTTTCCCAGAATGCGTCCGTGATCTGAAAGTCGTTGCCCTGGTGCCCGACGATATCGATGAAGGCGGCATCGCGGGCGTATCGAAAATAGGATTCAGCGGTGCCCATTCCAATCGTTTCGCCGCTTTGTGCGTGCAGGTCGCCCCAGTACCGTCGGATCGAAGCGGACTTGACGGCCCGCAGGGGAGTGGCGCGGGCAACCTCCGTCCCGGCCAACATGAGACGCAGGTCGAGATCGCCCTCCGAGACCGCCGCGAGGTTCTCGATGACGCACGGGCCATCGCCCTTCCTGATCGCGATGCGCTGCGGCAGGCCGCGCACCGGCTGCGAGGCCGCGATCTCGAACTCCGCTTCCGCATCGGCGGTCGGATTGCCCCACCGGTCTTCCGCCACGATGGCCAAGCGGAACGGCTCGCCGACGACCGCAAGAGACGGCCAGATCGCCTTCCAGTTCGCCGCAGGCCCCGCGACCAGCTCGAACGCCGGTTGCTCCGGCAACTCGCAGAATTCGTAGGTCGCAAACGCATCGACCGAGGTCCGCAGCTCGACGCGCTGCTCCACGTTGGTTTGCAGGCGCAAACCTGGCGAGCCTTGCCGGCGGTCGCCGAGGCGGATCGTGAGACGGTCGCCCGGCCGCAGATAGCCGCGGGCGAGGCGTATCAGGAGCGTGTTGGCATAGGGCCTGACGTTCAACCGGTCGAACCAGACTTGAAGCGTCGCGCCGTTGCTGGCCTCGACCGTGGCGAAGTTCGCGCGCTGCGGTTCGTCGAATTGCGGCTTGCTCATGTCGGAGGTGGTCCGCCACGAGATTTTCAGCATGCCGGTGTCGTCGATGCCAAATCGGCCGGCGGTGTAGATGAGCGTCAGCTCGGCCAGCGAGCCGGCGACGAAGGGCCCCGGCGGTTCGAGCCTGATCGAACCCATGTGCCCGGGCAGATAGGTTGAAAAGGGCATGGCTCGTCGTCAAACTCGGCAATCGCATCGCCGCTGCGGGCTATTCCGCCGTAACGTTCGCGGCCTTGATGATCGGCCACCATTTCTCGGCCTCGGCCTTTTGATGGTCCGCCAGAAACTCAGGCGTCTCTTGGTCGCGCGGCGGAATCTCCTGGCCGAGCTCGGCAAGCTTCTGCCGCACATTGGGATCGCCCAGCGCTTCCATTGCGGCGGCATTGAGCCTGGCGATGATTTCCTTCGGCGTGCCTTTCGGCGCCCACAGCCCATGCCAGACCGACAAGTAAAATCCCTGCAGCCCGGATTCATCCATCGTCGGGATGTCGGGCGCCAGCGCGAGACGTGCGTGCGCCGCGACCGCATAGGCCTTGATCCTGCCGCCCTGGAGCTGGGGAAGCGAATTGGCCGCCTGATCGAACATCAAGTTGATGTGCCCGGCGATCAGATCCTGCATGGCGGGCGCGGCGCCCCGGTAGGGCACGAACTGCATATGAGTGCCGCTGCTTTGCTGGAAGTAGGCACCAAACAGGCGTCCCCAGGTGGCAAAAGTTCCGGCCGACACCTTGTCGGGATTTGCCTTGAGCCAGGCGATCAGCTCGCGGAGGTCCTTCGCCGGGACCGCGTTGTTCGCGACGATGAATGCGGGAGCGTTGGTGAGGAGCGAGATCGGCTGGAAATCCTTGATCAAGTCGTAGGACAGCGAGTAGACGGCGCCATTCAAGACATTCGTGGCCACGTTGCCGATGTTGATCGTGTAGCCGTCGGGCGCCGCGCGGGCTGCCCGCCCGATGGCGATGGTGCCTTCCGCGCCGCCCAGGTTCTCGATGATCATGGGCTGGCCAAGCGCGGCGCGCATTCGCAGCGTCACGACCCGCGCGATGGTGTCGGTGGGACCGCCGGCCGCGAACGGAACAATGACCGTGATGGGGTGGGTTGGATAGGTCTGCGCGATGGTGACGCGATTCGAGCTCAGTGCGAAAGCAAGCGCCGCCAGGGTCAGGGGCAGGATGCGTCTGCGGGTCATGATCTCCCTCCGTATAATAGAGGTGAAAGTCGCGACAATGATCAGTATGACAGCGGGCGCGATAGACAGTTAATATTAATTTTTGATATAGTCATAACGTTTATTCATGGGTTTGAGCCATGGCCTGGGATGACCGCCGCCTGAGCCGCTGCCTTACTCTGCGGGACCTCAATGTCCTGATGACGGTCGCGAGATGCGGCAGCATGGGCAAGGCGGCGGCGCAACTCGCGATCTCGCAGCCAGCCATCTCCAAGGCGATCGCCGACATGGAGCATTCGCTCGGCGTGCGGCTGCTCGACCGCGGCACCCGCGGGGTCGAGACCACGATCTACGCGCGCGCGCTGCTCGAGCGCGGCGCCATCGCCTTCGATGAGCTGAAGCAGGCCGCGCAGCACATCGAGTTTCTCGCGCATCCGACATCGGGCGAGCTGCGCCTGGGAAGCACGATCGCCATCGCGACCGGCTTCATCGCCGCGGTCGTGGACGCGATTTCCCAAACCTATCCGAAGATCAGGTTTCAGATTTCGGCAGGCGAAGCATCGGCGATCTATCACGCCCTCGCAGAGCGCCGGTTCGATCTGGCGATCGTGCCCATGGTGGCATCGACTATCGCGGACCACCTGCATGCCGACATACTTTACGACGAGCCGCTGGTCGTCGTGGCCGGAGCGCAAAGCGCGTGGGGCCGGCGGCGCAGAGTCGAGCTGTCTGAGTTGATGAATGCAGCCTGGGCTCTTCCCTCCCCGGACAGCCTTTACGGCGCGGTCGTCGCGGAGGCCTTCCGCGCCCACGGGCTCGACGTTCCGAGCGCGACCGTGCTGACGGCTGTTGCGCCGCTACGGAACTCGCTGGTGGCGACCGGCCGCTTTCTCAGCATCGTTCAGGCGTCTGCGGTGCGCTACGACTACGGCGCAGCAATCAAAGTCCTGCCCATCGATTTGTCGACCACCCGCCGGCCGATCGGCCTCATTACGCTGCGAAACCGGACACTCAGCCCGGTGGCGAAGCTTTTCATCGAAGCAGCCCGCGACGTGGCCAAGTCTGCGCAGGGCAGCCGCAGGCCGACTGCATGAGCGCATCTGCACGCAATCCCTTGCGCGACGCGTAGGGGCACCCCCTTGTGGGTGCCCGCCTCAAGTGGGCGGCCACAAGGGCCGCCCCTACAAGGCGGGCGCTCGCGTCAGAAATCCGGCTTGTTGGCGACCGGGATATGCCAATCGACCTGCTGCTGGTTGTTCTCCGCGCAAATGTGCTCGAAGAACACCTCATCGACACGGCGATAGCGGCGCAGGCCGGACCAGGGCTGATAATAGGTGTCCGGATCCTCCACCGTGACGGTCACCTCCAGCGCCCGGTCGCTGTCGGCGAGGCGCCAGCGCTCCATGACGTGCAACTTTTCGGAATGCGGGGTGCGGTACGGATCGACGAAGGTCCTGGTGGTCTGGGCGATCGTGTCGACCACGAGCGTGTCGCCTTCATAGTGGCCGACGGATTCCCCGTACCAGGAGAGCTTCGGATTGGCGGTATGGAGCACATCGAGATAGATGCGGCGGACTTCCTGTCCGCCGGTGAAGAGCATCCAGACTTCCTTGGGGGTCTGCACGATATAGGTCGCATTCCCTCCGCCGCCGTAGGCCATGAAGTTGGGAATGCCGGGCGGAAGGCAGCTCGAGCGCGGCGTAAACGCAATCTTGCCGGCGAGAATCTCGTCGACATCCTTCTTCATCGCCGCCTTGACTGATGGCTTGAGGTTCGGATTGGACAGGTCGGCGATCCGATCGGTCGGCTGCCGTCCCTCCGGATTGTTGTTGGGCACGTAAGGATGCGCCGGATCGTCGGCGAGCGGCGGCACGCGGCCCGGAATCGCCGTGAAGCCCGCGGCAGCGCTCCCGACCGGCACCCAACCCCACATCAGATCCCGCGCGAACCTTGGCGGCGCACTGCTTTGCTGCGCTGTTGCCGGCGCGATCATCGCCGCCGACAGCAGAGCCGCCAAGGCCATGGACGCAAGCGCCTTATCTCTCCAAACCAACAGAGGCATGCTGTTACTCCTTTTGCGCGCAGGCTAGGCGCAGCGCGCAGATGCGGCAAGACCGCTGCGTGCGCGCGGCGCCCCCGACCCTTATGGCGGAGGAAAAGCGGTGCTATAGTCGGCGGCGCATCGAGGGGCCGGGGCGAACTCCACCGAACTCCAGCAACGGAGGGCCGCCATGAAAGTCAAAGATGTGATGCACAAGGGCGTGGACTGGGTCAGCCCGGAAACCCCCGTGATCGAGATCGCAAAGCTGATGTGCGAGCACGATATCGGCTCGATCCCGATCGGCGAGGACGACAAGCTCATCGGCATGGTGACCGACCGAGATATTGTCTGCAAAGGGCTGGCAGCGGAAGGCTTCGATCTTGTCCGCGCGACCGCGCGCGACGTGATGACCAAAGGCATTCACTGCTGCCGGGAGGACGACGACCTCGCCAAGGCGGTGCGGCACATGGAGGAGCTGCAGATCCGCCGGCTGCCGGTCGTCAACAAGAACAAGCGGATGGTCGGCATCCTCAGCCTGGGCGACGTCAGCAACTCGGCGCCAAGCGACCTCCTGATGGAATGCGTCAAGAGCGTCTCGGGCCATCATTGAGGCGTTGGATAGCGTGTCCCGGGCGCAGCGCAGCATGGAGCGCGAAAGCGCGGAATGGTGCGCTGCAGAACCGGGACCATTACGAACTCGGAGCTTGGAACGATCCCGGGTCAGGGCGCAACGCTTTCGCGTTGCGCCCTGCCCGGGAAAAGAAGTCGACAATCGGCTCAGTCGGGGAGGATGTCATGGGGATGAGCGCTCGAGTTGCCGCGGCCTGGACGAGGGGGGCCATGCTGGGGGCGTTGGTCCTCCTGCCGGTGCAAGGCGCCGCTGCGGCTGACCTTGTCGTCATGGCCGATCAGGGATCGGTGCCCGAGGCGCGCGCGCTCGGCGCCGCATTTTCCCGCGCCAGCGGCCACACGGTGACTGTTGTCCAGGAAGCCGGCGCGGCGCAGCAGCGGCGGATCGACACCGGGCCCGCTGACGTCACGACCGGCGATCCCGAGCGCCTCGCCGCGCTCGCCCGGAACGGCAAGGTCGTGGCCGACTCCATCACGCCGTTCCGCTTGGCGAGTCTCGGCGTATCGGTGCGCGCCGGCGCGCCCAAGCCCGACATCAGCACGGTCGAGGCCTATAAGGCGGCGCTGCTCGCCGCCAAATCGATCGGCTATTCGTTTGGATGCAGCGGCCTGCATGTCGCCGAAGGAATCGAGCAGCTCGGGTTGACCGAGGCGCTCAAAGCCAAGACGGTGCGCACGGGCAGCCAGGGCGCCGGGGGCCCGGTCACCGATTACGTGGCGCGCGGCGACGTCGAGATCGGCATCCAGCAGAGCAATATCATGGTTGGCGTCCCGGGCACTGACTAGTTCGGGGTCCCACCCGGCTTCCTCGACAAGCCATGCCGATGGGACCTCGCCGTCCTGGCGGTCTCCAAGCAGACGGACGCTGCGCGGGCGCTGGTTCGTTTCATGGTCTCGCCGGAAGCCCTGCCGGTGATGCGCGCGGCCCATGTCGAGCCGATCAAGCCGTGATGGAAGGAGAGATGCGATGCCTTGCCGAATGTCCCTGAGCACGATCGCCCTCATCTTTCTTATGTCGGCGCCGGCGCACGCCGCGCAGATTTTCGATCCGGCGAAATACCCCGACATGGCGGGGCGCTGGGGCGTCAGCGGCGTCAACCAGTGGGCGCGGGGCGAAAAGGCGCCGCTCACTCCCGAATACCAGGCGATCTTCGAGGCCAATCTCAAGGACGTGCGCGAAGGCGGCCAGGGCACCGATCCGATGTACCGTTGCCTCCCGCCCGGCATGCCGCGGGTAATGCATGTCTACGACCCGATGGAGATCGTGATCACGCCCGCGACCACCTACATCCTGATCGATCATATCAACGATAATCGGCGCATCTACACGGACGGGCGCGAATGGCCGACGACGGACATCGATCCGATCTTTGCCGGCTATTCCATCGGCCGCTGGATCGATGAAGGCGGGACCGGGCGCTACAGCGCGCTCGAGGTCGAGACCCGCTTCATCAAGGGACCGCGCAGCCTGGACGGGAGCGGGCTTCCCACCCACGCCGACAATCAGACCATCGTCAAGGAGCGCATCTATCTCGATGCCGCCAATCCGGACGTGCTCCATGACGACGTCACGCTCCTCGATCACGCCTATACGCGGCCGTGGACGGTGAAGAAGACCTATCCGCGCGACAAGGCCGCAGGCCCGACCTGGTGGCGCGAGGCAGTATGCGCCGAGAACCAGAATCATGTCGTGGTCGGCAAGGACGACTACTTCATCAGCGCCGACGGCTATTTGATGCCGGTCCGCAGGAACCAGTCGCCGCCCGATCTGCGCTATTTCAAGCCGCAGCAGTAGGTATGTTTCGACCGAGTAGATTCACCTCAGGCGTCACCCGCGGGCTTGACCCGCGGGTCCATCCTCTTCGTAAAAGGATGGATTGCCGGGTCAAGCCCGGCAATGACGCTGAACCGGACGCCACGCCATGACCTACAAGATCGAGCCGACGATCGGCGACGCCCAGATCGTCACGCTGCCGATGGTGCGCAACTTCTCGACCGGCGGCGGGCACGGGCCGGACGACACGCTCACCGAGGGCGATGGCAGGATCGTCACCCAAAAATGGCAGGGCTTTCCGCCGGTCGACCTGGTGAACATCGGCAAGCCGCAGCCGCCGCTGCGCGAGGTGGTCGAGCCGCGCTATCGCGGCACCGCGCTGTTCGCGACCCGGGTGCGGCTGCCGAACATGCTCTATGCGAAGTTCCTGCGCTCCGCCTATCCGCACGCGGCGATCCGGCGGCTCGACACCGCCAAGGCGGAAAAGATGCCGGGCGTGGCGTATGTCCTCACCTACCGCAACGCGCCCAAGACCAATCCACTGCACGCCGAGCTGATGATGCAGGGCGAGATCGTCGCGATCGTGGCGGCCGACAGCGAGGATCTCGCCGAGGACGCCATCGAGGCGATCGAGATCGAATTTGCCGACCTCCCGGCGGTCGGCAATCTCGCGGCGGCCGAGTCCGAGGATGCGCCCGACCTGCGCGAGGGCAAGGGCAATCTGCTGCAGCCCGGGCCCGATCACCCGAACTATCATCCGCAGGCGAGCGCGGTGTGGCGGCACGGCGATCTCGAGAAGGGCTTTGCCGAATCCGACACGGTACGCGAGTTCACCTATTACTTTGGCGGCGGCCGCGTGGTTCCGATGCAGCCGATCAGCGGGGTCGCGGCCTGGGAAGGCGACAAGCTGACCTTCTGGGGCCACGGACAGGACATCTATCCGTCCCGCGGATTTCTCGCCCGCTGGCTCGGCATCGAGCCGCGCCAGATCCACTACATCGACAAATGGAACG
>Ga0126381_100001982_pt1 | contig 22042 bp, 18 predicted proteins | sample PanSoiMetPlot_28_FD_96465 | JGI IMG/M metagenome (GOLD analysis project Ga0126381, IMG submission 96465) | Tropical forest soil microbial communities from Panama - MetaG Plot_28 | ecosystem: Environmental > Terrestrial > Soil > Tropical forest > Bulk soil | place: Panama | collected 2016-02-17
AGGAGATGTTCATGGCTATCTGGCCTCCGCGGCGCTGCTGCGCGGCGCTTCCAGCATCTGGCGAAGATTCTTTTTCGCCTGAAAAAGAGTGTTTTTGGATGCGGTTTCGCTGATGTCCAGAATGGAAGCGATTTCGGAATGGCGAAATCCTTCGACTTCATAAAGCAGGAATACGTCACGTTGGTGCCGGGTGAGTTGAGCGAGCGCGCGTTCAAGCGCGATGCGCAAGGAAGGGTGCGCGGAGGCGGCGCGAGGTTCGGGACGAGTCGGAGTTTCGCCGGGTTCCTGGTGCGCCACTTCTTTTTTGCGCAGGCGACTGCGGCGCGCGTCGTAGCAGGTGTTAATCAGGATGCGAAAGGACCAGGTGGCGAAACTGGATTGGCCGCGATAGCTGGCCATGCTGCGCTGGATTTTCAGGAAAGTATCCTGGACGGCGTCTTCGGCGTCGGCCGTAGTGCCGAGAAGATTGCGGGCAACGCTCTTCATGCGCGCGCCGTGCTGTCGATACAGGCGTTCGAAAGCGCGCAGATCGCCGGATTGGCAGGCAGAGGCCAAAGCGGCATCGTCAGCGGCGTGTGCCGACGAATCGGCGTCAAGCGAGGAAGTGCGCGGAGTGAGCTCCGGCGGCGTCAAACGCGCGTCTCCTGGGCCAATGTCCGCCCTGCGCATCGCTTCATGGCGCATCTCCCGGTAACGCGGCTCATAGGAGATTCTAGCTTCCCAAGGCAGCGCAAGTCCGGTCGTTCCCATCTACGTCTCCTGAGGTATAGACGACGGGGATAGCAGAAGTGTCAGCCAGGGTGCGGTCGCAGCGCCATGTTGCTTGTAATGCCAAGAAAGAAAGCGGTTTATTGTGTTCTAGAGGCTGAGGACGAATGGGACTCGAGCGAGAGATAGATCTTGCCAGGTAGCGGGCTGTTTTCGTGGTCTACCAGAAGCCTGGTGAGGGGATCAACATCGCAGATGAGCAGCTTGGCATCGCGCGAATCGGCGCGGAGATCAAATACCAACGTTGTGAAGTACGATTCACCTGGAAGACCGATCTTTGCTCGGTCATCCGATTCAGATGCTTTCAGCGACGAATTCGCTGGGCAGCGCGCCGCGTGTGCGCTCGCGCTGGGAAAATTCCGCGAGCGCCGCGCGAAGATCGCTGACCGTGAAATCCGGCCAGCGCTTGTCCATGAAGACCAGCTCGGCGAATGCGCACTCCCAGAGAAGAAAATCGGAGAGGCGCTGTTCGCCGCCGGTGCGGATTAGCAGATCAACATCGGTCGAGCCGCCGTGCGCGATTTCGGACAGCACCTCGGAAAAGGACTGCAGTGAAAGCTCGGTAGCTTTGTAGTAACGGCGCGCCGCCAAGTAGATGCTCTCCCGCGCCGAATAATCGATCGCCAGGCGAAGATGAAGCCGCGTGCCGCGAGCGGTTGCCGCTTCTGCGTCCATAACCGTTTGCCGAAGCGTGGCGGGGATTCTGTCGCGCCGGCCGATGATCGTGATGCGGACGCCGTTTTCGACGCAGCGCGTTGTTTCCGTCAGCAGATACTCGTGCAGCAGACGAAGAATGGCGTTGACCTCGGCGGGAGGGCGCTTCCAGTTTGCGGAAGAAAGCGCAAACAGTGTAAGCGTGTGGATGCCCAGTTGGGGAGCGGCTTCGATGATGGCGCGGCTGGCTTCGGCCCCGGCGCGATGTCCGGAAAGACGCGGCAAACCGCGCGAAGTGGCCCAGCGCCCATTGCCATCGCTAATGATGGCCACGTGTAGCGACGGCGCCGGTAGAACCGGAGGCGCATTGAGAATGTGCTGCAGAATTACCTGCTGAACGGTCATGGTGATGTTCCTTCTCCGCTGCGGAGAATCGATGCAAATAACTTTGTAATACAAAGTCCGCGGACAAATTTTTTTATCCTTCGCGCGTGACCCGAATCAACGCCTCCATGTGGTTCAAATAGCGCTCCAGGGCCTTGCGGCCGGCTGCAGTCAGCCGGTATTCGGTCTTGGGCAGGCGGCCGTCAAAGGATTTTGTGCAGACGATGTAGGCGGCTTCTTCCAGGCGGCGCGCGTGAACGCTCAGGTTTCCGTCGGTGGTTTTCAGCAGTGCTTTCAACTCGTTGAAGGTCAGCGAGCGATTGACGGCCAGCGCGCTGACGATGCCCAAACGGATGCGTTCGTGGATCAGGCGGTCCAGATCGGGCGATACCGCTCCGCGCGTTGGCCCCTTGGTGGCCCCAAGCGAGCCGGACGGTTCGCGTCCCGCGTGTTCATGCCGCATTGTGGATGATTTTGCCACGCGAAATTCGTCAGCCTCCATACCGTCGGGCGATCCACATTCCGAAACCGATCTGTACGAAACCAAACCCGAAGGCCATAAACAGATCGCCCATGTGGCGCGGCACAAAAAGCGCTGCCGCGCCCAGCAGCATCAAGCATAGTCCCATGATGGGTACCACGCGCACGGAAAACGATCCGGCCGTCACGATCGCCGCGCCGTAGAGCAGCAGCCACACGCCGGGGAGCAACGGGTGCAGGCCGGCATGGGCCAAGGCATAGGTCAATAGGCCGCCAACGACGATGGGAGGAGCAAAACTCAACAGGAATTTGCGGCCCGGGCCGGATAGCAGCTTGGCATTGGCGCGATGGGCCTTGGTGGCCGATGCTGGCGCGGCAATGGCCACGGCCACAAAAGCCTCCACTAGCCAGATATTCAGCCAGCGCTCCTGAGTGGCCTGGCGCGAGGCAAAATACGCGGCGACCAGCGCGGTAACACCCATGGCCACACCGCCCCAGCCCGGCACGGCCGTAAATTCGCCGGCGCGCTCCATGGTTTCGCGGATGTAGCGAAGATGGTCGGCAGCTCGCGCGTCAATGGGGATGGGAGCGCGGGAAGAAGAGCGAAGTGGACCGGGAAGCGCCATAGAGGGAAGCTAACAGAAAGCCGAATCGGTGTCAAGTACTTTATATTACAAAGCATGGCTTTATTTTTGTCTGCGATAGCGGCCCAGAATCGCATTCCCACGAATGGTGAACACATCCGCGAACATCAGAATGCTGTCGCGCAGCATGTTGATCTTGGTGGCCGGCGAATGCGACCAGCGCACCGGAATTTCAACGGATTTCAGTCCGTGATGCCGCGCCAGATAGAGCAATTCCGGATCAAATCCGAAACGCTCGATGCGTTGCTGTTCGAAAATAATGCGGCAGCGCTGGCGGCGAAACGCTTTAAATCCGCATTGCGTATCGACGAAGGGCAGCCACAGGACGATGCGTACGATACGGTTGAAGACAATTCCGGCGAACTCGCGAAACGGCGATTCGTGAACTTCGATGAGTTGGCGATTCATGGCCCGCGAACCGATGGCTATGTCGTACCGCCCCAGGGCAGAGAGAAGCTTGTCCGCTTCTTCAATCGGCGCAGAGAGGTCAGCATCGGTGAACAGGACATATTCGCCTTTGGCCTCCCTCATGCCATGGCGCACGCTGAAACCCTTGCCGCGATTTTGGCCATTTTTCAGCACACGCAAATTGGCGATGCGGTCTCTGAAAGATACTGCGACCTCCGCCGTGCGGTCCGTCGAGCCGTCGTCAACCACCAGCACTTCCGTGCTGCGGCTGGAGGATTTGACGTAGGCGGCAATGCCTTCGAGCGAAGCAGGCAAGCGAAGTTCTTCGTTGAATGAAGGAACAATAATGGATAGCTGAAACGCCGATTGGTGATTCGCGGGCGCGGTACCGGTCATCGGCTCAAGCCTGGGCTGGCCAGGGCGTGCTTTTCCCAGGCGCGGGTATTCAGGATTTCTTCGATCTGCGAGAGGGCAAAATCGCACTCTTCCACCTGATTGTAAAAGTGCGGAGAGATACGAATTCCCGCCTGCGGGCGATAGTCCACCAGGATCTCGCGCGCCAGCAATTCACGGCACACTTGGTAAGCATGCGAACAATCGATGGAAACCGTACCCCCGCGCTCCGCGGGGTCTTCGGCGGTGTTGACGCACCAGCCGCGGGAACGAGCGCCTTCCAACATTCGGGCAGTCATGCGAACCGATTTTTCCCGAATGGCCTGGGCGCCGATTTTGTTCAGAATTTCCAGGCCCGGCCGGCACTGATAGAGTGCCGGAATGTGCGGCGTGCCGTTCAAAAAGCGGTAGGCGTCATCGCGGGCATCAATAGCCCCGGGTTCGAATTGGAAAGGGCGTCGATGAGCGAGCCATCCAGTGAGCGCGGGGCGAAGTCTGTGGCGTAAATCTTCGCGCACGTAAAGATAAGCCACGCCCGGCCCGCCGCAGAGCCACTTCAAGACTCCGCCCACGGCAAAATCCGCGCCAAGTTGACGGATGTCGACCGGAATGGTTCCGGTGGCTTGAAACACATCGAGAATCACGTGAGCGCCGACGCGGTGCGCCTTTTCGATGATGGCCCGAGCATTGACGATGAAGGAGCTGCGAAAGAGCACCAGCGAAATGGGTACCAGCAGAGTGGTCTCATCAATCGCCGCGAGAAACGGTTCCAGTTCGAAGCGCACCGAATTGCCGCTGGGAATAACTTGGATATGCGCCCCGAAGCGGCGCTGCCCGTGATAGAAATACTGTATGGAAGGAAATTCCAAATCGGTCATCACCACTTTGTTGCGCGAGCCGCGAAAATCAAAACACGAAGTGATCACGGCTTGCGTCGTGGTGACGTTTTGATGGAGCGAAATTTCTCCCGCTGCGGCGCCAATCAGTGGCGCAATCTGATCCGCTACCGTGCCCGCCAAATCCCACCAGGAATCTTCCCAGGCGCGCACTCCGCGTTGGCCCCAGGCATCGGCATAGGCGTGCAAACCGTTGTAAACGCCGCGGGGCATCGCGCCGAGCGAGTTGCTAACTAAATAGGTGGTGCGACCCAGGATCGGGAATTCGCCGCGCCATTTGAGCAGGTCATCCATGAGGTGCAGCTTTCGGCGTTTGCAGCTTCCTCCAAATAAAGTAACACACGGTCAAGAACACCAGCCACGGCGGGCCCGAAAGCAGCGCGACGTGAAAATCCGGAATCCACCAGGTGGAACCCAAGACCGCCAGCAGCGCGAGGATTCCGGCGAAAGAACTGCAGACCCCGAGCGGAGCGATACGCGCGATCACACGGTGGTCTTTTCCTACCCGCAAACGAAAGGCAATGTGTGTGACCAGCGTCATCAGCCAGATAAATGGCCCGCCGAAAAACGCCACGCCAATCAAAAATACAAACGCGGTCTCCTTGAAGATTTGCGAGAGCACCAGGGCGATGGCCATGCCGATGCTGGATGCCAGCACGGCAGCGACCGGCATCCCTTTCTTGCTAAGTTTGCCCAGAAATGCCGGTGCGAATCCCCCGCGAGCCAGCGAAAACAACATGCGCGCAGTGAAATAGAGATTACACAGGGCGCTTGATAGCGCCGCGGAAAGTACCACGAAGTTCATCAAGTGGCTGGCGGCAGGAATTCCCACCCTTTCAAAGACCCGCACGAAGGGACTCTGGCCAAGACCGATTTCGATCCATGGCACGATTCCGACGACCAGTGCCAATCCGCCGAGATAAAAAAGCGCCAGGTAGCCGAGGGTGCGGCGCAGCGCGCGGGGAACCGCGGCTTTTGGGTCGGCGGCTTCGCCAGCGGTGACACCCACGATCTCGAGTCCGAGAAAACTGAAGATGGCCATCACCACGCCGAGTCCGACGCCGCGCCAGCCATGCGGCGAAAATCCGCCGTGCGCGGTGAAGTTGGCCAAGCCGATTCGCGGAAAGCCGATGCCAAAGAGCAGCATCGTGCCGAGCACTAGGAAGGCGGTGATGGTCACTACTTTGATCATCGCGAACCAATATTCGACGGACCCGAAATCTTCGATGCTCAGCGTATTGATCAGCACCAGAACGATGGAAAATCCTGCGATCCAAATCCACGCCGGCGCTTGCGGAAACCAAAATTCGCAATAGATGGCTGCCGCGACCACTTCGCTGCCGACAATCATCACCAGGCACAGCCAGTAGGTGTAACGCACGGCAAACCCGGCCCATGGATGCAGATACATTTCGGCATATAGCCCGAAGGAACCCGCGGCGGGATGTTCCACCGCCATTTCCGCCAGCGCCCACATTACGGTGAGAGCGATCACCGCGCCCGCGGCAAAACTCAAGATCACCGCCGGCCCCGCGAGCTTCACGCTGATGGCGCTGCCCAAAAAAAGTCCAGTGCCAATGGTGCAGCCCAGCCCGATCATCGCCACCTGGCCGGGCGAGAGCCGTTTGTGCAGGCCCGCTTCGCGCTTGGCAATGTCTTGGCGGTCCGAAGCCTCTACCGGGAGTAGTGTGGCAGGTGGCGGTGGGTCGGCATTCATGGCGCCGCATGGTAGCAAACGACTGGTGGGAAACCTAGTCTCCTAGACCATGCATCCGGCCCCCACCTACACGCAGGGACAGTCGGCAAGTACAGTCACCGGTCGAGCATGACTGTCCTTCGGTCCAAATTCCCAGCGACGCAGCTATCTATAACAATGTTTGCGTGACGGCGACCGCAGTGTGCCGTCGCGGAGGAAGTTCATGAGGGCCGTACTCGCGCTGATCGTTATCTACATCGGAACATTTCTGGTGGCTATCCAGGGATCATCCAGCACCTCGGTAGAGGCTTCCGGGCAAACCGCCACGTCGGCGAATGCGCCGATGGATCCGGTGAAGGAAAAAGACATCCGCTCGCTGTTGGAATTGGTGGGCGCGCGCGATGCGATACAAGACTCCGCCAGCACCGCCACCGAACAATACCGCCAAAAAGTGATGGAGTCCTCGGTGAACAACGAACGCGCACTGGCGTTCAGCAACGCGTACCTGGCCGAGTTCCACAAGAGGTTTGATGCCGACGCAGTGACCGACCAACTGGTGGGAATTTACGACCGGCACTTCAACGACGAAGAGATTCGGGGCCTTTTGGAATTTTATGGATCGCCGCTCGGACAGAAGGCCGCCACCGAAATGCCCAAGATCAGCCGCGAACTGCAGTTGGCCACGCGCACCGCGAGCAGTCAGGCGGCACACCTGGCCTGGCAAGATCTCCGCGAAGAATATCCGGGCGCCACTGGTAATCCCCGCCCGGTGCCTGCGCGCCGCCGCGACTTCAGCGGAAGCCGACCAGCGCAGCCACAATCTTCAGCAACGCAACAGGCCCAAGCCGACTCTTCGCAACCCTGACGTTTCTCGCTTCTCAATCAAAGCGCTTTTTGATCTTCACGTCGATGCCGAAGGTGCCGTTCTGGTCGCGCAGCGCGACCACCGACACGTTGCGATTGACGTTGTATTCCACCTGAATGATTTGCTGTTGGGTCGAGTTCACGTTGCTCACGTAAGTGATGGTGAGATTGCGCGCAATCTGCTGCTCGACGGTGACGCGCGCCGCCGCGTTTTGTTCCGAGCCGGTTGATCCGATGCCCGCCAGTCCCGGATCCACCCGAAACCGCGTAATGCCGAACAGACGTTCCAGCCGTCCGCCCAGTTGGCTCGAAATAGCTTCCGACAGCAGCGCGGAGGCGCCCGTGCTGGCACTCTGCGAGCCGGCGCCAGTGCCGCCGCTACGCACCTCGGCTTCGGCGCTGGTTTGGCCAAGCGCCAGCAGGGTAACGATGTCGTTGCTCGGCAGGGGCGGGTCAGAGCGATAGGAGAGCGAGAGCTTGTTCGCCGGCCCGCTGAAATTCAAGGTGATTTCATATTGCTGAATCGTGGTGCTGGCTTCGAAGTTGATGTCCGGATTCAGCTGGAAAGGATTCGCAAAATCAAGATCGCCGCGCCCCACGCGATAGCGGCTGCCATGGAACATGAGATCGCCGGAAAGGACGTGAATGTGTCCGAGCAGAATCGGATGTTCCCAACTTCCGCGAATGCGCAAATTAGCCTCCGCTTCCAGTTCCGCGTTAGGCCATTCCATACGCGCGTCGGGCGTGGAGACGGCTTCCACGTCAAACTGCAAATTGCGCAAGAACGTCGAGCCGGTCGAAGGTCCAGCGTCGCCGGGACCACTGAACAGCGCCCCCGCGGTCTCCAGCCCTCCGCTCAGATTCACACGCTCCATGTGCACCCGTCCGGAAAGAACGCCGCCGTCAGGAGTGCCCGTAAGGCGAAGATTGCCGGCAACTTGCCAGCTCATGCCCTGCGGATAGCGAATGCGGGCGCTGTCCGTGCGCGCGGTAATGTCGAAGCGCACCGGCCGGTCCGCGTAATAGACGCTGCCGCCAAGTGTCAATGTTCCGCCACCGACCTGCGCGGTCACATTTTCAAAAAAGAGGCGCGAGGCGTCGAAAATCAAATCGCCCTTGATGTTGTTCAACCCGGTTGGAAAATCGATGGCGCGGGCCTGCGCGTTTTCAATGTGCACTTTGCCGGTGACGCGCGGACGATCCAGCGTGCCTTCGAACGCCGCGTTGATTTGAGCAGGGCCGCGGGCGTCGAGATCCGGCACGAAACCGCTGAGCAGGCGCAGATCAAGATCGCCGTTGAGATTGAAGTTCAAGTTGCGACGCCCGGTGAAGCGGACGTTTCCGCCAATCTGCAGGTTGGTGTCGGTGCCGTGAAACCTAGCAGGTTCGATGCTGATCTCGTCTTTCGACGAACGGAAGTGCACCGGCCCGGAATTTTCCAGCTGCACGTTCGCGTAGTTCAGCAGCAGCCGCGTGAAGCTGGCGTCCACCACCAGGCTTTCCGGGTGCTTCAGATTTCCCTCGATGCCAATTTCGCCGTCGGCCGTCCCGTGCCCGGTGATGTGCTGAACGTGCAGGGCCGCGAGCAGAAATGGCTCGAGGGTGATGTTGTTAAGGCTGACTTTGCCGCTAAGGGGGTACGGATCGCCGAGGCCGAGGGAATATCCACCAGACAATCCTCCGTCGGTCATCGCCGAGTGCAATTCGAGCTTTGCCAGCTGGCCATCGGAATGCAACTCGCCGTCGAAGCTGCCAATCACTTCCTGGCCCACGCGGAAATCCACCACGCGGATGCTGCCATCACCCGCCGGGGCGTTGTAGGGCCCGGAAACTTTCAACCGAAACGTCAGTTGACCGAAGACCGGGAACCGTGGCGACTGCAGCTTTTCAAAATTCTCCAGCGGCAGCGCGGCGCCCACCAGTTCTGCGGAAATATTTTTGCTCGAGAATTGATAGCCGAGCGATCCGGTGACGATGCCTGCGCCTCGCCCCGCTTCTTTTCCAGGAGCGAACACCCGCAACTCAGCATCGCTGATGCGCGCTTCGGTTGGCTGCACGTTTAGCTGACCGCGCAAACGATTGAATTCCAGGCCATAGACTTTTCCTTCGGCCAGATCGAAGAGTCCGGTAAGGGTAGGGGCGGCGCGCGTGCCCTTGCCGTGGAATTGGCCGGTTAGCAAGCCCTCCACCGGATAAGACTCGCCAGCAAAGGCCAGCACGCTTTCGACGGGGATCTTTTCCAGATTTGCTTCGGCGGTCCATTCACTCTCGGGAGCAAAACTCCAGCGGTCGAGATCCAGACTGCCTTCGAGGTCGGCCCGCATCTCGCCGTATTTCAAGTGGCCTCGGGCAAGGGAAAATTCCGAAGGAGAATAAGTGATATCGCCTTCCATGGAGTCCAGATGGACCTTGCCGTACTCGATGCGCTCTGCACGCAAGTGTCCCGAAAATGTTGGTCCGCCGAGAGGGCCGGTCATCCTTCCGTCAAAATTCGCTGCCCCATGAATGACCGGACTAAACTCTTCGGGCGTTCCGGGAGCCACTTCCTCGATGGATTGAATAAAATCGTTGAAGGCCTGCAATTCGCCGATTTGCATATGCAATTCAAGGAGGGAGTCATCACGGCCGAGCGTGCCACTGGCGCGGATGCGATTGGCCGGAGTATCGAACTCCGCGGAGTCCAGCGTCAGCAGTTCCGGATCTTGCCGGTAGGTAAATTTCCAGTTCGCCTCGACCGGCAGATGATCGGCAGCGGGCTCCGCCGGCGCGCTCCAAACGGATTGCCCGGCTACCGAAAAATGGTCGAACGCGCCGGTCCAGGTTTCCTCGGTGTCAGCGGAAAGCAGCGCATCCCAATGCAGGCGGTCGATCGGAAAACCGCGATGATCGATGGCCGGCAGCACTTGCGCGATGCGAACGCCGTCGACATGCGTTTGCGCGCGAAACTGCAGGCTCGGAAGCTTCATCGTGACGCGCCCCTTCACGCTGCCGTCGAATGCGTAGGCCGCAAAATCAGGAATGTCCAACCCGTTTTTATCCAGGCGATAGCTCCCGGTGCTTCGCAACCCGCCGGCGCGAAAGATGTCGTAGGTCAAAACAATCTCGGAACCGGAGTAGTTGCCCGTGCCTTTTAGCTCCCCGCCGGCGAATGAACCTTCGCCACGCACATCCACTTTGCCCGTCGGGGTCATGGGAGCGCGCAGCGTTTTTCGGAAATCTGCCAGATTGACCCACGCACGATAGCGATACTTCCATTTGGGCGCCAGGAAATCGGACATCTCCGACTGCAGATCGAGGTGCGAACTACCGATAGCGAACTGACCTTGTTCAATAGTGAATCCGTCGCGCCACAAGGTGAACTTGACCGACGCGTTGATTGGCACAGGGAGGAATCGGCTATCGGTGAATGTAACTTTTTTCCAGTCAAGATTGCCGGCGTACAGCGGGTGCGCCATCGTCCCGCCAGCGTCGAGAATCAGATGCAGATCGCTGCCCTCGATGGCCAACGGAGTTTTCACGTCGTTGTAGAGGATCCAGCCGTTCAGAAGCTCGACATGGCGCATGCGCAGATCGAACAGTGACTCGCGAGCCGGCTTGCTGGACGTGCGCGGCACTGCGGGCAGATTTGTTTTGCCATTTTTTTCCACGCGAATATGTACGTGCGGATCGCGAATCACAACATCGGTAAGGGAAACTTTGCGACCCCAGAAAGAATCGATTTTCAGGCCGGCACGAAGTTCTTCCGCGGAAAACAGTGGCTCGGTATCGGCAGGTTCCGTGCCGTGAATCACCACGCCTCTCACCGAGGCGCGCAGGGAGAGCCATTCGATGGAGAGGCTGCGAATTTCGGCCCGTCCGCCGGTTAGGGAATTGATTTTGCGGATCGCCAGCCGGCGCAGCAGCGGATTTCCGGAGCCGCTTCCAAAAAAAACCGCGATGGCGATGACAATGAGCGTGATTTTTGCGCCCAGCGCCCAAGCCACCCGGCGTAGCCACCGCCATCTGCGAGGAGGAGGTTTTTCGTTCACGACGGATTCTCCTCGAGCATTTTCGTCACGTGGATGCGCCCGTGGCTTTCCTTCAGCCAGCGATCAGCCTGCTCGTTGATGCCGCTTTGTACCAGGGCTTCAAGAATGTAATCGTGCGCGGCGTCGAGAGATGGTGGATTCTGTCCGCGAGCCTGGGCACGCGGCAAGAGCGAGTTCTGGTAGAAATCCTGAATGGCTTGCTCATCTACTTGCACGGAGGGACGGAATCGAGTATCGAGATAGCTGTTCAGGTAGATCTGATCGGCGATGAGCCGGCCAACATCCGCTTCGGAGAGACCCGCCAGTTTGCGGCGCGCTTCATAGTCTTCCTTGGAGGCAAAACTCCGTTGCAGCCGTTGCAGGCCGCGGTCGATGTCGGCATCGGACGGCTGCGGCGTGCGGGCCACGGTGGCTTCCGTGCGCACGATCCATTGATCGATCAAACGGTCCAGGATTTCGGCATCGCTCTCCGATTTCCCGTCCACCAGCAACTGGTAACGAGCCAGAAGGCGAACGTCGCTGAGCAGGATGACGTCGTTTTCCACGCGCGCCACGATGCGGTCGATTACTTCCTGTGCGCATAACCAGGGTGATGCCAACAGCCACAACAGCACGGTCATCGATACCGGACGGATGGTGTTTGCCAGCTTCATCAGAACGACGACCCCAGGCTGAAAAATACCTGCAAGCGCGGCAGCCGCGTGGCTTGAAACCCCAGCGAACCCGGCGCGCAGGTGGTGGTGGTGGTGCCGCTTGGGCATGCCAGGGGAACCACGAAAAATGGCCGGTTGATCGCATAACCCAGGTCCACCCTAACCGGGCCAACCGGCGTGGCGTAGCGCACGCCGACGCCAATGGTATGCGAGAAATAATTCAACTCGTTGCTGCAGTTAAAGAGGCATTGCTTGGGGTTGGCGGGATCAAATATCGGCTGGGGAGGTTTCCATCGCAGCGTGACGCGGCTTACTTTGCTGAACACATTTCCACCGTCATAAAAAATGGTGCCACCCAGATTTGTGCCTGCATGGGGCAGCCGCAAGGGAAAACGGAACTCCTGGTTAAGAACCAACAGGGCTTGTCCGCCAACCGGAAATCCAGTGACCGAATCGCGCGGCCCGGCCTGATTCAAGGCGAAGCCGCGCAGTGAAGTGCCGCCGCCGGCAAAGAATCTTTCCGGAAGCGGAATGACCTGTGGCAGCGGTTCCTGGGTCGGCGCCGGGAAGGTAAGGGAGATGGTGTCACGATAGGGCGAAAGGACTCCGACGCGGAGGGAGCGAGCAAAACTGAAGCGCCGCTTGATGGGGTGATAGGAGGAATTCTGATACAAAAACCGCAAGAAACTGGCGCTGGAGCCGATATAGGTATCGGCGATGGCGAAGTCGGCACTATTGAGCCAGCCTTTGCTGGCGTTCGCCGGATTGTCGCGGGTGTCGCGTACCCAGGAAGTGCTGAACTGCGACACCAGCGTGGGTTGCTGGAAAAGGGGAATCTCTTCGGGCGGAATTTTCAGATTGGAAACAAGTACCTTCCGGAAGCTGTAGCGATAGAGCAATGTCGTTCGCTGGGAAACTTGATCGGTCATCTGCAGGGAACCTTCGTAACGCGATTCGGTGAAGGTGTTGATGTCCTGCGTTTTTTCCGCGAACGCCGCGGCCTGAAAACTTAGTCTTGGTTTGCCAAAAGTGTTGGGCACACTGTAGCCAAGCTGGGCGCGGCCTTGCAGCGTGCTGCCGCGCAGCTTCAAAGAAAGTGAGTCCGCGCGGCCGGTGAGATTCAGTTTGGTGATTTCGAAAATTCCTCGCGGCGCGGCCTGCACTTGCCCTCCGGTTGGGTTGGTGGTGCTGGCCAGGCGCTGTACTTCAAATCCGCCGCCGTAGGCGATGGTATAGCGTTTGGCTTCTTCGACCAGCACCACGATATCTTTGTCAGGATCCGTGCCCGTGGGATTCTGCGGCGCGACCGTGACGCGATTGAAGATTCCCAGGTTGTATAGATGGCGTTGCGTGTCCACTACCTTTCCCTCGCGAAGCGGGTTGTCCGGCTTGACCTGCACTTCGCGGGTGATCACATGTCGTTTGGTGTGATCGTACCCGGTGATGAGAACCCGGCGCACGCGAATTTGCGGGCCCTCATGAATTCGGTACACCAGCTGCACCACCTTGGGCGCCGGCTGGGCGGCATTCTTTGCCGCGCTGCTCTTGCTTGACTGGTCTTCCGGATCGTTTCGCGAAACCGTGCTCTCGTCGGCGATGGCAGGCTGTGCCGCGGGCTGCACGTCGGACTCGAACGTGGCCTGGGGGAATCCTTCGTTGAAGTACATCGCCAAAATCGTTGCGCGGTCCGTCGCGACGTTGGCATCGGAATACGGCTGTCCAGGCGTCGATGCCAGTCTGTCCCGCAGTTCGTTCTCGGTAAATTCGCGATTTCCTTGGATGCTCAACTGCTGGACTTTGGTTTGCGGCCCCTCGTCCACCACAAATCGTATCAGCAGGTCGCCTTGTTTCTTCCCATAGTTATCTTCGATCTGAGCCGCGACGGACGCGCTCGCAAAACCATTGGTGCGATACACATTTTCCATCGATTGGCGGTCGCTCTCAAGAAGCCGACGGCTCAATTTCCCGCGCGAACCGAACGCCGCCTTGTAGATCTGCAAGCGGCTGAATAGCAGCTCTTTGTCGAAGAAACGATTCCCGGTAATTTCGATACCGATCAGTTTGTGCCGGTCTCCGCGCTCGATCTTGTAGGTGATGACCTGCTCCTGGCCCGTGAAATTCTTGTTCTGTATCTCACGCATGGCCGACGAATAGTCCACACTGGAGTCAAAGTAACCTTGGCGCTCCAGGCGTTCCCGAATGTTTCTCTTTCCTTCTTCCAGCAGATCGGGATCCACCGCCCCTTCCTGATAAATGGGGATTAGTTTCTTCAGTTCGCCGCCGGAAAACTTCGCTCCGCTGACTTCAACTTTTACCCGCGCTCCTTCGGAAACATCGAGCGTCAGATCGACCGTGTTTTTCGCGCTGTCATAGGAGGCGCGGCGCACGGCAGCTCTCCCGCTCAAGTGGCCTTTCTTGATCAGGAACTTACGGATGCGGTTGGTGCCGCTCTGAATCTTGGCGCTGGTGATGGCCGTACCGGCCTTCAGCCTGAAGCGCGACGCGATTTCGGTGTCCGGATACTCGGTATTGTTGGTCAAATGAACCGCGCCGACTCGCACTCGAAGTCCGGGCTGAACGTGCACCACAATGTCCATCTGATGCTCCGCCGGTTGCGGGCGCAATTCCGGGTCCACCTTGGCCTGGTAGAAACCCTCCTCCTGCAGCCGGGTTTGCAGGCGCTCGACGGCCTCATCGAGCGCTTCTTGGCGGAACACATCACCCAGCGCGATCTGCATGGCGGCCGCGGCAGAGGCTTCGCTGGGCGGCGGTTTCAGACCAAGCACCAACAGTTGATTGAAGAAAAGATTTTCCTGCACCACGAAATCCACCTGGATTCCGCCGTTCCGTGGCTGGGAAATCGCTCGGATGTCGGAATAGGCTCCGCTGCGGTACAGGGCCTTCAGGCTGGCGGCAATTTTTTCCCGATCCAGCGGTTTACCCACTTGCACGGCGATTGCATCGGTCCTGGTATTTAGAACTCGACCGTCAGTGGTTACCACCCGGACGTTGGTTACCAACGGTGCGGCGTCCGTGGCTGGCGGATTTTGCGCGGCTTCTTGCTGCGCCCAAACGTTCGCCGGCAAACCTCCGCACAGGAACGCCGCGAGCACCGCTTCGCAAAGCTTTCTTAAGCAATTCGCCCTCATGCTCTCCAATCGCTCAAACGAAGCGTAGCACAGGGGCCTTGCCCGCCCGCGCCCTTTGCAGCGATGATCGAGCTATCATGGGATGAGGCTCGAAACCCCTACCGAAGAGGTTACTCGCTCTGTTCACTAACCCCGATTTCGAAAGATACTCTCGCCAGATTTTGTTTGCCGGCATCGGCGAGCCCGGCCAGCGCAGGCTCAAAGCCTCGAGTGCGGTCATCCTGGGCTGTGGAGCCATTGGCGCGTCAGTCGCCCAGCTTCTCGCCCGGGCCGGAGTGGGCCGCCTGCGCGTCATTGACCGCGATCTGGTCGAGCCATCGAACCTGCAGCGCCAGGCGCTGTTTGATGAAAGCGACGCAAGGGCGGCGTTGCCCAAGGCTGCGGCGGCTGAAAGTAAACTCCGTCAGCTGAACTCGGAGATTGAAATTGACGGCATTGTTTCCGACGTGACTCCGCGTAACGCAGCGGAGTTATTGAACGGTTTTGACCTGCTCCTGGACGGCACCGATAACTTTGAAACGCGGTTCTTGCTCAATGATTTTGCGGTGCAGGCGGGCCGGCCATGGATTTATGCCGCCGCTGTCGGCAGCTACGGTCTATCGTTCACGATTCGGCCGGGAATGACGGCGTGCCTGGCCTGCCTGCTGGAGACTGGCGATGCCGGACCAATGCTCGAGGAGACTTGCGACACGGTTGGCGTTCTCGGGCCGGTCGTGAGCCTGGTGGCATCGCTTGAAGCGGCCGAAGCTTTGAAGATTCTATCCGGGCAGCCGGAAGCGCTGCATGGGCGGTTGCTGTCCTGTGATGTCTGGAGCGGCCGGCTGCAGTCCATCGTCGTTTCCCGCAATCCGCAATGCCGCGCCTGCGTTGGACACGAATATTCATACCTGGAAGGCGAATCGCAGCCGCATATTACGATGTGCGGGCGCGATTCCGTGCAGATTCACGAGCGGCGACGTTCGCTGGACCTGGCTTCCTTGGGAAAGAAACTTTCCGCGACCGGTTTGGCGGTTAAGACCAATGACTTTCTCCTGAAATTCGCGATTCCCCCCTATGAAATAACCGTATTCGGGGATGGCCGCGCGATCGTGAAGGGATCGACGGACCCCCTGGTGGCCCGCTCGCTGTACGCGCGATACATCGGAGCCTGAAAGGCATTCTCACAAGACAACCCCGCGGGCTTTCGACCGGAAAGCGTCCGCGTGCTAGCGAAGGGTGCCGCTGCGGCCCGGGGAAGAGCGCATATTGGCGCGATCGAGGTTCTCGCGTAGATTCATCAACGTCAAAAACGTGCTCAGGATGCGGGCCTTGAGGTCATCGGTCAGCGGCATTCCGCTGGTCGCCACGCGCGCCATTTTCTCCCCATTCTCGGTGATGAAGCGCATGATTTCGCGCTGCCGCTCATGCGGAGCCTTGCCCAGCGCGGTTTCCCGGCGCATCTCCGAACAACTGGATTCCAGTGAAAGCGTGTAATGCAGCACGCAGAGCTTTTGCTCTTCAAGGGGTGCGGGCGTTGTGCTCTTGCAACCTGCAATCTGGCAGGGAGTAGGAATCATGGCCGTCTATAGAAAAAGGTAACAACATCAAGCGCAGAAAAGCCAGCACCCTCCACAGGTGATGTGCGCTTGGCGTCAGCCCGTTCTCCCGACACGCTAAACGCCGTGTTTGCAAAAAATGTTTGACAAGATTATGCATGGCGCTGTATTTTTATACAGGGGCGTGAATAATTCGCCAAAAGCCATGGGAAGCGCAAAGACATTTCGGCACGGGCAGATTCTGAGATTGGTTACCTCGGAACGCATCGCCAATCAGGAAGAGTTGCGCCGCCGTCTCTACGCGCAGCGGATGCGGGTGACCCAGGCCACCCTTTCGCGTGATTTGCAGGAGTTGAAGTTGGTCAAGACTCCGGAGGGCTATCGACCCGCAGCAGCTTTAGTCGAAGAGATTTCGTCTGTGCCGCCTCTGGCTCGGGTACTGGGCGAATTTCTGCTCGATATCCGGCCTGCGGAAAACATGTTGGTGCTCAAAACGCCGCCCAGCGGCGCTCAACCTCTTGCCGCGGCCATGGACGCTGCGAAATTTCCGGAAATCGCCGGAACCATCGCCGGCGATGACACCGTTTTGATCATTACTCCCACCAAACGGCAACGGGAATCGCTGCAGCAGAAAATTGAATCGTTTGTGGGCCGCCCGATGCGCAGCCGCGCCTCGTAAAATGAAATATCTAAGAAACATTGCGGTGGTAGGTGTCTCCGGCTATACGGGATTTGAGCTGGCCAAACTCCTTTTGCGTCATCCGGAAGCCGGGTCATTAACCTTTTATATGCGCGATCCGCAGGGCGCCCATTGCCTCACGGAATTGTTTCCGCAACTGCGCGGTTGGGGGCAGGCGCCAGTCCACGCGCTGTCGGTGGAAGCCATCACTTCGAGTGCGGCGGGCTCTGCGTTCCTGGCAACTCCGCACCAGGCCTCGGCTGAAATTGCGCCGAAACTTCTCGATGCCGGCATTCGTGTGGTGGATCTCAGTGGCGCTTTTCGTTTTCGCGACGCGGAAACATTCAAGAAGTGGTACCAGTTGCCGGCGCCTCACGCGGCCTGTCTGGGCGAGGCGGTTTATGGTTTACCTGAACTTTACGCGGAGCAGATCGCCAGTGCGCGGATCGTAGCGAATCCCGGTTGCTTCGCTACCAGCGCAATCCTCGCCGTCCGGCCACTAGCGGATGCAGGCTGGATCGATCCCGGCTCCAGTGTGGTGTGCGATTCTAAGTCTGGCGCCACCGGTGCGTGTAAAGAACTGCGCCACGATCTGCAATTCTCCGAACTGGACGAAAACTTCAAGGCCTACAACCTTTTTGCCCACCGGCACACTCCGGAGATCACCGAACACACCGGGCTGCCGGAGGCACAGGTGGTTTTTTCAACGCACTTGCTGCCGCTGGCGCGGGGCATTCTCTCCACCATCTACATCACCATGAGCGAATCGCATTCCCCCGGGGAAGTCGAAGCGCTGTTTCGCAAAACGTATGCCGGACGTCCGATGGTGCGCATTTGGAAAGCCGGTATCTTGCCGGAGTTGCAGCATGTCGTGCGCACAAACTTTTGTGATCTCGGCTTCGCGATGGATGGATCCGGCCGCCGCCTGGTGATTGTGAGTTGTCTGGACAATCTCGGCAAAGGCGCGGCGGGCCAGGCCGTTCAAAATTTCAATCATTTCCTTGGAGTGGAGGAGCAAACGGGACTGCGATGAGACTGGTCATCAAATTTGCGGGTGCGTTGCTGGAAGATCAGGCGACGGTGAACTCTCTGGCGGCGCAGGTGGCCGAACTGGCCGGGCGCGGCCACCAAGTCCTGGTGGTGCATGGAGGCGGGCGAATCTTTACCGCCATGCTGAAGCGCCTGGGAATCGAGAGCAGGTTTGTCGCCGGCTTGCGAGTTACCGATCGCCAAACGCGCGATGTTGCGGTAATGGTTTTCGCCGGCCTGCTCAACAAGCAACTGGCCGCGGCAATTTCCGCTGCCGGGCAGCCGGCGGTCGGAATTTCGGCAGCGGACGCTCAGGCGTTCACCGCCGAACCCCTGGTGCATAACAATGAAGCAGGCAGCCTCGGCTACGTGGGTTATCTGACCGGGACCAATGAGGAATTGCTGGGCTCCTTGTGGAAAGCAGGAATCGTTCCAGTCGCGGCCTGCCTGGGTCTCGGTCCGGATGGCGAACTGTATAACATCAATGCCGATCACATGGCTGCCGCTTGCGCGGAGTATGTACATGCGGATCAGTTGATCTACCTCACTGACGTGCACGGCGTCTTGGATGGCGACAAAACGCGCGCCGGAGTCGCTTGTGACGAAATCGGCGAACTGGTCGAACGCAAGATCGTTTCCGGAGGAATGATATTGAAACTGGAAGCGGCCAAGCGCGCGCTCGAAGGCGGCGTGCGCGGCGTACACATTGTCGGTGGCACGATTCCCGAAGGCTTGCTGGCCGCGGTCCGTTCGGTCGAATCCAGAACAATCGGTCCTTGCGAAGAAATTCCGGGCACCCGCGTCGTCCGCGAGCCAGCCGCGCTTGGCGCTTCCGCGGCACTTTCGGCGGCATGATGAAAAAAGCTGCCACCAGGCCAAGAGCCGTCACCGTTTCGCGGACGTCGCGTGACGGAAACGGCGCGGTCAGCGCATCCGTTCCTGCCAAGGTCCCGCTCGCTTTGGCTGACGCCGAGCAGTTCCTGCTGCCGACCTACAAGCGTCCGCCTATTGTTTTCACGCATGGCCGCGGCGCTTACGTCTTCGATTTTGCCGGTAAGAAGTATCTCGATTTTCTCGGCGGCATCGCGGTCAACGCGCTGGGTCACGCCCATCCGCGCATAGTGAAGACCATTCGCCGCGAATCGGCGCGTGCAATCCACCTTTCCAACCTTTTTCACAACGAATTTCAGGGACCGCTGGCAAAGAAGCTGGTCGAGTGGTCCGGCCTTGACCGCGTTTTCTTTGCCAACAGCGGTACCGAAGCCATTGATGGCGCGCTTAAACTGGCGCGGCTGTGCGGCCGCCCTGCGGAAGGTACGCCTCCAAGCGCACCGGCCAAAACCCGTATTCTGGCCATGCAGAATTCGTTTCACGGCCGCACCTTCGGCGCGATGAGCGTCACCGCTACGGAAAAATATCGTCTGCCATTTGCACCCCTGGTCCCGGGGGTAGAGTTTGTAAATTTCAACGATGTCAGCGACCTGGAGGCAAAGTTCGACGACTCGGTTTGCGCCGTGCTGCTCGAAACCGTTCAAGGCGAAGGCGGGGTCTATCCGGTCACCCAGGAATTCTGGGAGAGAGCGCGCGCGTTGGCGACCAAACACGGCGCGCTGCTCATCGCCGACGAAATACAGTGCGGCCTTGGCCGCACCGGGCGCTGCTTCGCCTGTCAGAAGTTTAGATCGAAGCCGGACATTGCGGTGATCGCCAAGCCGCTCGCCGCTGGCCTTCCGCTCGGAGCAATGCTCACTAACGACTTCGTGGCCGCACGGATTTCTCCGGGCTTGCATGGCACTACATTCGGTGGCGGCCCGATGATCTGCGCGGTCGCTCTCGAATTTCTCAAAATTGTTGAAGACCAGAAGCTCTTGGCGAATATCCGCGCGCGCGGCGAGGAATTGCGCGCCGGGCTCGAAAAGCTGCAGGCCAAATACGACTTCATCAAGGAAATCCGGGGCGAGGGCTGCATGTTCGGCGTCGAATTGTCCCTCGAAGGCGGGCCGTTTGTCGCCGAAGCCCTGAAGCGTGGCCTGCTCATCAACTGCACGCACGACTTTACCATTCGCCTGCTTCCGCCTTTCATCATCACCAAGGCGCAAGTGCGCGAATTCCTGCAATTGTTCGAGAAGGTGCTTTCGGAAACCCCGCGAGTGGCGCCGGCAGCGGAATCTTCTTCCAAGAAGGCTCCGTTGCCGGCGGCCATGTCCGCAACCGCGGCTGCTTGGCAGTCGCACCTGAAGAGGTAAAAATGGCAACGACCATTCTTGCAATTCCAGCTCAACAGACCAACGATCTACTCACCGGAGGCGAATGGAGCCCCGCGCACTCGCGCGAACTGCTGCAGCTGACGTCGGACATCAAAAGCAATCCGTCGCGCTATGCGGAAACGCTGCGCGGCAAATTCCTAGCATTGATTTTTGAGAAGCCCTCGCTACGCACGCGTGTCACCTTCGAAGTCGGCATTCAGAGCATGGGCGGCCAGGTGGTCTTTCTCGACCACACCCAGGCACGGCTCGGCGAACGCGAATCAATCGCCGACGTCGCGCGCAACCTCGAACGCTGGGTGCAAGGAATCGTCGCCCGCGTCTACGAACAGCGCGTGCTGGAGGAGATGGCTGCCACCACTGACATCCCGGTGATCAACGCGCTCTCTGATAAATTTCATCCCTGCCAGGCGCTCGCCGACTACTTCACGCTGGAAGAAAAATTCGGGTCGGCCAAAGGACTGAGGCTTGCCTACGTCGGCGATGGCAACAACGTCAGCCATTCGCTGATTTATCTTGCCGCGCGGCTCGGCGTTCACCTGCGCATCGCCACTCCGGCGAACTATGCGCCGGATGCCGACGTGGTTTCCGACTCGCGGCGCGTCGCCAAAGAAACCAAAGCAAAGATCGAGCTGTTCACCGATCCGCGCGAAGCGGTCGAGGATGTGCAAGCCGTGTACACCGATTCCTGGACCAGCATGGGCTTCGAAGCCGAGGAAAAGGTTCGTAGCGAAGTCTTCAAACCGTACCAGGTCAATCGCAAATTGATGGCCATCGCTGGACGCGGCGCCGTTTTCATGCACTGCCTGCCCGCGCATCGAGGCTATGAAGTCACGCCCGAAATTCTCGATGGCCAGCAGTCTGTCGTTCTCGACCAATCGGAAAATCGCATGTACGTGCAGAAAGCGATCCTGCACACCCTTTTCCAATAGGTTCTTATAAAAGCCCGGTCCGTTTTCATCGGCGCTAAAAGCGCAATCATTACCGATAAGAAAGAGGAGCTGTGAAAACGTCTGCACGTAAACCGAAAAAAGTAGTTCTCGCTTACTCCGGAGGTCTGGATACCTCGATCATCATTCCCTGGCTCAAGGAGAATTACGCCTGCGAAGTGATCGCCATGATCGGCGACGTCGGCCAACAGGAAGACTTGGAAGCCGCTCGCAAAAAAGCTCTGGCCACCGGAGCCTCCTCCGCCTACGTCGAAGACCTGCGCGAAGAATTCATCCGCGATTTTATCTGGCCGACGCTCCGCGCGGGTGCGGTGTACGAACACACTTACCTGCTCGGCACATCGATGGCCCGCCCAATCCTCGGCAAACGCCAAGCGGAGCTCGCGCTAAAACTCGGCGCCGACGGCCTTTCTCACGGCTGCACCGGCAAAGGCAACGACCAGGTTCGCTTCGAACTCGCTTACAAAGCGATCGCGCCGAACCTGCACATCATCGCTCCGTGGCGCGAATGGGACATTGATTCGCGCGAAGACGCCATCGCCTATGCCGAAAAGCACCACGTGCCCAT
>Ga0126381_100001983_pt1 | contig 22039 bp, 17 predicted proteins | sample PanSoiMetPlot_28_FD_96465 | JGI IMG/M metagenome (GOLD analysis project Ga0126381, IMG submission 96465) | Tropical forest soil microbial communities from Panama - MetaG Plot_28 | ecosystem: Environmental > Terrestrial > Soil > Tropical forest > Bulk soil | place: Panama | collected 2016-02-17
CCTTCCAGGCCCCCCGCGCGATTCGATCCGCGCTGGAACTCCCGGCCAGGCTTGTCGTAGTGAATCGTGTCCTGCACAGTAGAGCCATAAGACTCCGCGCCTTCCTCCGCGGATCCGATCTCCGCCCCTTTCACCGCCTGAATAGAAACAATCGCTTGCGCCAGCCGCCCGTCCAGCCGCGTATCCCAGGCAATATGCGATCCCAAGCCCGGAGGAAGACCGTGCCCTACTACTTCAAAGATGCCGCCGACCGTGTCTCCGGTGCGGTAAGCATGATCCACTGCCTCCTTCATGCGTGCCTCGGTTTCGGCATCGACGCAGCCGAGCAGGATGTCGCTGCGCTCGCTCAGCGCGACAATCTCCGCCCATTCCGCGGCTCGCTGAAGACGCACAGGTCCGACCCTGATTACGTGGCTTAGGACATCAATCCCGAACTGCTTCAGGAACATTTTTGCGAGCGCACCCATCGCCACCCGCGCCGCGGTTTCGCGGGCGCTCGCCCGTTCCAGAACGTGCCTGGCCTCTGGAAAGTTGTACTTGATTGCGCCAGCAAGATCGGCGTGACCGGGCCGTGGACGGTTCAGCGGCTTTTCTTTGCCGTCTTCTGCATCCTTTGCATCAACCGGCAGCGTCCCCGTCCAGTTCTTCCAATCCTTGTTCTCAATCAGAAGCGCGATCGGGGAGCCGATGGTGTGTGAGTGCCGGACACCCGAAACGATGTGTGCGCGGTCGGTCTCGATCTTCATGCGCCCGCCGCGCCCGTAGCCCTGTTGCCTGCGCCAAAGCTGACGGTCCAGGTAGTCGAGCGACACGGGGATGCCCGCCGGAAGCCCCGTCAACGTGGCGACCAGACACTCTCCATGGCTCTCTCCAGCTGTTTCAAAACGCAGCATCGGAAGACTTTATGGTAACGAACCCGCGTGATTGCACAATGTCATACGATTGCAGTTGAAAGCGTTTACGATCCGTGAATAGCTGGCAGGAGATAACGAGCAACTTTGTTCAGGTGGGCCTCGCGTATCTGCTCACCGCAATCATCGGCTGGGACCGGGAGCGCGAGGAGCATAACACCGGCATTCGCGCTTTTCCGATCGTCGGCATGGCAAGTTGCGGGTACCTGTTAATTCTGGGTCATCACCCCGACGCCGCGGCGCAATCGCGCGTGCTGCAAGGTCTGATCACCGGGATCGGCTTCGTAGGCGGCGGCGCCATCTTGAAAGACGGAGCGACCGTCCGCGGAGCAGCGACCGCTGCCAGTGTCTGGAATGCCGGGGTAATCGGCGCGTCTGTGGCCCTCGAGCATTACGGCATAGCGATTACTCTTTGCGCTCTCAATTTGTTAACCCTGCGGCTTCTGTTGCCGCTGAAGACTTGGCTGGATCGTGAAGAAAAGGGACAAGGCGGGAAGCAAGGCTGAGCCCCGGTTGTGCATGGGATAATCGGGCAGGCGGAGAGCCGTGCTGATCGCTGATAACTACCGCACTGGCCCTGTCCGGACCCTCATTCAAGCGGCCCGGCGGCGCCGCACCTGCATGCTGGCGTTAGAAGCCCTGGGGCTTGCGTTTGCAATCGTGCTTGCAGGCTTTATTCTCATGCTGGTGCTGGGCGCTCAGGTTCTTCGCTGGTACTGGCTATGCCTTCTGGGTATTGGCGGCCTCGGTCTGGTCGGGCACCGCGTGCATGTCCAACAGTTGTCGCCGTATCAGGTGGCGCAGCTTCTCGACCTACGGTTGCGTTTGAGCGACTCACTCTCTACCGCCTGGTTCCTCCTGACGGATAACCGAGTCAGGCAGTATACCGCAGCGCGCTTTCAAATCGCGAAGGCGGAACAGATAGCAGCCCGCGTCGATCCTTCGCGCGTGTTTCGCTTTCGAGGGCGGCGGTCCTGGGCCGTTGCCGGTACATTCGCTGGCGTCGCCCTGGGTCTTTTCACCCTACGGTATTTCATCACGAACAGCTTGAGTCTTCAACACGCCATGATTCCGCTTCAGATAGGAGAGGTCCTCGAGCGGATCGAAAATCGCATCGGCTTGCCGAACCAACGCAAGCCACAGTTTGAAGCCGCTCGCCGGCCTGGTGTACCGCCTTCGGCCGCGCCCCAGGAATACAAGCAAATGGATGAGATGATTGCCCGGCAAAATCTCGCGGCTAGTCGGACGAACGACAGAAATGGGGAGGGCGACAGCAAGCGTTCTGACCCACAAGACACTGCCGAAGCGCACCGTTCTGCCATGGGGGGGACGCCCGGGCGGAAGGAGAATTCCGCGACGCAGCAAGCGCGTCAGGGAGGCCAATCGGAGGAACTTGCGTCCCAAGACAAAAGCTCACAACCGCTCTCCGACAGCAGAGGAAATCAAAGTTCGAGTAATCAGGATACGCAGGGACTCATGGACAAAATGAAGGACGCGCTTTCGAGTCTCATGGCAAAGATGCACCCCAATGCGAGCGGTCAGGATTCCCGGCCTGACAATCAGCGTTCATCGCCGGAGAAGGGTTCAAGCGATCAGACGTCCGCCGCCCAGGACCAGAATGGCAACGCGCAACAGAGCGCGCGCGACCAGGAAGCGTACCAGAGACAGAATACGGAAGGCTCTGCTCAGGGACAAACTACCGAAAGAACACGGGCATCGGAAGGACGGGACAGCGGCGAGTCGCCTGACAAGAAGAGCGCAAGTGCGCATTCGGGCATCGGCCACACAAACGGCGACAAAGAGATCAAGGATGCCGAACAACTAAAAGCGATGGGCAAACTCGCTGAGATCATCGGGAAACGTTCAGCTAGTTTGACGGGCGATATGACGGTGGAAACATCTTCCACCAATCAGCAGTTAAAGACGCAGTATTCAGGTCGCATAGGACACCACGCCGATCTGGGCGGCGAGATCAATCGTGACGAGATCCCGGTTATCTACCGCGACTACGTTCGCGAGTACATGCAGCTCGTTCACAAACAGGCAGAGAAGCAGCAATAAGACTCTGGTGAATGAAGAACTGTCTGCAACTCTTACGTTTGACCTCTAAGGCTCCTGTGGTGGCGAGTCTTGTCTGTACCGGGGCATTAATCATCTTGGGAGTGACATTGTCGGGATTTCTCTATTCAACTACGCTAGCGGCTCAGACCGATCCGGCACCGCCGGTTGCACCGCGCCTCGAGCATCGTGAACTTCGCCACGGCGAAACGGTTACGGACGATTACCACTGGCTGCGTGAAAAAGCGAGCCTCAAAGTGACTGGATACCTCGAGGCGGAAAACGCATACACCGCAGCCATGACCGAAGGGCTGAAGCCGTTCGAGGAAGCCCTTTACACGGAGATGTTGAGCCACCTCAAGCAGACAGATCTCACCGTTCCCGTTCACTACGGCCCCTATTTCTATTACTCGCGCACGGAAGAGGGAAAGCAGTATCCCATCCAGTGCCGCCGTAAGGGCAGTATGGAGAACCCGGAGGAGATTCTGCTCGATCTCAACGAGCTTGCCAAGGACCACAAGTTCGTCGGGCTGGGGGCCTTTGTCGTGAGCGACGATCACAACCAGGTCGCTTACACGGTTGACTATACGGGCTTTCGCCGGTACAGCCTTCGCGTGAAAGACCTGCGCAACGGTCAGACTCTGCCGGACACCGCCGACCGGGTGACAAGCGTCGAATGGGCCGCAGATAATAAGACCCTGTTCCTGACAACCGAGGACGAGACCACCAAACGTTCGAACAAGCTGTGGCGGCATGCTCTTCATTCGAGCCCGCTCGAGCCGCTCTATGAAGAAAAAGACGAGCTCTACGATCTTTACCTCGTAAAGACCCGGGACAAGAAGTTTCTTCTGCTCGAAAGCGAAAGCAAAGACACCACGGAATTTCGATATCTTCGGTCAGATCGACCGCAGGATAGTTTTGAAATTTTCCTGCCCCGCGAGAAGAAGCATCGCTACTATGTCGATCATCGCGAGGGGCTTTTCTATATCCGGACGAACAAAAATGGCAAAAACTTTGAGGTGGTAACTGCGCCGGAAAATGAACCGTCTCCACGGAACTGGTCTGCCTTCATTGCTCAACAGCCCGACGTGCTCATCGAGGACATTGATCTGTTCAAGCAGTTTGCCGTCTCGGTAGAAAAAACGCAAGCCCTATCGCGGCTGCGAGTACACGATTTTGAAACCGGGACCTGGACCACGATCCCCTTGGCGGAGCCGGTTTATTCTGTGTTTCCCGGCGACACGCGCGACTACCTCTCGACAACCTATCGCTACAACTATCAGAGCTTCGTTACTCCTCAGAGCGTGTACGATTACGATGTCCGGAATGGCACATCGCAGTTGCTAAAGCGCCAGGAAGTGCCCGGCGGTTACGATCCCGCTCAATACGCTTCCGAACGGCTATGGGCCACTGCGCGCGATGGCGTCAAAGTGCCGATTTCAGTTGTTTATAAGAAGGGTTTCCACCGTAGCGGCCAGAGCCCCTTGTTCCTCCATGGCTACGGCTCCTATGGATTTGCCGCACCAGTGACATTTGATAGCGCACGGCTGGCTTTGCTCGATCGCGGCATGGCGTACGCGATTGCACACATTCGTGGCGGCAATGAAATGGGCGAGCAATGGCGGGAAGACGGCATGCTCATGAAGAAGAAGAACACCTTCAACGACTTCATCGATTGCGCCGAATACCTGATACAGGAAAAGTGGACCTCAAGCCGCCGGCTCGTCATTGAAGGAGGGAGCGCGGGCGGCCTGCTCATGGGTGCAGTCACCAACATGCGCCCAGATCTCTTCCGAGCAGTTCACCTCGCCGTGCCATTTGTCGACGTCATGAACACAATGATGGATGCTTCTCTTCCCTTGACGGTGGGCGAATATCTGGAGTGGGGTAATCCCAACGAGAAGACAGCGTATGACTATATGAAGTCATACAGTCCGTACGACAACCTCGCTAAACGAAACTATCCGGCGATGCTGGTCACAACGAGCTTCAACGACAGCCAGGTGATGTATTGGGAACCAGCCAAATATGTTGCCCGCTTGCGGACGTTGAAAACCGACAGCAATCCGCTTTTGTTGAAAGTAAAGATGGATCCCGCCGGCCACGGCGGCGCCTCGGGCCGCTACGACAAGCTGCGGGATCGCGCGTTTGAGTACGCGTGGCTGCTTAGCGAGGTTGGCATTACCAAATAGACAAGAGCAGCTACTTCGTGTCCCGGCTTTCGAGGACCGATTCCGCATAGTAGTTCACAACTTTCGCCTCGCTGCGCGCGACTTCATAGAAGGCCGATCGCAGCACCTGTTCCTTGCCCTGGAACAAACCTTGGCGGATCTCTTCCTGCACGCGAGGATCACTCAGCTCCCGCTGCCCGGCGGGTTCTTTCGCGATCAGCTTAATAATCCGGTAGCCCTCCGGCGTATGTAAGACAGGTGAAACCTGCCCAGGTGTCATGTCCAAAATGACTTTGCGGAGGTCCGGGTTTGCCTTATCAAGAGCCGATTCGGGGACAAAGCCCAAGTCGCCTCCGTTCGGCGCGGTATTGGAATCTTCCGAATAGTTCTGGGCGAGCGTGCCGAAATCCTCGCCTTGCCGCACGCGCATGTCAATCATCTGGATCTTTGTGCGGGCCTGTTGGTCGTTTTGGGCCTTGTCATTCTTCAGGTTATTCACACTCGGATCCGGTCCGGCTGTCACCAGAATTTGCGCCAGGCGGACCTTGTTCTCTGCCAGATTGAAGCTTGCCTTATTGGCGTTGTAGAACGCGCTTACGTCGGCGTCGGAAATGGAAATGTGCGAGCCGATCTCCTTATTGAAAAGCTTTTGCACGCTCAACTCGCGGCGAATTTGCGCCTTCAGATCTGCCAGGCTCATCTTTCGTTGTTCCAGAAGCTTTTGGAATTGCTCCTGAGTATACGGCGCCTTCAATTCATTGAATTTCGCTTCGACGTCTCCATCTGATGCCAGAAGTCCTTCCTTTTCGGCACGCTGCAACATGATTTCGTTGTCAATCAGCGCGCGCAACGCCTCCAACCGGATTTGCGTGGTCTGATCGGCATTTGTCTTCGGTGCAGCAGCCGGGAATTGGGCTGCAATCGCCCGGTCGAGCTCGGCATAGGTAATAGGGCGCCCGTTGACGGTTGCCGCTACATTCTGCGAAACCGGCTTTTTGCAGCCGGCCAGGCACGCCAGCACGACAAACACAGTCGCGGCGCTGGCGCGCGGACCGCCGCTCTTCACACATCTCTTCATCCCTAGAATTTCAAGCCTTCGTCTTCTTAATCTCTTCGACCAGCGCAGGCACGATCTCAAAAAGATCACCCACCGCGCCATAATCGGCGGTTTCGAAAATAGGCGCCGTCTCATCCTTGTTGATGGCGACCACTGTTTTCGAGCCTTTCATTCCGACCAGGTGCTGAATGGCGCCCGAGATTCCGACGGCAAAATAGACTTTTGGTGATACCGTTTGTCCGGAGCTGCCGACCTGCCGCTCCATCGGAAGCCAGCCGTTGTCGCAAATCGGCCGGGAAGCTGCCAACTCTGCTCCGAGAACCGTAGCAAGTTCTTCCACGATAGGAAGATTGTCTTTCTCTTTGATACCGCGGCCTACGGAAACAATCATGTCCGCGGCGGCCAGATCGACAGACCGCTGCGCTTCCCGAAACGGTTCCTCCGGCTTGCTCCGAATCTGAGTCGCTTCGAGCCGCACGGAAAAACTCTCGACCTCAGCTTCTCCGCTGGCCCGCTCCGCGGCACGAAACGCGCCGGCCTGGACTGACAGAAATTGGGGCTCGCCGGAGGCGCGCAAATCCGCGTTCAATTTGCCCTGGAACAACTGGCGCACAAATACTGCCTGCCCGTCTTCACTCTTCACACCCACAACGTCACTGACGAACGCTCTTTCGAAGCGCGTAGAAAGCTTTGGCGCATAATCCCGAACTTGGTATGTGTGCGGGAAAACAACAACCTTTGGCTGCTGCGCCCGGATTAATTGCTCCAAGGCAGCGGTGTAGCCATCCGCCGTGTACTGCGCCAACAAAGGGTGGTCCACCGCAATGACCTTGTGAACCCCAAACCCCGTCACGTCTCCTGCAAGAGCGGTAATATTTGAACCTAAAACGGCGGCCTGCAACTCCAGTCCGGTGCTGTCGGCTATGTTTTTTCCCGCAGCAAGCGCTTCGAAGGACATCGGATTCCATTTACCACCGCGCTGCTCCAGAACGACCAGCGTACTCATATCACACGGGCCTCAAACCTGAGCTTTTCGACGAGCTGATGGGCGATCTCTTTTGCATTCCCGGTAAGAATTTGAGTTTGTTTTGCCCGTTGCGGCAGATAAACGCGCTCCGTCGTGGTCGCTGCAGCTGTCTGCATATCCAGACCCACCGGAGATACGGTCTTTATCTCTTTGGTCTTGGCCTTCTTAATTCCCATGAGCGTGGCGTAGCGGAGTTTCTTGATGCCCGATTGAATCGTTAGCACAGCCGGCAAAGGCAGAACAACGTTCTGGAACCATCCGTCCTCGAGTTCTCGCTTTACACGAACCGTGTTACTGCCCTGGGGTTCCACCTCCATTACAATCGTTGCGTGCGAATAACCAAGCAGTTCAGCCAGAATTACACCGGTTTGGCCATAACCGAGATCGTCGGACTGCAGACCAGTGAGGATCAGTTCGGGAGATTCCGGCTGCACAGCTTTTGCAAGCAGTCGCGCTGTACTTAAGGCGTCCCGCGACCCAGGTTCTTCCAAAGTCACGTGAATAGCCCGGTCCGCACCCTTCGCTAAAGCCTCGCGAATGGTTTGCGCCGCGCGCTGCGGTCCTGCGCAGATCACGACGACTTCACCACCGAGCTTGTCCCTTAGTTGCAACGCCTCCTCAAGCGCGTAGGCATCGGGCTCGTTCATCTCATAGCTGAGCTCGGACTCGTCCAGCCATTTGCCCGCGCTATCTATGTGCAAAGCGGAATCGCGCGCAGGGACCTGCTTCACGGAAACGATAATCTTCATCTGGTAATTGGAGCCGCCCGTCCGGGAAACTCGCGCGTCTCTCTCAGTATGACGGAACGGTTCTGGACGCCACTTACCCTCTAGGCTGGAGCATGGCCTTTAGCTGGCGAAACGCAGTCTCATCGAAATCGTTTTTGAGACGCGGTGCAGCCAGAGGCTTGCCACCGGGCTCTCCGTGTTCGTGATGGCGCGCCTGATCCAGAAGGCTCTGGGCCTCCGGGTCGTCCGCATTCCGGTCCACAACTGTCTGTAATCGTCTCGCTGCTTCCTCAAAGGAACCGGCGCGCAGCAACGCTGCGCCAGCATTAAACAAATATGTGGGATCGTTCGGGTCGCCATCTACCGCGTGAGCAAAGTCGGCTGCTGCTGCCGGCATGTTAAGTTGGGCCTCGGCAGCGCCCAGGTTGTTGTACACCTCGTTCATGGGAAATTGCTTCAATACGTCGCGAAAGTAATTAGAGGCTGCATTATAGTCACCCACTGCGTACGCGCTCAGACCCATTTTGAAACGTGCATCGGCATATCTCGCATCGTGTTCAGGGACGCGGCCAAGCCACTGCAGCGCCTCACGATAGTCTTTCCGCTGCACCAAAACCTTACCCAACTCGAAGGCCGGGCTGATGAAACGTGGATCCAGCGCGAGGGCCTGCATGAACCACTTCTGCTGCTGTTCCTGGCTGGTTGAAAGAAGACCTCGAATGTAACTCTCCTCGGCATCGAGGCGCGTGAACTTACTCGGAGTAAAAAAGTCTTCGAGTGGCAAATTGGAATTCGGCGCAAGATACTTGAGGGATTGCCAGGCTAAGTGCTCCTCCAAACGAGATAAATCGGAGAGCTTCCCCGCTTCCGAAAGATCGGGCCCTTGATGCAATTTGCGCAGATCCAGATAGTGGGCTGTCAGTTGGACGGAACTATTCTTAAGCTGCGTATCCCCTGGAGGCAAAGTGGCGTCGTAGCTGCCGTAACAAATGTAATCGGCACCCAGTGCCTGGCCGAGCCGGATTAGAGTAGCTTTAGTAAAGTCCGCACCGGTCCGGATGGACAGGCGGCGCATGGCTTCTGAAATGGAGTCGCGATCGAAGACGATCTGATGCGCGCCGCTAAACTCGCTGCGAAGAGTTTCAGAGGCGCTCTCACCCACCCAATTCAAATCATTGAATGTTGAATTGTTATGAAACTGTACTACTAGAACCGTTGCCGATTCCGCCTGCATCGTAAGCAGGGCAGCTCCGGCTAAGAACGTCAGGCACCGAAAAAACACGACTTCATGCTAACAGGACGTTTAAAATTTTGGGCTGCAGGACGTCCTGCAGCCCATCCATGACTGAAAGGAGTGGGTGCTTGCATGTGTGAGTGACAGTCATGCAACCCGTCATGGAAACTTATTGCTTTAACAAGAGGCACGCTCAGTTCCAATCCTCGACCTAATGTTTTGAACGCGATCTTAATGTGTGCGTGTATACAGCGGTTTACAGGCGTAACCAGGTGAATACAGCGGATGGGTTTCCACACGATAGTGGTGGTCTAGACACTGCAAACGGCGCTGTTACTCGCCACTTACAGGCACCCGCGCAGGGATGTTTTGAGCCGCTGCCACTAAGACGCCCACAAGAACCACGACCAAACAACCGACGACGTTATACCAAAGAAACGATACGCTGCTGAATGCTGCGACAGTAAAGATCGCTGCTTCCCCGGCTATTACCCCCCAGAACGCGGCCGTCCCGCGTACGCGCCGAAAAAAGAACGCGAGAACAAATACGCCAAGCAACCCTCCGTAAAACAGGGAACCGACAATGTTCACACGCACGATCAACGCCCCGAATCCTCTGGCTCCGATCGCTGCAAAAGCTACCGCGAAAGCTCCCCAGAAGACAGTGAAACAACGCGAGGCGAGCAGATAGTGCCGGTCACTACGATCACGAACAAAGTATCGGCGATAGATATCGACCACCGACACCGTAGCCAGTGAATTGATCTCGCCGGAAGTGGATCCCATCGAAGCTGAAAAGACCACGCCAATCACGAGGCCGACCAGCCCAACAGGGAGGTAGGCTTTGACAAACGACAGAAAGATGTAGTTCGTATCGTCATACGTTTTGCCCCCGTGCAGTCGCTCGACAATATTAAGTCCCTGCTGCCGCGCTCTTGAGAAGTCCGCCTGGGCCTGACGAAAACCTGTCAAGGCACCTCCCAACTCTGGCGCGGAATGGCGAGCGGCCTCCGCAAATCGATAAGCCGCCTCGCGGCGTTGAGCAAAAGCATGATCGTAGTTTGACTGGACTGGCTTCCACGCGGCCGTTGTCGCGGCATGACGAGCCTCCAGAGGCTGAAAGATCACAGGCCCCGGAACAAACAACGACAGCACAAACACCATCGCCCCGATGAACAAAATAAAGAGTTGCATCGGAATCTTCACCAGGGCGTTAAACAACAGGCTTAAGCGGCTTTGCGCGATCGAGCGGCCCGTGAGATAACGCTGAACCTGGCTTTGATCGCATCCGAAATATGCCAGTGCGAGAAATCCACCGCCGATCAGCCCGCTCCATAAGTTGTAGCGATCGCTCCAGTTCAGGTGCGGATCGACGATATTCAGACGCCCTGCCGCGCCCGCAAGACGGAGAGCATCAAGAAAAGAAATGCCCGCAGGCAAGGCATGAATCATGATCACAAGGCTAAGGATGAGCGCGACGAAGATCATGGTCATCTGCTGAACATCGGCCCACGTCAGCGCCTTGATGCCGCCACTGGCCGTGTAGATGACTACTAACATCCCGATAATTACTGTGATCACGCGGTCGGAGATACCGAGCACATCGGAAAGAGCTACGGCAGGCGCGTACAATCCGATGCCGGCGGCCAGCCCGCGCTGGATGAGGAAGACAACACTCACCAGGGCTCGCGTCTTCGCATCAAAGCGCTGCTCCAAGTACTCATATGCCGTATAAACTTTTGCGCGATGAAAAATGGGAACGGCCGTTGCGCAGAGGATCACCATCGCAACAGGCAGCCCGAAATAGAACTGCACGAAACGCATGCCGTCCACATAGCCTTGGCCAGTGGTGGAGATGAACGTGATAGCACTCGCCTGCGTTGCCAGAATCGAGAGTCCCATCGCGTACCAAGGCATGGTCTTGCCGGCCAGCAGATATTTGCTTACCGTATTGCTGCCGCGGCCGCGGTAGAGGCCATAGGAAACGAGCGAAGCCAGCCAGACAAACAAGACGACCCAGTCGAGGGCCCTCATCGGATCAGGCTTTTGACAAATGCCACCTGCTCGCGATCTACAGGGTTCGAGGCCTGATGCCCGATTCGAGCCGCCCGGCCAACATGGAACTGGAACGGTTGGTCCTGCTGAGTCAGATCCTCAAATATCGATGTACAAAGACCGGCTGCCACCAGAATCGTGATTTCCGGCGATGCCGCGCGCTGCCATTCCAGGAGCCGGTGCTTGCGTTCCGGCCAATCTCCTTGGCCGCCATCAGTGAGGATGTAATCGACCTGCCCTATATCTTTCAGATCTGCAATCGCCCGCAGGGGGCTATCGACTTCATCGAAAGCACGATGGAAGGTTACTCGAATGTCTGGAACCGGCTCCAGCAACCGGCGCATGGCGTCCGTGTCAATCGCGCCGTCTCGAATGAACCCTGCTACTAAACCACCGACCGGGAGCCCTGCGATCGCAGTCGCACGCTGACGAAGCACTTCCATCTCTGCGCCATCGCCCAACGTCATCGAGGCGTTTTCGCGAATCATGGCTCGCACGGGAATGGAAACAGCCTCAACCACATCCCGCACGAGGTAAGGGTCGGGAGTCAGGCCGCCAAATGGAAGAGCACGAACCAGCTCCAACCGGTCGGCCCCGCCCGCCTCGGCTTCTCGTGCCTCCTCAGCCGTGGTGACGATCACTTCTAGGATTCCAGGCATGCAACGCTATCCCGAAGCATTCTAGCGTGCAACAGAGGGAAGACCCCAATTGCCGGCTCAATAGCGGAAGTATTCAGTGACCGCAAAGAGGCCAATAATGAGTACCAGAAGGTAGGCGAGAACGGCAGCATAGACCCGTTTCCAGCGACCCAACAACGGAGGTGGCTCATCGGCAACAGGGCGTACCGGCAGTTCCTGATTCATCGTGCCTCAGCTCCCCTTCGGGAAGCAATTCGCAGCCATGGCCCTATCATAAGAGAAAGAACATACCTCACTTTCTCGCCAAAGGTTCCTAGTATCAATCGCTTAACTTTTGATTCTCGAAGATCTGTGACCGTGTCCACATTTCGATCGGCTACACTGTGAAGACTGTGGGAAACGAAGCCATTCGCCAGACTACCAGCGTTCTGGTGGTTGACGACGAAGAGGCGCAGCGCGCGCCGCTCGCGGCGATGATTTCCGCATGGGGTTTTGAGGTCGCAACAGCAGCAGACGGCCAGGAAGCGATCGAGAAGCTGGGCGGTTTTTCGGCTGATGTTATCGTGACCGATCTCATGATGCCGCGAATGGACGGCTTCGAACTGATGAAGCGGCTGGGAGCGGACGGCAACATGCCTCCCGCCATCGTCCTGACGGCTTTCGGCAATATCGAAACAGCGATTCAGACAATTCACGAACTCGGGGCTTTTTGGTTTCTCGAGAAACCAATCCAGCCTGCCGCGCTAAGGGTCTTGTTAGAAAGGGCCGCTCAGCAGAACCAACTGGCGGAAGAGGCGGAGAGGCTACACCGGCAGCTCTCGTATTCGGGCGTCCTCGTCGATATGGTAGGGACCTCGCAGCAGATGCAACAGGTCTTCAATATCGTCCAGCAGGTGGCCCCCAGTAAGGCCGCCGTTTTTGTAGTCGGCGAGAGCGGGACGGGCAAAGAACTTGTGGCTCGCGCCATTCACCAGCTCAGTAGCCGTCGCGGCGGCCCGTTCGTTGCCATCAACTGCGCGGCGATGCCTGAGACATTGATGGAGGCTGAGCTCTTCGGACACGAAAAAGGCGCCTATACGGGGGCATTCGAGCGGCGCGCGGGTTGTTTTGAACTGGCGCAACACGGGACGCTGCTGCTTGACGAGCTTGTCGAAATGCCTTCCGCGACACAAGCCAAGCTGCTGCGGGTACTGGAAGATTCGCGTGTCAGGCGGCTTGGCGGCAAGAACGAAATTTCCGTGGATGTGCGGGTGATCGCGGCTACGAATCGCAACCTCGATGAGGCCTTGAAAAAAGGCGATCTGCGCGACGATCTCTACTATCGCTTGAACGTATTCCAGATCTCCCTTCCGCCGCTACGTCAACGCCTCGACGACCTGCCGGTTCTCTGCGAGACGCTGATCGGGAACTTGAATCGCAAGCACAGTTGCAATGTTACGTCGGTGACTTCCGAAGTAATGGAAGCGTTCCGCAAATACAACTGGCCCGGTAACGTGCGCGAATTGAGAAATGTGCTGGAGCGTGCGGTCATCATGGCGGGAGAAGGTACGATCCAGATGGCGCATCTTCCGTACGACTTTGGCGTCTCGGTGGGTTCGCGGCCTCCGGCACAGGTTTTCGAGCCCGAGAGTGTTCGCTTGCCGGTCGGCACCACCGTAGGCGAGGCGGAAAAAGCACTTATCCAGTTGACACTGCAGCATACGAAAAACAACAAGACACGGGCAGCCGAAATTTTGGGGATTAGCCTCAAGACTCTCTTCAACAAGTTGAAGGAGTACGGTGCGTCCGAAAACCCTGACGGCAACAGTTAACGGAACAAAACTCGAAAGCCGCTTCCTTCAACACGGCAAGATCAGCCTCGTTGCGTCTGAATAGCCTTTTACGCGTGTTACGCTGAGGGTTCCCGCCTGGAATGACTCCAGATACTGACCTCAAACGAACACCGCTCTTCGATGTTCATAGGGCGTCGAAGGCCAAGATGGTTGACTTCGGCGGCTGGAATATGCCGGTTCAGTACACGAGCATCCTGGACGAGCACAATGCGGTTCGCCGCGGCGTCGGTCTCTTCGATGTCAGTCATATGGGCGAGGTCGAAATTCGCGGACCGGAAGCCGCGAAACTGGTCGATTACGTGTCGACGAACAATGCCGCAAAGTTAAAGATCGGACAGGCCCACTACTCCGCTCTGCTCTACGACCACGGAGGCTTCGTAGACGACATTCTAGTGCACAAGGTCTCGGAGAATGAGTTTTTTCTGTGTGTCAACGCGGGAAACCAGGACAAGGACTTCGAGCACATACGGCAGCACAACCGGTTCGATGCCGAAGTTGAGTTTGCCAGTGATCGTTACGCGCAGCTCGCGATTCAAGGACCAAATGCGCTGGCGACGTTGCAAAAGCTTACCGACACCCAGTTAAGCGAGATTAAGTACTACTGGTTCGTAGATGGCACGGTGTCCTGCACTACAGCCCGTATCGCGCGCACTGGCTACACAGGCGAAGACGGATTCGAGATTTACGTTCCCCCGGCGGACGCCCCAAGAATCTGGAACGAAGTGATCGGAGCCGGACAAGAGTTCGGCATCAAGGCATGCGGCTTGGGCGCGCGAAATACGCTTCGCCTCGAGGCTAAGATGGCGCTCTACGGACACGAACTGACCGCCTCCACGAATCCGTTCGAAGCGGATCTCGCTTGGATTGTGAAAATGGACAAAGGCGAGTTCGTCGGCCGGCGCGCTCTGGAATTGGCGCTGGCAAAGGAGATCACTCGAAAGCTGGCGGGCTTCGAAATGACCGAACGCGGCATCGGACGCGACGGCTACGAAGTGTGGGCTGACGGGAAGCCGGCAGGATGGGTGACAAGCGGAGGGCCATCGCCCACCTTGAACAAGAACATCGGCCTGTGCTATTTGCCGGCCGCGCTGGCCAAACCGGGCGTGAAAGTGCAAATCTTAATCCGGAATGCGCCCGTCGGCGCTATCACTATTCCCACGCCGTTCTATAAGAGGGCAAAGACATGAGTTACCCGGCAAACTTTAAGTACACGAAAGAACATGAATGGCTAGACGTCGATGGTGATCTGGGGAGGATCGGCATCACCGACCACGCGCAACATGAGCTTGGCGATATTGTTTTTGTGGATCTTCCGAAGCCCGGCAGCAAGGTAACAAAAGGCCACAGCTTTGGGTCCGTGGAATCCGTGAAAGCAGTGTCGGATATTTATGCGCCTGTTTCCGGTGACGTCATAGAAGCCAACGGCCTCCTCTCGAAGAACCCGGAGAAAGTCAACGAAGATCCGCACGGGGATGGGTGGCTCATCAAGGTGAAGATCTCGGCGCTTGCCGAGATCGACGGTCTCATGGCCGCGGCGGACTACGACAAATATGTAGGAGCTGAGTAGAACGAGTTGCGCTATTTACCGAAATCGGACACCGATCGCCGCGAGATGCTCGCCGCGATCGATCTGAAGTCTGAAGAGGACTTGGTTTCTTACCTTCCGCCCGATGTCCGCATAGACAAGCGCCTCGGGATCGAAGACGGCAAGAGCGAATACGAAATCGTCGAATACTTCAAGCGCCTGGCTGACCGCAACGCCAGCGGGTACGCGAGCTTTTTGGGTGCGGGAGTTTACAATCACTTTCGCCCGGTATTGGTCGATGCCGTGGTCTCGCGCGGCGAGTTTCTCACGTCCTACACGCCGTACCAGGCAGAGATTTCACAAGGCACACTGACGAGCATTTTCGAGTTTCAGACTATGGTCTGCCAGCTCACGGGCATGGAAGTGGCAAACGCTTCCATGTACGATGGCTCCTCGGCCGTCCCAGAGGCGGCAATGATGGCTGTTCGTATCACTGGTCGCGACAAGGTTCTGATTGCGCGCGGTGTCCATCCGGAATACCGGGAAGTGCTGCGTACATGTACGCAACACCAAGGGATGCCGGTTGAAGGGTTGGCATACGCCAAAGACGGCCGGCTCGATCTGGACGACTTGCGGCACAAGCTGAAGGAAGATGTAGCCGCGGTGATCATTCAGACACCAAACTTCTTCGGGATATTAGAGCACGTCAGCGAGCTTTCGCATCTCGTTTCCGCGAAGGGCGCACTTCTGGTGGTCGTATTTACCGAAGCCGTTGCGCTGGGCCTGATTGAACCGCCAAAGGAAGCAGACATCGTAGTCGGCGAACTGCAAAGCTTCGCCATCTCACCCAGTTATGGCGGCCCATACGCAGGAATCATCGCCACACGTGAGAAGTACATTCGTCAGATTCCAGGCCGTCTAGTGGGAGAAACAACCGATGCGGAGGGGAAGCGCGCCTTTTGCCTGACGCTTGCCACGCGCGAACAGCACATCCGGCGCGAGAAGGCTACATCGAATATTTGCACCAACCAGGCGCTGCTCGCACTTATGGCGACAGTTTTCATGTCGATTTACGGAAAGGAAGGACTTCGGGAGCTCGCGGAACAGAATCTGGCGAAGGCTCATTACCTCGCTGGTAAGCTGCCGCTGAAATTCGACGCTCCGTTCTTCAACGAGTTCGTTGTCCGCGCAAACGGCAAATCACCCGATCAGATCAATGCGTCTCTCCTGGACAGGAAGATTGTCGGCGGCCTTGCCCTAGTAAGGTTCTATCCAGAGCTCAGCGACTGCATCCTGCTGTGCGCGACGGAAATGAGCAAGCGCGAAGACATGGATGCAGTCGCTGCTGCATTCATTGAACAGTAGAGATATTGGGCAAATGATTCAGAAAGTCTCAAAGCACATCGTCCAGAATGAGCCGCTGCTGTTCGAGCAGAGTTCCCCCGGGAAGCATGGCTATCAGTTACCGCCGCTCGACGTGCCGCCTGTAGACGCCGAAAAGGCTCTCGGCAGACCGAACGTGCGCAAAGAGATCGAAGGCTTTCCCGAAGTAAGCGAGTTCGAGGTCCTGCGGCACTTCACGCGGCTTTCGACATGGAACTATGCGATCGACCTGGGCTTGTATCCGCTCGGTTCGTGCACTATGAAATACAACCCTCGCGTCAACGAACTGGTGGCGCGCACGGAAGGACTGGCGTGGGCGCACCCCTATCAACCGGAAGGGTTATCGCAAGGGGCCATGGAAGTGATCGCCGCCCTGGAACAGGCGCTCGCGAAAATCACTGGGATGGATGCCGTGACGCTGCAGCCCGCCGCAGGAGCCCACGGAGAATTTACCGGCATTCTGATGATCCGTGCGCTGCTCGAAACGCGTGGCAGCGCGCGCAAAAAGATCCTGGTCCCGGATTCGGCGCACGGGACAAACCCGGCGACGGCAATGGCGGTCGGCTACAAGGTCGAAAACATTAAGTCAAACCCTCGCGGAATGCTCGATCTTGCCGTTCTCGAGCGCGCAGTGAATGAGGATGTGGCCGGCCTGATGATCACAAATCCGAACACCGTCGGGGTGTTCGAAGAGAACATCAAGGAGATCTGCGCGATCCTGCACGATAAAGGCGCTTTGGTTTACATGGACGGCGCCAACATGAACGCGCTGGTGGGAGTCGCTCGCCCCGGCGACTTTGGTATCGATGTAATGCACCTGAATCTGCACAAGACCTTTTCTACGCCCCACGGCGGAGGGGGACCAGGCGCGGGGGCGGTGGCTGTTGCCAAGGTGCTCACACCATTCCTGCCGGGGCCGCGTCTGGCGCGCGCCAACAATGAGTGGAAGTGGAATCACGATTTACCGCAGTCGATCGGCCGGGTACGCGCTTACTACGGGAATTTCGGGGTACTCATTCGCGCCTTGGCGTATGTCATGGCGCACGGAGGCAACGGACTTCGCCAGGCTACACTCGACGCGCTTCTGAATGCGAACTATCTCCGCAAGTTGTTGGAACCGTATTACGAGATCGCATACAAAGCCCCCAGCATGCATGAATGTGTCTTCAGCGACGAGTGGCAGGCCGCCAAAGGCATACGCACGGGCGACATTGCGAAGCGCTTGATCGACTATGGGTTTCATCCATATACGGTCAGCTTTCCGTTGATCGTGCGGGGTGCGCTTATGATCGAGCCGACGGAAACGGAAAGTAAGGAGGAACTGGATCTGTTCGCCGATGCGATGATTTCAATCGCGAAAGAAGTAGAGCAGAATCCGGACCTCGTGCGTGGGGCACCCCATTCGACGCGAACCTCGCGCGTGGATGAGGTCACCGCGGCACGCAAGCCCGTGGTTCGCTGGAAGCCTCGCTCTAGCGCGAGCCAAGCAGCCGATTAGCGGCGGCAAGAACATCCCGGACGTCCAGAGTTTCGAGCGGATCCGCATGCAGCACCGTTACGTTCTCGCTCCGCGGAGCCCATGTGTCAGGCGACGAGGGCCCGAAGATTGCGATTACCGGTACACCCGCCGCAGCAGCCAGGTGCGTAATGCCCGAGTCGTTCCCGATATAGAGTCGCGCCGCCGCCATCCACGCTGCGAGGTCCGCGAGGTCATCGAAGTGAAGGGCATGTTGCAACTGTTCTTCGGGACCGCAGACCCACTCGGTTTCGAGCGGCAGGAACTGGGCAAGTGCGACGTAAGAGGCGAGAGGCCAGTTCTTGCGCCTGCTCCCGGAAAACGGATGTATGACAACTGTTTCACGCGGGCTGATTGCCGGAATGTTGATGCGCGGAACCAGACCCAACGGCGCGCCCACCTGCTGTGCAAAAAAATCCACCGCGTGCCCCGGGACATCCGCGGGCGGAAGAGCGGCATGAAATTCGCACGGCACACCTAGGCTCGTCAGGGCAGCCCGGAATGACGGCCTATTTGCGCCATACCAGCTCACAATTGCATCAAACTTCTGTAGCCTCTCTTTCAGATTGGAGGGTATTTCCAGCTCGCCGACACCGACCAGATCTAAACCGGTCGAGGCAAGCGGGCGGACAGCATCCATGAAGTCTATGAGAGGTACGACCGCCGAAGGAATCCAAAGCTCGGTGTATTCAGTCCTCAGATGGCGGAGTGCCGGAAAGCTCAGGATACAGTCGCCAATGGCCCCCGGGCGAATTAAGAGGCGACGCACGAAGTCAGTATGCGACGGGCAGTTACACCTTGAGCGAGGGGCCTGTTTCGAAGCCCTAAACTTCTTCTATACCACTTTATGTAGGGATTCTCCACAGAAAATCCACAATATCTAGGTGTGCACTGTAAAAATCGGTATTGACGCATGAGAAAATTAGAGTTTAGATAGGTACTGCAAGTTAGCACGACCCCACCGCCTCGAGCAAGAAAGGCAAGTACCCTCCGATGGGACAGCTCAGTGTCAATTTAGCCCTCAAAGTCAAAGAGTTACACCGCTCCTTAAAGAAAGAGGAGCGGGCCGGGGTGTCATTCCCCCGCTTCTTTACTGCCAAGCTGGAGTCCGGCGCGACGCCCTACGGCCAGGTGAATTGGGAGCTCCGGACCGCCACGATCGGGAACGATAAGGGATCCGTTATTTTCGAGCAACGCGAGGTAGAAACGCCTGCCGAATGGTCACAGACCGCGACCAACATTGTCGCCAGCAAGTATTTTCATGGGCGCATGGGCTCGCCGGAGCGCGAGACGAGCGTGGCTCAGCTTGTTCACCGGGTGGTGGATACCATAGCCGGCTGGGGTTTGGCGGGCAACTATTTCAAGACCAAGGAGGACGGGGAGAACTTCCGTCTGGAGCTGGCGCACCTGATGCTGGCCCAAAAGGCCTGCTTCAACTCGCCCGTCTGGTTCAACGTTGGCGTGCGCGAATCGCGCGGTTATGGCTTCTACTTCGATGAGGCGTCTCAGACCACGAAGAAGCTCCTCCCCGGTGAGAATCATCCCCAGTGTTCGGCCTGCTTCATCAATTCGGTGGGTGATTCGCTCGAATCCATCCTCGACCTAGCCAAAACGGAAGGCATGCTCTTCAAGTGGGGTTCGGGCACGGGCACGAACCTGTCTGCTATCCGGGAAGAAAACGCGCATTTGTGGGGTGGAGGCCGGGCGTCCGGACCGCTCAGCTTCATGAAAGGCTTCGACGCCTTTGCCGGAGTCATCAAGTCAGGCGGGAAGACGCGACGGGCCGCCAAGATGGTCATCCTGAACTCTGATCACCCGGACGTAGAGCAGTTCATCTGGTGCAAAGCCAAGGAAGAAAAGAAAGCACACACGCTGGTCGATGCCGGCTACGACTCTTCGCTTGACGGCGAAGCGTACGGCTCCGTATTTTTCCAGAACGCGAATAACTCAGTCCGGGCAAGCGACGAGTTCATGCAGGCAGTGAGAGAAGATGCCGACTGGTGGACCCGCAGCGTGGTAAACGGCCAGCCGGTGCGGCGCTATAAAGCACGCGAGTTGATGCGCCAGATCGCCGAAGCCACTCATCAATGCGGTGATCCTGGCATGCAGTTCGACACGACGATCAATCGTTGGCACACTTCAAAGGCTACGGCGCGCATTAATGCCTCGAATCCGTGCTCCGAGTATATGTTCCTTGACGATTCGGCCTGCAATCTTGCCTCGCTTAATCTGATGAAGTTTGTCGGCCCGGATGGAACCTTTGATGTTGAAGCCTTCCGGCATGCGGTGGACACAGTGATCCTTGCCCAGGAAATCCTGGTTGACAACGCCAGTTATCCAACGGAGAAGATCGCCAGGAATTCGCACGACTTCCGGCCGCTCGGTCTAGGATATGCCAACCTGGGGGCACTCCTAATGTCGCTGGGTCTGCCGTATGACAGCGACCAGGGCCGCGATTTCGCCGCGGCGATTACTGCGATTATGTGCGGACAGGCTTATCTCACCAGCGCTCGGATCGCCGAAGCTGTGGGACCCTGCCCCGGCTATCCCGAAAACGAGGATCCGTTCCTCGATGTGATCCGCATGCACTGGAATGCGGTAAACGCAATCGACAGCAAGCTTGTCCCGCCGGCAATGTTCCAGGCAGCGGAAGAATGCTGGCGCCTTGCCTATGAAACCGGCTCGCTTACCGGTTTCCGCAACGCCCAGGTGACTGTCCTGGCTCCTACCGGGACAATCGGCTTCATGATGGATTGCGACACGACAGGCATTGAGCCCGATCTGGCCCTGGTCAAGTACAAGAAACTGGTGGGGGGGGGCGTGATCAAGATCGTCAACAATACCGTACCCCAGGCGTTGATCAAGCTGGGCTATACACCGGAACAGACCGAAGCGATTGTGACGCATATCGATTCCACGGGCACGATCGAAGGCGCACCGCACGTCAAGCCGGAACATCTGCCGGTTTTCGATTGCAGTTTTCGTCCGCAGAACGGCACCCGCTTCATCCACCATATGGGCCACGTCCGCATGATGGCGGCCGTTCAACCGTTCATTTCCGGTGCCATTTCCAAGACCATTAACATGCCGGAAGAATCCGGGGTCGAAGACATCATGAACGCCTATGTGGAAAGCTGGAAACTGGGGTTGAAGGCGGTCGCCATTTACCGCGACGGATCGAAGCGCGTGCAACCACTTAGTTCAGGAACAGGCAAAGGCGAGAAGAAGAGCGCCGGTCCGGTCGCGCCTCAGCAGCAGATCGTCGAAAAGATCGTTTACCGGCCGCAGCGCCGCAAACTGCCGGACGAGAGGCAGTCTGTCACCCACAAGTTTTCTATCGGCGGACACGAAGGCTATATCACGGTCGGACTGTACGACGACGGCACACCGGGTGAGGTTTTTATCTCGATGGCCAAGGAGGGCTCCACAATCTCCGGCCTGATGGATACGCTTGCCACATCCATCAGCTACGGGCTGCAGTATGGCGTCCCGCTGAAGTTCTTCGTTGACAAATTCAGCCACGTCCGCTTCGAGCCAAGCGGCTGGACTGGCAATCCGCAGGTGCCGTACGCAAAGTCGATTATCGATTACATCTTCCGCTGGCTGGGCGCGCGTTTCCTAGGAATCACAGAGGCGAGCGAAGCGGGCGATGCACCGAAGCTGCGCGCTACCGAGCCCGATCCGCAGGCGGCGTTGCCATTCGAAGCCAACGTGGCCAGCGATGCGCCGCTCTGCTCAGAGTGCGGCAGCATCATGACCCGTAACGGTTCCTGCTATAAGTGCGAGAACTGCGGCGGGACCAGCGGCTGCAGTTAGGCTGATTTTCTCGCCAATCCGGATTTCTCGCGGATTTCGCGAGAAATCCGCCTTCATCTCTCAGACGGACGCAACCGGGAATCCTGAA
>Ga0126381_100001985_pt1 | contig 22031 bp, 11 predicted proteins | sample PanSoiMetPlot_28_FD_96465 | JGI IMG/M metagenome (GOLD analysis project Ga0126381, IMG submission 96465) | Tropical forest soil microbial communities from Panama - MetaG Plot_28 | ecosystem: Environmental > Terrestrial > Soil > Tropical forest > Bulk soil | place: Panama | collected 2016-02-17
GCGCACGCTCATGTCCAGCGAATAGCTCGCGGTCCTGCCCGCAGCCGACGCCTTGAGCACCATCGTCGCGTCGCCCAGCGTCGCGTTTGCGCGCACCCGGAAGTCGAGTGTGGAGTCGCGGCCGGGCTCTATCGTGACGTCGCGCGACGCGCCATCCAGCACTTGCAATGCCTTGGACGTTTGCAGTTCGACCTTGACGGCAGACGCGTTGGGCGGCGCGCCCTTGATGTTGTTGGCCACCATCGCGCTCACTTCGAACTCGTCGCCGGGAGCGGCAAAGTACGGAGCTTGCGGTTGAATGACGAAGTCGCCCTGAGACACCGCTTTGCGATCAGCCACTCCGATGGTGGAGTCGGTGACCGCCACCGCCATCACGCGGATAGTGCCGTTGAAGTAGTCAGGCACCGGCACCTCGAACGTAGCCGGCTTTCCATCCGAATCGATCAGCCCCGACCATACCGCCAGCGGCTTAAGCCCCTTGCGCTTGAAGGGGTTTTGGGTGCGGGCTTCCAATCCTTCGCCGTCGCCGCCGGGGGCGGAGGCCTGGTTGAGAAGATGAAGTTCGGGAAGAATCAGATCGAGGATCTGTTCGGTGCTGACTTCGAGCGCCCGCTTGCGAAAGAAGTAGGAAAGCGGATCGGGCGTTTTGTAGCGCGCGACCTGCAGGATTCCCTGGTCAACGGCGAACAGTACAATCCGCGCCGGTCCCGCGGTCTGATAGCCCACCTTCAACGTGTCGCCCGGCTTTACCATCGGCGCCACGTCCAGCTTCACGTCCAATGTATGGCGCGCGCGGCTGATCGAAAACGGCGCAGATCCATACGACAGCGGGCTGGTGAAGATCTCCGGCGAGTCCATCGAGCGGACGAACGTGACCGTTATGTAGCCGTTGCCATCGAGTTGCGCGGGTATGGCGATTTTCTGGACGGACTCGGTAGTAGTGGTCTGGAACCACCTCGCGTCGTAAACGCGATCGCGCTCCACCGTGATCAGGCCGGCGCCAACATAGGGTGCCCGGATAGAGATACTGGCCTCCTCGCCGGGAGCATACTCGGGCTTGTCGAGCTTGAGCTTTAGCTCGGCCTCGTGCTCAAGGCTGCGGGTGACGTTGGCGTTGCCGGCGACCTCGAATGAAATGCGGTTGAGCTCTTCGTCCGCCGCGTTGCGAATCACCAGGGCGAAGGAGCCAGGATCCGATGAAGGCAGCCTGACCGTAAGTCCTTGCGCGGGAATAGCCAGGTCGCGCTTGCCGCGCGAGATCTCCTTTTTCACCGACTGAAAGGCCATCGTGCCGTCTTCCTGCTTGGTCAGCACGGACACGTAGCGAAACTCGATCAACTCGCCGGTGAGCTTGGGCACCGCCGTAGTCTGCAGTTTCGGATCGACCGCGATCAGGTTGACGGAACGGACCGCGTCCTTGGCGATATATTCCAGGTCGCCGTCGGCCTGGTACGCGATCAGGTATGGCGCGGGCGAAACGATCGCGGAAGCGTCTGCGATAACGGATCGGCCCCCTTCAGGCTCGAATCCTTCCGCGATGAAACGCAGCCGATACACGCCCTCCTCGAAACGGCTGAGCTTGAGGTCGAATTTGGTCTGGCCCTGCGCGTCGGTGGTCTGATCGCCCAGATCCTCGTCGTAGCTTTTGCTCGTCGAGTAGGGATCGACGAAATGGTAATCGGCGTATTTCGGAAAGTAGACGGCGGCCGGCGCCAGCTTCAGCGATCCCTTTACGGTGCGTCCCGCGGCCGCGGTGCCGAACAAGGTGCGCAGGCGGACGCTGGCCCCCAGCGCGTTGGGAGAGATCCATCCGGCGCTGGGTCCGGCCGAAAGCTCCGCCTTGATCGTCATACGATCGGGTTGGAAGTCTTCCACGCGCACCTGGGTTGAACCCAACAGCACTTTGCTGTGTTCATCGCGCGCGATGTAGAGCGAGAAGTCGTAGGAGCCGGTTGGCGAGTCTTCCTGCGTAGCGGTGGAATATTGCTCGAACCCCACGGCCGGAAATTTGATCATCTCGCGGCGGATCTCCAACCCGCGCGGATCGGTGACGTCCAGCTCCAGCGGCACCCCGGGCGGCAGCGGCTGCCAGTCCTGGTGCTTGACGACGATGCCGACATGGATGCTGTCCCCCGGCCGGTAAATGCCGCGGTCGGAGAACAGGTAGGCCTGGAGCGATTCATTCTGCTGGTCGGTATACAGGCCCCCGGTATCAAAGCGCGACAGGTTCAGCTGCCGGTCATAGCGTTTGTAGGGTAGAAAGGAGAAATCGCCTTCCTTTGAAACTACGTACACGGTGGGAGTCTTTTCGTGCTTGAAGTCTTTGAACGTGGGAAAGGCGGCGCGGCCCTCCGCGTCGGTTTTCGCGGTGAAGATCGGCAGCCCGTTCTTGCCCAGCATCTCCACATCCACGTCCGCTGCCGGCAGGCCGCTGCGGATCGACTGCACGAAGACGTCGTGGCTGCCGTCAACCGAGTCCTTGACCAGGAAGCCCAGGTCGGTGAGCAGCACCAGGCGCTGGTCCGATGGACCATTCTCAACCACCTTGTGGTTGACGGCGTCCCAGTTCTCAACATCGATCGAAAACAACCCATGAGGCATCGCACCGGAGGAGAGCAGCGGCCCAAAGTCGAACACCATGTATCGGTTGCGGCCCGCGGGATCCGCGCCGATTTGCCTGACCTGGGTGGACACTTCCGAAAGGTCCTCGAGGCCAAAGGCGCGCCGGCCATAGTCGTGGACAAATTCCGGGTTGGAAAAATTACCCCTGGTTTGAGCGACCAGATGGCTGACGGTGCCCGGAAGCAGGCGGCTGACTTTGATCTGAACCGCGTCCACGCTGCGCGTGAGAATCGAGATCTTGCGCTCGCCCGACAGGCTGAGCAGCGACCCCTCGGAAACGATCTTGATCACCTGCGGAAACTGCTCGGCGGCGATCACCGTGGAAAATTTTTCCGCGAGCGGAAAATCGCCATACGATTTGAGGCCGCGCTTGACGGTCACGAGCAGGAAGCGGCCGGTATCGGCAGTGAACTTGAAGCTTTGCGTGGGCATGTACTCTCGTTCGGCGGGGAGCCATTGGATCGGCACCGGCGTGCTGAGCGCCATCACCTGGGGAACTACCTCGGTCGGATCGCTCCATTGGAAGTTCCTGGTCAGCGGCTGGTCGCCGACCGCCGGCCGGTCCTTCGGAAGCAGGACCACAGTAATATTCCGGGCGAGGTCCGCCTGGCGCATCGGCACCGACGCGCTCACGGTGCAAATGCGTTCCATCACGTCGTGGTTGGCGGCCACGACCGCGGTAATGCTCCCGATTTTGAAGAAAGACCCGACTCCAGGAATCGGCACCATGCGTTTGAGTTCCGCGATTGTGCCCGGACCGCCGCGCGATGAATGCACGCCCTTGGCGACAGTCAGGAGCATCTCGGCGTCGTTATCGGGGACTCGGAAAGTGTCGGAATGGACGAATGCCTTGCCGCCGGTCTGGTCGTACTCGACCTTGAATCCGAAGGGCTGCGCAGAGGCGGGCTGCGAGCCTTTTGGCGGTTTAACGCGCATCTGCAGCGCGACATGCTTTTCAAAATCCGACTTGTCGACCGGATGGGTAAAAGTAATGGTGGCGACGACCTGGTTAATCTTCGGGTTAACCGGGTCCTGGTAGAACGACGCCGCGCCGATGGATGCTGCGAAGGCGGGCGAGCTGAAATGAAAGGAATAGTTCTTGAGCAGCACCTGCGGTCCGAACAAATCCCGATCGAGCGTGACGCTGTACTCGCGCCCAACTTCCCAATCGTGTTTCGGCGTGAAATCCAGGTACGCATCGGTTTCCCATTTCCACACGCCTTCCAGCGCTGGAGTGACAGAGATTCCCGACGACACCTGTTTGCCGGCATTTCCCAATTTGGCCGCCGAGGCGGAGAAGGTCAGGCCAAGAGTATCCGGCTTCGCTTTGGGCTTGAGTTCTGTGGGCTTGGGCGGCGAGACGGTAAACTCGAAGTATCGCGGCGCGGGGCGGTGACGATACCAGTTCAAAGCCGCCGATCCGCTCAGTATGAGAATCACGACCACGGCAATGGAGGCCCAGAAGCGAAGCGCACTGCGTTTGCGCGCCCGCTCGAGCGCTGCCGCCGAGCGGCTTATCTGCCCAGCGCCGAAGCGGAGCCATTGGGGCGGTGACCAATGCACCTCGCCAAATATAATGCGAAGGAGGTGAAGAAATCCTTGAGCCAGATTCCTGATGATTTTGATGGGGATTTTCCGTCCTGAATGGCTAATTTATACTACATTTTCGAGCTTCATTTATATATTGTCAATCTGGCCGGAGAGATGCCAGTTCTTTCAAGTATATCGTAACGTCACGCTCAAAGAGTTTTAGCTTGGCTGAAATTGCTTTTTCCAGGATGGAAGGTAAGGAGGAGTGCGGCCTTTATACACGCCGCCGGGGTCTTGCAGGGGTGCTGATAGAATAGATTTTCTCCCCGAACTCGGGGAGAAAATCCGAATTACTTAGCGAGGCGAAACGAATTACGCGAATAGCATCTCGGACATCGAGCTGCCCGGCGGGATCATCGGCATTACTGCCTCTTCCTTAGGGATGACCACGTCGATCAACACCGGTCCCGGAGTCTCAAACGCCTGCTTCATCGTGGCGGCCAGGTCGGCGGCCTTCTCGATTCTGAAGCCGTTGGCGTTGTACGCCTTGGCCAGCATGACGAAGTCCGGCACCGACATCTCGGAGTAGGAATAGCGCTCCTGGTAGAACTTCTCCTGCCACTGCCGCACCATCCCCAAGAAGTGATTGTTCAGGATGATCACTTTGAGATCGATGTTGTATTGGACGGCAGTGGCGAGTTCCTGGATATTCATCTGGATCGACCCATCGCCCGACACCACCACGACGCGCCGGTCCGGAGCGGCAAATTTGGCGCCGATTCCCGCCGGCAGCCCGTAGCCCATCGTGCCCAGCCCGCCCGAGGTCAGCAGCGAGCGCGGCCGCTCAAAGGGGAAAAGCTGCGCGACCCACATCTGATGCTGCCCGACATCGGTTGCGACCACGCAGTCGCCGCCGGTTAGCTTGTGCAACTCGTCGATCACCGACACGGCCGAGACGTGGCCGTCGCCCGTGCCGTTGCGGCGCTCATAAAGCGGCTTCTCCTTCTGCCATTGCAGGATTTCCTGATGCCACTTCGACCACACCGCGCGGCGTTTGCCCAAACTCTCGCGGCTGCGTACCACCTCCAGCATATCGGACAGGACCGCTTTGATGTCGCCCACGATGGGGACGTCGACCTTGACGTTTTTGGAGATCGACGACGGATCGATATCCATGTGGATGATCGACTTGACCTTGGGAGCGAAGTCGGCGATACGCCCCGTGACGCGGTCATCAAAGCGCGCTCCGACCGCGATCAAGCAGTCGGTGTTGCATACCGCGGTATTGGTTGCGTAGGACCCGTGCATCCCAAGCATCCCCAGGCATTGCGGGTCCGAGGCCGGGAAGGAACCCAGGCCCATCAGCGTCTCGCAGATGGGAATCCCCAGCCCACGCACCAGTTGAGTCAACTCGGCCGCTGCGCCTGACCATTGCACTCCGCCGCCCACGTAAAAAAGCGGCTTCTCGGACTGCTCGATCGCGTCAACGGCCCGTTCGATCTGACGCGGATTGCCCTTTATCGTCGGCTTGTAGCCGCGGATGTCAACATGGTCGGGATACTTGAAAGTGTGCTGCGCCTGCTGAACGTCCTTGGGCAGATCGATCAGTACCGGACCGGGACGCCCGCTGCCGGCGATGAAAAACGCCTCTTTGACGATACGGGCAATATCCTTGACGTCTTTGACCAGGTAGTTGTGCTTGGTGCATGGGCGGGTAATTCCCACCACGTCGGCTTCCTGGAAAGCGTCGTTACCGATCATCGTGGTCGGAACCTGACCGGTGACAACCACCAGGGGTACGGAATCCATGTAGGCGTCGGCCAGACCTGTGACGGTATTGGTGGCGCCGGGCCCGGAGGTTACCAGCACCACTCCCGGCCGCCCGCTAACCCGCGCGTAACCCTCCGCCATGTGAGTCGCGCCCTGCTCGTGGCGCACCAATACGTGGCGGATTTGGGAGTCCAGCAGGGCGTCGTAGGTCGGCAGGATAGCGCCGCCCGGATAACCGAAAATGGTATCGACCCCCTCGGCGATCAGGCTTTCAATGATGATCTGGGCACCGGTGAGTTTTTTCATCTGTCCCTTGTAACGCTCATGATTCGCGCGGCTTATGCACGCAGAGTTCTAAACAACGCTATGCGGAAGCCCGAATAAGATACACTGATGCTTGATAGTCAAGCAAAATCGCCAGGCTAAAGAAAGGAGTGAGCGAGAGACAGGCGCGAAGCGGACCGGCCCGTTTTGACTTCGGCTCCAGCTTCTTAGTCGTTTCTCACTTCCAGCCTTCTTCACGCCCGAAAGATAAAACTCACCTCGCCCAGCCGCACTTCGCTGCCCGGACTGAGCGCGACCGATCCGTGAATTTGCTGATCATTGAGAAAGGTGCCGTTAGTCGAGTTCAGGTCGACCAGCTGATAGAGGCCATTGCGGCGCTGGATGCGCGCGTGCGTGCGCGATACGCTGGCATGCGGCACCACCAGATCGTTTTCGGTGCCGCGTCCCAGCGAAATTTCGTCCTTCAGCAGGCTGTATTCGGCGGGTAGCGGCGCGACCGGGTTGACCGTGATGAGCTTGGGCTGGCCTGTTCCACCCACCGGGGCAGGCGCGGGTGCGGCCGCGCGCTGCGGAGGCGGTGCGGCGGGACGCGGTCCCGAGGGGGGTTGTCCTTGCGGTCTGAACACCGGCGTCCGCATCGTCGGCTGGTTGTAAGAGTCGAGTATCGCTTTGAGCTCCTCCGCCGGCGGCCCCAATCCGGCACGTGAGAGCGCCAGCAGGGCCAGGATCGCTATCAATGGCACGGCCCCGTTCCACCAATCGAAGGAGACCTGGGTTAGTCCGGTACCCGGTTCATTTTCAGTGGTGCCCGCTTCCCCTTCTTCGGGCACTTTGATACGCGCTCCGCCGATGCCACGGACCTGGTAGCCGGTATTCGCGTCTGTGCTCTGACCCTCGTAGTTGACTTTCAACTCCACCTTGCGCGAGGTGCCGTCCTCGATCGGACTGGGCGTGCGATAGGTCAAGGAATACTGGGTCGCGATCGAATGGCCGATTTCACGCACCAGCTCCGAGAAGCGGCCCTGCTCGGTGACGATGTTGTAGGAGCGTCCATGCGTATCCCCCACCAGCACCGCGTAATCGGGTGCAATAAACGGCGGCGGAACGACAGCGTAAAGCGTCAACCCATTCTTCTTGAACATCTTCGCCACATCATCCGCGGTCAAATCGGTAACGTCCTTGTTCTTGTCCGGATGGTGGTCCCAGAAGCCCTGGTCGTGCTGCGAATGCGCGGAGCCGTCTCCCGCATGATGATCGGGCGCGTCGGTGATGAGTATTACGATGCCCTGCGCCTCGGGACGAAATGGGAACGTGGATGCGTAGGCCAAGGCGTCGAGCTGGTCCTCGGGGATATCGCCGCCGCCGCCGGCATGCAGCGATCCCACCCATTGGGTAAATTCCTGCACGTTGGACGTCATCTTTTTGCTATAGGGGCAGTTGCAATCCGACGCTCCCGAGACCACGTAATCCTCGAATGTTACGAGCCCAAGCCGGTAGTCGCGATTGTTGCGCGCCAAGTCTTCGGCGAAACTGATGACATTCTGCTTGACCGCGTCGATATAAGGTTGCATCGATTCGGTCACGTCCAGGATGAATACGATGTCGACCGGACGGCCTTGTCCCTGGCCACGGAAGTCCAGGATTTTGGCCCGCTTGCCGTCTTCGTACACTTCGACGTTGTCGACGCGGAGATTGCCCACCGGCGCGCCATTTTGATCGGTGAGGCCGAAGTCGAGTTCCACTCCGCCATCGGTGTCGAAATGCTGCAGGCTCGGATTGCCTACCGAGAGTTGCAAGGCGGCACCTGCCGGACGGGCGGCCACGGCCATCATCACGGCTAGCGCGCTCAGAAAAACAACCGCGCGGCTGCTTGAGTTCATCGTGTCTTTGATTGTGAAATTGACGCTGGCACCTAGTCAATATCCTGACCACGCTTGGCAGTGGATGCTTTCAAGCAGTAATCAGGTTGCCGGCTTGCCTTCACACGCCGGGTAAGTTATCCAAGGACGATCTTATTTTCTGGACGTGTGGTCGCCGAGTGAAACGATTACCTGCTTACTACAGTGCTCTTGTTTTGATTGGTCCATTGCTCGTTATTGCCGCTCTAATGGCCGGGCCCATCGGCTGCGGTGGGGGCGGAGGCGGGCCAACGCCTATTCCAACCATGGGCGCGCTCGAAATCGGTTTCATCGACAGCCCAAGCAACGGTTTTCAGTCAATCGCTCTCAACATCGTGTCAGTGCGGCTCAATCCGTCCACCAACCCCGCGGTGCCCGACACCGACCCTAACTGGGTCACAGTCAGCGCGCCGTCCGGTGCGGGGCCCGGTGAGCTGTCTGTCAACCTGCTCGACTTTCAAAATAACGCGGTGGTGTTCAACATCGGCCAGGTAACTGCACAGAACTACAACCAGGTCGAAGTGGTGATCGACGCGACTCAGCCGGGCATGGTCATACCGTCGTGCTCTGCGGCTAAACCCGCGGCCCAGGAAGGATGTATCACCGCCAACGTCGCCTTCACCGGCAGCACCAATCTACGCACTACTTCGCCGGTTTCGGTTCCCTTCACCGGGTTAACCACCCTGCTTCTCGACATCAATCCGGGTACCCCGGTTCCGCCTGCATCACCGGGTGGCAAGTACACGCTTAATCCCTCCATTTCGGTCGCGCCCGTTAGCCCCTTTCTCATCCCGGTGAGCGGCACTGTTGCGGGCGTTCCAGCTACTGGCGACATCATCAGCGCCGAATTGACGGGCACCAACTCCATTGTTGCCAGCGCTCAGCTCACCACCGGTGGAAATTTCACGATGCAACTCCCGGCGGCGGAGCCTCCCGGCACGACCTACGATCTGTTCGTCTCCGGCTCCAGCACCTTCGCAGTCAAATCGGGGATTACGCTGATACGCGGCGGATCGGCGCCTCCCGCTCAGTCCTTCACGGTGCTGACAGCCTCCGGGGTGGCGCTTACGGGTGCGGTGATCGACGGCCGAACCAAGGGCGCGCTGACCGGCGCGACAGTTAGCCTGCTGCTGCCGGCATCTTCCGCGGACAACTGTGTGACCAGTATGAGCGGCTGCGTGATTGTTGCCACTACAACCTCTGACAGTGCAGGCAACTACACTTTTCCCTCGGTCACGCCTCCGCCCTCAGGCACTCCATTTTACGTGCAAGCCAGCATCCCCGGCACCAACACTGTCACTCAACTACTTAGCTACAGTTCGATCCCGACCTGTCCCAGCGGGCCCAATGCCAGCAATTGCAGCTTTTTGTTGGATAACGACCTGCTAACCGGGACAATCACCGTCGATCCGCCTCCCGGCGCTGGCACCAATACAGTGGTTACGCTTTTGGCGGAACCGACCGGCACCGGCAACCTGGTGGGCTTCTCGCAGGTGACGGTAACATCTCTCGGGACGGCCCCGTTTCAGCTTGAAGTGCCCACCACGGTGTCGCCCACCACCGGTAATAATAATGTTGACCTTATCGCCTCGGCTCAGGATGCTTACCTGGGTGTGGGCACCCAGTTCTCGGGGCATCAACTGGCGGTCCTCGGGAACGTCAACCCGACCTCGCCGCCGGCCGGCGGAATAAACTTGACCGTGTCGTGCTTGGGCCACGGGACTATCGCAGGGACGGCGCTAAGCCCCGACGCCAACACGCATGTGCGCCTGTTCCAGGACGGGGTGCAGTTGATGGATTCCACCGTCGGCAGCACGGTACCAATCCCCGGCTCCACGGCGACTCCGGCCTTCCCGACCCAGTACTCGTTCTGCGCGCCGCCCAACAATACGTACACGATTCAGCGCTTCGAGGAGACGTCCGCCACCGCGGTTCCGGTTGGGACTGCGACCATGATCGTGGTTCCAACTCCTGAGCCGGTGGCGACCTCCAGCCCGTGTCCGCTGTGTGAAAACGCCCTCGGCCAATGCCCCGGTAACTGCAGCGCCACTTCGGCGAGTTCGTTGCAGCCATGAGTTTGGCGTCGATGACGAAAGCAAGGCTGGGCGGCGGCATCGCGCTGGCGATGCTTGGTGCGTTGGCTCTGGCGCAGGCGGGATGCGGCAACACCTTCGGATGCGGCGGTCTGACCGGGAGCAGCACCAACAGCGGGTTCAGCGGATGTAGCGGCGGACAGAGCATTCCGCCGCCAAGCTCGATCAACTTCGCGGGCACACTCGGAACGTCCTTCATCGCCACGGTGTCGGATACGATCGCGTCCTACTCTTTCCGCGGTAATGTCCCGTTGAAGGTGGTTTACGTCAACAACAAGCCGCCGGTGCTGATTCTTGCCACCAACCTGAGCCCGTCGCCATCTTTGTTAAGCGTCCAGGCTCTGTCGGGGTTTACCACCACGCAACTGGCGTCCACCAGTACTCAGGGCTCTACCATTTCGCTTAGCGTCGGCGGACCGTTGCCGGCGCTGGCGGGTCCCGCCGCGTGCGACGTTCGCTTCGTGGTCAGTGGACCGATCAATCAAAACTACGAGGCCCTGCTTGAACAGAACAACAACGCCTACGAAAACCTCACCACCGCGCCCACGCTCTACCTGGTCGGCGGCGCTTCCGGCAACGTCGACGGGGTGTTTACCGAAGTACTAGGGTTTTTCGGGCCAATAAAGGCCGACCTGGTGATCAACGGAGTGCTCGCTGATACCGGGCTCGGCAACAGTTTCACGGTGAAATCGGGTTGCCCCTGATGCGGCCGCCCGGGCCACCCTTCGATCGCCGCCGCCTGGCGGGACCACACTGATGCGATGCGGCCCGCCCTCAGCCCTATCGCCTCGATTTCCGCTTTCCTGCATATTGCAGATTTAGCGGATAGTTGAACGCTGGTTTTAAGATGCGGGACAAAGTGGTAATGGGACCTATTGATGGGCCGGATTTTTCGTAGACGCTATATCGTGGCAGTGCTGGTGTTGATCGGCCTGGCATTCGCCGCAAAGCCGGCAACCCGCTACTACCGCTTCATGACCACCCATGTCACCACCGACGACGCTTATGTCGACGGTACGGTGGACCTGATCTCATCGCGCGTAACCGGAACGGTTAGCCAGGTTTACGTGCAGGATAACTGGATCGTAAAGTCGGGTGATTTGCTGGTCAGCCTGGATCCGACCGACTCGCAGGTGCGAGTGGAACGGTCCCGCGCCAATCTCAACCGGGCCCGCAGCATGGTGGATCAGGAATACGCGCAGTTGACCGAAGCCGAGGCCGGCCAGCATCTGGCCGAGGCTCAACTCGGCCAGGCCCAAACCGATTACAAGCGCGCCAAGACCCTGCGCACGGTAGGTGTCGTATCGCAGGAGTTCTACGACCAGTCCGAGACCGCCTACCGCGCGTCGGAGGCCAACCTTGCACTCGCCAAGCAGGAGGTCGCGCGTTCGCGGGCAGCGCTGGGCGGGATTTACGACAACGTCGATCACGATCGCTACGATCAGGCGATTGTCAGGCAGGCCGAGGCCGAACTCAAAACCGCGGAACTGGACGTTGGTTATACGAAGATCAGGGCGCCGGTGAGCGGTGTGGTCACGCGCAAGAGCGTGCATGTCGGTCATCGCGTGCAGGCGGGCGAACCGCTGATGACTATCGTGCCACTGGACAGTCTGTACGTGACCGCCAACTTCAAGGAAACGCAGCTTACCTATGTGCGCGTGGGACAGAAGGCCGAAGTTGTCGCGGACATCTACCCCGACTTCGCTTTCAAAGGCCATGTTGATTCGATCAGTCTCGGAACCGGCGCAGCCTTTTCGCTCCTGCCGCCCGAGAACGCCACCGGCAACTGGGTCAAAGTGGTGCAGCGCGTACCGGTGAAGATCGTGTTCGATGATGTACTGCCGGCCGAACGCCAGTTGCGCCTGGGCCTCTCCGTGGATGCGTCGATCGATGTCAGCGATACGCGCGGACCGCTGATTTCCTCGCTGTTGCAGCGGGAATTTCGCCGCTTCCGCGGCGGCGGCCAGAAGACTACGCAGCCCTGAGTTTGCTCGCCAGTCTAGAAGCGTTCGCGGGGATGCCGCTTCCTGTTCCGCAGGTCGGCACTAAACCGCGTAACGTTGGACTGTGCCTTGCGCATCGCGCGCCGGCGCCTGACTATCAGGACCACCAGCGGCGCGCATCCCGGCAGGACCAGCCAAAACGGCGCCACCATCGCCCCGACATAATTGCCGCGCTGCACAAACTGGACGACGATCCACAGGCCGAAGGTTGTAGCTGTGGCGGCTATGACCAGCGCCAGCGCCAATGCCACTACGCTAGGCGAAGGTGGGTGGGGTTTTTCCGGACCGGTGGGCGGGCGCCGTCGCCGTCGCGCGGACTCAATGGCAACTACCGACTTCTTTTTGTTCGGGAGCGCGCCCATCAAACTGCCCCAAAACGGACTAGGTTCAAGCTTAGCGCCGTCGCGCTTGAAGAGCCAGCGGGAAATGATGCTTCTAATATTTTTCCCCACAAATCCATCGTTTCGCGCTCGGCGGCTATGTGGTTTGCAACGCCCTCCAGGCGGTCTTAAGCTGCCTTGATCCCATGCCAGCAGCAACCCAGGTAGAGGCCAGGCTAAGCGACTATCTCGGCGCGGAAGTCGATCGCTTCCGCGTGCTGGCCAGCGGATGGGAAACGACGGTGTTCGAGTTCGGTCTGCGCCGCGCCGCCGTCAGTGTGGAATTGCCGACCGGGCGTCCGCTCGTGCTGCGCTTTTACCATGGCCCTCAAGCCACAACGAAGGGCAGCCGCGAATACAACGTGATGCAGTTGATGCGGACGGCGGGCTTCCCCGTTCCGGTTCCATACGTATTCCACCCCGACCCCGCCCCGCTGGGCGCTCCTTTTCTAATCATGGAGCGGCTCGAAGGAGGCCCATTGCTGCGGCTGGGGAGCTTTCCCAACGCGCTGAAGACTTTCACGCAGGCCTTCCCCCCATTTGTGAAACACCACACCAGGCTGCATCGACTTAACCCCGGCAGCACTGGCATCGATGCTCTAACGCCAGCTTTCAGCCCCAACGGTGCCGCGGCCGGCCCACTGCTCGATCGGATGCTGGCGACGATCACGGCCCGTGTGGAGCGGGGACCGCTGCCCTGGCTCGGTCCCGCCTTGCAGTGGGCGCTCTTCGAGTCGACTAAATTCCGCGACACCGTCAACTCCGTGCTGCACATGGACTATCATCCGCTCAACGTGCTGGTTATCGGCGGCCGCATCACCGGCATTATCGACTGGGTCAGCGCGGAGGGCGGCGACCGGCACCTGGACGTGGCGACGACGGCAACCATCCTTTCCTGCCACGCGATGGAGCATCCGCGATGGCTGCGCGACAACACCGCGGGCAACACGCTGCGCCGCATTTACAACGGGCTTTATCTGGCGCTCTACCATGCGATGATGCCGCTGGATTTCGCGCGCCTGCGCTACTACCAGGGGCTGGCGTCGATCTTCCGCCTCTCGACGCAGGGCATGATGCTTGCGCGCGGAGCGGAGTCGGTGGGCTATCGTGCCGAAGCGGTCGGAGAGATCACCGGCGCGGTGCTTGAGCTGTTAGCGCGCTACGCCACACGCAAATGTAGAATACCGATCGTCCCACCGCGAGTCTGAGGCTTCTCGAACCTGCTATTTTTTCTCCACACATAGTGCGGCTGGAGCCGGCATCGAGGTCGGCGCTGCGGCAGAAAACGGATTGGATGATGATCGTGTTTCTGCGGATCTTCCGTAGCGGCGGCCTCCCCGCCGCTTCTTTTTGTCTTGCCAAGTGGAGCCCGATCTAGGCCGCAATCAATTGCCGCAGCACATAGGGCAAAATCCCGCCGTGCTTGATGTACTCGACCTCTTCGGGAGTATCGACGCGGGCCACGACTTCGAATTCGCGTACCTTGCCGCCCTCTTCGGCGTGGACCTTCAGCTTCTGTCCGGGCTTGAGCCCGGCCGCGATACCGCCAATGGAGTAGAGTTCATGACCGGTCAGTCCCAGCGTCTCCCGGTTCTCGCCGCTCTTGAACTGCAGCGCCAGCACGCCCATCCCAATCAGGTTGCTGCGATGGATCCGTTCGTAGCTCTCCGCGATCACCGCGCGCACGCCCAGCAGTTGCGTGCCCTTGGCGGCCCAGTCGCGCGATGAGCCCGAGCCGTATTCCTTGCCGGCGATAACGACCAGCGCAACCTTTTCGGCACGATACTGCTCCGCGGCCTCGAAGATCGTGGTCTTCACGCCGTCGGGAAGATGAAGCGTGTAGCCGCCTTCAACTCCCGGCACCAACAAGTTGCGCAAGCGGATATTGGCGAACGTACCGCGCACCATCACTTCGTGATTTCCGCGCCGCGCGCCAAACGAGTTGAAGTCCTTGGGCTGCACGCCATTGGCGATGAGGTAGCGGCCCGCGGGACCGTCTGCCGGAATCGACCCGGCCGGCGAGATATGGTCGGTCGTCACGCTATGTCCCAGCATCGCCAGCACGCGCGCGTTGACGATATCGGTCAGCGGCGCGGGCGTGACATCAACTCCGTCGAAAAACGGCGGCGCCTTGACGTAGGTCGAGTCGCCTTGCCAGCTGAACAAGTCGCCCTTTGGCACCCGCAGCCCGCTCCAGCGCTCGTCACCGTCGAAAACGCGTCCGTACTCGCCGCGGAACATCGCGGAATCGATCGCCTCCGCCATCGCCTTACCGACTTCCTGCGGCGTCGGCCAGATGTCCTTGAGGAACACCGGCCGACCATCCTTGCCGGATCCGATCGGAGCCTCCGCCAGATTGGTATCGATCGTCCCGGCCAGCGCGTAGGCGACCACCAGTGGCGGCGAGGCCAGGTAGTTGAATCGTACGACCGGATTGATGCGACCCTCGAAATTACGGTTGCCGCTCAGCACCGCGGTTGCCACCAGGTTGTTCTGCTTGACCGCGGCGGCCAGCGCCTCGGGAACCGGGCCGCTGTTGCCGATACAGGTGGTGCATCCGTATCCCACCAGGTGGAAACCGAGTTGCTCCAGGTACGGCGTCAGGCCCGCGCGATTCAGGTACTGAGTTACGACTTTCGATCCGGGCGCCAGGCTGGTCTTCACCCACGGCTTGCTGCGCAGACCGCGCTCCACTGCCTTTTTGGCCAGGATACCAGCACCCAGCATCACGGACGGGTTGGAAGTATTGGTGCAACTTGTGATCGCGGCGATCAGCACCGAGCCATGCCCAATCTCGACGCTGCCGGATTCGGTCTGAGCTTTCGCGGTGCGCACCAGATGGCCCAGTTCGGAATCGGGAACTTCCCGCGCCGCGCCGTTGTCGGGCGAGCCACCCTCCGCGCACCATCGCCCTATCACCTTCGGATCCACGCCCTTTATATGTTCGACGATTTCCTTGACCAATTGCTCGCGATAATCGTGCTGCGCATTGCCCAGCGCCACCCGGTCCTGCGGCCGCCGCGGTCCCGCCAGGCTGGACTCTACCTTGGAGAGATCAACTTCGAGTGTGTCGCTGAAGACCGGCTCCGGCGAACTTGACGTGTGGAACAGCCCCTGCTCCTTGCAATACGCCTCGACCAGCTTGACCAAATGATCGTTGCGGCCGGTCAGACGCAGATATTCCAGCGTTTGCGCGTCCACTGGGAAGAAACCGATCGTGGCGCCGTACTCGGGCGACATGTTGCCGAGCGTGGCACGGTCGGCAATCGTTAACGTGGAAAGCCCAGGGCCGAAATACTCGACGAACTTGCCCACCACGCCCCTGGCCCGCAGCATCTGCGTGACGGTAAGCACCAGGTCGGTCGCAGTCGCGCCCGGCGCCAACTCGCCGTGAAGCCGCACTCCGACCACTTCCGGAATGAGCATCGGCACCGACCGCCCAAGCATCGCCGCCTCCGCCTCGATTCCGCCTACACCCCATCCAACGACGCCCAATCCATTGATCATCGTGGTGTGTGAATCGGTGCCGAGTACGGTGTCGGGATAGGCCTCCCCCGCAGCCGAGGCGAACACCACCGGAGCGAGATATTCAAGGTTCACCTGGTGAACGATACCCGTATCGGGCGGCACGACTCGGAAGTTGTTGAAGGCCTGCTGCCCCCAGCGCAAAAAGAGGTAGCGCTCCTGGTTGCGTTCGAATTCCAGCTCCGCGTTTTTGGCGAACGCCGCGCTGCTGCCGAAAGAGTCGACCTGCACCGAGTGATCGATAACCAGGTCGGCGGGCTGCAGAGGATTGACCTTGGCGGGGTTGCCGGACAGGCGTTTGACCGCGTCGCGCATCACGGCCAGGTCGGCTACCACTGGCACGCCCGTGAAATCCTGCAGCAGGACGCGGGCGGGCATGAAGGAGAATTCTCGCTCGGGCGGCTTGGGGCTCCATTTGGCGACCGTCTCGACCTGTTCAGTGGTGACGACCATGCCGTCTTCGCGCCGCACGACGTTTTCGAGCATCACTTTTATCGAGTAGGGCATCCGCGAGAGATTGAAACCGCGGCGCTCGAGCGCCTCGATTTTGTGGATGCTGTAGTTCTTTCCGTCAACCGCAAGCGTAGTACGCGCACCGAAACTGTCCTTGGCCATTGTCCTGCTCTCATTCCCGGGGTTAGGTCTCCCAGCGCCGAGCGCCGGGGGAAGGTCCGTCAAAAATTCAGGATAGCGCGGATCTGTGGGTTAAAAAACGGCCGACGAATCAGGCCGGCTCAGGACGGCGTTCAGGAATCCTTGGAAAAAGCGCCGCTGCGGACTTCGCGTGGGCGGGCGCCATCGCCCGGAGCAACCAGTCCTTCCCGTTCCATCTGCTCCACCATCCGCGCGGCCCGGTTGTAGCCGACGCGCAGGCGGCGTTGCAGCATCGAGATCGACGCCTGATTGGTTTCGAGAACGATTCGCACCGCTTCGTCGTACATCTCATCGCGCTCAAAGCCTTCACCGCTGTCGCCGGGCTCGCCGCGCGCCGTTTCGAGGATCTCCATGCGGTAGTCCGGAGTACCCTGCCCACGCAGGAAATCCGTTACCTTGCGAATCTCCTCTTCGGAAACGAAAGGACCGTGCAGGCGGCGCAGCTTGGCCGTGCCCGGCGGCATGAACAGCATGTCGCCCTCGCCGAGCAAACGCTCCGCGCCGATCGAATCCAGGATGGTGCGCGAATCGACTCGGGAGGTCACCTGGAGCGAGATGCGCGCCGGTAGATTGGCCTTGATGAGACCGGTGATCACGTCCACCGAGGGGCGCTGGGTCGCGAGTATAAGATGAATCCCGGCGGCGCGAGCTTTTTGCGCGATCCGCGTGATGTCACGCTCGACCGTCTTGCCCTCGCTCAGCAAAAGGTCGGCGAGTTCATCGATGACGATGACCATCTTGAAGAGCTTGCGATGCTCGATCTCTTCGGCGGGCGGATTCTCCTCGCCCGCTTCCTGCGGATCATCGGCGGTGGGCTCGGCCAAGGCCTGCCGGCCGGCCTCTATAGCGCGATTGTAACCGTCGATATTTCGCACTCCCATATCGCGCATCATGCGGTAGCGGCGCTCCATCTCCTGCGTGGCCCACAGCAGCGACGCGGCCGCCTTGTCGGGCTCGACCACCACCGGCACCAGCAGATGCGGGATATGGTCGTAAACCGAAAGCTCCAGCATTTTGGGGTCGATCAGGATGAAACGCACGTCGTCGGCCGTGGCGTTGAACAGGATCGACGCGATCATTGTGTGAATCGAGACCGATTTTCCGCTGCCCGTCGCACCGGCGATCAGCAGATGCGGCATCCGCGCGAGGTCGGCGACCACCGGCTGGCCGCTGATGTCCTTGCCCAACGCGATCGTCAGATGGCTCTGCGCGGCGGCAAATTCCTCCGATTCCAGGATCTCGCGCAGGTAAACCTTCTCCCGTCTGCGGTTGGGCACCTCAATACCGACTACGGCCTCGCCCGGCACCGGCGCCTGGATTCGAATCGCGAGCGCCTTCAGCGCCATCGACAGGTCGTCGGCCAGGTTGACGATCTGGCTGACTTTGACGCCGGAGGCGGGCTCAAACTTGTACATCGTGACCACCGGCCCGGGCTGCACTTCGACGACCTTGCCCTCGACGCCGAAATCCCCCAGCTTCTGCTCCAGCAGGCTGGCGGAGCGTTTGACTTCCTCCTCATCGACCTTGGCGTGCTCCATTGGCGGCGTGTCCAGCGAGGTGAGGGGAGGCAACTGGTAATCGCCCCGCTCCCGCACCAATGCCACCGCCGCGCGCTCAGGCTTGGCCCGCGCCAGAATCGCAAGCGGACCGCCCCGCCCACGCTGCTCTTTGGCACGGACCGTCAACATCAGCGGCTCCCTCGAATCGTCAATCGATGCTTCCGGTCCCAACTCGAAGGAGCCGCCGTCGCGCTCGCTCTCTTCCTCCTCGCTGCGCCACGCGCGCGTTGCCGCGTTCATCGCGCCCTCGATTAGTTCAGTCGGCGCGCGGCGCGCCAGCAACGCCACACCGCACACCAATCCCGTCGCCACCACCAGGTAGCTCCCAACCGCGCCCATCCAAACGTGCAGCACAGCGGCGGACACGTCGCCCAGAGATCCGCCCGCAACGCTGCCCAGCACCATCGCGCCCAGCGCGGCCGCACTTGCCAGGACGATCAGACCGCCGGCACAAATCCGGGCCAGCACGGCCCATCCCGCCTCCGACCAGACGGCAATCGCCGCTGCCGCAACCAACGCGAGCAACAGAAATCCGCTGTATCCGAAATAACCCGTGATGTACCCGGAAAGGATTCGACCCAGCGGACCGCACAGACTGGAGGACCCGGGAAAAAACGCCAGCGTCAGGCTCAGGACCGCAAAGGCAGTCAGCACCAGCAACGCCAGAGCAGCCAGTTCGCGTCCCAACCGCGCGCCGGCCGGCGCCGTCAACAGCACGACCTGGTCTTCGCGCTCGGACTTGGCGCGTTTGCGCGATGGTGTACCCGCTAGAGCTCTGCCACCCACGGTATGATCACCGGCGTCCGCCCCACTTCCTCCGCGAAGTATGCGCGCAGTGCGCGCACCACTTCCTCCTTCAACTCCCGTTCCGGCCGCCGATGGCCGGTAGATCTGCCTTCCAGGCTGCGGCGCAATTCCGCACGTGCACGCGCCATATGCTCCGACGAGCCGTCGCCGCTGAGAAAGCCGCGCGAAATCAAGTCGGGACCCGCCAGGATTTCGCCGCTGCGTGCGTCCACGACCATCATTGCTGCAACAGTACCCGAACGCGCCAAGGCCTGGCGCTCATAGAGCAATGCTTCGGGCTCCAGCGCCTGCCCGTCCCACAGCGTCCGCCCACTTTCCACCCGCGCCCCAAGAAAGGCGCCGGACCGATCGATCGTCAGCGGATCGCCGTCCTGAAGCAGAAAGCAGGCTCGCGGCTGCATGCCGCTTTCGATCGCGACGTCGATGTGACGTTTCAGATGGCGATATTCGCCGTGAATCGGCACGAAGAACTCGGGCCGTACGATACGGATCATCTCGGCCAACTCATCGCGGCTGGCGTGCCCGGAAACATGCACCGGCGCAACGCCTTCGTAAAACACCTCGGCGCCCAGCCGATACAGGTCGTTGATCAGGCGATGAATCAGGCGTTCGTTGCCGGGTATGAATCGTGACGAAAGGACCACGACGTCGCCGTTGGCCAGGCGCACCCGCGGATGGGCTCCGGCCGCGATCCGCACCATCGCCGACATCGGTTCGGCCTGGCTGCCGCCGGTGAGCAATCCCAACCGCTCATCCGCGTGGTCGGGAATTTCGCGCTCCTCGATCAATGTGCCCGGCGGGAACTGCAGATGGCCGGTGGCGGCACCCAGGCGTGTGGTTTCGGAAATGCGGCGGCCCAGCACCGCCACGCGCCGGCCCTGCTCATGGCAAACTTCGGTGAACTGCCGAAAGCGATGCAGATGAGAGGAAAAGCCGGAGAGCAGAAATTTGCCGCTGGCCTTGCGCATCAGATCGCGCAGCACCGGCTTGAGCGAGCTTTCCGACTCGGTCCTGCCGCGGCGCTCCACGTTGGTGGAATCCGACAGCAGCAGCCTGACGCCCATCTCGGCCAGTTCACCCAACCGCGCCAGGTCGCAGCGTTCGCCGTCCACCGGCGCGTCGTCGATTTTGAAGTCGCCGGTATGGACGATCAGCCCCGCCGGCGTGTCGATCGCCAGCATCAGCGAATCGGGTGTCGAATGGGTGACGCGCAGAGGCTCAATCCGAAACGGACCAAGCTCGAAGCCTTCGCGGGGCCGGATAGTGCGCAGGTCCCATTCGCGGCCCGGCGCGCGCTCCAGCAGGCGCTGTCGCGCAACCGCCAGGGTCAGCTCGCTGCCATAAACCGGCACCGGGTAGCGGCGCAACAGGAACGGCAGCGCGCCGATATGGTCGTCATGCGCATGAGTAAGGACCACCGCGGTGACCCGGCGGCGGTCGAGGTAGCCCATGTCCGGGATCAGGAGATCGACGCCCAGCGAACGCTGTTCGGGAAACATCACACCGGCGTCGATAACGACAGCCTCGCCGGCGCATTCCAGCACCATCAGGTTGAGGCCGATCTCACCCAACCCGCCCAACGCCACCAGTTTTATCGAGCCGTTCTTGTCCTGACGGCTCGCCGCCGACTCCATAGACCTGACCCCTGACCGTTTCAATATATCCGCCCGGACCGCGGCATTCCATGGCTGGCTCCGGACCTCGGCCCTTATCGCAAATCCCGAAGTGGCACCACAACGTCCACAGGCCGCAAACTTCTGACATCCTTGCTGTTGACCGGCGTAGGATGGGAACTTGCGCCGCGGCCCGCTCAAGGGTTAGCTTTTGGCTTGGCCGCAAGGGGACGGCGTAGCGATGGCATCATCTGTCAACAAAGCGATCCTGATTGGCAACCTCGGCCGGGACCCTGAGATCCGCTACCTGGCTTCGGGCCAGCCGGTGGCGAGCTTCTCGATCGCGACCACCGAAGTCTTCAACGACCGCAACGGCTCCCGCCAGGAACGCACCGAATGGCACAACATCGTGGTGTGGGGAAAGCAGGCGGAGTTGTGCAATCAATACCTGAAGAAGGGTCGCCAGGTATACATCGAGGGACGAATCTCCAACCGTCAGTATGAGGCCAAAGACGGCAGCGGCAAACGCTATCGCAGCGAGATTGTGGCGCAGCGAGTGCAATTTCTGGGCGGCCGCGGCGGTCCGGGCGGCGACATGATGGACGAGCCGCGTGACATGCCCGGCGGTCTCGACATGCCCCCACCGCCCGAAGACGAGGACATCCCCTTTTAAGTCCTGATTTCTGTGAATCGGTTGCGCTGGAGGCTGAGATGGCCTGACAGCCAGATTGACAGCAAGCGCGGTATCAGCGAGCCCTAAACGTGTTTTTGTATGCGCGACGTAGGCTCTTGATTGCCGACAGGTCTCTGATGGCTCGCCACATGCCAGTATCGCCGATGCGTTCTTCAAAGGACGGCGGCGTAAAATCGAGACACAGAACGCGGCTAGCGAGAAAATCTCGCCAAGCTGTCTTTGGGCTAAGAGCGAAAACGGCCTGTAGGTATTGCTCGGCCCATTGCCTCCCGCAAAACATCGTCTTGTTGGCACCTATCGCGAAGGGCACAATCGACCTGGGTTTCTCAAGAAAGTACCGGAATGTTCCCTCAGCGACCTCGGCGAAAAATCCCGAAAACAGGTCGTCGAGTATAATCACACCGCCATCAGCCAGCGAAGTTTCCGCTGTGGCAAGATCGTGCATCGTTATCTCGCAGGTGTGGCCTCCATCAATGCTGATTAAGCGAAACCGGCCACCGGCAAGTGCGATCATCTTCGGTGCGGTTAGATTGAGACTATTGCCCTCGTGGATCACCAATCTTTCAACGTCCGCATGTCGTCGCATGTTGGCGAGAAA
>Ga0126381_100001986_pt1 | contig 22029 bp, 21 predicted proteins | sample PanSoiMetPlot_28_FD_96465 | JGI IMG/M metagenome (GOLD analysis project Ga0126381, IMG submission 96465) | Tropical forest soil microbial communities from Panama - MetaG Plot_28 | ecosystem: Environmental > Terrestrial > Soil > Tropical forest > Bulk soil | place: Panama | collected 2016-02-17
AGAACGTTGAAAAAGGCTCGACGATCTTTCGGCTCGAGTCCTTTTTCGCCGCGAATGGCTGAAATCGTTTCGAGGATGAGCTTCGTCCCGGCATTCGAATCCAATTTGTATAGCCCTCGCGCCAGACTGAACTTCATCCTGGTTGATGCGTCTGATTCCAGCCCCTTCAACCCGGCGAGAAAGGTGCGCCTTTTCGCCTGGCTGAGTTTAGGCCACGCAACGATGGTTCCGTTCACCGGAATAAACCAGGGAAGACTGCCAAGAAGTTCCAATGTCTTGGGTAAAGCTTTACCGCCGACTGACAATAAATCCCTGACGAGATCGGCTCCTCTTTGTTCTTCTTCGGTGGTAAGGCGGCCATTCTTGGAACGGTCAGCAATGGTCCGGAGCTCATTGAGCAAAGGATCAAAATCTTTCGGCATAATAGTGAGTAAGAATCGACCAAATCATTTGCGGTTAATCACCGGAGCAGTTGTCGCGAGCGTTTTTGCTCTAGGATTGCCAGTACGCGTTCCGGGCTCTCGGCCGATTCAAATCCGGGCATCTGGCAGATCCAGCGGTAGACAGGTTCGGCAAGCTCTTTTGAAAGAATAGGAGGTGTCTTGATTAGCCAGTCGAGCTCGCTAACCACTCGTTCGGCTATTTGGTCGACTAAGTTTTGGTTTGGATTCGACCCCTGTTTCTCCTGGCACAACGCGGACCGATAAATTTCCATACTGTTGAGGCAGAGCACGTTCGTGCGTGGATAGAAACTGTTCATCAGGTTCCATGGATCGCCCAGTTGGTCACCACCGGCGCGGAAGTCGGTTCTTAACAGAAGGGCCGGTATATCCGCGAATTTTGCAAATAGAAACTCCACCACAGTGCCGGAATCAAGTTCTGGGCCATCAAAATTGAAAAGGGCGAGATCGCAATCGAGCAGGGCTAATATATCCTGATCTCGGATACTCTTTGGTTCGTTTTGCCGTAGTTCCAAGGCCTGCGGAAGGACACAGACGAACCTGCGCTGGGAGCGTCCGGCAATTGCGTCGGCCAACATGGCGTTACCGATCAGGTGTTTGGCCGAAAAAAGTTCGCCAGCAAAATAAACCGAGAACATGGGCAGCCTACGAGCGAGATGAAGCGGCCGGCACAGGTTGTGTGGAGGGACTCTTCGCTGTTGCGCGCAGGAACAGGTTTTGCCATTCGGCTTTGGCCCAAAGGCGCAAACCAATTGTCGCTAGTTTTAGAGATTCCGCGTCCGGGCTAAAGCCTGGTAGCAGCATTCGCCGGTCGCTGTTTCGTCTGCCATACGTTCCTGTGGCCATTCGGCGTTGAGCGATTTTGGCCAGGCGACGATTGTATAAGCGCATGAATCTTCCGACCGATTGGCCGACTGGGCCACCATATGGAAGATCAGTGTACCGGTCAGGCGCGTTCCCATACATCTTTCGCACCGGCCCCATAAAATAAGCGGTTACATCCAGGAGCATCGAGGCACTCATCAACTCCGCGTCACCCATGTAGTAATACTTGTCCTTAAAAACCCCGTTAAACCAGGTGTGATACTGTTCCTGGTATCGCTTGTTGTAGAAATCTTTCGCCTTGCTGATGTTTTTGTCTGAAAGCGCATCCCTGAGAAGCGTCACCGCATTGTTGACCGTGTACGAAACGAAATCCAGCCCCGGGCTGTACAATGGATCGAGGAATCCGGCGGAGTCCCCTACAAGGACCCAGCCGTCGCCGATTGTCTGTTCGCTGTAGTATGGGAGCATTGAGAATGCGCGAACGTCGTTTTCGATGAAATGCGCATCGGCGAAAAGTCTGCGACCCAACGGATGAATGAGGAGATGCGCCTTTAGACGGTCTCCCAGGGTTGGCCCCTCCGGCAGCTGATAAATGCGGGTGTCGTACGTAACGCCGGCACTGAAGTCCCCTCCTTTTAATGGGATTATCCAACACCACCAGCCGTATCCCATCAGGTGGTTCGTTGCCCACTGACGCATCACCCAACAAGGCTCCGCGAACCGAGGCATTTGCTCCCAGAGCTCCGAGCCATCCAAATCGGACGTCTGGCGGAACCGTGCCCAGACAGCATTGGTGGGATGTTCCTTTAGCGGATGATACAGGTTTAGCTTTCTTGCGATCGTCGCTACCCGGCCACTTGCATCAACAACCCATCGAGCACGTATCTTTCGCGTCTGGTTTCCCATGCCGATTTCGAGCTCGTTATTTCCCTCGCCACCTAACTCCAGGCGCAGCAGCTTTGCCGGACGCAGAAGTTCGCAACCCGCAGCTAAAGCCTTCTCAAGAATCGCCTGATCCAACTTAGCGCGGTCTAACTGAAACGTAGGCAGTCGCGTCTGCACTTTGGGACCAAGTTCGCTGCAACGGGTGAAACAGTCGTCGGATTGTCCGTAAAACCAGAACCTGAGGCCGGACTTTGAGAGTTGGTCGTGTCCAAGATGCTGGGCGAGATTAAGGACTCGAGTCAGGAACCCTGCACTGACCTCGCTTGTCGACTCACCAACTTTTCTGTCGAACTGCTCCGATTTCTCGATGAAGAGGATCCGAAGGCCCGGCATTTGCCGCTTCATCAAGTATGCGGTAGAAGAGCCGGCGATTCCGGCTCCGATCACCGCGACATCAAACGCACCCTCCATCAGTAATCAAACATTCGATTTTGCGGTCGACTAATCAAGATGTTTTGCGGCAGGGGAGGCCGGGATAGGACTTATACGGCGTATGGGACCCAGACCAATCTGACCGAAAGTGAGGGCTGGACTTGACGAAACTGACGAGGTGCTATGGTTGCCCGATGCCCGCTGGTGAAACGTCTTTCCCTGTAGCGCAGAATGGCCGCTCAAAACGATTTGGCCCGCACCTGTTTATCACGATTTTGCTGGTCGTCCATTTGGCTATTTGCCTCGCCATCTTGTCAAAGAATGCCAGCCATCCGAAGACGAGCGATCGGCTAGTTTCGAGTGATTCGGTTCACTATGTTGATATTGCGAATGATTTTGCTCGAGGAGACTTCTCGATGGGTTACGTGCGCCAAAGGCCTCATCGTCAACCGTTGTATCCTGCGCTTCTGGCGGTAGCGACCAAGATTGGCAACGGCGATCGCTTTTTTCTCGGGGTCGTTAACGTTCTATTGGCGTCGGCATCGATTCTCGCCATCTACGTTCTGGTCACGAAACTCAATCAGAGCCCGCTAGCTGCCTGCGTTGCGGCCTTAGGCTTGGCCGCGAATCCCTTCATGGATCGTCTGACCACGGCGCGGCTTCTGACGGAACCGACGCATCTGTTGATGACTGTTTTCGCCATCTATTGCTTTCTGCGCTATCTGCGGGACCAGAAACGCGGCTGGCTATCTAGCTGTGCGTTTTGGGTTGGATTAGATTATCTGGCTCGGCCAAACGGCCTTTTCATGGCCGTCACTGCGCTGGGAACGCTGGCGTTGGCTGACCTATTAAATTGCCGAGAGAAACTAGCGAAAGGCCTATCGTTTTCGCGTTGGTTAGGAGGATTTTTTGGTTCCTACTTTTTAGCGGGCATCATTTTCCTCGTTGTGGCATCGCCGAGTTGGGTGCCCCGGCTGATTTATTACGGCGAGCCATTTCATCACGGCTACCTCGAGAATTTCATGTGGGTAGACACCTATGCAGCGGGGCATGTCGGCGAGAGCTATCCCGCGTTTACCTGGCGGGACTACGTTGAACATCACAACCTTTATGATGTTGTTGGGCGCATCTGGCATGGGTTGAGGAACGTCTACTTTAGAATTCCAATCATGATGGAACGGGCGCCGATCTTGTATCTTCTTGCTTTGGGTGGCGCATACGTCGCTTTAAAGAGGGGGCTCAAAGAATACTCCTTCTTACTTCTTTTTCTTTTTCTACAAATGGCTCCGCTTGTCTGGACGAACCTGGCAAATCCAAGCGCCCGGGTGCCGTACGGTTCAACGCTCCCGTTTGAGCTGTTTCTGGCTGGACTTTTTGTGGCTTGGTTTTTGAAAACTCCTTGGGTCCGTTCCCGAATTGCTTTATGAACAACCGACAGGCAACAATCATTGCCAGCTTACTAGGATTCACCGGCGTTTTCTTCGGCGCTTTTGGGGCGCACACACTTCGCGAAATGCTGGCAAAGCTTGGAACGACCGAATTCTGGCACACCGCGGTTTTCTACCACCTCGTGCATGCGGTCGTGCTTTTGGTGCTGGGCGGCTGGCGACCGCTGCCGCGGTTAGCTTACTATTTGATTCTCGCGGGCGTCATTTTGTTCAGCGGCTCACTTTACGTGTTGGCTCTTACCAACTTGAAATGGATCGCTCTGATTACGCCGTTGGGCGGCTTTGGGATGCTTTTTGGATGGCTAGCGCTGGTGTTTAGGAAGTCGGATTAAGATCGCCAGGGATGGGTTTGGCGTTGGTAGGGCTGAGCTTCAGCTCAGCCCTACCGATTAGGTGAGAGAGCCTGCGTGTGCAGTTCAACAGCTCCTACTTTTTCGCCGCTTCCGCTTGATATTCCCGTTCTGCGGAATCAATGGGCTTTAGCTGGCGGACCTTTTGCCATTGAGCTTTCGCTTCTTGAGGTCGGCCCAATTGCTCGAGAGCTTTCGCATACTCAGCGCGATAACGGATGCGTTGAGGCGCAGCCGCGATTGAACGCCGGAAGTATTCGAGAGCCTTGTCTTGCGATGCCGGAGGCATCTGTCCGTAGATCAGCTGCGCAATAGCCTTTAAGATCGGGTTCAGCGTGGACATATCAAGGTTCCATCGCGCTAGCACAAACAGGGCGTCATCATTCTTGGGATTCAGCTCAACGGCGCGCTCGGCTTCCGACTTGATTATCTTCGAATACTCCATCTTCGTCCGATTCCCGACGAAATCGGTCATTCTGCCGTACGCCACCGATAAGGCACTATGGGCATCTGAATTGTCAGGTGCGAGCTGTACAGCCCGTTTAGCATACTCGAGCGAGAGCTTGGCAAAACTCTGTTTTTGCGATCGATCGGTTGCCAAATCGACCTTATCCGAATAATCCTGGGAAAGCCGGATTAGAACTCTTGGGTCATGCGGATTGATCTGCTCGGCCTGTTTCAGTGTTTGGATCGCGGCATCTTTTTCCTCCTGAAGATCCAGCTTGTCAGCTTTCTCAATCAGCTTGGAAATGTCCTGACCGGACGCCGGAAGACAGGAAAGGGTAACAAATGTGGCGGACAGAAGAGCCGGTACAATAAAATTAACTTTCATGCGGTCAGATAAGGCTCGAATTTCGCTCTGGGAGCGGAGGGCAGAAATCCTCGTTGACACGCTAAAGCTCCAGACATAGATTCAGCGCTCTTTTTCGAGAGAAACCTTTATGAGGACGTTTTCGGCCAAAGCGAGCGAGATCGAGCGAAAATGGTATATCGTTGACGCGAAAAACCAACCCTTGGGCCGTGTCGCTGTCAAGGTTGCAAATCTGTTGCGGGGCAAAGGCAAGGCAATTTTCACGCCGCACGTTGATACTGGCGATTTTGTGGTTGTGATCAACGCAGAGAAGGTGCTTTTGACCGGTAAGAAGGAGACTCAAAAAAGTTTCATGAGCTTTTCGGGCTACGTCGGCGGCCACAAATCGGAAACCGCGGCGCATCGGCGGCAACGGCGCCCTGAGTTATTGATTGAACATGCGGTCAAGGGGATGATTCCTCACAATCGTCTCGGACGGGCTTTATACACGAAGCTCAAGGTCTACCGCGGGGAAGAGCATCCACACGAGGCTCAACAGCCAATTCCGGTCCACTGAATTTTCACAAACTATGGCAGAGGTATTTACCGCGACAGGCCGTCGTAAGACAGCAGTTGCACAAGCTCGCGTGACCCCAGGGTCGGGCAAAATTGAAATCAACGGTCGTTCCCTCGAGGAATATTTTCCAACGCCCTCCCTGCAATTTGCCGTTCTCAAGGCGCTGGAAGTTACGAAGACGAGCAATACGCTGGACGTTAAAGTTAAGGCAACGGGTGGTGGAATCAGTGGTCAGGCCGGCGCTGTTCGCCTCGCCATTGCTCGCGCTTTGCTCGAGCAGGACGCGACGATGCGACCGGCTCTAAAAGAAGAAGGTCTTCTGACCCGCGATCCGCGCATGAAAGAGCGTAAGAAGTCCGGTCAACCTGGTGCCCGCAAACGGTTCCAGTTCTCCAAGCGTTAGCCTGAGATTTGCGTTGTCATGGAACGCCCGGCAGAGCCGGGCGTTTTTTTGTCTTCGGAGTGCTGCTCTTCAAACACCAGGCGACTTGTGTTCCCGGATCCTTCTACGTACCTTGCAGCCACTGATGTCTTGTTCGAAAATCGATCCCTCGTTGCACCAGGCCCAGAAACCGAGCTGGATCAAGGTGCGTTTACCGTCGAACCCGGTCTTTTTTTCCACCAAGGCGCTGATCTCTGATTTGCGCCTGCACACGGTGTGCGAATCGGCACAATGTCCCAACCGATGGGAGTGCTGGAGCCAAGGGACCGCGACTTTCATGATTGCCGGCGAACGCTGCACGCGAGCATGCGGATTTTGCGCTGTGTCGACAGCGAAGCCGTTCGCGCTTGATAACGAAGAACCTGCCCGCGTAGCTGAGGCGATTCGGAGGATGAAGCTGAAGCACGTCGTGATTACTGCTGTGGCTCGCGACGATTTGGCGGATGGGGGAGCAAATCATTTTGCTGAAACAATCCGGGCAATCCGAACAATGGATGCGGAGATTGTGATCGAAGTGCTTACGCCGGATTTCAATGGTAAGACCGAATCGTTGCAGGCCGTCTTGAACGCAAAACCGGATATTTTTAATCACAATCTGGAAACGGTCGAACGCCTGACGCCGCTGGTGCGTTCCCGAGCAAAGTACAGGCGCTCTCTCCAGGTTTTGAAGCGCGCGAAAGAGTTGGATCCAGCCGTGGTGACCAAGAGCGGAATCATGCTCGGTCTGGGCGAAACTGAGACTGAGCTTTTCCAGTCGATGGACGACCTTCGCGAGGCCGGCGTCCAAGTTCTCACGCTGGGACAATATCTGCGGCCGACTCCAAGCCACCTACCTGTCGTCGAGTACATCCGTCCGGAAACATTCGAACTCTTTAAGGGAATCGGCGAGCAGAAGGGATTCGAATACGTAGCTTCAGGCCCACTCGTGCGCAGCTCCTATCACGCCGCGGATTACCATCCAGCTTGGCGTCGCGCTCTTGCCTGAGCGCATGAAACACGCGGCCTGGATTTTCCTAACACTGGTCTTTCACCTGGCCGCAACCGGCCGTGGGCAAGGTCTCAATGCAGAGATCGATGCCCCTACCATCAGATCGGCGACCTCTGCGCCTTCCCAAAGATCCACGTCACTGGTTAAGAGGTTAGCCCCATTGGCATCCGCCAAGCGAACTTGCGCAGGCTAGAGTGCCTAGCTTAGCTAGTCAGTTTTCAGGCCAGTCCAATCGGCAAATTGCTTATTACTTCATCACAGTGGTAGATCCAGCTCCACTTTTGGTTGTCGTCATCTCGTTGCTGACCAACCTGAATTGCCTGGGCAGCTGGTTCCTTGTTTGATGGCGGAGCATCAGTCGCCTTACTCGAGCCGCTGGCCGATCGAAGCTGCAGATTTACTAGACACGATAATCTCCTTTTTTCGAAGCTCTAGATTACGGACTCGATCATCATTCAGGTTGTATAATAAGGGCCGGCCGGCACTAAGTTGCTTAGTGCTTGGAGCAAATCGCTTAGACCTAAATGGCCAGGAAACAATAATGCGAGCAGTAAGATCGCCGCCGCGACGCTAAGTACGGCGCAAACTAATAACACGCAGACACCCGCGACAGGGTAAGCCGCGGTTTGCCCGGGAGATTGACGTATCTGCAATTCGTAATCGAGAGAGCTGTTCATGCAAGTATGAGTTGTCGAATGCGTCCTGTGCCATATTTATGATGTCGCTCGCCGGTTTCAGATCGTCGGGAACTTCATCGGGTGTTGGCATGTCCGTATTGATCGGTTTAAAGAGGACCCATGGGTGGTACCGTTCTCTTTGTCGAGATTCGGACCGTGCGCGGCGCGCGATTCTGCTCCAACGGGTGGATGTCAGTGCCATAGCGGTCTCCCTTGAGCACGAGACTAGCTGAATGAAGCACGAGGACAATTACCCGATCGGAGGTCATTAGTGAAAAATATCTGGGGATGAATCGGCTCGCCTTCGCTTTTTGCGCGAGGCGCACGCAGCGGCCAGCGTCCGGCATCCCAATGTTGCTTCAGTTTTCCATCTTAGAAGAAGCGGTCGGGATCGCCGTGGGGCTGGGTGTGCCAGGTTCTCTCGCCCGTAAGGCTGAAGCATTATATCTAGCGGATCGTACCTCTAAAGCTCTTGAGACTATAAACAAGGCCGAAGCATTGGCTGAAAGATTCGAGCAGCTTTATTCCTCTGGCGAGTTGCATTGGCTCCGCGGTGTGTTTCTACGGCTTTGGGTGCTGCCGAGACAGAAATTGAGGCTTCGTTCGACGCGGCTATCCGAGTCGCAAAGGAGCAGAAGTCGGTTTCGCTAGAGAAACGCGCAGAAGGAACCTACGCCGAATATCGCAGACAAAAAGCGAGCGCGCCGGGAGGACGCGGATTCCGACTACCTCTTTGGTAGTTTCTTGCAGCTCCCAGACTTTCTTCAAACGGAAAGCGATACACTACCGCTATGGGCACTCGCTTGCACAACTAGTAAGGAAGTCTGGGAATTTGGCGCACCTGCAACTGACCGCGAACGGATTTGAGAAGAAGTAGGGGGAGAGCTCAAAGACACCCACCCTTTTTGCAAGTTCCCAGGCTAATGCTGAGGCGGTTGGTTACTGGATGGTTGTTTGCTGAACTCTTTTTTCAGCTCTTCCACAATGGCGGCGTTTCCCTGCTGGCGTTTTTCCTGTGTATCGCGTTGCAGCTGCTCCTCCAACTTTTTGCGCTCCTGAATGTAACGTTTGCGGAATTGGCTTCGCTGCTCTTCGTTCAGCTGTAAACCAGATTTTTGATACGCTTCATTGGTCGACGCTTCCTGTTTTTCTTTTCGGATTCGTTCCCGCCGGCGCAAATCTTCGCGCTCATCTTCGCTGAGAGCCTGCCAGCGGTGCAGATTTTGAACGATCTTTTGTTGCTGATCAGGGGAGAGCTGCTGAAACATTTTGTGCAGTCCCTCCATCCGAGCGGTTTCCTTCGGATCACCGGGTGACTGGGAGCGACGAAGACTTTGGAGAAATTTTTGTTGTTGGTCCGGAGAAAGCTGTTCTACCGCTCGCCGGAAGGATTCAAACCGAACTGCGGACGCGGCGGCCGAACCGCTTGGTGAAGCCTGAGGGGTCTGCGCAGCGGCTGGAGGAGGGGAAGCTTGTTGAGCCTGCCCTGCCAAGATTGTCGCGCCCAGGAAAATCAGTGAGCAGAAGAATCGACCCATACGGAAGATTCCTCTGAGGAAAGCGCCGAATCTAGATTGGCAATTAACTCGAGGTCACTGGGCTCAGTTTGCGCGACAGTTATCGGTTTTGGTTCGATCTTTGGTTCTGTTCGGACGGTCAGAAAAGTCAAACAGACAGCCGCTGCTCCAGCGGCTGCACCTGGAAGCCCAAAGCGAAGCCAATTCCGCCAAAAGGCGCGGCGTTCATCTTCGACCCGACGAACGGAAGCCATTACCTTGGCTACAAAGAAATGCGACGGCTCGGAGGTCTTCGCATTCCCTAGCAACTCCCACAATTGATCGCGTTCCGGCTCGTTCATTGCCTAGATTGAACACCACAAAACGTGCAAAGTTTCACGTCACCGTGGCCCCCAGTCTCCCTTTTTTTTAACGACCGCTGATGCGGGAGGTTACCCACAAAGCGGTAATTTCTCAAGGAGGAATTGCGCGGCGCCCTTTAGGACCAAGTGAGTTCAGTGGACCCGTCCCAGGAGAGTGGACTCGTGGTGACGAACTGGCCGATATGGTTCGTTTGAGAAGGCCAAAACCCTGGTCGCAATGCGACACCAAATCAAAAGCCAGGGGGTTCTTCAGCCCGCGGCCGGAGAACCCCTGGCTGAGTTCTGTCGTCGCGTCGCGACTTCTGAGATAGCCTCCAAAAACAAACGCCGCGAAGGTATTCAAAGCGATGTGGTTGCCTAATCGCTTGCTTCCAAGAATCCTTCAAGTTGCCGGATCCGGGTCGGGTGGCGCATTTTGCGCAGAGCTTTCGCTTCGATCTGACGAATTCGTTCACGGGTGACCCGGAACTGGCGGCCGACTTCTTCGAGAGTCCTGCTGTAACCGTCAACAAGGCCGAAACGTTGCTCGAGGACTTGGCGTTCGCGTTCGGTAAGCGTATCGAGAACGTCTTTTATTTTTTCGCGCAACATGACGATCGCCGTCATATCGCTCGGGTTTTCCGCGCCTTTATCTTCAATAAAATCCCCAAAATTCGTGTCCTCGCTGTCGCCAACCGGCGATTGAAGGGAAATCGGCTGTTGCGCCATCTTCAGCACTGCCCGAACTCTCTCGACCGGTAGTTGTATCTCTTCGGCTACCTCTTCCGGAGTCGGCTCTCGGCCATATTCCTGGACCAATTGTTTTTGGACTCGCATCAGCTTGTTGATCGTCTCGATCATGTGGACCGGGATCCGGATCGTGCGCGCCTGATCCGCAATTGAGCGCGTAATGGCTTGGCGAATCCACCAAGTTGCGTAGGTCGAGAATTTGTAGCCTCTTCGATACTCAAATTTCTCGACGGCCTTCATGAGGCCCATGTTCCCTTCCTGAATCAGATCAAGGAACGACAACCCACGGTTGGTATATTTTTTGGCTATAGAAATAACGAGCCGCAGATTCGCTTCAACCATCTCGGTCTTGGCTCGCAACGCTTTCTTAAGCCAATCTTTTAGCTCGTAGTATTGCTTGGCGAAGTCTGCCGGCTTGAGCCAAAGCCGATATTCAAGTTCGCAGAGGCGCGCTTTTTGTTCTGCCAGCTTCGCTGCGTTAGAACTGTGCTCAAGTCGCCGGATATCATTTTGCAGGCTGTTCAGCAGGCGGATGTGGTCGTCGGCCAGTTGAACAAATTCTTCGGTGACTTTCTGCTTAAAATAGAAGCGCGGAAAAATCCGCATCAATGCATTGTGTGCCTTCTGAAATTCGGATCGTAGCGCTCTCTCTTTGCCAGCTCCGTGAGCATCAGCCAATTTCCGATAGAGAGCGTTGGTTTCAGCACCGGCGCGTTCGAGTTGCCCGCACAATCTCGGCAGCGCCTTCATATAGCGCTCGCGACTTTCGATTTTCTTGTCGAGTATGACCCGATCAAAACGTTCGCGCCCTTCGATTAGTTTCTGTGCAAGATCCAGATGAGCAGCAAAGGTGAAACCGAACCGGTTGATGAACTTCTTCACCATCAATTCGGCAGCTTCGATTCTTTTCGAAATCTCGACTTCCTGCTCTCTTGTAAGCAGCGGGACTTGCCCCATCTGCTTGAGATACATCCGGACCGGATCGTCGAGGATATCGAGTTTCTGATCCTTTTCTTCTTCCTCGTCGTCCGTATCTTTTTTTCCGTCTTTGTACCGGTCTACTTCCGAAGCGTCGATGATATCGACTTCCATGGAACGCAATCGCCCGAGAAGTTGTTCCATTTCGTCGGGATCAACCATTCCTTCGGGCAGCGCCTCGTTGATGTCATCGTACGTGAGGTAGCCTTGCTCTTTGGCAAGCTTTACCATCTCACGGAGGCGACCCTGAAGATCGACTTCTGACGAAACGTGGGCGGCTAACGTTGAACCATTTGTTGAAGCTATCGAAGGAGCCGGAACAGCCTGAATCGGCACACTGGCCGGTTTCTTAGCGGCAGCTGCCGTTCGTTTAGACGGCGGCGGCTGATGCTTGACTTTTTGCTTGGTGGGTCGCGGCTTTTTCTCCTTTTTGTGAGGCTTGGCAGATTTTGACTTGGGCGATTTTTTTGGAGTGCGTTTTGCCATATCCAGCTACAAAGACGTTGGATGCAGTTCCGCCAGGGAAAGGAGGGGGAGTGTCATCAGAGGTTGCACTTGGTACTTAGGGTGCCCGGCTCGGAAGTCGCGAAATATCAGTGATGCGAGTTTCCAGGTCAAGGACTTCTTTGAGCTCTTGCGCAGCCTGATCGCGCGCAGAGCTATCGTCTGACCGAAGTCTCTGTACCGCCTCGAGCTCCAGACGGCGGCGTTCGAGTTCAGAAATGGCAAATTCTCTCCAAAAAAGTTCACCCATCTCAGAGTTTAATTCTCGATTTGCTAAAATTTGAGAAAGTTGAGCCGCTTCGCCTTGCGGCAGAGAGGCGAAAAAACCGCTAAGACTGGCCGGTTCTTCGATCTGCAGGTCGGAGCCCAGTATTCTAGTGAGCAGCTCAGCGCCATCAACATACCGCAGAACCGATTCCCACGGGTGGGCCCGAATTTTTCCGAGCAATTCTGGTTCAGTCAGTGCGGCTTTGCAGATAACCGCGATATCGTGACGCGGCGCCTTGAGTGCCTCTGTACGCGGTTCATCCGTGGTTGGACGAGGCGCGCGCACTTGCGCTTGGATCATTTGCGCAAACGCATCTCTGGAAATACTAAGACGAGCCGTCAGACGGCTGATCACTGTATCGCGCAGAACGGCGTCCGGAATTAAAGTTACGAATTGCGCCATTTTTCGAGCGAACGCTACTCTTCCAGCCGTCGTCCCGAGCCCCGCAACGCTAGAGTTATGTCGCATCTGGAAATCAAAAAAATCTTCGGCCGTTTCTACCTGCTGCTTGAAAGGGTCAGCACCGGATTTCCGGATCATTGAATCAGGATCTTCGCCTGCCGGTAATCTGCCGATTCGGACCTGCAGTCCGGCGCCCAACAAGACTTCGAGTGCCCGTTCTGCGGCTTTCTCTCCAGCTCTGTCTGAGTCAAAGAATAGAATTGTTTCATCCGAAAAACGTCGAAGCAATCTCGCATGCTTTTCTGTCAGCGCGGTACCCTGGGGCGCCACAACGTTTAGGATGCCTGCTTCGAAAGTCATAATTAAGTCGAGCTGGCCTTCCAGGACGATCGCCTGGCGAGCGGACGCAATCGCGCGTTTCGATTTGTGCAAACCAAATAATATGCTGCCCTTGGAAAAGATGGGAGTCTCAGGAGAGTTGATGTATTTTGCGCCTGCCGCTTTCGGATCGAGGATTCGACCGCTGAAAGCAATTACCTCACCAACATCGTTGCAGATCGGGAAGATGAGGCGATCGCGAAATCGATCGTATGTTCCTGCTTTCGAGTTGTTCTCGTCGCGAGGTTTTACCAGTCCGCTCGCTTCGATTTCTTCTCGCTTAAAGCCGGCCTCGGTCGCCCATCGTGTAAAAGCATTCCAGGTATTCGGCGCGTAGCCAATTTGCCAATTCTTGGCGATCCCAATATCCAAGCCGCGGCTTTTCATATAGGATCGCGCGTGGTCCGCCGCTTTAGTGCGTAAAAGGTTTCGATGGAACCATTCGGCGGCCTCGAAATGGAGTCGCAGCAGCCGTTTCCGCTGACTCAGCCGTTCTTGTTCCTGCGCACTGGATTCCTCTTCGACAATCGGTATTCCGGCGCGCGACGCGAGTCTTCGAACCGATTCAGGAAAATCGACATTTTCATACTGCATCAAAAACTGGAAGACTGCGCCTCCTGCGCCGCATCCGAAGCAATAAAAACTTTGTTTTGCCGGATTGACGTAAAACGAAGGAGTCTTCTCCTGGTGGAACGGGCACAATGCCCGGAATTGTGAGCCAGCCCGTTTCAACGGGAAATAAGATCCTATTACCTCAACAATATTTGAGGCCGCCGCAACCTGTTCAACTGTTTCTTGGGCGATTCTTGGCATTATCCCCCGGTAACCATCCGAACGATCTCAATTTTATCCCCATCTTTTACCAAGGTGGCAGAAAAATTTTCGCGCGGAACCGCTTGGCCGTTCTGCTCGACCAAGACAAGCTTTTCAGCAAGCCCGAGTGAGCGCAACAGGTCGGAAACTGTTTTGCTATCAGAGATCTCCCGGAACTCTCCGTTCAACGTCAACTTCATACACAAGAAGCGCAGTGTCCCAATCTTTCCACACCGGTTCGAGGTCGTGAGCGCGAAGTGCATGAACGATTTCTTCAGGCGACCGGTGATCTTCAACTTCGAATTGGCACTCCGCTTTGGCGCCGGCACGATTTGCGAGTTCGCCGTCTGAACCGTTCTTCGTACCGATCGAATCGGTGATGCGACCTTTGACAGTCAGATGCAGTGACTCTTTTCCTTGACCGGTATATCCCCCTGGCTCGGTTCGGCTCCCGGCGCTCATCAGTGTTACCCCCAGGGGCATCAGGGCATCCCGTAAAACAGCTGATTCTCTAGTGCTCAACACGAGGCCGATTTGAGGAAAAGTAACACGCAGAACGCACAACAGTTGAACCAGGTCACGATCGGAAAATGCAAAACGTGGACGAAATCCGCCGGCGGCTGGGCGAATTCGCGGGAGGCTAACTGTGAGTTGCGATCGCCAACATTTTCGCAGCAGAAACTCAGTATGTTCGGCCAACGCGATGGCATCCGACCGCCATTCGGCGAGCCCGAGCAGGGCACCTATTCCAATGCGGCGGAAGCCAGCCGCATACGCCCGTTCCGGACATTCCAAGCGCCAATCAAAGTCTTTTTTCGGTCCTGAAGTATGGAGTTCCGCATAGATTTCGCGATTGTATGTTTCCTGGTAAACGACCAGTCCTTCTGCGCCCGCCGCGATGAGAGGCCGATAATCTTCCGTCTCCATCGGGCCCACCTCGAGCGAAACGGAGGGGACCAGGCTGGTTACTCTTCGAACGACATCAGCCAGGTAGCCATTCGAGACGAATTTTGGGTGCTCGCCTGAAACTAAGAGGATATTCCTGAATCCCTGCCGGGCGAGGTATCTGACCTCCTTCTCAATCTGATCAACAGACAGGGTGACCCGCAGGATCGGGTTATCGCGCGAAAATCCGCAGTAATGACAGGTGTTGATACACTCATTCGAAACATACAAAGGCGCGAACAACCGCATGGTCCTGCCAAAAAATCTGCGTGTGATAGCCGCCGACTCCCGGGCAAGCTTCTCGAGCTGGGTGTCTGTCATCGGCTCGAGCAGAGCTCGAAACCGGTTGAGCGCGCGGCTGGCAGGACGATTCGGTGAACGGAACAAATCGGCGAACGTCATGGATGAAGTTAACATTGTCCGCGGAGGTCACGATGTCCAGTTATAGGGTGGCGGAGCTTATCCGCCGCAGCCTTGGCGAAGGAGGACCTTGCCGCCGAAATCCACGGCGACAAAGGCGATCTGCTGGACGAGTCTCCGCCGTCATGCGTCTCTCGAGCGCGGACCAGCAGACCGAAGGCAGCGGCCCCGGGGCGGCGGCACTGTCCTCCACACACAGCGAATTCGTAAGGAAACGTCCGCCCACATGCCTGCGGAGACGCCAGAAACGCAAAATCTTGCAATTTGCGCTTCAAGCCCGGAGAAAAAACGCCGTTCATGTGAGAATTAAGAAACTACCATAAGAGTCTGAAATGGGCGCCTTTTGCTAATGCTCTGTACTGCCTCCATCCGGACCCTCGGCATCGCTGTAGGGATGCTCTTCTTTAGCGCCACTGTCAAAGCCTGGGATTTCGATTCGATTGCACGGGCACCAGTCTCTCCGACCGAGCAATACCTGACAGCGCGACAGGTTTGTGACGCGGAGCTCCTTTTGTACGAGCGGTGGAATGCTCACGATATTGGGGGTTACCTGGATTGTTTTTGGAAGTCACCCGATCTGTTGCTGATCGTAGACGCCGACCGCTACACTGGTTGGCAAGAATTGCGCGAAGTATACCTACGCAGCTACCGGAACCCGGCCCACATGGGGCATGTGACGACGAGCCGAATACAAGTGCTGCTGGTACAGCCGGATCTGGCCTTGGCGGTAATCGAGTGGGTACATGCTCCACCTCCGCCCCAGCACGCTGTGATCGGCGTTGATACTGATTTGCTGCGACGGATCAATGGGCTGTGGAAAGTCGTCAGTTCTCACGGAAGTACCCATTTGGGGTTATAGGCCTGGTTGTTTATGCCCGCGGCCGATAGGGGCGCGATTCATCGCGATCTGGTGCGTATGGCAGGCCCTGCCGCCCTCCAGCGTGACCCTATCCCTCAACGCAGAAATGCTTCCTGTAAGCCGCCGTCTACCGCGAGAATTTGTCCAGTCGTTTTGCTCAGGCGATCGGAGATCAGAAGGAAATAGGCCTCCGCCTGGTCGCTGGGCGTAATTGGACTCTTGGTCAATGTGCGATCGGCATAAAACTGCGCGATTTTTTCCCTGAGACGCTCGGTCGAGTCCTGTTCGGTGAAGGGGATTTCGTATTTTTGGAGTGACGCCATAACGCGCTCTCGCGGAAACATTGCGCTTCCTTTGACAACTGTCGCAGGGGCAACGCCATTCACCCGAACCAAAGGCCCCAGTTCGATCGCTAGTTCACGGATCAAATGGTTCACTGCGGCCTTGCTGACGTCATAAGCCAGGCTTCCTTTCTTCGCTACCACCGCGTTTGCGCTGGAAGTCAGAACCAGCGTACCGGCGAGCCCCTGTTCGCGAAAAATCTTGCGCGCTTCATCGGCGACCAGGTGTGAGCCGATGACATTGATACTTAGTGTCGCCTCCCATTTTTCGTCAGTGATGCGACCGGTAGCGTCAGGCGGGAAAAAAACTGCCGCAGTCACGACCACACTGTCGAACCCGCCATAGGCCAGAACCGTTTGCCGGAACAATTGGCGGATGCTTTCGCGTTTAGAGATATCGGCCTCTGCTGCAATCGAGACACCGCAGCCAGAAATGCCCGAGCCGGCCACGCCAATTCCGGGGCCGAGTTTATTGTTGATTTCTGATGCTGTAACTTTCGCTGCGTCTTCTTGGAGATCAGCGCTAACCAGGTGTGCTCCGTCTCGAATCAGCCGGAGCGCAAGTTCTTTGCCGATACCGCTTCCCGCTCCGACAACGACGACGATCTTTCTAGCGAGCTCTTTTTCCGGCGGCATGCGCCGCAGTTTCGCTTCTTCCAGTTGCCAATATTCGATGTCAAAAGCTTCCTGTTTGGGAAGAGCGATGTACTCGTCCAGTGTTTCGGCGCCACGCATGACCTCGACGGCGCAATTGTAGAATTCTGCGGTCACACGTGACTCGCTCTTGTCCTTTCCCCAAGCGATCATCCCAAACCCTGGGATCAGGATGACTGTCGGGTTGGGATCCCGAATTGCCGGCGAGTCCGGATGTTTGCAAGCGTCGTAATACGCGCGGTAATCGTTTCTGTATTTGGCCAGTCCCTGTTGCAAAAGCTCTTTGATCTGCTTGAGGTCCTTGCTGGCAGGGTCCCACTCGACGTAAAGTGGTTTGATTTTGGTGCGCAGAAAATGATCGGGGCACGAAGTCCCGAGTTCAGCCAGACGTTGTGCGTCCACACTATTTACGAAACGCAGCATGTTTTCGTCTGTTTGTACGGTGCCGATTAACCGGCGCTGTTGGCTCACTTGACCTCGTAGCCAGGGCAGAAGATCAATCAACAATTCATCCCTGACGGTTGGATCGAGCCGTTCGTATTTTTGGCCACCAAACGTCGCTTTTCCTTTGTCTCGCTCTGCAATAAAAATCGCTGCGCGCTCAATCAATTCGAGGCTGAGCTCATAACACGCTTTATCGTCATCCGCCCAATTGATGAGGCCATGCTGGCCGAGAATCGCTCCCTTCGCGTTCGGGAATTGTTTACATAAAGCTCCCAGGCGTAGCCCAAGATCGAACCCAGGACGCTGCCACGGGGTCCAAAGCACTTCTTCGCCATAAATCTCGCGAGTCAGTTTTTCTCCGTTTTTGGACGCGGCTACGGCGATAACGGCGTTGGGATGGGTGTGATCGACATGTTTGAACGGAACAAATCCGTGCAGTGGTGTGTCAATCGACGATGCACGCGGGTTTAAGTTGAAAGTACAATGTGCATAAGCGTCGACCATTGCATCTTCTGCAGCGCTCTTCGGACCGTTGTTTGGCGACTTCTGGTAAATTGTTCGGAGGCGCTCCAGCCCTGACATCGTCAGGCTCGCGAAGTTTTCGCGCTTCGACGTTCGGAGATCGCCTCCCGAGCCTTTCACCCACAGCACCGGGGTGACTTCGCCGGTCAAAGGATCTTTTTCCTCGATCTTCGATGATGTATTTCCACCTCCTGTGTTGGTGATCCGCAGGTCGGCGCCCAACAAATTCGAGCGATAGATCAAGCGACCGACTGGATCCAAAGTGGCGGCTTGAGCATCATCCCATAGGTAATTCACATGTTTGAAAGGCTGATTCATTGTCTGATGATACTTCTATAACGTTCTAGCGCAGCCATCCACTGATCGCTGCGAATCGGCTCGAATCGTTCGATTGAAAACGAATTTCGAATGATCTGGCGCATCTCGCTGAGCGACGCGAGCTCGCCATCTGTTACCGCCTGGATTAAAACATTCCCAAGCGCTGTTGCTTCTACCGGCCCTGCGAGTACCGGGAGTCTCGTGGCATCCGCCGAAAACTGGTTTAAAAGCTTACTTTGGCTGCCGCCTCCAACAACGTGTAGAGAATCGATCTGAAAGCCGAACGTGAGTCGGAGCTGATCGATCACGTCTGCATACGACAGAGCCAGACTTTCCAGAATGCATCGTGCGATTTCGCCCGGTGTCTCAGGTGCGGTCTGAGCAGTCGCTTTGCAAAACGACCGAATTCTTTCGATCATATTTCCCGGTTTCAAGAATTCGTCGTGGTTCGGGTATATAAGCGAACGCAAGGCTGGAGCGGCCGCAGCAGCTAAGTTCAAGTCTGCGTAATCTAAATCGAGTCCCGCCGCTGCCAAGTCGCGCCGCGTCTCTTGGAGCAGCCAGAGGCCCATGATATTTTTTAGGAACCGGACGCTACCTCCGTACCCGAGCTCGTTGGTAAAATTGGCGTTACGCGAGGCATCGTCAATTTTCGGGGCACTGGTTTCCACACCGATGAGAGACCAGGTACCGGAGCTAATGAACGCCCAGTTCTTTCCTTTTGCCGGAACCGCAGCGACTGCGGCGCCAGTGTCGTGCGAGCAGGTGGCAGAGACTCGGCAGCCAGTGAGTCCGGTCTCCGACGCTATCTCATTGTCCAGTGGCGCCAAAAGCGTACCAGAACAAACAACTGACGGGAAAAGTTTCTGAGGGCAACCCAGATACTGCATCACTGGTTCTGACCACGCGCCTTTCCGTGGGTTGAAAATCTGCGTCGTACTAGCGCTGCTCAGCTCCGCGACTGCTTCGCCGCTCAGCAAGAAATTAAAATAATCTGCGATCGGCAAGAAATGGTCTGCGATCTCCAGCAAGGCAGGTCGGCAGAGAACATCGTCGTACATTTGGTACAGCGTGTTGATCTGCATGAATTGAATGCCGGTCTCCTGAAAAATGAGGTCGCGCCCCGCCTTCTTTAACATCGCGGGATAACTTCGATCAGTCCGATTATCTCGATAATGGAAAGGAAGTCCGATCAAAGGTTCCGTTCGACTCATATACGCATAGTCGACACCCCAAGCATCGACACTAACTCCGGCTGGAGTTTCATGGTCGCGATGGATGGCTGAAAGGCCCCTTTTGATTTCTTCGAAGAACTTGAGGATATCCCAGCGCAGAGTTCCTCGCACAACTGTCGGGCCGGTCAAAAAGCGATGTACCTCTTTAAGGTTGATCTTGTTTGATGAGAGTTCTCCCAAGACAACACGTCCGCTCTCAGCTCCAAGATCGCAAGCGATGTAAGATTTAGCACTCACGAATATAAGAGGAAATCGGTCCCATTGGTTATATTAGGTCCTATCGATAGGATCCAGAGGATGCTCTACAAAACGGCGGGTAATAAGCAAGCGCGAGGATAAAAACAAAGGTTAGATACGCACTAACCACCGGCAGACTGCTAATGGGAAGGCTATTGCGGGCAAGCTCTTCAGCCGCAACGTCCAAGGCCGCTTTTACCGTAGCCGAAGGATGGGGAAGTTTCGAGCAAACGATCAGGACTGGAGCCCTTCACCCGGTGATCAAGATCAAGTACGGTCAGCTGCACCTGACATCGATGACTTCGGGTACTCACAATGGAGCGACTTTCGGAATGGCGACAGTGACCCAAAGCGGGGCCAGCTGTTCCGGTTCAGACAGATACGAGTGTTTCGGCTCAAAGCAAGATTCTGTTTTTGATACCGGTGATCCATCCTCTAGGGGAAAAATTGGACGGGATGATCATCTGATGCAGAACGCCAGGCACTTATGACTGACGCGGATAACCCCAAATGCTTTCGGGATTGGATCCTGGCGCCAGTGCCCAAAAAAATGACCCGGGCTGCGCACGCCAAGGAGTAGAAGTCGAGAGATTCGTGCGCAAACCCGGATCGCCTTAACCAATGAAGTTAGACAGGGTTCCTGGAGCGCTGTTCAAAAGTTGTTTACAATTTTCTTGAATTCTTTAACTCGGGGCGCTCCAAAGCTTGCCCGTTACAGCGTTTCCGCTACCCTCTCAACGGATGCGAGACACGATTCTTGTCGTCGACGATGAACCCGATGTAGTCGATCTGGTCCGGCACCACTTGCATCGGACCGGTTTTGGGGTCCTGACTGCTTCCACGGGATTTTCGGGTCTGCAAATCGCACGAGAGTCGCGGCCAAACGCCATTATTCTAGATGTGATGCTACCGCAAATGGACGGATTCGAGGTATGCCAGAAACTGCGTCAGCACAAAGAGACTTCTGATATTCCGATCCTGATGTTGACGGCAAAGGGAGAAGCTTCCGACCGGATCGCGGGTCTTGAACTGGGTGTGGATGACTATATCTCTAAACCGTTCAGCCCACGAGAACTGATCCTGCGCGTCCAGAACTTGCTTCGCCGTTTGCGAGCTGCCCAGGATGCTTCAGTTCTGACGGTCGACGAATTTCGGGTCGATAAAGGAAATTTCGATATTCGAGTCGCTGGCAAACCTTTGGAACTCACAACCACTGAATTCAAACTACTCGCCAGCTTGATCGAACGTCGCGGAAGAACCTTGTCTCGCGAGACTTTGCTACAGGACGTCTGGGGATATACCAATGTGATCGACACGCGAACGGTGGATACCCATGTTCGCCGGCTTCGCGAGAAATTGGGCCACGCGGCGGACCGGATCGTAACGGTTCGTGGCGAAGGTTATCGGTTTTCGACGAATCGTAAGGTGTGATCGAAGGTTGGATCATCTTATGCCTCGCGCTAATTGGGGCGCTGGCGTTTGTCTTGATCGGGTGGCGCCGGAGTTTGATGACCCTGCGCCGGGAGGTCGGTTATCTGGCCGGGGAGAAACCGTTGTCCCGCGAGGTCAAAGGACCGAAGTTGGTTCGTGAGATTCAAACGGATTTGTGGGCGGTTGCCAATCACCGGGAGGCAGTCGCGCGCAAGGTCGCCGAAGAGGATTTCAATCTCCGCGCCATCCTGTCCTGTATGGCAGAGGGCGTTTTGATCGCTGATAAAGAGCTTCGGATTCTGCTCACGAATCAGCGCCTTCAGGAAATGTTTTCATTGCCACGTTCACCGCAAGATCGAACAGTGATGGAAACGTTCAGGAATCATGAACTTCATGAAGTAGTCCATCAAACGCTCGAGAGCGGGCAACCACAGTTTGCCGAGCTATCGATGGAAGTTAAAGACGGCCAACAATTTCAACAGCGCCATTTTCAGATCAGCTCAGCAAACGTTGGTATGCCAGATCAAGTATCGTCGCGGGGCGCTTTGGTAATTTTTCACGACGTCACGCGGATTCGATCTTTGGAAGCGGTTCGCAAAGAGTTTGTCGCGAACGTGTCACATGAGCTTCGAACGCCGCTTTCAATTATCACCGGTTACTTGGAAACTTTGATTGACGGAGGGGCGGATGAAGAGAGCAGCCAGCGCTTTCTAAAAACGATGCACAAGCATGCGCACCGTTTAAATTTGTTGATCGAAGATCTGTTGGTTTTGTCGCAATTGGAGTCTCGCAGGCCC
>Ga0126381_100001987_pt1 | contig 22023 bp, 43 predicted proteins | sample PanSoiMetPlot_28_FD_96465 | JGI IMG/M metagenome (GOLD analysis project Ga0126381, IMG submission 96465) | Tropical forest soil microbial communities from Panama - MetaG Plot_28 | ecosystem: Environmental > Terrestrial > Soil > Tropical forest > Bulk soil | place: Panama | collected 2016-02-17
AAACCGAAAGGCACCCAATGCGCCGGATCGTTATATCCCGGCGCCATATAAGTATGGTGATCTCTTGGGTGCTTGCATGTACCTGTCTTTTCGTTCGGATGACCCTCGTCCATTTTATGCCTTTTTGAATAGTCCCCGATTGACAACTCTAATGTCCGCCATTCGCGTAAGCCGGGATGACATTGAAGCGCGCGGGTTAGATGCCCGCGTACTCCAATTGTGCGCGACTGCGAAATCGTACACGTCGTTTAGCGTGAATTGTTCGTTGCGTTGAAGTGTTGAGAGGAATAGCCGGATAACCTCGTTGGTGCCTGGTCCCTTTCCGGCAAGGAGGTTTTCGAGTGCGGCGAGTGCGCGCTTCACCTTCTGTAGTTCCTCGCCCGCGTCCCAGATGGTTTGCTGTAGTGCGTTGCTCCGAGCTTGCAGAGTTTTGTACGCCGACTCGATCAGGTCATCTGTTGTTGATTCATTCGTGGGGCTAGTAATAGGGTTGTCATTAGCCTCCGTTTCACTGTCGTTTTGCGGCAGCGGATCCGTCAGTAGGGATTCGATCATTTCTTGAGTTTCCATGGTTCCTCCATATGTGTGAGGCTAGTTCGTCGCTTGCCTGGTCTGGTGTTGAGTAATGGCGGATTGACTTTTCGTCGCACACTTTACATAGCCATTTATACACGGGGAAAATTACGCCGGGGGCGCTAACCATTAAACCCGCCTTTCTGGCCTGTCTATTACCTTGTTTGCCGGGCCGTATTGTCGCTTATGTCGCGCCCAATGCCCGGCCACGTAAAAGACAACCGAAACGTCAAAGAACGCTTGAGCCCACAAGAATGCTGTCATGACCCTTTCCTTTTGTACGGTGTAACCTTGAGGTTTGGCATCGTCCCGCCGTCCTGGTTAACGGAGGCTTCTAGCGCTTTGGCGACTTCTGGCGGAAGGTCAACCATTTTACGCTCCTTTCTCGACATGAGTCCGGGCACCGGTTGCATTCGGAATAGTCGCCGCCAACTATTCTTCAATACCCAGTGTTGCGCGCGACGGCCATTCACGGCATCCGTAGATGTAAATGGAGCGAAGAATACCAAGCGACCTTTCCGATATGTCATATACAGGAACAGAGGCGAACTGAAAACAAGCACCAAAAGGGCAATTTTTTCGCTGTATATGGTGAGTGCTGTGGCACCAACTATTCCCCAGAACACAGCGGCCCGGATCGCGGCCCGGTGAATTTGCGGCTTTTTCTGCCATCGCGTTAGTACCCTTCCTGGCTTGCCGTGAGTTGCCCCTCGGAGGAAGCTAGAATTGTCGAGTTTCTTGCCGTGCATTGGCTTGCCGAGAAAGAACCGGTAAGACACGATGCAAAGGAAGCGGATAACAGTCCAGATAGCGGACTGCTTTTTAACGACCAATTTCGTCATTGGCGTCTTCGATCTGGTCGAGGTAGGAAGGGAAGTAAGTAAGGTTGCCCCGGACGTAGATAGCTGGGCGGAAGAATCTTTCGAGCAGATTGTCTTCCACGATTAGCGAGATCGCCATGGCCCCGCTAGTGCCTCCGCAGATGGCTGCGAAATACCCCGCTATTGTTATCTGTCCAGTGACCCATGCTATAAGCCAACCGATAGCGAGCACTAGAACGAATAGCACCCGGCCGTAGTTGTAGCGAAGTATTTGAAAGGACTTGGTTTGTATGACATACATGATAGCTCCAAAATGGTGACCGGCCGGCCCCTGGGGGGAGCGGGGCCGACCGGCCGTTAGGCGGTTACTTGTTTGTGCGACTGTCGTCACGCCACGGACGGAGGACTAGCCGCAGACCAGCAACCGCCAGCTTGTTGTCAATTTCTTGCGCGTCGTCAAGCCAGGCTTGGCGCTCCTTTTCTCCCTTGATGTATGCCGCGTCGTTCTGCTCTAGGGAAGTAAGCAGACTGAGTACGGCTTGAATTCTTTCGGATGTTACGGCGTTATGTACGCCGCTCCAATCATCGCCCATTGTGCCTCCTAAGTCCGTGGCGACCGGTCTTAGACCAGCCTATCACGCGGGGTCGGCGTGCGGAGGCACCGACACGCCGACCCCGCTTTTCCGAAACGGCTTACTTCAACCGGTGGCCGTTTCGGCTTTGGAACGCGAGTCGCTTTTTCGGCCGCCACCAATTACGGCTCGCGCAACCATTTTTGCCCCGGCTTTCGTGATCCATTGATATGGGCGGTTAAGTATGCCCGGCCATAGGAGACAGGGCACCCACAAAAGGACCACGAAAACAAGGGCAATCACCTGCACCACTATTCCGGCTATTAGCAGAACAGGAGTGAGGATGATTAGACGCCGAGTTATCATCGGCTAAAGCAGTAGGAAATAACGGCTTCGGGGTCGCCGTCCATGATGCGGATAAGGACGCCGGTTTCTCCTTCGGGAATTACCGCGCCAAGAACGATGTTGTAGCCGAGTTGCAAGTCCTCATTGGGATGTCCCGGCCAATCGAAACGAACCGTGACCCCGGCATTAGTGTAAAGACGAAGCCGAGTTTTGCCGTCTTTGTGTTGGTTCGGAATTGCGACCGGAGCCTTTCCGTCTTTGAATTGCAGATACATGGCGTCTTCCTCGGCTTCCTCTGGTGCCTCCGGGCTTGCGCCCCGTGCTAGGTCTAGAACGTAATCCATTGGGAAGCCGTCGCCGCAGTCAACATGACCGCCACCCCCGGCACCCAAATTCACATGCTGGCAGACCCCCCTACCGCTGCCCTGAGCTTGTGAGTTGCTGAGTCGTGTAATGGGTATGCCGAGTTTCTGGGATTCCTCCCGTATCCAATCGGCACAGTTTAGAAGCATGTTGTGATGGTCATTCTTCCAAGTAGAAGTTGACCAGGAAGCGAAGCCACACAACTCCGCCGAAATTGCCGCGTTGTTGTAGTTGGCTTGCGTCCACGCTGAATTGGCGCGCGAAACGTACTCGCCTATCTTGCCGCGTTTGTCGTCTATTCCGACGTGTGAGGATACTTGGTTGTTGTAGTTCTGGAAGAAGTGTCCCAAGTCCTCAAAGGTTCGGGCACCTTCGGCAGTGTGTAGAACGATGATTCTTTTGCTGCCTCCGCCGTGGTAACAGGGGCTAGGAATCCATATACGTTGGAGCGCCACGGTCATTCACCCCCGTTTTGTTGTGTGTTTGCAGCTCTATTCTCGGCTGCAATCCCGGCTTTACTTGCGGCCGGTCTTCGGTGTCTTCCTCGCAGTTTTGGAAGCGACCTTTACGTCGCCGCCAATCGAGCCCTTCACCGATAGGCATTTTTGCGTGCCTCCTTACTTCGTGTAGTTGACTTGCATTTGGCAACTATTGTTGCCCGCAAAGTAGCCATAGTAAGTTAGGTTGTTAGTGTTCCTCCATAGAACGATAGTATTTGCGGCTCCGCTGGCAAAGTTGGAAGCGAACGCATTAGGCACCGAAAACCATTTGCTTTGTCCTTGGTTGAAATGTGTCTCGGCTGCGTCGATTCCCGAACCGCTAGGGTCGCCCGCCGTACTGCCAAAGGAAGACTTAGAGTCATAGCCAACGGGGCAAGTCATCCCAGAGCCGTACCAAGTGTGATTGTTGGACAGGTATATTTTGACCCAATTTATCGTAGCCCCGGATAGATCGCTAGCGATAGCCGATTGGTTGAAAGTAAACCACGTCTTCGCTTTCCCGTTATAGGTATTGGCAGAGTCGCCGCAAACGTAGGCTCGCCCGTTATCGTTAATCTTTAGGTTTGAATTGCCGCCGTCCGACCCTTGATAGCAATGGCTTCCGGTTGACGTGTAAGTCTTTGTGTAGTTCTGTGTTCCTCCACCGCTGCCGCCCGAGGTTGCCAAAATGACGCGCCCTGTGTTCGGCACGGATGGACCCATATCGTATATCTCAAACCGGCAGTTAATCTGATCACCGGTTGCGCCGGTAGGCGTATTATTCAATTGGGTGACTTGCATTGTGGCACCACCCAACACCTGTACCGACACAAGAAACCGGTAAAGCGCGGTGGCACCAGGCGAGAATGGATGATAGATGGGTGGAGTGATGCCGGTTGTGCCGCTGGAATATCCCCTTGATTTCGTGACTACCGGTGATGCATTTGTGGGTTGGCTACCGTCGGCCGTGGCATACACGTTAACTACAAAGTTGTTACCGGCGGAAAGCGCAAGCTGTATTTGTCCAATGAACAGCGTATAGTCACGATTAACGGTCAGGTTAACGTCCAACTCATACAGGAAGAATTCACTAGCCGTCGCCGCTGCCGGTGCAGGGAGGCTGGACGCGAAGATGTTTGTTCGGCCAATGAGTCCATTTGGATATGTCGGCAATATGTCGTTGGTGAGTGAAAGCCCATTCATTGTCAGGTCGGTACAGTTAACATTACCTTCCGTGTTAAAGCTTCCATCAGCCGAAATAGACGCTAGTAGATCGGGCGGAGTCATGTTGTCGTAAATCGTGAACAGATTACCCGCGTTGGGTTGCATCGTGATTGAGACGCCACCAGGCGAATAAGGGTTACCGTAAAGGTCAACGCCCGGAGCGTTGCTTCCGGTTATGGCGCAAATGAGCGTACCAGGCCCGGCCGCTCCTGCGTAGAAGAATGCCCCGTATTGATTGGCGACAAAACCGCCCCCGGTTATCCCCGACTGAAAAAAGGCAAGTCCACCGGGTATCAAGTTCACTTGAACTATCGGCCCGTTGGTAATGCCCCAAATGCTCTCCTTTCCGTCTACGACAACCCACGATTGCGGTGTGAGTTGGATAGTGTCATCAGGCTTGCCAGCGATTATCGCGTTGTTTTGCCCGAGCCAAAGCGTGTTGCTGATATCGGCGTTGCCGATCAGCGTAGGACCGTCGCCCGCGTAAACAAGAATATCGGCCGGTAGTTGTCCGTTGACGAATACCGTACTGAGTTCACTTGGCATAGAACCTCACCAAGACGTACAGAATCACGGCGTTTAGTGCCGTGTCAGTTGACGCGATTATCAGTAGGGCCAGAATCACCGCCGACGCCGCTTCGCTTTCTTCGCTTTCCGAACCGGCCTTTTCCATCCGTTCGTCGCATAGCACGCGCGGCGTTGCTTGCCCTTATATTTGCTGCAAGGCACCATAGCCTCCAAATCCAATAGATAAGCGGCGTGCAACCGGAAAGCCCAGAAAGCGGGGATGCTGTCGTTTGTGCCGCTCCGCTGCCATACATGGCTGCTTGACTTGCTGGTATGCCTCCCGTGATTGGACCGCTGATCTGTCCTTTTGGGCCGCCTAGCGAGTGAATCAGGTTGGACATTGAAACACCGTAGGCAGTTGGGTGCGCTCCGGGGTCACTGCCTTTTGCTGCTTGTCCTTGTGCGGCTGCCATGGTTTCACCGGTGCCCGGAGGCGCGGCCCAACCTACCTCTATCCCGCTACTGCCTCCGGTTGCCGTTCCTATCAACTCGCCCGCTTGTACCCGTTGCCCTACGGATACGTGAGGGATGATATCTTCGGCGTAATACATGTATTGCCCGGAGTCCAAATGCAAGCCTATGAATGCACCGCCCGGCCAGCCCGAGTTACGAATGCTTGTTATGGTCCCGCTTCCCATGGCGTATAGCGAGCCGTGACCGCCATAGTCCACGCCCATATCGACACGCTCACCGCGTAGACCCTTGCCGATTGGGTTAACGAAAGACACTACTAATATCGCCTCCCTGTACCGGTTGTTAGTTCTGACGTTAGGCTACGGCTGCTGCTTCTACCGCCTCACTTGCGCCCGTACTCGCTGCTGCTTTGCCTCCTTCTGTGGCTGCTTTCTTGCTACCGCCTCCGGTCGCCGCTCCCGCGTTCTCGGTGATGTTCGTTGTGTTGCCGCCTCCGCCACTGCCCGAGAGTATGTGAATGCCGAGCAGGATCAAGGCCGCTCCGAGCAGGATCAATCCGAACCGCTCGAATACGTCTCGAAGGTCACCAAAGATATTACTGAGTACGCCGGAGATTGATGTACCGCCCAAGCCGCCTAGTCCGACGCCGGGAATGCCGGGAAGTTGGAAGCCGGTTGTCGTGATGTTGTTTCCTTGCCCGGCTTCGGAAAGTATCTGATCGGCATAGGGGTATCCGGCTGCCAGGTTGCCCGGTCCTGCGTTGTATGCTGCGAGCGCTTTTCTTACGCTTCCTTTTTCTTGCTTCAATAGATCACCCATATACAGGTCATAGACTTTGGCTTCGTCGGCTGGGTTGAATTCGCTGCCCGAGCCAACCCCGGCTTGCGCTGCGTAAGTGTCGTATGTTGATGGTAGGAATTGCAACCATCCTTCGGCACCTGCGCTAGAACGTGCCGTTGCTTTGAAGCCTGATTCGGTGTTTGCCTGCGCTGCGATGACACTATAAGGAAGTCCCGTTGCCGAAGACATCTCTTGTATTAGCGCGTCGTATTGCGCGGGTACGCTTACCATGGCGTCAGTATGCTAACCGGCCATGGCGGCTTTTTGCCGCGAGCGTCGAATGCGTCGTACAGGAGTAGCGAGCCGACCGCGAATAGCAGAAACGCGAAGATTAGCTCCGTTTTCCGATCTTGTATTAGGTGATGTGCTCGCAGTCGTTCGGCCGGTGTCCTCACTTGAGAACGCGAGAGACGAGCGAGAAAACGAACAGAGCCACGATGACCCCGGCCGCAATTGCGAAGCCTGTCTTAAAACCCGGTCCCATTTCACACCTTCAATCGTTGTCCGGGGTGAATAACGTTTGGATTGCTGCCGACGACGGAGCGATTCATGCTGTATAGCTGCTGCCAACCACCCCTAATGTGGTGCTGACTTGCGATGCTTGAAAGCGTGTCTCGTGGTTTTACGATGTAATAGCTCGTCTTTCGCTTGGGCTGTGGTGGTCCGACGAAACCGCCCTTATCGCCCGGCTTTCCCCGCTTACCTCGCTTTCCTGGTGGTCCTTGCGGCCCTTGCGGTCCCTGCGCGCCCGCTGGACCGGTTGCGCCGGTTGTACCAGCACCCGCATACCCGCCCGCTGCTTGGGCCTGTAGTGCGCTTTCTAGAGCCGCCTGGGTACTAGGGTCCAAACCGCTGCCGCTAGTGGTGGTTGTTGTACCGGTCGCGTTTTGGTTGCTTCGGGACACGAAAAAGAAGACGAGGACAGCGAGGATGCCAAGCCCGCCGATCACGTACCACTTTTTCTTGCCGGTCATAAGCCCACCCTTTGGGCCGACTTTCTTTTCGCCTGCGGGGTCTTTCGCTGGATTGTCCATTGGCTACCCCGTCATTGGATTGACGAATCGTGGCGCTGCAATCCGGCCCGGCCCGCCTGGATTGGATGGCTGGGAACCTGGACCGCTTTGCCACAAGTTTTGATAGTTGAGCGGCGATGGTCCGCGTGCATGGAATCCCGAAACGTCGCCGCGTGTTTGTCCTGGGATTCTTGGCGCGGCTGCGAAAAGCCATCCCGCACCGAAGTATCCGATACGGAGTCCAGCCGCAACGCGGTTACGCAGGCCGTTTGCTAGTTGTACGTCTTGCGCGCCGGATGCATTGACGTAGCTTCGTACCTGGTGCGGCAAACAGTCGGCGTCCGATGTTGACGGAAGCCGGTTCATTTTGCGTCGCAAGCCACCGTTGTACGGGACTAGCGGTGCAGAATGAGTGTGTAGCGTTGTCGCGTAGTTGCCGGATACGTGTTGCCCGGTATCGGATGCGGAGTTATTTGATGTGGTCATGAGCCCTGCTTGATCTTCCCGGCTTCAAGCGTTGTTCCGAGCGAGTTAACGCCCGTGAACAATGTACCCGCTGCCGTAGAGAAACCCTTGGCGTGGGTCATTACGGCAACGAAGATTGCGCCGAGGAAGAACAGGGTTAGCACCTTCCAAAAGTTGTTCATGCTTTCCCGATCCATCCTTGAAGCGTTTGCGCGTTGATAAAGAGCCAGCCGATAAGGAAGCCCACCATGACTATCACGATAACGCTTCCTAGTTGCTTGTTGGCTCCCGCGAGTAGGGTTAGCAGTCCGACGCCGAGCAATTCCACCGTGAGGGTAACGACGATATCATAGCCCGGTTGGGACGTGGCTTTCTTTGTGGCCGGTTTTGCAGTCGGCCCTGATGGCCCCGATGGCTTGACTATCATTACATGATCTGCACATTCGCTTTTTTGGTGGAGTGTGACGGCGTACTGAGGATGCCGATGCTTGGCGGGAATCCAATGCCGGGCAAGCCGGGTAGATGGAATCCGCCTCCGCCGCTGCTACTACCGCTGCCGGGAATACCGAAACCGCCTGAGCCCTGGAATATCACACCGACGATTTCTTTCCAGTGCATGACCAGATTTAGCCCGACCAGAATTAGCCCGAGCCATAGGACGGTGCGTTGTTGTCCGGTCATGACGATTTCGCCGGTTTGTTTGTAAGAGCCGAAACGAGGTTATGTTGCGACCCCTTGACTCCGACGATTACAAGCAGGATTCCAAGCGCGATAACGAGAATCCCGACAGGGTTCATTGCTTCGGTTCCGCGTCGGCTATCCTCTCCTGCTCCTGCTCGTACTGTGACCAGGTTTCTGCGATTTCGGTTCCTGGTCCTGCGCCGTGTTCTGGCGTGGTCCCTAGCGGCGTCGTAGCGCGAAGCTGGGCGTTTGCCAACTCAAGGTCGGCTAGCCGTTGCTCGACTGATCGCGCGGCGTCCTGCTTGGCTTCTGTGGCCGCACGCTGGCCGCCTCTTTCCTGCCTCTGATCTGTCACTGTGTACCCCTTACTAATATCGCTTGTCTGTACCGGCTGTTAGTTCTACCGGTAGTGAATGTATTGCAGCATCATGATGCCAGCGAACAGAAAGACCAGAGCGAAGATCAGAGGCGACTTCGTTGGATGGAACGGGTTACCCGTTGCGCTTGTCGCTGTCGGTGGCGGATTGCCGATTCCGCCGTATGCGGCTGGTGCCATGCTGTTTTGCAGAGAGCCTGCCGGAAGCACGGGAGGCACGTTGTAAACGCCTTGCCGTGGCCAGTAAGACGGGCCGGTATATGCCTGCCCGAATGTGAGCGGATCGAATGCAGACTTGACCGGCACCGGAACTAGTTGGGAGTTGACCGCTGCCGATCCGTAGCCGATTGGCATTGCGTCTCCCTACTGAACCGAGACAGGCACTAGAAGCTCAACGCCGACTTCGGCGTAAGCTGCCGCGCCCGGTGCGGTCATTTCGAGGTGGAAGTGTGTATTGGAGTTGGTAAGCGTGTTAAGGGCTCGCGCGTTGGAAAGGTTGTCGTTGAAGCCGGTTGCGGCCAGGTCGTAGATAACCGTTCCTTGCGGGGGAAGGAAGCCGTGTTGTTCGATGAACCGTGATTGCATGGTGGCGGGGTCATCGTCGAACCGGGGAAGGTTGGACCCGTAAAGCAGTTGGCATTTTGTCATGTTGGCTATGTTGTAATAGCCGCCGACGTTGTTGGTGCCTAGCGCGGGGTCAAAGATGTTGACGAAGGTCGAGAGAACTTGACCGTATTCAGTGATGGGGATGTCCACCTTGGACACCGCGCCGATTGGGTAGCGCTTGGATGCGCGGCGGTATTGCCAGTTGAATACAGGCGGAAGTTCGGCCGGATTCTCGGAGGCGAAGACGCCGGTACGCCGGGCGTTGATTGTTGACGAACCGGTTTGCACGGTCGCGGTAAGCGACGCCGTTGCGCCGATTGGACCCTGGTCGTATGTCGGTGCGACTACGGCAGAGAAGTTGAATTGCGGAACGACTACGCGCTCGCCGCCTCCCATGTATTGCGGAGAAACGAACGCCGCCGAAGGTGCTACGATTCCCGCCGCGTTTGGCAGTAGTGATCCGTCGATTGCGAGATCCCAGTATTCATCGAGGAATAGTCCCGCTGGGATTTCGAGCATGAACGGATAGTTGACCAGAGCATACGGTGATGTCAGCGAAGCCGGAAGAACGGCACCGCAAAGGTTCGCTTGCGGAATGGCCGGGTTGGCGAAGCCGGATGATGGCACCGGGTTTGTCTGGATAAGGTCTTGGACGTTCCGCTGTCCTCTGCCTCGGCTTGGACGCATCATTTGCCAGAGCGCCATATGCATTCCCGAGTCGCACTCGACCGGAGAATACTGGCCTTGCAGCTTGAGTTTCGGACCTTGGTAAAGGTTGTACGGTGCCTGCGGAGAGTAGGCCACCGTACCAGCCGAATACGTGAGGTTGAGACTGACGTATGTTTCGAGTTCCCAGAAGAACACGATGTCAGTTTTCTGGAATGACGCCGGGGGTGCGAACGGCGTTTGTGCGGTCCCTTGTAGCGTCGTAACGACGCCGTTAAGGTTCTCGTATTGCTCGAAGCGTTCCGTAAAGCCGGGCAGGCCGTAGAGAGCGCCAACGGGAACGGTAGCTGCTTCTGCCTGTGGTGTCGTCATGAAAGCCCTACCCCTGACTTGAGCCCGGCAATCCCGCCGTGAGCGCTGTAGTTGTGCCAGATGTAAAGCGCACCTACGGCGAAGATGGCGAGAAACACAAGAGACTTGAGCTTCACATTACACCGCCTTTCACGAGTCCGAGCGGGCCGGTCCAGCCGAGGCTAGTAAAGACCCACGAAAGCAACGCCATCATTCCGATCACCGTAAAGGTAATCGCAAACGCGAATACCAACGGCTGATCGTATTGACCAAGTTCGGCCATCCTTCCTCCCTACGTTGCCGATAGCTGGTCTAGGTAGGACTGTGGATAAGTAGCCCTACCGGTGAATGGGTCCGATAGCGTGCCTCCGGGTTTCTTAACCCACTGTCGGAATACGAAATCCCCATGCGGCGATTCCGCGTCGTGAATTCCTACGGTCTGCTTCAAGTGTTTCATGTCTGAATCGCTCACCAGATGGAACAGATTAACACGCGACAACTGCATAAGGATCAAATGCGGAATCCCGTAAACGCGGTGCGCGCCGAATTCTGTTCCTATTCCCCTTTCGCCGCCTGCTCTTGCTGCCAGATAAAGTGCATCATTTCGGCCATCAATCGAGTAGCCGTTGCGCGCATAAAAGTCTAGGGTTTCGTCAAACACCAAACGTCGCTCGCGGTTCTTCCATTGGGCTTTGACGAACGCCATTGCAAGCTGCAACATGCGTATATGATCCGCTCGTGTTTCGCCTTGCAATATAACGATCTCGCCCGGCCGGTCGGTGTTGTCGAGTTGCCAGAGTCCCCGGAATGGATGTTCGGACCATATATCTGTAGTGACGGAGTTTGGGACAGTTGGCCCGGCTGCCCAATCTCGGTATAGTTTCTCCGCGTTTACTCGCTGCTTCGGGAACCATGGATGCCGTTTGGTCTCTGCCCGGTAGCGGGGTTTGCTGTCAAGAATGAGTTGCGCGCAAGCGGGGCGGATTGCTTGGATGGTTCGCGCTTCCCATTCTTGCAGCGCGCTTTTGCCCGTGCGTGATCCGCCGAACGTGCCAACGCGCTCGCCCGGTTTCGGTGTCAGGTCACGAAGCGGCTTGCTCAATTTCTGTTTGCGGTTCTATGAATTCTTGCATCTGTCCGGGTAGCCGGCTGTTATCGCCATGACCGATCCAAGCGATTACCTCACCGATCTGAGCCATGAATCCTTGCAAGGTTTCTTCGTCACGGTCGGCTAGTTCCTCGCCCATCTCCTCTATCAAAGCACGGGTAACGAATGAGAACCGGGCTATCGTGCCGGTATCGTCGTTCTGCTCGATGTATGAATGGAGCGTGTTAACGACGAATTCAAGACGCTGGATAACGGCTGGCCTAACCGCCGGGGTTGATGATTGTCCAGCTTCCGATCCCGTCGTTAGGGCCAGCCGCTGCTCCGTTTGCCTCCTGTGAACCCTGTCGAGAACGCTCATTCATTACCCTCCCTTGCATTGTGCGTGGGCGATGTCTTCCGGCGATTCGGTTAACGCGACTCGCCCAGGTGCCGAGCGTGATAAGCGCATCGAACGCACCACCGGATGCCACAATGGTCCGGCCATATTTGCGCATGACTTTGGACTTATTGGAGAGTTCCGCCAACGGTACGGCGATTCTCTTGCGTTCTTCGTCCGTGAGTTGTAGCCGGTCAACTTCCCGATCCGATAGCACGTCTTCGTCAATGCCACGGAACGCGAAGGAGATATACCAGTCGCAGACAACGCGAAGGAAGATACGCGAGAAAAAGTCCATCCATTCATCAACGGATGGAATGCCCTTGCTAGCGTCTCTTGGTGGTGGGGTTGGAAGCGCTTTGGTTCTCAGCCGGGATTCATCGATAAAGTCCCCGGTTTCGTCCCAAAGTGGGAGGCTAGTCTCTGCGCCTACTGCTTCCGAATCGATGCCCGCGTATTCGTCGGGGTCTATTCCCGACACTTCCGGGGGGCTGTCCAGATTCAGCGCTTCCTTCGCTTCCTCCGTCAGTCCGCTGTTCGGGGGGCGTATGCGCCCTGTCATCGCCAACGGTAACTTCCTCCGGTTCCGTTGACGGACTCGCCGGTTGCGGCAAACGCGAATCAAGCATCGTTGCTAGAGCATCAAACCTCTGGCCTACCGCGTCACGCAATTCCGCAACTTCCGAGCGTGCCTCCGTAGCTTCCGCTACCGCCGTAGTTGCTTCCTGGCTTGCTTCTACCGCCGCTGTAACTGCCTCTGTAGCGACTTCTGCGGCTTGCTCAGAGGCTTCCGCTGCTACCTCGGCGTGTTGTTCCGCTACCTCTGCCGACCCCGCAGCAACGCTTGTAGCGGCTTCCGCTTCCGCTGCCCGCTCTGCTTGCTCGTTCTGGTCGGATACTTCGTCAACCGCTGCCGCCGCTCCCGCTGCCGCTGCCGCTGCTAGGTCTTCGCTGCCGTCGGTACTCACTACTAATACTGCCTTCCTGTACCGGTTGATAGTTCTGGCGTTAGTACCGGCAACCGTATTGAGTGTCCTAGAAACGTGTTATTAGTAGTCATATGTTGAACCGCTTGTCCGCGATGCCGCAAAGCTCCAACGTGTAAACACCTGGACTACCCGGAGTAAGGATGCGCGCGTCGGTTCGGCTAAGCACGATGCCGGTATATCCGATTGTTAGGATACCTGACGGCGGGATGACGAGTTGCCATATCCGGTCACCGAGTTGAAGTTGCACGCCGTTGCCGGTCGGGTTGATGGTTCCTGAAATGCTGTAGCTGGCAGTTGATGTTGGTGTATTAACCACATTGACGGTGAGCGTAACCGGAACTGACGTTGTTAGCTGGTACGGTAGCTGGCTGGTGGTTGTACCGGCGTTTTGTGGGTTTGATGATTGCTGGACCAGAACGCCGTTGACATATAGCCCGTAGTTGTTCTTTTCCGCTGCGCCGACAGTGCCACCGGGAAGCGTTGACCAGTTGATTGTGTATGACCCCGGAGTCAAGGCAACAGGGCCGGCAATAAGCGAGCCTGCCGATAGTCCCGTTCCGGTTGTTCCGGCAAGGAGAATAGACGACCCCAATGCCGGGCCGGTAATGACGATGGACTCTATCTTTTCCGGCATGTATTCAAACGTGGGCTGCACCACTACGGACGCCGAGCTACCCGCACCGGAGATTGCAGCCGTGTTGTATTCGTCAACGAGATTGGAGCGGTTCTCGATCGCGCGTGCAAGGTTCGCAACCTGCTCAGACAGAAGCTCGTACCCTTCACGGGTAAAACCAAGCGACGCTGCTTCCTCGTCTTTTGTTTCTGGTCGTACCGGTTGCCGGGTATGGATTACCGCATCGTGCGGAAGTTTGCTGTGGATTAGCCCATCAGTACGCGCCATGTCGGCCCCGAATCACATTGCTGTAATTACAAGCGTGTAATTACAAGAAAAGTGAAACGTGGTCTGTCCGACCATTCTGTGATAGTCTGGACAGACCACGTTATCCCGCGTGGTAAACACATTCAGTACCGCCTCTCTTATCGGTTCTGACCCGCGAGAGTCCGGCCGGTACTGCCTACACCTGAAAGGGTATCAGAAATGGCGCAAAGTCGCAAGGCAGAGCAAGACGCCGAGAACGACGCACAAAGGGCAGAGGTAGAAGAAATCATCAATGCCGACGTCACAACTCTCCGGCCGTCCCAAAAAGCAGTTCTAGAAATGCTCTCATCGCTCGAAAACATCGCCACCGAAGACACCGACCAAAGGCCATTCGGTGACGACATCGCCAACATCCTTTTGGCGGAAGACGAAGCGACAATGTGGGAAGCCGACGAACTCCCGCGAATAAACGCGAAGGTTCTGAGCGGCTGCGAAATGGCCATCTACGGCTTCGAAGTGAAGTTCTCGGACTCCGAGGACATCAAAACCGGCCTTATCGGCCCGAAGAACCGCCGCAAGATGTACCTTCTAGTGCAGTCCTCCCGGCTCAATGATGCTGGTCAGACGAAGGTCTACCGGCTTCCTCCGATCGGTGAGGAATTCACCTGGAATACGTCGGCCCGGTACATCGTCGCCAAGCTGTATTGGCTGCGTATGCATGGCCGGTTCGACAACGGTACAGCCGTGAACGCGCGAATCGTCGGTACGGACCTGGGTGAGGGAAAGTCGGTGGAAAAGCTCAAGCTGCTTGAGACGGTCTTGACCGGCTCTGCTGAGCCTCCCTTTTAACCAGGGTTAGGCCATCGGCCGGAACGGTGGCTTATTACTCCGACGACGCATGGGGTGACCTCCCGGGAGACAGGCAAAATACCTTCTGGGAGGTTCCCGGCGTTGACTACTTCGAAACAAGACGCGAGGAAGAAACCGCGCAAGCGCTCTACGCAATAGGCTTCGGATATACCGCCGCTGAATACGACCAAATGGGAATCGATCCCGATGCCGTACACAATGCCCGAGAACAGTTCTTCGATTTCATGGGCCTTGAATGGGACGACTTCCCATGGGACGAATGGCGAGAGGCCATGGGATACAACGATTAGGAGGCACGACAATGCGGCTCAACATCTACTCACAGGAACTAACCAAAGAAGTTATAGCCATCTCCAAACAAGCGGATACCGGCATCGTCTATTACGGTGTGCGAATGATGCTCGCATCACCTGAGATTCTGCACCACACTCCCGAAGACGATGACCGCTCGGCGATCACGTTCTGGATTCCGAACGCAAGATCATTCACCCGCGAAGACCTTGCAACGGTGTTCGATGACATGGCCGCAATGACGCGAGCCCTTCCTGACCCAGAACCAAACGATTAAGCGGCTAACGTAATGGCGAGGATATCCGACGCTGCAATCCAGCGTGATCGGATATCCTCGCTTGCGCGTTACCATCGAAACAAAGAGCAGAACAAAAAGGTCCAGAAAGCTTACCGTGACCGACAGTTTGAAGAACGCGAGTTTATTGGCTGGGACGGCGAGGGTTGGAATGAATGGGTACAGCACGACAACCCTAGCTGTTTGCTGGATGGACACTACGAACACCGGTACATGTTGTTTGGCGCTTCAACCGGTGATTGTGTCATCAGCTCCGATCTATCGACTACTGAGTGCCTAGAGCTAATTTTGCAGGTACGCCGCGAGAATCCCCACGGTTACAATGTGGGCTTTTCGTTTGAGTACGACGTTAACATGATCCTGAAAGATTTGCCGTGGCGCACTCTGGCTATTTTGAAAGAATGCGGTAAATGTCGCTGGGCAGACTCCAAAACAAATAAGGTGTATCGCGTTGAACACATCCCGCACAAATGGTTTCGAGTCTCTTGCGACGGCGTTTCGTGTACTATCTATGATTGCTTTGGGTTCTTTCATACTGGATATCTTGCTGCACTCAAGAAATACAGCATCGGTAATAAGCAGAAGCTCGCAGTCATTGAAGCTGGTAAAGCTGCCCGAGGTAAGTTCACCTATAAAGATATCGAAATGGTCAAGGCTTATTGGCTGGATGAGATATCGCTTTTGCCGCCTCTCATGGATTACATTCGTGATGCGGCTTATGGCGGCGGTTATCGCATATCAGAATGGCACGGGCCTGGAGCGCTGGCTGCTTATCTGCTACGCGATGTTGGCGCGGTAAAATGGCATTCCAAAGACAAGATACCGTTGGAGGTTAAAAGTGCCATCCGATATGCCTACGCGGGAGGACGTTTCACATCAGCGCTATGCGGGCTTTACCTTGGGCCTGTATATACTGCCGATCTCAATTCAGCGTACATCTATGCATGTAGCTTGCTGCCCCGAATGGATAAAGGCACCTGGAAACGTACCGATCCCAATAAGCTTGACCCCGAAAAGCTCCCCGCTTTCGGCATATATCGTATCGAACTTGACTTCGGTCCAGAATGGAAAGCTGGCGCCGATATCCGAGGTGTTCCCGAACCGCCCTACCCTCTATTTCATCGCAGTCAAAATGGAGTTCTTCGATGGCCTAAGCGGTGCGTTGGGTGGTACTGGACACCGGAAGCTAACTTGGTCGCGGGTAGTAAGTATGCCCGCATCTTGGAAGCATGGGTTTTCCATGACGATGGCTCTAAACCGTTCCGGTTCGTCAATGACGTTTATGATAAACGTCTAGAATTTCAACACGACGAAAACCCGATCGAAAAGATTTACAAATGGGCGCTCGCAGCTATGTACGGAGCATTCGCCCGGCGTGTTGGTTGGAACCAACAACTACGAAAAGCGCCACCGTCTCACGAGCTTGCTTGGGCCGGATTTATTACCTCATGGTGCCGGGCCGCAGTTTACAAGCCTGCTTATACGGCATACTTCAACGGCAAGGGAAGGGGTCTAATATCAATTGATACGGATGGTGTCACTTCAACCGTTCCGTTCGACACTTCGCCGGAAAACCTACCTAACGGTGTGGGCGAGGCGCTTGGACAATGGAAGCTCGAAAAATATACCGGTATCCTCCAATGGCAGAACGGTATCTATTGGCTTCGCAAGGCTGACGGTACATGGACCGAGCCGAAGTCTAGAGGTATCCCGAAAGGTTCTATACCTTTCTCCGCCGCAATCCGGGCATATGAGAATATGGACTTTTCGGTACGTCCGTTCGTCCACCCTTCTATTGCCCTACTTCGCACCCGTTTTGTCGGTTACAATCAGGCCATCCGGGGGCAGTTTCATAAGTGGCGCCGATGGATCACCGAACCGGTAAAGGTATTCATGGGCGGCAACCCAACCGGTAAAGCCTGGCATTTCTACGCCGAGTGCGCCGCGTGCAAGGCTGCCAGTAGAGGCGTCAAGATACCGCCAGAAGACGTTAGGGGAATGCACACGATTACCACCACAGCGCCAAGCCACCATCAATCCTACCCGCATAAGCTCCCATGGCTCGAAGAAATCCCCGACCTTCCTAGGAACTTCGTACCAGATGAGCTTAATTACATCGTTAAAGATGAGGATATGTGAGCAACAATAGTAAGCAGGTTCTGTATTCGCTGGAATGCGACCACGCCGCCCCCGGTCCCGCTACTCTGGTAAGCGGCGCGCTAAAGTGTGCATGGTGTCAGACACCAAAAGTGATCGTCGGTGTCATCATTTACGAATGGGCAGCCGTGTGCCATGACTGCACATTCAAACGCTATTCGGGACTCTCCAAGCAGAACGCAATGCTGATGAGCCAAGGCCATTCCCGCAATAACCCAACCCACATAGTCGGACCGCAATATATCAAGAATCCAACCGCCGAAGAAACCGGAGCCAAATTCCGAGATTGGCAAGTGAGGAAAACAGCATGAGCGAACAACCGCTTTACGTCGGCCACATTCCAATCGACACCGCAATTCAAATGCATTTGGTCGATTGTGTGCAATGCCGTGACGCAACCGAAAAAAGCCGACCTGTTCAGCTAGGCCAGAAGTCTGGTCACTGTAACCAATACTGGCAGCTTCAACTCATGCGAGCCGACTACGAAGGAGCGGTTAACAACATCGTTGCGCACACCGAACTAGGCGACGAAGCGCCGATACGCGGAAAACTTGTCTAGAACTGTGGTACGATGTCCATAGGACATCAACCACTAGCCCAAGGAGGCACCCAATGTCCGAGCAGGCAACCGAACCCCGCGAGTCAGCAGCCGCACGCCGCGCCCGCGTCGCCCGCGAGCAGGCCGAGCAGCCGAATGCCGAGCAGCCGAACGCCGAGCAGCCGAACGCCGAGCAGCCGACCGAACCCGATCTTGACCGGCTCGCAACCCTCAACCCAGACGCCGACGACCTGTCCGACGAAGACCGGGCCGCGTTCGCTGGACTCGATGACAAGCAGCGTGAGCGGCTTGCGGAGTTGCGCGAAATCGCATCGATCAAGGGTTTCTCGCTCGCCGCCAACATCGGGGAAAACGGCCAGTTCCGCAAGGAGACAACCCCGGTTCGGAACCGCAAGCCGGTACAACTCGCCATGGACGCCGTTGCGGCGCAGGCTTACACGGATTGGGTGGAAGCGGACCGTCCATCAACCTGGTCACGGATGCCGGTCATTACCTACTTCCTGGCCCCCGAAGACGTGGCGGACTACCGGAAGATGATTCGCGCTGCCGTACTGATCGTTCCGGCGCAGTCGTATCAGAAGGACGGCAAGACGGTCGAGCCATCCGGGGTCCGTGCGAGGTTCGGCAAGGAATTCGTCCTGACCGAAAAGATGGCGAACAAGATCGGCAAGCCGAGCGAAGCCGGTAAGACGGTTCTCGCGTGGGCCGCTATCGACAAGCGTAACGTGACCGATACCGCCAACGGCGACGACGACTGACGGTTACAACGCCATGAACCCCGGCCCCGTACCAGATTCCGGCTCTGGTACGGGGCCGGTTCATATCCCCGTCCTGACCTGCGAAAACTCTTTTGATCTTGGTGGTGGTGTAAGGACTAGCAAACAGGGGTCAAACCCCGTAGCGTGGCTTACAGAGCCGTACAGAGGCACATTACAGAGAGTAAGAATCGGAGGCACAAAAATGCAGAACGTCAACAACGGACACAATGGAGCCAACCGGCGCAAGCACAAGCAGACCCAAGGTAGGCCCAAGAATGGGCCGGTAACAACGATCGTTCCTGACAAGCTGCTTTGGTCGGTAGTTACAGCCATGGCACTACCGGAAAGAATCTTGGTCGTGGATCGGACAACGATCCTGATATGTAACAGCCTCCACCACAAGAACTACATGCGTAAGGTCTTGCGCCATGACTAGCCCAACCGAACAAGAGACACAAACCGCATTGCTTGACGACATAGCCGATTCGCTGCACTCGATCAAAGACACTCTCGAAATGCTGGCATGGCGCAGCCTGCCCTTCTGGCGTCGCTGGGCAATACGCTGGCAGGAAGCGCACGACGTCATCAAGCAGACCGAAGACGACATAGACCGGATTACGGCAAGAGCCGACGGTCATCCCTAGCGGCAAGGTGGGGCGCGCATACCAGACACGCGCACTAACAACAAAACTAATGAGCCCTACAGGACTAGCTTAGTAGTAACAAAACTGTTACCTAGATTCTGCTCCCGTTTGGTCTAGCACTATGAATCTCGTGTATGATGGAGGATGTAAGGCAAGGAAGGTAGCAGGCGGAACCGGTCTGGAATGGCCCCGCAACGCGGCCCGGTCACACGGGATGAGGCGGACAAGACAAGCAACTCTCACACATCCTCGCAAGACCCATACACGGAGGCACAACATGTCAGCTACCACGGAAGTTCACGAAGTCATTTTCGAGCGCGTCATGATCCGCGCGCTACAGCCTAAGTCGTTCGACTTGAAAGTTGGCGCGCTGATCGATACCATCGCAACCAAGTCCATCACTTCTAAGGGCTGGACGTTCGACTCTCTCGGCTATGTCGAAGACGAAGACTTTGACGGCGAGGGACACCGGTACGAAGCAAAGCTACGGATCGCGTTTCAACACGCGACGAACAAGCCTAGCGACTTCGCTTCAATCCTTTACACTCTGTACGGGCGCGCAATGACCGCCGCTTTCGGACAGTGGACACTGATCACGGTAGACGGCAACGCTTACGCCGTACCGGACAGCGAAGACGCCGTTACCGACAAGATCGATAAAGAGCTTATCGGCTATGCGGAGTGCGAAATCCCGGCCGACTTCGATTCGTACTTCGCTCACCTGTACGGACTCGACAACCAAATAGCCCGCGTCAAGTCCGCTCTTAAAGCGGCAATCGCTAGCGGCTGGAAGAACCGCTTTAACGTGGTTCTAGTCGGCCCGCCCGGTTGCGGCAAGTCCGACATTGCCCTTTCACTCGCCCGCGCGTTGGGCGAAGACGTGGTTATGAGCTTTGACGCCACGTCAACCACGGCAGCCGGTTTCATCAAGGACGTTAACGACCGGGATATCCTCCCGCGAGTGATGACCTTTGAGGAAGTCGAAAAAGCGCAGCAAGATGCTTTGCAGCCGCTTCTCGGCGTTACCGACCAGCGCGGAGAAATCAAAAAGGTCACCGCGCGCGGCAAGGTTGACCGGGCCGTTAAGGTGCTGGCAATCGCAACCGTCAACGACTATGACAAGTTCTGCGCCATGCAAGCAGGCGCGCTTGAGTCGCGGTTTTCCAACACGGTCTTTTTCGACCGACCGGGCCGCGAAGTTCTCTCGCAGATTCTTCACAGGGAAGTCCGCAAGATCGATGGTAACCCCGAATGGGTTTCACCGGCTCTGGACTACTGCGAGGAAAACGGAATCGATGACCCCCGTAAGGTTATCGCGTTCTGTCTCTGCGGCGCCGATGACCTGCTCACCGGTGAGTACCAAAAGATGATGGAAGCCACGTCGCGCAGGCCAGAGGACAACGCGGCGTGATACCATGGTGGGGCGCGCATACCTAAAACGCGCAACCGTCCATCCCTACTAGTGTCCCACGGAGGCACAAATGGACCTGATCCAAGCAGCCGCAACCGCCGCTCTCGTTCTGCAAGAATCGCAGTCGGAAGTTACCAAGCCGCCTATGCCGTACTACGTCACGGTACAGGAGTTCTCCGGTGCGGCTCACATTCGACTGCAAATGACATCGTTCGACCGCGTGGAAGCGTGGGCAGCGTATACCGGTGAGCCGTACCGTTATCACGAAGCCGATTCCGAAGGTAAGAACGGTGAGACGTTCCGAGTCGGCTTCGGTAACGTGAGCTTTCACCTTGACGACCCGGACCACGGCATCACGCACATTGACGTATACCACAACGAGAAGCTACCGGACACCAACCCCGATCAAGGCACACTAGACGGCTAGCGGCAACGGTGGGGCGCGCATACCTAACACGCGCTATCAACAACCCAAACGAAGACAGTACGAACGGAGCAATAACAATGGATCGCCACATGGCAGCAAGCCTGGACCGGTGGCTTACCACGCCGCCCGAGCAGTCGGACGATGAAATTCCCGAGCCAAGCGAAACGTTCATAGATGAGCAAGTCAAAGCGTTTCAAGCCGAATTCGGGAAAGGTGACAAGCTAGCCGACGTTATCCGGCGATGTGTCCAAGAATCCTACCGGGCAGGATGGGAAAACGGCGTACAGAGCGTGTACGACGACCAGGACGAAGCGGAAGCCAATTACGAAGAATGGCAACGCCGACACGACGAGGCGCTAGACGCAATGGAAGATGACGGAATATGAGGTTTGGTATTAAGGCGCTTATCATACTGGCGGCAATAATCGTTGCCGCCTACCTAATCGCCCGTCAAATCTGGATCGCGCAAAACTGCTTCGGCAGTATCAACGGAACGGAGATATGCAAATGAGCGAACCGACCCTGCCGCAACATCTAGACGACGGCGGACTAATGAATCATATGCAAGAACTGTATCTCGCATGGTGCAAGGAAAACGGCTTCTTGCTCGATCCCCATAATGCACACGCCTTTAAGGTGGGATTCACTAAGGGCGCTCACTGGGCATTTGGAAAGGTGATGGACAACACCACATCCAATGTCGAAAGCGACCATCCGCTCTCTTATCAACAACAGCGCGAGCAATGGCCTCATATGCCAGGCATTAAGGAATAATCACCGGAGGGGCGCGCATTCCTATCACGCGCAGAAAGGCCCAAAATGGTTCAGCGAAAAGAAGTGCTATTGCGGAAAGCCCGTCATGGTGGCCGCGTTTCTTGCGGTCATTTCGTAAAACTAGGCGA
>Ga0126381_100001988_pt1 | contig 22022 bp, 20 predicted proteins | sample PanSoiMetPlot_28_FD_96465 | JGI IMG/M metagenome (GOLD analysis project Ga0126381, IMG submission 96465) | Tropical forest soil microbial communities from Panama - MetaG Plot_28 | ecosystem: Environmental > Terrestrial > Soil > Tropical forest > Bulk soil | place: Panama | collected 2016-02-17
CGGTTCGACGGCGGACCAGTACAGCGGCTGGCTGTTTCTCTACGAGGAACTCGCGTCGGCGCTTCCGCGCGACGACCGGGCGCCGCTGGCCGAATCGCTTGCCGCCGTGCCTCGTGCGGATCTGGCTGCCATCCGGACGCGTATTTTCGCGAACGTCCAGCCTCGCGTGTCCGCCGTCGCGTGGCGCGCATACGACTCGTATCTGAAATCCAATCGCGTCGCATCGGGGACGCGCAGCTACGAGGAAGTGGTGCGGCTCGTGCTGGGGACCGAGTTCGCGGCCGACTGGACGCCCCGGCGGCGCTGATCCGGGTCAGCGCCGCCGGGGCGTTCCGCGCGCACGAGGGACGTTCCTACACGCACATCGTCGGTGACGACGACGCGCATGCCGGAGCGTTCGAGCTGGGCGACGAGCGTCGCGCACCCCCGGTCACGCCCCACGTCGTGGCACTCGATCGCCATCTCGCGGACGAGCGCGAGACGTCCCGTTGCCGCGAGATCGTCGATGACGTCGTACTCCGCGCCTTCCACGTCGAGTTTGATGAAGTCGATCGGCCCGTCGATGAACGGCGACAGTCTGCGCGCGGTCACCGTCTGCGCGACCGATCCGCCCCACGCCGCGTTCGTGCTCGTGGTGATGCCGCCGACATCGCCCGGCGCGCTGTAGAGCGTCAGTGTGCCGTCGTGTCCGGCAAGCGCGGCGTTGACGAGCTCCACGTGGGTGAACCGGTTTGCGGCGACCACCCGCTCGAGGCACGCGAACGTTGACGGCAGCGCCTCGATCGCAAGCACCGACGCGTCGGGTGCGCATGCCTTGAAGAAGACGAGCGAACAGCCGATGTTCGCGCCGCAGTCGATGATGCGCGGACGCGACGTGTTTTTCGTCATCCTGTACGGCGTGTGCACGAAGACCTCGTGCAGCAGCGCGAACGCATGACTCTGATTCGGATACGGGATCCGGAAGCCGAGGAGCTGCATCTCGCCCGGCGCGGTCTGGCCCCACGCGCGCGCCACGCGGAGCGCGATCCGAAGGTAGTCGAACGTGAAGCGCCAGCCGAACAGGCGTGCTCCGTCGGAAAAGCACGCGTTCCGGATCGCCGCGCGGGCGTGCCGCATCATCGACACGGTGTCACGGAGCGTATCGGCAGATCGCGCGGTTCACCAGCATAGAAAACGCGCTCGAGGAACAGCCCCGACGGCGGCGCGGTGAATCGCGCCGGATCGGCCGGCATCGGTCGGCCGCATCCCGCCTCGACGAGCGCGCCGACGAGCCGCCGCACCATCTTCCAGAGGAAATGCGATCCCTCGATCATCACGAGCACGAGCGCGCCCTCTTCGACGATCTCGAATCGCTCGACGAGCACCATCGTCGATTTCTCGCGCGCGTCGTCCGGGTCGTCGTCACGTTCGGCGAACCTCGCGAAGTCCGTCATCCCGACGAGCGCGCGCGCCGCGTCGCGCATCGGCGCGAGATCGATCGGTTCTTTCACCCACCAGACGAAATTCTTGGCGAACGCGGTCCGCCGCCGCGAGAGTTGGTAGAGGTAGCGTCGCGCGACCGCGTCGTGGCGCGCATGGAAGCGATGCGGCACGATCTGCGCGGCGAGCACGTTGATGTCGGCCGCCAACTCGTCGTTGATGCGGCGCCGGAGCATCTCCGGCGCCAGCGTCGTGCTGATGTCGAGGTGCGCGACCTGACCGAGCGCATGCACGCCGGCGTCGGTGCGGCCGGCGCCGTACAACTCGAAGTCCTTTCGTCCGGTCGCCGTGCGCACCGCGCGATCGAGCTCGCCCTGAATCGTCTTCGCGTTCTTCTGGATCTGCCAGCCGCTGTAGCGCGTGCCGGCGTACTCGATCGTCAGCTTGAAGCGCGGCACCGACTCATTCTAGTCCGCCGGTTCCGACATATAATTCCGACACAAATGGCCGAAGCGTCCGCGTTCCGCCTCGCCGTCACCGACGCGCTCGGACGCCGCATCGTGCCGATCGACAAGCCGCTCTTCACGCTCGGACGCCGCACCGAAACGGATCTGCGGCTCGCCGGCGCCGACATCTCGCGGGTGCACGCCGAGATCACGATCGAAGACACCGGATGCGTCATCCGCGACAAGCAGTCGCGTTTCGGCACCTTCGTCAACGGCGAGCGGACGACGGAGCGGGTGCTGGCGCATGGAGATCAGATCCGGCTCGGTCAGGCCGGCGACACCGAAATCGTCTTCTACAGCGAAGGCGAAGCGCCGTCGGTGGAGAAGAGCGCGATTTCCGCCGCGACCGAGCTGCGTCAGATGGCGGCGCTGCTCGAAGGGCTGCGCGCGCTCGGCTCGGGCCGCGTGCTCGACGAAGTGCTCGCGCTGGTCCTGGACTCCGCGATCGACGTCACCGGTGCCGAGCGCGGCTTCATCATGCTCGCGAACCGCGAGAAATTACACATGCCGCAGCAGGAGCTCGAGTTCAAGCTCGCGCGCGCGCGCGGCAAGGTCACGCTGCCGGGCCGCACGTTCGAAACGAGCCGCAAGATTCCAGAGACGGTGTTCGCGACGGGCCAGCAAACGATCGTCGACGACCTGCTCGACGCCGACCTGGCGCAGCTGCACACCGGCACGGTGGCGCTCGGCATCCGTCACGTCCTCTGCACGCCGCTGCGCCTCGTGCGCTACGTCGAGCGCGCCGACCAGAAAGCGGCGGACGAGATGATCGGCGTGCTGTATCTCGACAGCCGCGAGCGCGGCGCGCTGAGGTCGGCGTCGGCGCAGGGCGCGCTCGAAACGCTCTCCGCCGAAGCGGCGCTCGCGATCGAGAACGCGCGCCTGTACCGCGAGGCGCTGGACAAGGCGAAGTTCGAGCAGGAGCTCAAAGTCGCCGCGGGGATTCAGCAATCGCTGCTGCCGCAGGCGAATCGCGACGGCAAGTTCTTCTCGACGGCCGCGGCATCGATCGCGTGCCGCGCGGTCGGCGGCGATTTCTACGACTACGTCGACCTGCCCACCGGCCAGTTCGGCTTCATCGTCGGCGACGTCGCAGGCAAGGGATCGCCGGCGGCGCTGCTCGCGGCCGCGGCGCTCGGCATGTTCAGTGCGGAAGCGACGTATAACACCAGCGCGGCCCAGCTGATCACGCGGCTGAATCTCGGTTTGTTCCGCCGCGCGATCGAGTCCCGGTTCCTCACGACGTTCTACGGGATGCTCAGCGCCGACGGATCGCTCACCTACACGAACGCGGGGCACAACGCACCGCTGGTCGTGTCGAAGGACGGGATTCGCCGTCTCGAGACCGGCGGCGTCGTCCTCGGCCTGTTCGATGCGGCATCGTTCGAAGAGGAGACGATTCAGCTCGCGCCCGGCGACTTCATCCTCGCGTTCAGCGACGGCGTCACCGAAGCGTTGAATCCGGCGGGCGAAGAGTTCACCGACGAGCGTCTGCTCGCCTGCGTCGAACAGCATCGTCAGGAGGCGCCGCAAGCAGCCCTCGACGCGGTGCTCGCCGAGGTCAAAGCTTTCTGCGGCGACGCGACCCAGAGCGATGATGTCACCGTCGTCCTCGTCCGATACAACGGCTAGCCTTTCGCGACCTTTTTCCTGATGAGGTTGCGCGTATGAACGGGAAAGGCCGTTCCGATGGCGACGTGTCCAAACTGCGGACGTTCGTTCCAGGCCAATCACCGCTGCCGCGGCATGTGGCGCCTCCGGCTCGGGTTCTACGCGCGCATCATGGCCGGCGCGGCGATTACGGCGCTGGCCGGCGCGCTCGTCGTGCAGGTGATGTACGGAGGCGCGTCGCTTGCGGCGATCGCGCTGAGCGGTGCCGTCGGCGCCGTCGTGATGTGGGCCTTCCTCCGCGGAGAGCCGCCGCTCACGCGCGCCTGAGTTTTTCGACCTTCGAATCGCGCTCCGACGCGAGCCGTTCGCGTTCGCGCCGATATTCCTGCTCCAGCGTGTCTCGTTCGCCCGGATCGAACGTCGCGCGCAGTTTTGACGCGCGCATCACGTCGATTTCCGCGAGCTTCGCTTCGTAAACGTTCCGCACTTCGGCGATTGCCGCCTTCTGCTCGTCGGTGAGCGGCCGCGACTCGATTCCGGCCGCGGCGTCCTTCTGACGCAGGCGCTCCATGGCCAGTTCGAGCGCGGACTTCAACGGTTTCGCATCCTCAGACATCGTGTGATCCTACCGTGTCTCCGATATCGGCGAGGCGGTGTCGTGTTCCTTCGCCGAGGGACGCGTGCACGCGAGAATCTTGAATTGCATCCGCGAATCATCGATTTCATCCGCCCCGTCTCCAGTTTGCGCGGCCGTTTCTCGTGTTTCACAGCCGTCGCTCGTTTTTCACAGCCGTCGTGAACCTTTTGCGAGGAACGGTGTCGAACACTTCAGAAGAGAGAAGAGGAGCAGAGCCAATGCGGAAAGATATTCGACGGCGGTACGACGCGCACGTGCGCACGAACAATGTCTGCGCCGAGCACAGCACGCTCTTCGCGACGCCAGGCGGACGAAAGATGCGCGCGACGCTCGGAGCATGCCTAGCACAGGTCGATCGTCTGCAGGCAGTGCAGGCATGGTCTGTCGAGGAGCGGCGCGCATCAACCGCACAGCGTCGCGCGGCGCGCCGAGCGCTCTGCGACGGCCTGAGAGCCGTCGTCGTGGTCGGCAGACTCGTGGAACTGGACGAGACGACGATGACCACGATGCGGATCCCTCGGATGCCGAGCGACGCGGAGCTCATCGCATACGCGCGGGGACTTCTCGCTCGCGTGTTGCCGTACGCCGACGCGTTCGTCGCCGAAGGGCTGCCGTCCGACCTGCTGAAGAAGATCGAGGTCAGCACCGAAGCACTCGCGGCAGCGAGAAGTGCGCAAACCAGAGCCCGCCAGCAGTTTACCGCCGCGGCGGAGTCGATCCACGAGGCGCAGACTCGGGCCGCCAAGAACGTTGACGCCTTCTACGCGATTGCCGTCAACCTGCCGGCCGCGTATCCGGAGTTCCTGACAAAGCTGCGCATCGCCAGGCGCATCGGTCCGCACGTCGACAGCGCACCGACGTCCGAGCCGGCGCTGTCTCTGGTGCCGTTGCCGGCGACTCCGATCGCCGACGCGGCCTGAACGCAGCGGCCGTCAGGAAGTTTGCACGGAATTTAACCGCTTGAATTACTATGAGCCATCGTTTTTCCATAAACATGTGGACTATATTCAACACCGTGTGTCCAGATGCCTAACGTGCGTCGTGTCGACTGGCTAGAGATCGCCGCGTGGGGGTGGAGCGTCCTGGCGCTCATCGGAGTGGGGTACGTCGTCTATCGCCTCGCGAAAGGCTGACTCGTGATCGTCGTGTCGCCGCCGTGCCCGAAATGTCGATGCACAGTCGCGACCGAAACACGCTTCGCGGACGATCACGCCATCTGGTATCGATGCCTGTCGTGCGGCCACTGTTGGTGCGTGCTCGTCGAGCGCGCCGCTGATTCGAAGCGGCGCACGCACTAGGTGAAAAGGCGGCGGTCGTACAATCGAGCGATGATTCGCGAGCTGACTGTGACGCAGCACGGCAAGGTTGTCTCGCGCGTCCCATTGCCGCAAAGCGGCATTCTGACGATTGGTCGTGACGGCAACAGCGATCTCGTACTGGCTTCTCCGTACGTCTCCAGGCACCACGCAGAGCTCCGGAGAGCGGCAGACGGTTGGACCATCGTCGACACGAGCGCAAACGGTGTCCTCGTCCGAGGCCTGAGATTACCTCACGCTGAATCGTTCGCGCTGTCCGCCGGTGACCAGATCGTCATCGGCGACTATACGCTGCTCTGCGACGTCGACGACACGGCTGAATTGATTTCTCGGCCGCTTCCTACCTCGACGTCCGTATCTGAACCAGCTGTCGCTACAGCGGACATGACTTTCCGTGCGACGGGCGGTTCGACATTCATCACCGCGTCGACTCCGTTCGCATACGGACGTGCGAGTGTCCTTTTTCGGGGCCAGGGAGAGTCGCGTGATGTTTGCGTGAAGTTATTTCCGAACGTCGCCGAAGACGAGTTGCGCGCATTCGCTACGGAGCTGCGTGTTCAGATTTCGTTGAATCATCCGAACATTCTGCCGGTGCTCGATTCTGGCCTTCACGCTGATCCTCCAGGCAGTCCCTTCGTGGTGCTTCCGTTTTGTGCGGGTGGAAGCGTACGCGATCTTCTGCGTGAGCGATCGTTCTACTCGGTCACTGCGATTGCGCCGCTGCTGATCCAGCTTGCCGCCGCGATTGATTTCGCGCATGGATCGGGGATCATCCATGGCGACATCAAGCCCGAGAACGTCCTGCTGTCACTCGACCGAAAGCAGGCGTTTCTGAGCGATTTCGGGATGGCCAAGGTCTTCGCGCTGAAGGAAAGCTTCTCGACGGTCGCGGCTCCGATGCTCGGTGGAACGACCGCATACCTGAGCCCTGAACAGATTACGGGCAATGAACAATCGCCGCTCTCCGATGTGTACGCGTTTGCCGTAACGGCGTACGAGCTACTGACGGGACATCTACCGTTCGACCGAACCCTTCCGCCATTTCAGCAGATGACGTTGAAGGTATCGGGCCGCGCCACCGATCCGGTGCGCTTCAATCCGATGCTCGGCGACAGCGCACGACGTGCACTCTTGTCCGGCCTGGCGACGGACCCGTTGAATCGCCCGCGATCCGCGAGCATTCTGTGCGAGCTTCTCACCGCCACTGGCCAAGTTGCCGCTGCTCAAACCAAAACTGGAGCATCGAAGCATGCTTTTGTGAGCTATAGCCATCGAGATAAAAGATGGCTCGAGCGAGTAGCCGATCATCTTCGCCCTCTCGAGCGTGATGGTCGTTTGGTCTTGTGGAGTGACCAGAAAATCAGGCCCGGCACCGACTGGCGCGCCGAGATTGCTGACGCTTTGCAGAATTGTTCATGCGCGGTCCTGCTGGTCAGCTCGCACTTCCTTGCGTCGGACTTTTGTGTGAACGACGAGTTGCCGGTGCTCTTAGACGCGGCCGCGATGCACGGACTCTCGATTTTCCCAGTGATTCTCAGCCCGTGCCACTTGGAATCCAGTCCACGCCTGGCGGCACTGCAGGCTGTCAACTCGCCCTCGCGCACGCTGATGGATTGTGATCGTGCAGAGCAGGAGCGGATTCTGGCACAACTGGCGAAATCGATCGCCGATTCGACGACACCGTCAGCGCCGCGCTAAAGCGGCGAACGCCGCGTAGAACACTTCGTCGGGACACAACTCCGTTATGAGATGCGCTTCACCGTCCCGCCGGACGGCATGACGTTCGAGGCCGGCGGCCGGGGTCTCTGGTCGACACTCGATGATAAGAACCCTGAACCCGCTACCCGAAACCCGCTACCCGCTATGGATTCGAGCGCCACCGTTCACGCGACGGCCAGCAGCTTGGCCATCGCGGCGCCGTCCGCGAGTCGCGGCTCCACGGTTTCAACGACGTGACGCTGATAGACGCCGTCAACGCGTGCGCGCGTGTCGACGGTGTCTGACACCGGCCCCAGGGTGTCTGACACCAGCTGAATCATCGGGTGCAGCGGATCGTCCGCGTTCGTGCCGACGACGAGGGCGAGCTCGTCGCGGTTGGTGCGGACGAGCGATCCGATCGGGAAGAACGTGATCGCGCCAACGAACGCCTTGACGAGCGCCGGGTTCAACTTCTCGCCGGCCAGGCGCGCGAGCAGCAGGCAGGCGCGCTCCGGCGGCGTCGGCTCCTGATACGACCGCGCGCCGGTCACCGCTTCGTAGATATCCGCCACCGACACGATCTGGCTCAGGATGTGCGGGACGACGCCGGCACCGAGATCCGGATAACCGCCGCCGCGGACCGAGCGGTGATGTTCGAGCGCGACGACGGGTGTCAGCCGGTTGAGGCCGTCGGTCTGAGCGAGCAGCTGCGCGCCGAGGACCGGATGCGCTTCCATCATCCGCCGCTCGCGCCGATCGAGCGCGCCGGGCTTCTTCACCAGGTCGATCGGAATGCGCGTCTTGCCGACGTCGTGCAGCACGGCCGCCTCGACCAGCACCGTCAGCTGATCGTCGTTCAGCGCGAGCTGACGGCCGATCAACAGGCTGAGCACGGCGACGTTCACCGAATGGATGTAGGTGAGGTTCTCGTAGCGCTTCACCGCGAGAATCTGCGCCAACGCAGCGTGGCTCGAAACGACATGGCCGACGAGCAGGTGCACGAGGTCGCGGACGCGACGGACGTCGAGGCGTCCGCCGGTGAGCAATTCGTCGAAGGTCTGGCGTGCCCGCGCGAGCGATTCCGCGTACTCCGCGTCGAACACCTGCGCGGGTTCGTCCGGCCAGCGCGGCGCACGCCACCGCGTGTCGAGCGGCACGAGGCGTCCGACGGCGATGCGATCGATGCCGCGATCGGCCAGCTGGCGCTCGAGCGACGCGCCGCCCGTCTTCATCGAGCGCAGCAGATCGGCCGCGGTCGCGACGTCATCAGGACGCACGTCGGCGCGTACGTGCAAAGAGTCGAAACCCAGGCCCGAGAGGGGTGGGCCGTCGCTCGGAACGCCGTCGACGTGCGCGACGCCGTGAATGACATCGACGCGGACCCAGTCGCTGCCGCTTCCCAGCTGCTGCGCGGCATCACACACTTCGCGGATCTTGTCCGCCACGAGGGGATGGCCGATCGGATACATGCCGGTCAGCGTGCCCAGCGCCGCGAACGATTTCAGAAGACGATGCGGCTCCGCCGACGGCTGGTGCGCGATCGCGGCCGGCGTCACATGAGTCCCCGTGCTTTCGCGCCGACGCGCGCCATCGCCGGATTCCAGAAGTGGAACCGCAACGGCGCCAATGTCTCGAGCACGGGTTCGAGTTCGGTGTCCGCGCTGCCGGGCGCGATTCGCTCGAGCAGCCGCGCCGCGACCTGCGGCCATCGCGCGATGAACTCGCGCCGGCAGAGCAGCGCGCGCGCGTGCGTCCGCGCCAGCGGCGCAGGCAGACGCCATAACGCTTCTTCGGCGACCGGCTGCGGCCGGCCGCCCCGCTCGATGTGAGACGCGATGAGCGACGCGGCCTTCGGCGACGCGATGCGTGCCAGCGCGCGCAGCGCTTCCCGATCGAGCGCCTCGTCCGCGCCGCCGACTGTCGCCGCGATCGCGACCTCGTGACCCGTCCCCGCGAAGCCGAGCACGTTGACGGCGACGACCGCCACGTCGGCGCGCAGACTCGGGAGACGCTCGGCGATCGCAGGTCCGACTTCGACCGCGTGTTGGCACATCGCGGATCGCAGTCGCATCGCCGCGCCGCGATCCGATGGGGAAGCGAGCGCGTTGAGCCATGGCGACACGATGGACGGTCCGAGCGCTGCGAACAACAGCGGAATGTCGGTGCGGCCGGCGTCGGTGCCCGACAGGTTGGCCATGTGCAGGAACACGTGGCGATCGCAGAACCGGCCGAGGGCTGCCCGCAGCTCGGCCGCGATTTCCGGCCGCGTCGATTCGACACCCGCGCCGATCTCCGCGATCCGCGCCAGCCACAGTGTCGCATCGGCCCACCGCTCGTTCCGCACCAGGCCCTGCAGCACCGGTCCCATGCGGTCCAGCAGCGAGGCAACGACGCCCGGACTCGCCTCGAGGCGGACGAGCGCGACGACCGATCCCATCCACACGTCCAACGCGTCGGTCGCGTCAATCGTCGATCTCGCTTCGGTCAGCGCCGTCCGCGTCGCCTCGTCGATCGACAGATCGAACGCGGCGAAATCGTCGAACTGCCGCGGCACGTCGGCGTCGATCTGCACGAGCTGCTTCGCGCGCTGGTCGAATCCGGCCGCTGCCCATCGGTCCTGAGGTGCCGAACGACTTCGGCCGCTGCCGCCGTCCAGGAGCGGCATCAGCCGGGCCCGGCGGTCCGGCGCGAGCCGCAGCCGATCGAGCGCCAGCGGCAGCAGCTGCGGTGACGCCATCTCGAGATCGAACAGGAGTCCGAGCGCGTCCGCGAGCTCGACGTCCGGAAACTCGCTCAGCACGGCGTCGCCGCCGGCGCGGCCGTCGAGCAGATGCGGCAGGATCGATTTCTTGAGCAGCGTGCGCCGGCGATCCACGTCGAGGTCGAGCACGGCGCGCGCAAGCTTCGCCATCAGCGTCCGGCCGAGATGCGGCTCGATCGCGCCGATCAGCGTCACCACGTCGTTGTAGCGATCGCACAGCGGTTCGCGGCTGTCGCTCTCGTCTATCGCATCGTCGACGAGGCGCGCGAGGATCCCCGCGAGTCGTCCCGGATCGCCGGCGAGCAGCGTCAGGTCGATCAGCGAAATCGACGCGTCGTCGACGCTCGGGTCCAGACGCACCCAGCCTTTGTCGGGCGGATAGAGATACTGCGCCGGCGCGCCTGGGATCGCGGCCGCCTGTCGCGTGCGCTCGAAGGCGATCAGGCGGCTGGTTGCGTCAGGCGTGTCCGGAAAGCTGAGGACCTCCGGCCGCGGCGTCATGCGCGGCACGATCGTGGTTACGCCCGCGTCCATCAGCCGCTCCGCGAACGTCGTCGCCTCGGGCGCGCTCCGGCGCGCTGCTGCAACCAGCGCGCAGAACTGCGTCCAGTCGCGCGAGCTCACGGCACGATCGAACTCGATCGATCCGATGCGGCTGCCGTGCAGCGTGTGCCGCAGCTCCGCCTCGATGACGCTGTCGCGCTCGATCGGCTCGTCGTCCAGCAGGAGGTGCTGGGAGGTGACGCGCAAGGCGATCGGCCCGTCGATCCCGAGCGCCAGGAAAGCACGATGACACGTCTCGACCGCGTCGGTGCACAGGCTGCTCGTCGAAGGATAGGTGCGGAACTGCCGAGTCGCTCGCGCGAGGAGTTGGAGAAAGTCGATGGTCGAGCGGCGTCGGTCCGCGAGTTCGGCACGCATCGCAGTGTCAAACGATGCCCGCAAGCGTCATACCGGAGTTCCCGTACGCTTTGACGTGCAAATTCGGTCGGGGACTGAAGCCCAATCACAGAATTGAGCGTCGAACGCCTATTTCGTAGGAAGTTGAGCGTCGCGCGGCATCAGCACGGTCGACGGATCGTGTCGCCCGCCGGACCTCCGGTTCGCGGCGCCGGGAAATCGGCCTCCGTTCGAACTCTATCGGTGACGCGGCGAGTAAGGGGTAATTCGAGCGACGGTTATCCGCGGGACGAGGCACTCGTGCTGGATCGAACGTCACGGATCACGTGTGAACGAACTCGCCGCGACCGTCTCGCTCCGGCCGATTTCCGGCTTCGCGGTGAGTCGGCGCGCTCACAGGCGGCCGCGATCGACACGATCCGTCGTCCTCATCGCGTGTACGGCTGCGTGGTCAACTTAGCGAATTGGTAAGTTGGTGAGTTGGTGAGTTGGTGAATTGACGGCTGGCGTGCCGTTGCCCCCGCACCACAAGTGCAACCTGAAGCCCCCGATGTCGACAAGTTGTCCGGGAGGCGAGCTGCTCGCCAGGTCTGTTCGAGTGGCGACCCATTGATACGTGACGCCCGTGAGCGCGGCCAGGACGATCAGGCTGCCCAGTCCGACGACGATACGTATTGTCCAACGCAGCATGCGCTTCGGCGCCCTCTTCTTGCGAGATTTCGACTTGGACATCGGCGACGGCCTCGTTCACCGTCGCCAGCAGCTTCATCCCGCATCTCCTATAATCGCAGCCACTTCCTGTGAGTCTCGCTCCCGGCAGCCGGCTTGGAAGGGTCGGGTGCCGACCAAGTAGCGATGGCATTGATACTGGGGTCGATCCGATGTTGAAAAGACTGATATGCACATCAACCCTTGTCCTGGTCGCAAGGGCGAACGCATTTGGACAAACGCCATGTGAGCGTGTCAAGTCGCTGTCGCTGCCGAATGTCACGATCACCGCGGCGGAATCAATCCCGTCCGGCCCTTACTTGCCCGTTGGACTGCCCGCAGCGGCCGCACAGTACGCGAAGGTTTACGTGCCCGCCTACTGCCGCGTGGCGGCAGTTCTTACGCCGTCATCCGATTCGCACATTGAAATCGAGTTGTGGATGCCGGCCGGCGCCAGTTGGAACGGAAAGTATCAGGCGGTAGGCGGCGGAGGATGGGTAGGAAACTTCAACTTGACCGGCATGCTGAACGCTCTTCAGCAGGACTACGCGACGTCGTCCACTGACACGGGGCACAAAGGCCCCGAAGCGGCATTCGCCGTCGGACATCCCGAAAAAGTGATCGATTTCGCTTACCGCGCTGTCCATGAGATGACCGTCACATCCAAAGCCATCATGACGGCGTTTTATGGACACGGTCCCCGCTTTTCCTATTGGAACGGGTGCTCGACCGGAGGACGCCAGGGAATAATGGAGGCGGTCCGTTATCCCGACGATTTCGATGGCATCATCGCGGGCGCTCCTGCGAACAATCAATTACGGCTGGGCGCCTGGCGCATCAATCTGGATACGGCAATCCGCAAGGCCCCCCGGCGAATCATCCCACGCACCAAGATGCTCCTCCTGAATCGAAGAGTTCTCACCACCTGCGACGAGTTGGATGGAGTCAAAGACGGGCTGCTTTCGGATCCCACCAAGTGCCACTTCGATCCTTCCACCCTGCTCTGCCGAGACGAGAATAGCGACAACTGTCTGACCGCCGCGCAGGTGGAGGCGGTGAAGATGGCCTACGCGCCGGCCACGAATCGCAATGGAGAGCTTATCTATCCAGGTCTCGTGCCCGGCGGTGAAGCCGACTGGCCAATCTCCGTCTTTAACGGGGCGGCTGATCCCGGCGCAATTGATGTGGGCATCTTCCGTTATGTGGCGCATCAGGATCCCGCCTGGGATTGGCATACGTTCGACCTGGAACGCGATACGGCGCTCGCGATCGAGAAAGCGGGCGACATCGAAGTCACCGATCCGGATCTTCGTGCCTTCAAGGTGCACGGCGGCAAGCTTCTCATCTATCACGGTTGGAATGATGGTGGGACCGGCGGGGCGATCTCGCCGCTGAACAGCGTCAACTACTACTCCAGCGTCCTTGCCAGGATGGGACCTCAACAAGACGATTGGCTTCGCCTGTTCATGGTGCCCGGAATGGATCACTGTGGCGGAGGGCCCGGCCCGAACCAGTTTGCCGTGGTCAACGCCATGGAAAGCTGGCGTGAGCAGGGCAACGCGCCCAGTCAAATCACGGCATATCACGTGACCAACGATCGCGTCGATATGAGCCGGCCACTTTGTCCATATCCGCAAGTGGCCACCTACAAGGGCACCGGCAGCACCAATGACGCAGCGAACTTTGTCTGTAAGGCCCCGTGAGTGTCGAAAGAGGCGCACACGTGGCTCTGACTTCCAACACACGACTCAGTCCCTACGTAGCGCAGACCTTCAGGGCTGCAGACCGGCGCGATCAGGTAGCGGGTTTCGGGTAGCGGGTTCAGGGTTCTTCGGGTTCGAACCCGAGAACCCTCTACTCTGAACCCGCTACGCGCTACCCTGAAGCCGCCACCCGTTACCCACTGGCGCCTTCATTGTGGCCGGTTCGCTCAACGCGCGCAGGTCCGCGAGCCGTTCTCCGCGACGGCGTTCACGGTATCGCGCGAAGACGTCGCGCGCGCTTTCGAGTCCGAACAGCGACCGCACGGTGGTGCCGGTGAACGTGTGCGCCAGCATTGCGGGCGCGTGCCGCAGCACGAACCAGGGGCTGTGCGCGAACGCGACCGGCATGTGGCGTACCTTCATCCACCGCTCTTCGCGCCAGCGAAGGAACTCGACTTCGTCTGAATCGAGGTGTTCCGTGCGGACCACTGCCGTCGTGCCGTCGTAGTGGCTGACGTCCTCGTCCACGAGCAGGCCGCGATCGCGAAACGTCTTCGTCATCGGTGTCCCCGGGTACGGCGTCGGATGCTGGATGTACGGCCAGTCGACGAAGCGACGCGCGAAGGCCAGATTCGCGTCGATCGACGCGCGCGTATCATCCGGTGCACCGACGATCAGCCCGCCGATCACGATCAGGCCGTGACGATGCAGGTGCCCGATGGCCTCGAGGGTGGCGTTGCCCACGAGTTTGCCGTGTTCCCGCCGCGTGTTCTTCGCGGCGGCCTTCAAAAAAGCCAGGTCGTCGTCGAGCACGTTCTCGATGCCGAGAAAGACGTAGCGGAACCCGGCGCGGCGCATCAACGGCGCGAGTGTGTTTCCGTGTTGCGCCAGCGGCGACGTCATCGCCTGAACGGCGTAGTCCACGTCGTTGAAGCCGCTGTCGACGATCGCGCGGCACAGCGACTCGAACCGGCGGATGTCGAGCGTGATGTTGTCGTCGACGAGGAAGATGGCGCGCGCGCCGTGGCGGCGCGCGTCCGCGATATCGGCCAGCACACGGTCGATGGCATACGGAAAGAAATTGCGGCCGCGCATTTCGATGATGCTGCAGAAGCTGCAGTCGTACGTGCAGCCGCGTGAGGTCTCGACGACATCCACCGGACGACCGAGCAGCGTGTAGCCGCCGAGCACGCGGGCGCTGCGATTCGGCAGGCGTGGCGGCTCGGTCGCGAGTCGCGCCACGGGCCGATCGCGATTGAAGACGAACCCGCCTGGCGTGCGATAGACGAGGCCGGGAATTCGATCAATGCCGCAATCGCCCTCGAGCGCCCGCAGCAGTTCGCACAGCGTCTGCTCACCTTCGCCGTGAACGATGAACTCGACTTCGTCACATGCGGTGTATGCCTGCGGCGCGAGGCTCGGATCGTAGCCGCCGACGACCACGCGCACGCCCGGTCGCACAGACCTGACGAGCCGCGCGATGGCAAAGGCCGTCGCGCGTTGAAACGTCATCACCGACAGGCCGACAACGTCGGGCTGCAGCTCGCGCACGAGCCGTTCCACCGTGGAGCGCACGTGCCGTCGCGCGAGGATCAGGTCGGCGACCGCCACCTTGTGATGGGGGTCGACGTTCGCAGCCAGGGACGCGAGCGCGCCGTTCGGCATGCGCACCGCCACCGGCGGCATGTGCTCGAAGGCGTCTGGCATCGAGAGCAGCAGCAGGTTCATCGCCACTCCGTTCGCGAATGAAATGTGACTCGTCCGATCTTAAACGTCGGCGCGCCTGCTAACAAAACCTTTGGCTCGACGGCCGCTTAGCGCGGCGACGTTGTCGCGCGGCCGCCGACCTGTGGCAGCGCCATCCAGATTCGAAGCCGGCCGGTCATCTGTGTCGCCACCTGATCGAAAACGTGTTGACGCTCTTCCGGAGTTCCAGAGGCCTCCGCAGGGTCTTCGAAGCTCCAATGGATGCGTTGGGTCGATCCAGGGAACAGGGGGCACACTTCGGCCGCTTTGTCGCAGACAGTAATGACGTAGTCGAACGGTTCGCCGATGAATCGATCCCACGATTTCGGCTTCTGCGCGCCGAGATCGATGCCGAGCTTCGCCATCGCCTGTCTGGCCATGGGATGAATGTCCGGGCCTGGCGCGCTGCCAGCGCTCTGCACGTCGATCGTCCCCTGCGACATATGGCGAACGATTGCCTCCGCCATTTGCGATCGAGCCATGTTGGCCGTGCACAGAAAGAGCACTCGAAGGGGCGCTGTCATGGTTCTGATCAGGCCCCACTCGGCTTCGTCGCGCGGATGAACGCGCTCGCGAACATGCCGTCGACCTGTGCCGCCATCCGGTCGACATCGATCCCCGCTTCCGTCAGGAAGGTTCGCGCGTCATCGACCTTGTACTCGCGCCACGGCTCCACATCGACGCCGGTAAATCCCGCTGCGCGCAGCTTGGCGGTGTAGTCGGTGTCCTTCAGGGCGCCGGCGATGCAGCCGACCCACAGCTCCATGCTGCGGCGAATGTCGGCCGGCACGTCGCCGCGGACGACGACGTCGGATACGGCGAAGCGGCCGCCGGGTTTCAACACGCGGAACGCCTCGCGAAGCACCGCGTCCTTGTCGCTCGCGAGGTTGATCACGCAGTTGGAAATGATGACGTCGACCGAGTTGTCGGGGAGTGGGATGGACTCGATCGTTCCCTTCAGGAACTCGACATTGGTCGCGCCGGCTTTGCGCTGATTCTCGCGCGCGAGCGCGAGCATCTCGTCCGTCATGTCGAGGCCGTACGCTTTGCCGCCGGGGCCAACGCGCTTGCCGGAGAGCAGCACGTCGATGCCGCCGCCGGAGCCCAGATCGAGCACGGTTTGTCCTGGCTGCAGATCGATGAGCGCGGTCGGATTGCCGCAGCCGAGCGACGCGGTCACCGCATCGGCGGGAAGTCCGGCCGTTTCGGTGTGCGAATACAGGTTGGACGTAATCGGGTCGCCGCATCCGCACGCCGCCGGCGCGCAACAGCCGGTGTTCGCGGAGGCCTTCGTCACCGCCGCGGCGATCGCGCCGTATTTCTCCCGAACCGCGTCGTGGATGTCGGCCATGTCGATCTCCTCGTATCTGCAGGAGCGAATGTGCTCTCACTGTATGCGTCTCGTGATATATATGTCAACACGCATATGACAATGAAGCCACTGTCGGAGATGGAGGCGCTCTTCAAGGCGCTGGCGGATGCGACCCGGCTGCGCATTCTCGGGCTGCTCCTCAGCGGTGAAGTGTGCGTCTGCGACATTCACGAGAGTCTCAAGATCCCGCAGCCGAAAGCATCCCGGCACCTGGCGTATCTGCGCCGCAGCGAGCTGGTCGATACGCGCCGCGACGGGTTGTGGATTCACTATCGGCTCGCGAATGCATCGGATCCGGTAATCGCGGCCATCAGCGATGCGGTCAAGCATGCGCTGACACACATTGAAACCGTCCAGAAGGACGGCGAGCGATTGAAGAAGCGGACCGGGTGTTGTGTACCGTCGCCAGCCAACCTTGCGAGCGCCGCCTGCTGCGCGCCACAACCGGTCGCCGTCCGGGTAGGGCGGCGATGACTGAGCTCGCGCAAAGGTTGGCGCGACGTAATGAATCAGCATCCGGAACTACTGCCGATACCCGAACTGCTCGTTCTGGCGCGGCCGGCGACGTGGAGGATAAGCACCATTGGCTCAGCACGGTCCGACGGTGCGCTTCATCCGGTTCGTAGTCGCACAGCGCCATCCAGATTCCGGAGTCCAGGACGGCACATTCCGTGTCGCTTACGAGCTTCGCGATTCAGCAAAAGTCGATGCGGCCGACCGTGGCGTCCTGGCTGAACACTTGGCCTGGTTCGAGAAGAACCTGGAAACGCCGACTCGTTTCAATCGCTCGAAGTCGAAGGGCTTCTATCGCCGGAACACTCGTGGAATTGCTTGGTTCAAGAGCGCCGCGACCGAGCACGTGACGCGCATGCGCCAGGTCAATGCCGTCTTGGAGCGTTATGGGTATCCAGTCAAGATGGTCATGGAATCGCGGATTGGGTATGTGATTCACGAGGACGCGTTTCAAGTGATCGCGGAGCCGTTCTCGGACACTCAGACTGGTTGATTGGAACTGAGGCTTTTCATTCATGGTCTGCACGCGCGGCGGTGGTCCTGCCTCGCGTCGGCCCGACATCATTCGCATGACGGGTATCTCGAAGAGTATTGCAAACAGCGGCACCGTCAAGGAGGCGCTGCCTGTCGTCCTCGATGACCGTCACGATCCAGTCCATGTTGTCGGCGTATCGTTGCATGGCGGTCCGCTGGTTCGCCGCAAGACGTGAACCAGGCTTGGAGATGTAGATGGCGACGCGACGCGTCGACAGCGAGCGAAGTACTGCGCCATCAGCACCACACATTCGGAGCAACCACCGGCACGAACCTGAAGTTGAGATCCTTCAGCTCCTCTGGTGGCGTTGGCATGGGCGTTTCCCAATACGCGGCGCGAATGAAACCCTCGCAGCCTGTCTTCGAGCAATGCGACGACTGGGCGTATTGCCATTCGTACCGACAGTACTCGGAGTTTGCGGAAAACCGGGACCACAACAACTGGAACACGTCCGCGCGATCGATTGCGTCGGCCAGGCCGGCTTTCCAGTTCTGACCGGCGCGCAGGTTCTCGACATCGACAAACGTTTCGTTCCCGAGCGCGCGCTGGCCGAACAGATACCGATTCCTCGCCTCCGCGTCCTCACTGGCGTACGACACGAAAATCATCTGATGCAGCGTCGACGTGCGCGTGTGCGCTTTCGCCGCCGCGAGTGGATTCTGGCCCGTGTCCCGAGACTTTGCCGGTTCAGCATCGATCGCACAATTCTTGATTGATGCGATTTCAATCCCGGCAACCTGGATGGAGATGTTGACCAGCAGGGTCTCATTCACCATGGCGTCCGGAACGTTGAAGTCGAACGGGAACCTCGTCCAGGTGCCGTCCCATTCTTTCGTCTGTTCCTCGGGATCGAGACGGCAGCCGGTGCACTCGGGTGCCACGGTCACGCGCGTACCCGGCGCCAGCCGTACGGCCTGCTTGGTCGTCCTGGGTGTTGGCGTGGCACCGCCGAGCACGTTTGAGAACATGCTCGCGTCCTCCGTCACTTCCGGCAGCAAATCGGGCAGGTGCGTGTAAACGATGAATGAGTATCTGCGCCCAGGAACGCAGGTCCTGGGGTAGAACGCGGTGAACACCACTGATTCGGCAGACGCGGTTGGGTTTCTCTCTTCGGGTTCGTCGAACGCAGGGGGCCTTCCGCTCGCGGCTGCGTCGGTGAACATGGGCATCACCTTCTTCAACGTCTCCCGAACGCGCGCGGAGGCCTGTTCATCCCCGATTTTCTGCATTTCGGCAAGGGCCTGCTGCAACACGTCTTGCGCTCTTTTTTGATCGACCGCATCGGGGTCTACGAAATGACGCGAGGCAAGGCGCTCTGCGGCCGCCACCCACAGCGTAGGTTTTGCCGCGCGCGGAATCGTGTCCAGAACGCGTTCGTAATAAACCAGCTCAGGGAGCGCCGATTCGCCCCGCTGCTTGCCCAAGCCGCTGGCCGCATCGCCAGCCATGAGCTGAAAGCTGGCCCAGACGTCGGCACCTTGGTCGCGATCAACAAGCTGGATCGCGTGTTCCGCGATCCGCAGGGCCCTGATCAGACTCCTTGCGGTATTGCGTTGGATATCGGCCCAGCCGAGTGACCACGCGATGCGAATCCACAACGCGGGGATGGCGCGGATGGTCTCATCGCCGACAAGCTCGTCGAGCGAGTCGGCAACGACGTCGCGGTCGCAGAGATCCGCTGGCAGTCGCGCAAGCGCTGACCCAACGCCGTCGACAATCGGAATGCGAACCGCGTCAGGCGCAGCAACGGCGTCGCGAAGGAGACGTCGGCTGTCGGCGACAAACGCCCGGCACGACTGGACGATGGGGTCGACGTCGTTCTTCATGCGAGGTGGCGACATCATCGCACACCAGGTCAGGCTGCACGATTCGCGCACCGGAAAAGGACTCGCAGATTTCGGCGGCGGCTGGGCCGTCGCGTGAAAGACGGTGTCTAAGGTCTCGGGGGAGTGCGTGGATTTCCGACATTTCGTACAACTCATCGCCATCGGGTTACAGGCCCGTATCCTGATGCACATCACCGGCTTTCCCGGCGTCGGCAAAACGGAGTTCACCAAGAGCCTCGAGGCGGGATTCGATCGCGTCGGGATCAAATGCAAGGTGGTGGTCTTGGTCGGGTCGATTCGGGAACCACAGGACTTCGGCGGCTTTCCGGTATCGACGCCGGACGGCGTGCGCCTGATGCCCATGGCCTGGGCGCGCGACGCGCAACGCCTGGCCGAGAACGGCTACCTGGTGGTGGTCTTCCTGGACGAGCTCACCACCGTTCCGCCGACGACGCAGGCAGCAATGCTGCGCCTGCTGACCGAGAACGTCTGCGGTGAGCTGCGGTTGCCGGACTACGGCCCGGGGAAGGGCGGCGTCGTGTATCTGTGCGCCAGCAACGCGGTGGAATGGGCCGCCGGCGGACAGGAAATTCAGGCGACGATGGCAAACCGGTTGTGGCACGGCGAGTTCCCGATGGATCACGAGACGTGGTGCGATTTGATGGTGAGCGATTTTCCGGCGCCGGGCAGCATGCCGGTGCTGCCGGCTGACTATCTGGGCCGATACCATCACGGTCAACGGGCGACGATCGCCGCGTATGTGAGAGCCGCCGGTCGTGAGGCCTGGCTGGCGCCTCCCACCGATCCGGCCCGGCGGAGCGGTCCGTGGCCGTCGGGCCGTACCTGGTATCTGGCGTCACGGTTCCTCGCGGCGATCGACGCCGTGTCGCCGGGCAATCGCGTGCTGCAAGGCGCGGCGCTCGCCGGTCTGGTGGGCGACCAGGCGCTGCCGTTCATGGAGTACCGAGAGGCTCTGAACCTGCCGGATCCGGAAGACATCCTGAAGGACCCCCGTCGCTTCGTGCTGCCCGATCGTGTTGATCGCGCCTATGCCGTGTGCTACGCGCTCGCTGGTGCCGTCATCAACAACAACACCCCGCTGCGATGGGAAGCGGCGATGATTGCGCTCGGCGTCGCGTGCCGAAAGAACGCAGACATCCCGGCATCGGCGGCGCGCACGTTGTGCGACAAACGCAACCGTCCCGAGGGCCTGATGAAGCTGCCCGAGGAGTGCCGTCCGTTCTACGAGCTGATGCAGATGGCGAAGCTCGTGCCGCGGGACTGACGGTGAAGTTCACGTTCCGCGATCTGATTCGCCGCTCGGATCGAGAAGCCGGCGGGTATTCCCGTGCGCTGCAGGCGGCTCGTGTGCGAGCCGCCTATCAACGCAGTTATTTCGCGCCGGCGCTCTTCAGCTTGATTCCGGTCGCTACGGACCTGATCGACAGCATGGCCGTCGATGCGCAGTGGCGCCTGTACTACAACGATGTGTGGGTCGCGCGGCACACGGTCGAAGAGCACGCGACGCTGCTCATTCACGAAGTGGGGCACCTGGTGCGCGACCACGAAGCGCGAAAGAAGGCCGCCGGCATCACGGATCACCGGCGCTGGAACACAGCCGCGGACTGCGAGATCAACGACGATCTCCACGCCGAAGGCCTGCCGCTGCCAGGCGATCCGCCGTTGCCCGTCAAATACGGACTGGAGAGTGGCGACACGGCGGAGGTGTACTACAAACGCCTGCCGGCTCCACCGCGCGCAGACAGAGGCCAGGCCGCTGGTGAAAGCGGGCACACCGGGCAGAACGGCGACTGCGGGTCTGGCGCACACGGCGAACGGCGATTCTGGGAGTTGCCGGAAGAGAACGAGCGCGACGGAGGGACACCCGGCGTCGACCGCTTGAAGGCCGAGCTGGTACGGCGCGAGGTGGCCCGGCGCATCGACGAGATCTCGCCTTTCGCTGGCGAGGTCTCACCTGCGTGGCGCCGGTGGGCACGCGCCACCCTCGCGCCGAAGGTCGACTATCTGGCCACGATCCGTCATGTGGTCCGCAGAGCCTTGCGCGAGAGTACGCTAGGCCGATACGACCGCACCTACAGGCGGCCACATCGACGGCAGGCGTGCTACGGCGAGTTCCTCATGCCGAGTTTCCACCAGCCGCGGCCGCGGCCAGGATTTCTGATCGATACTTCCAGCTCGATGGAAGACTCACAGTTGGCGCGAGCGCTGGCGGAACTGGCGGGCCTGACCCGCCAACTCGGGTACGGCGCAGATGTCGTCGTCGCGTGCTGCGATGCCGCGGTCCGCGACGTGCGGAAGGTTTTTGGAGCCGGGCAGGTCGAATTGTACGGCGGCGGCGGCACGGACCTGGACGTCGGGCTGCGCGCGTTCATCGAGAGGACGCACGATCCGATTGACCTGCTGGTGATTGTGAGCGACTGCCACACGACATGGTCGAACGATGTGCCTCCGTTTCCCGTGATCACCATCCGGGTCGGTGACGGCGCCCCGCCGCCCTGGGGAAATCGCGGCGGCAACAGGGTGATTTCGGTCGAAGACAGACGTGGCTAAGTGGTGGCTCACTGGACCGCCCGAGATCAGCCCGTGGCGGCGCCGCGGGCTGAAGATTCCACCGGACTCGTTTCACGCGTGGGTCAGGCTGTGCACATGGGAATTCGGCATGGGCGTTCTCATGTACGTGATCTTTCGCTTCGGCACGCAACTGATCACCTCCGCGCCCCAGAGCATCATCACCGTGTTCGACTTCACGA
>Ga0126381_100001989_pt1 | contig 22021 bp, 22 predicted proteins | sample PanSoiMetPlot_28_FD_96465 | JGI IMG/M metagenome (GOLD analysis project Ga0126381, IMG submission 96465) | Tropical forest soil microbial communities from Panama - MetaG Plot_28 | ecosystem: Environmental > Terrestrial > Soil > Tropical forest > Bulk soil | place: Panama | collected 2016-02-17
ATGCAACCCCTCAGCGGCGGTAAGCCTGTGAGCCTGGAACGGCTTCCCTATATGGACCATGTCGCTGTATCGCGCGACGGATTGCGGCTGGCCGGGTTGACTCCGAACGGTGAAGCCGTTGCCGCCGAGGTGGCGAGTCAGCAGCGTCTCGACCGTCTCTCCCGCTCGGCGTCTCTCCCCGTAGCGTGGAGCGCGGACGGGCGCAGCCTGTACACCTTGATCTCTTCCGGTTCGGGCGAGGTCATGAGAACAGACGTCGAGACGGGTAAAACCGAGCCGTGGAAATCGTTCGGACCGAAGGACGTTAGCGGGTTTATCGGACTGGCGAATGTCGTCGCGGTACCTGAACTCGGCGCATATGCGTATTCGCCCGCATGGGACTTGTCGCGGCTGTATGTGGTGGATGGCTGGAGTTGATCTACGACACTTGTTGTAAAACGCGAAGAACCGCTTGCTTGCGCGCGCGGCTCAGAAAGCGTCGCGCGTGTTTCCAACGCGAGCGGTTGCTTCTAATACTTTTCAACAAGCTCTTAGGACGCTTATCGTAAATAGCAAGGTGTCCACGTGAAGCGACAATCACGTTCCATGATGGGGCAATCATGTTCTGTAATAGCTGGAACGTTTTGGGTACTATGTTGGCTCCGTATAAGTACCAACAGATATTCTCCGGAGTGGCGATGCTGAGCGAAACTATCAGTACTTTACGCCCTCGGAGGATTCAAAACTATGCCACGGTCTACTTCTCTGGAAGTGCTCGCGACTGCACTTCTCGGGCTGGCCATTCCGGCTACGCCCACAACGTTTCATTACAGCGGCATCAGCGTGCCAGGAATTTCAGCACCACAAGTCAGCGGTATTAATAACGCCGGTCAGATCGCCGGATCGGGAGGAGCAGGCGAAGTGTCGAAGGGGTTCATTCTCACCGGCACGAGCGTGACGACCATCTTCCGGTCCGGATCGAGCGGTACGCAGGTATTCGGCATAAACGATGCGGCACAGGTAGTTGGAACGTACATCGGTGGTATGCACCCGGGGCGTAATGCCTTGACGGGATTTGCGAACGCGCTCCAGCCGGTCATCGTGCCCGGGGCAGATTCCACACCCGCGGCTAACGGCATCAACAATCACGGCCAGATCGTCGGCGACTCGATTAGCGGTGGAGTGATGAGCGGCTTTCTCGATAATGCGGGTACGTTCACGACGCTTAGCTATCCCGGTTCAAGCGGAACACAGGCGCTCGGGATCAACGACAGCGGCGAGATCGTCGGAACGTATGTTGACAGCGCCGGCGTACAACACGCCTACTTTTACAAAAACGGCGAATACGAGACCATTCAGATTCCGGGCAATACCGGGGACTCTCATGCCACGGGAATCAACAGTTCCGGTCAGATTGTCGGATATTTTGACAGCAAAGAGGGAACGCAAGGTTTCCTGGATGACAACGGCACCTTCAGCATTCTGAACTATCCAGGGGTGGATATCACTCATGTCTTCGGCATCAATAATGCCGGTCAGATTGTCGGTACCTACGAGGACAGTGCGAGCCGACTGTTTTCTTTTCAGGCGACATCGGCGGTACCCGAACCGTCGACCGCCGCCCTGGTTGGTGTCTCATTCCTGCTTGCCGGGTTAGGAGCGATGCGCGTTGCGCGAGTGAGGAGACGTCGAGCCTAATCACGCACTCGATTGGTAGAGAATTTCCGGTGACGAATAAGGGAAGGCCGCTTAGCTGGTCCAGTCTAAAAGCCGGAGGCCCTTGATCCTGGAAAATTCCTGGGTATTGCTGGTGACCAGGGTTGCGCCACGGCTTGTGGCGGTTCCGGCAATGAGCAGGTCGATTGGGCCAATTACAAGACCTCGCGCTTCCAAGTCGAGACGAATGCGGGCAGACTCGCGCGCGGCGTCATGATCAAACGGGATTTGGGAGAGACCGGCGAAGAGTGCGGTCGCAAGAGCGCGCCGGCGCGGGGAACCGATTTTGAGCGTGCCGAACTCAATCTCATACGCGACCAGACTAGGGATTGCTATTTCACGCGGAGGCGCGGCCTGAAGCCGTACGACAACAGATTCGTGCCCTCTCAGGTAATAGATGAGGGTGTTCGTGTCGAGCAGTGTCACTCGATTTTTTCTCTGAGCGTGTCTTGTCCGTACGCCTTACGAATCTGCTCCAGACTAGGGAAATCGGGGATTGCGCCTGCGGCGTCCAGAACAGCTTTGGACCACGTGTTCTCAAGTTTGTTCATGACTTGATCGGCGATCCAGCGGCTAACAGACTCCCCTTTTGCTTTGGCCGCTTTGCGAGCCATGTTTTCGATCTTATCTGGCAGGTAGATAGTAATCTGCGCCATATACTATATGGTATACGATATAGACTTCCGACACAGTGATACTGATAGCCGGGTAGCGGACCAGTTACTAGTCGGAATAAAAAAGATATTTCCGCCACTGATCATCGCTACGCCCGAGCAGGCGCATCAGGTGGCGGCTAGTATGCAGGCTGAATGGGCGGGGCGGGCGAAGCAATTTCATCCCGGCCTCTTCGGGAGTCCGATTGCCCTTGCGATTATTGCATTTGTGGCAGCAGGCGACTAGATTTTCCCACGTCGTTTCACCGGCTCGAGAACGGGGAATCACGTGGTCCAGCGTCATCTCACCTGATGGAAGAGTCTTGTGGCAATACTGGCAGGTGTAGCGGTCGCGCATCAGAATATTCTTGCGAGACAGGGCACGCGTCTGATGCGGAATGCGGCGATACTCGAGAAGACGTATTACGGAGGGGACATGCAGAGTCCGCTTTGCGGAATGGATCTGCGACGGCGCCAATTCTTCGGCCGAAGCGACACCCTTAAGGATTAGGACCAACGCTCGACGGGCCGCGCAGATATTGATCGGCTCGTAGCTAGCGTTCAGCACGAGAACAGGCCTATGAAGTCGATCGAGACTAGCCATCAGACACGCTCCGCGTTTCGACCAGCGCTACCTGGACAGCGCCGCCTTTGAATTTGCCCTACTTCACTCCCATTCCGGCCGACAGCATCGTGTGCCGCTCACCGGACAAAGCAAAATCCCTATGGAACCCGCGTCGATCGACTCTAGCCAAAGTCAACGCGGAAACCCGCAGCGCACCCGCCGCTTTGAGTGTTGCGGCCGCAGCGCGTAATGTCGCACCGGTCGTGAAAACGTCATCGATGAGCAGGATCCGCCGGTCCGCAATTTGTGCCGGACGCTTGACCGCAAATGAACCTCTCAGATTCTCGCGCCGTTCCAGTTCGCTTAGTCGCGCTTGCGGCGCCGTATAACGTTTTCGCCTCAGATTACTCGATAGATTCAGGCCATATCGCCGGGCAACCGGCCGTGCAAGCAGTTCGGCTTGATTAAAGCCACGCTCCCAACGCTTTCTCCAATGCATCGGCATCGCGATGATCAGATCGAAATTCTGATCGAGCGGCAACGCCTGGAGGAGGAGCCGGCTGAGGGGCCCAGCCAGGCTCTCAACTTTCGCATATTTAAAAAGGTGAATTAACTTCCGGAGGGGACCTTCATAGCTGCCGAAAGAGTAGGCCGTGTCAAAATTGACCAGGCTCTCCCGGCAGACCGTACAGAGATCATGCTCGTCCAGCGGATAGTCATCCACGAAGGGCGTGCGACACGCCCGACAGAAGAATTCGGCCTCCAAGGGTTTGGGAAGAGACAGGCAGGTGTGACAAACGGGGATACGGGAGATGTTGGTAAGGGGTTGCTCGCACAGCCTACAATCATCAGGAAAGGCTAAGTTAAATAACGTACGGGAAAATTGCCGTCCGGCGAAGAATAACCCGTTCGGTCGCTGGTGCGAGATATTTATACGAGTGTGAGCCGTGAGACTAGGGAAGACACACCCCCACTAAATCGAGAGTATACAACATACACAGCTAGAAGTGGGAGATTCGTTACGGAAGTCGCTGCGGACAGACAAACTTTCGAGTTAGCTACATGAGCAGTTTGCATGTATTGGTTGTTGAGCGCGATCCTGGCAGATCCGAGAAGATTTGCCTGATGCTGACGAGAGTCAGTCACATCGCTCTACCCGCTTACAGCTTAGACGAGGCAGGCGAAGCGCTCTCTCTGCAGAAGTTCGACGCGGTTCTGCTCAACCAGTCCTTTGAGAAACGCGATGTAGAGGAATTCCGACAAAGGTATTCTATTCCCATCGTTTTCTTGTCTGAGCCCTTTGAGCCAGCTTTGTTTTCCGCCGCAGTGGGTGAGCTGACGAGAGCCGGGCGTCAGGAAGTTCGCGGTTCGGAACTGCCTGTGTTCGAGCTGGAGGAGTTTCAAGAGCAGGTAGGTCATGACGCCGAACTGGCGGCGGAGATTATCGATCTGTTTCTCTTAGAAAGCGGCCAGCAGTTAACGGATATGCGGGATGCGCTGGCGCGAAGCAACTATTCGCAGCTTAGAACCCTGGCGCATACTATAAAAGGGTCCCTCGGAAGCCTGCACGCTGCGCGCGCCCGCGCGCGTGCTCAACGACTCGAAACAGCCGCAGCGGAGTCAGATGGCGAGATCAGCCGGACATTATTGCAGGCGCTCGAAGCCGATTTGGGATTTTTGAAACCGCAACTGCTCGCCTTGCGGAACGGCGACCAAACATGACATAGGGGCGAGGAGCTTGTTGAAAAGTATTGGAAGCAACCGCTCCGTCGCGGTCGCGGCTCGTTAACTTGTTGCGAGCAGCTTACCTGGTTCCGAATGTATCGGAGGAATCGGCTTTTCCGATCCGATTTTGAAATAACCGGGAAGGTTTTTCGAGAACAGTGATGCCTCCTGTTACACTGAGGATTCTTTTGCCAGCAATCGTCGTATGAGTTCCTCTTCGGTAATGGAAATTGTCTGTGCGCATAGTCCCGATTCCGATGATGCCTTCATGTTTTACGGCCTGGCGACAAAGAAAGTACGCTCGCGAACGCTTCGGTTTCGACACGTGCTCGAAGACATCGAAACCCTAAACCGCAAGGCAACCGATGGGCTGTATGAACTGACTGCAATCTCCTATCACGCCTATCCGTACATCGCGGACAAGTACGTCCTGATGGCAAGCGGTTCGAGCGTGGGAGACGGCTACGGACCGATGGTAGTCAGTCCGAAGTCGATGACCCCCGAACAATTGAAGGGCAAGCGGATCGCGATTCCCGGCACGCTCACGACCGCATTTTTGACGCTCAAACTTTTTCAGCCCGATTTTGAAGCTGTCACGATACCTTTCGACAAGATTCTAGGCGCTGTTAAGGACCGGGAAGTGGACGCCGGCCTGATTATCCATGAAGGTCAGCTTACTTACGGCCACGGCGGCCTGCACTGTATCGTCGATCTCGGGAAGTGGTTCAAGTCGCGCTATTCCCTGCCCCTGCCGCTGGGAGCGAATGCTCTACGCCGCAGCCTGTCGCGCGAAGCCCAAGCGGAGTGCTCGCGCCTGGTGCGTGAGAGTATCCAGTACGCATTGGATCACCGCGAAGAGGCGCTCAACTACGCCATGCAGTTTGCCCGCGATCTAGACCCGACGCTTGCTGATCAATTTGTAGGCATGTACGTCAACCATCACACTCTGGACGGTGGCGAGATCATCCCGCGCGCGGCCCAAAAGCTTCTCGACCTTGGCTATGAGGCGGGATTGATCTCACACAAAATCACGGTTGAAGTCGCGCGTTAGAGACTGCGGCCCGATAGGGTAACTTCAAATATGATGAAGCACTTCTCGCGGATGGCGACGTGTATCCTTTTCGCTGTTTTCGCAGGCTCTGGCCTGGGCGACGACACTAGCGTCGATGCGAAGCAACGGATTGAAACGATCCGCAACCTCGGCAAGAGAGACTACACAGTTATTCCGACGATTGCCCAGTATCTGAAAGATGAGAGCCGGGACGTCCGGATAGAAGCCGTGAAGGCCATCGTGCGCATCGATACGGTACACAGCCTCGATGCTTTGATTGAAGCCACTCACGACCATGACTCCGAGATACAGATTCGGGCCACGGACGGAATCGTGAACGCCTACCTGCCCGGATACGTTGCTAAATCGGGGTTGACGGGTTCCCTCACCCGAGGCGTAAGGCAAGTGAAGTCATTCTTTTCATCCCGCAATGATCAGGTGGTTGACGCGGATGTGACGATCCGGCCCGACGTAGCGCAAGCTCTCGCCGACGAAGTTAGCGGAGGCGAAGGCCTGGACGCAAAGGCGAATGCGGCGCGAGCGGCGGGGATCTTACGCGCGAATCCCGCTGTTCCCGCGCTGGTCAAAGCCTCCCGCTCCAAAGACAGCCAGGTGATTTTCGAATGCCTGGTTGCGCTGCAGAAGATTCACGATGCTTCCGCCGGACCAGGGATCGCCTTCCTGTCGCACGATCTAGATGAGCGTATCCAAGTCACCGCTCTCGAAACAATCGGCGTTCTGCGCAGTACCGCATCGGCTCCCGATGTGCGGTCGGCGCTGACACATGCGCGCGACGCGCGAATTCGCCATGCGGCTCTGGAAGCGCTCGCGATGCTCGCCATTCCCGATGATCGCAGTACGTTTCAGAAGTATGCACAGAGTGATGATGCCGGATTACGAGCTGTTGGGCTCGAGGGATTAGGCCGGATTCGCGAACCGGAAGATTATCCAGCCCTCGAAACGGCCTACAACGAAAAGGATGCAGACTGGCGGATCCATCTGGCCGCGGCGTTTGCGCTCGTATCCGAAGGTAAAATGGACACGTCTGAGTTCAGCCCTCTGCCTTACCTGGTCGAAAACCTAAATTCCCACAGCCGCGCTTACGTCGCAAACGCTTATCTTGTCGAACTAGCTCACCGCCAAGACGTGCGCACATCGCTGGCAAAACTGCTGCCGGAAACATCGAAGGAGCAGAAGATCGCGCTCTGCTCCATCTTTGGAAACAGCCAAGCGGAAGATGCAGTTCCGGTGTTGAACGGTTTGGCGAAAGATATCGATCCGGACGTAGCGTTTGCCGCGTCGCGAGCGCTCAGAATAGTACAAGCCCGCAGACCTTCAGAGAAGACTGCGGGCTAGTGAGTTTGAATTGGACGGAGTTACTTCGCTTTCTTCTGCTTCTGCTGACCGACACGAATCTTGAAGTGTTGCTGCTTGGCTTCCTGGTACGCCTTGTGATCGTGCCGCGCGACGGCATCCTTTAGATACGCGTCCACATCGGTGTCCTTCGGCAGGACCGCCATAATCGTGAAATTCTCGTTGCAGGTCGGGCAAAATGGCCGAAAGCGCTTTACATTCGGAATGGCCATAGTCTTTTTAAGAATAACATGAAACCCAGCCATTGAGGGAAAGCGGCCTTTCATCTGAGTAGGTTTGTAAGTGCTTGCCGGAGATCCCGATATTCGAATCGAAATCCCGCCTGTTCCGTCTCGATCGGCATGACCCGTAAGCTGTCGAACAGCGCATCCGCCAGTTCGCCGGTCGCGAGTTTCAAAGCGAATCTGGGAATGGTCCAGAGTGCAGGCCGGTGGAGGATGGCGGCCAGTACCTTGGTGAATTCCGCATTTGTGACCGGCCCCGGGCTGGCGCAATTCAGCGGGCCGAGAACACTGTTGTTCTCCGCGGCAAAAACCAGGAGCCGCACTAAATCGTCGATATGAGCCCAAGACATCCAATGGCGGCCATCGCCGAATTTTCCACCGAGCCCGAGCCGAAATGGGGGGAGCATCGCCGGCAACGCCCCTCCTTCGCGTCCAAGCACCGGCGCAATTCGGACCGGCACTACTCGCAGCCCAAACTCTTGCGCTTTGCGGGCCTCCTGTTCCCACTGCGTACACATTGCGGCAAGAAAGCCGCGGCCTGGAGCGCTCTGCTCAGTCAGGATTTCGTCGCCACGATTTCCGTAATAGCCGATCGCGGAGGCTGAGACCAGGATGGAAGGCTTATGCTTCAACTCGCCAATCGCAGAGACGAGGTTCCTGGTTCCGATAATCCGGCTGTCATAGATACGTTTTTTGGCTTGGGCTGTCCAACGCTGTGCAATGGGTTCGCCCGCCAGATGCACGACGATGTCGTGACGCGGAACGCTATTCAGCGGAGGCAGCTCTCCTTCGTTCCAACAGTGAAAGGCAACACGCGAATCCAGCTTCTTGCTACGCGCACGGCCGAGATAGTCGACACGGTGGCCACTCGAAAGGAGAGCGCTCACCAGCTTCCTACCGATAAAGCCGGTTGCTCCCGTAATGAGGTAGTTCATAGCGTCTCAGGTAACTTTCCGGGTTTCTTTGCCGGTTCTCTCCAGCTGCTCAATTTCTTCGATATAGGCACGCGTATTCGTCTTGCGTTGCATGCCTTCGAGAGACATGTAGCGCATCTTGCCAAAGACCGGCCGTTCAGGCCAGGGACGGTCGTGCAGTCCGAAGCACCAGAGAATGTTTGTGTAGGTGTTGGGGTCGCGACCGTCGAGAGCGTAGCGGCCGTGAAGATTGATCATGGTATCGGCCGCCTCCTCATAGTGGCGGGACCATTCGATGATCTTCTTTCCCCAGTACATCCGATAGTAGCCGTGGATGGTCCCGCGAAGCAGCATCTCTTTCTGCGCTGCGTTCCAAAGGTCGTCATACGTCTCCGCGCGTTCAAGTTGTTTCGGCCTGTAAGTCTGCTGGCGCTTGTCGCGCGCATGGGCGCGCATGTTCTGCCGGCACCAATCCGGAAGATTCTCCAAGCTACCGAGGTCCTCGACAAACCGGGCGTAGTTAAATGCCAGCTCTCGCCGGACAATCAGCTCTTCCAGGAATTCATCGGGGATGAGCCTGTGCCTGCGCGCATAGTCTTGTACCGCGAGCGCAATTTCGAGCGAGGAAATCTGCCCAAAGTGCAGATAGGAACTTAGGTTTGAGGTGGCGTGGGCGGAGGGTTCATTCCGCCAATGCGAATACCGGTGAAGGTTTTCCGACAGGAAGTGCTCCAGCAGGCGTTCTGCGGGAACCCGACCGCCAGCAAAGGATAGCGATGGCGCAACCGTGTGGTCAACCTGGCAGGAAGCCACCAGCTTCGGCAGATTCGCGGCCGTTACCTTGCTATGGAACTCTGGAACTGTTTCGCTAAATCGCCGTTTGAGCCGCAAGTCATCGGGCTGTTTCAGATACCGGGAGAGCAGCCGCTGAATCTTGGGGCGGATGGTATAGGCTCCGTATTGCCGTGCGGTGATCTGGGACATCGGCACGATACAGCTTGAGTCGATTAGATAACAGGCGACATCGAGCTTGGACGGAACCCGGGTATTGTGATGGCGAGCGATGAAAGCCGGATAATCATCCGTCACGACCGCGGCGGCGCGCTTCGCAAGCTGATACAGAACATCATTTCGCGATTCCAGCGTACGGCGAAGGTAGAAAACATAGCCGATGCCAGCCTTCTTCAAGCGCCGCGCCGTCTCCGGCACGCCTTGCAGGACAAAGGTGTGCAGCCGGTCGTTCGCATACGGATAGGTGCAGGTCAAGCCTTCATAAAAAAGAACCGGCAGGCGGTGATAGTTGGCCCGTTCCACCGCATAGAGCAGAGCGTGATTCGCGTCGACGCGCCGGTTCATTTGCGACCAATAGAGAACGTATTGCCGTTCGGGACGCTCCGGCGCGCTATTGACCTTCGAAATTCGCTCAGGCTCGACAGCCATTACCCGTACGACGCGCGATCAGCCCCAGGATTTCATTTGCAGGCGATTAGTCTTTCGGAGCGATGCCGAGCGCCCTCATCTTGCGGTAGAAATTGCTGCGGTCGAGGCCGAGTAGCTCAGAGGCGCGCGTCACGTTACCGCTGGTCTCTTCGAGCTTGCGGAGGATATAGTCTCGTTCGGCCGCTTCTTTGACCTCCTGAAGACTTCCGAAAGGTTCCGGGTGCCGGGAAGGCGTGCCGCGGCGCGATGAATCGAGAGAAAGATGCCGCGCTTCGATCCGCCGCTGCGGATGCAGTATCACGACGCGTTCCATCAGGTTCCTGAGCTCACGGACGTTGCCGGGCCAATAGTAGCCCGTGAGGGCGTCGATCGCGTCGGCGCTCAGCTCCTTCGGTTTTCTGCCGTATGCGAGATAAAATTCGCGCAAAAAATGATTGGCCAGGAGCGGAATATCCTCTAACCGGTCACGCAACGGGGGCACCGTAAAGGGAATGACATTGAGCCGATAGAAGAGGTCCTCGCGAAAGTTACCCCGCTCAATCTCTTTCTCGAGGTTCTTGTTAGTGGCGGCAATCACGCGCGCGTCCACTTGGATCGATTGCGGCGCGCCTACGGGTTCAAAGCGGTGCTCATCGAGCGCGCGCAGCACTTTGGCCTGCGTTTTGAGGCTCATGTCGCCGACCTCATCGAGGAAGAAGGTGCCGCCGTGGGCTTTTTGCAGCTTACCGATCTTGTGATCCGGGGTTCCGTCTAGGCTCGTCCGCCGATGTCCGAAGAGCTCGCTCTCAATCAGGTCTTCGGGGATAGCAGCACAGTTCACCTCGACAAACGGTCCGCTGGCGCGCTGGCTCGAGCGATGTATCGCGCGCGCTACCAGTTCCTTTCCGGTGCCGCTCTCGCCGTAGATGAGCACGCGCCCGTTCGTTCCCGCCATCAGCTTCAGCTGCTGCCGCAGAGCTTTCAATGGGACACTCTCGCCAATGAGCTCCGGCCAGACGGTGTCCTCCCGTAGCGTCTGCAGCTCCAACTCCATGCTCCGCTGGTGAACGGCATTCTTCAGAACTACGCTGACCTTCTCAATGGTCAAGGGCTTCTCAACGAAATCGAACGCCCCGAGCTTGGTCGCCTTCACCGCGGTCTCGATATTGCCATGACCCGAAATCATGATCACCGCGGGCCGGGTGGCAGCGGGTACCTCCTGAATACGAGCCAGCGTTTCCAGGCCATCGATGCCCGGCAGCCAAATGTCGAGCAAGACTACATCGTAGGCTTCGCGCGCGAGCGTTTCGAGGCACGCTTCGCCGGTTTCCACGGCGATGCAGTCATACGCTTCATCCGCCAAAACACCTCGCAAGGACTGGCGGATGTTCGCTTCGTCGTCGACAATGAGCACTTTCGGTCCGCGAACGGGCATAACGGCGAGCTTAGACTTTCAGAGTAGCGGGAATGGTATCGTCCGTCTCTGAGGAGAACCCTGAATCACGGCCCGGCAAAGCGTTTAGTTCAACCGCAAAGCGAGCTCCCAGCGGCGTGTTGTCTTCGACACGCACTCGTCCTTGATGCTCCGTGATGATATGGCTCACAATTGCGAGGCCGAGGCCGGTCCCGCGCGCCTTAGTCGAAAAATAGGGCAAGAACAGCTTTTCCTTATCAGCGGCTGAAATGCCGCAGCCCGTATCCGAGACGGAGAGCTCGACGAGGCCAGCCGAGACGTGAGAGGTGGCGACGGTGAGCCGCCGCAGCGGGCTCTCGTTCATCGCCTCCGCAGCGTTGTCGATCAGGTTCACGATTACACGCTTCATCTGCTCCCGGTCGGCCAGGATCGGCGGAGTGGTTCGATCGAGGTCCACGTTCACCTCGATTCCTTCCAGACGCCCGGCAAAGACAGCCATGGCGCTCTCGACGATTTCGTTCAGGTCGGACGACGCAGGCTGCGCAGTCGGGAAGCGCGAGAACTGCGAAAATTCGTCGACCAGCGATTTTACTGTCTGCACTTCCTGCTGAATGGTTTGCGTGCACTCTTCCAAAACAGCTCGCGTTTCGGGCGGCAACGAGAGGCGCAGCAAGTATCTGGCGATCCGGTCGGCGCAGAGCGAGATGGGCGTGAGAGGATTCTTGATTTCGTGGGCGACGCGGCGCGCCACTTCCTGCCAGGCGGTCGCCCTCTGGGCTCGCAGCAGATCGCTGGTGTCCTCAAGAACCATCACGAATCCACGCTGCTGTTCAAGGGAAGCCGCTGTAACCGCCAGATGGAGGACCGAGGAGGCCCGTTGGATATCCAACTGGCAGGCGGCGGCGCCGGTGCGGCGGGCGCGTTTAAGCAAATACCGGATTTCAGCAAGGTCATCCGCCGCAAAAAGGTCCGAAAGGCGCTTGGCGGAAGCAACAATCTCCGGAGAGAAGATGCCGACAAGGGCGCGGTTTACGCGCTCGATCCGCTCGTCGGCCGAAACCGAGATAACACCTGTGGGAATGCTCTCGAGAATCGCTTCGGTGAATCTGCGCCGCGCCTCGAGTTCCCGGGAATTGCCTTCTAGTTCATTGGTCATCTCATTGAAGGCTCGAACCAGGGCAGCGAGTTCGTCAGTCGCTCGGACGCGGACCCGATAGGAGAGGTTGCCGCGCCGGACTTCCTGGGCAGCACCAAGCAATGCGGAGATGGGAATGCTAATATTCCGGGCCAGGAGCTGCGCAATCCATGCGGCGAAGAACAGAACGAACAGAGTCAGGAGGCAGATCATGAGGAAGTAAGTATCTTGGTAGAACTTCTTTCTCCCGCCAAGCTGCTGCTGCTCGTCGATAAAGCGCTGAATGGCAGTTTCCTTCTGCCTGGGATCGGCGGCCATTGCTGAAACCACCGCGACATGACCTACCTTTTCATTGCCGTCGACCACGTCGGCAGTGGCTTGAACCAAAGGGCCTGGGGGTTTCCCGAAGGCCTGGTAAAGGAGTATGGGAATCCCACCCGGCCGCTGCAAAATCACCTGGCGAATGCCATATTTCTCGCAAATTGTTCTAAAGAAAGCTGGGTTCACCTGTCCAGTCTGCGCGACGGCCAGCGTTTCGGGGAGCAGAGCGATCCAGTTCGCCTCAGCCTGGACGTGCCCTTCCGCTTCCTTTCTATATGAACTGTCCAGGTCCTGGAGATTCATCTCGATCCCGCGGGCCGGTCTGGTGAACCATTTATCGAGTGTGCGGTTTAGAACCGTGTAGTTGAAGAGCGCCGAAAACAGAGCGGGAGCGAAGGCAAGGGCGAGCGCGCCAAATAGCAATTTCGAGCGGAGACGCGATCCTTGCCTGTTCTGCTGCCGCTCGATGTACAGCTTCACGCCAGTCCGAAACAGCATGAAGGCGAGCGTCACGGTCAGTAAGAAGATGACCGTGGAAACAGCCGAGAGAACGATCGTCTCCCGCACATCGGAGGGACCGAACGAGAAGCTAAACGATCCCTGCCAGACGAGCAGGGCCAGCAGAATCAGGAAGATCAGCGCAGCGGCCGCAAGTACGAATCGGCGTCGCACAACACTGTACATGGTAGCCCAGGATACGGGTTGGATCCGAATCGTCCGAAAAGAGTTTTAGTACTGAGCTCAAAATCGCGCAACGGCGGCCCGGATGTGCGACCAAGTTTTAGAACCAATAGCACCACTTATCCAGTTGTCAGCGGGATATTTTCAGATAGAGTCTGTAATAAAGCTCAATATGTCTCGCAAACACTGGTCTAATTTGTTTCTTATCCTTGCATTAATCAATCTTGTACTCGCCCTGCTGCCAGCTAATCCGGCCCGAATTATCGACTGGATTGCTTTGCCTTGCTGCCTGGCGTTCGGCGCCCTAGCCCGCCGCACGATGGTATAATCCCTTCCGGCATAAATCCTCAACACGCTAAGGTAAGGCCGTCCTGTAGCTAACACACCACTCGGGATAATTGCAGCAATTATTCTTCTTCGCTAACTTCGCATCAGGAATTTATTTCATGCGATTAATAAAAGCAGTTTTTATTATTGTTGCTTCAGGATTGACGGCCCAGGCTGTTTTTGCTGACTCTTTGTATAGCTTCGATAGTGCAAATAGGACTTATACCAACGACTTACCGGCCACGCTGGGCTTTCTATTTTCTGTAAAAAACGATTTCACGGTGACGTCGCTCGGATGGTTTGACGACTGCCTTAACGGATTTCAGGATGGACACACAGTGAGACTCTTCGATGTGAGCGGGACTTTGCTGGCCGCGGCAACGTTGTCGCCTGGGACGGTAAATCCGCTTTCGGGATCGTTTCGATATGAGGCGATCGCCCCGGTCACATTAACTGCCGGTTCTACCTATCTTCTGGCGGGAACAACGGGGGATTCCGATCCATATACGGTAAGTGATAATTTCCGCGACTTTGGTATTGACCCCAACTTTATGATCGCCGCCGATGCCGGACGCTACGCAGATAACGCACCCGGGTTCGTGTACCCGGATCAGCACTATTCCGACTATATGGTCTACGCCGGTCCGAACCTGGATGGCCTCGCCACACCCGAGCCGGGTTCCTTCGCCCTACTTGCCGTGGGATGTGCGGGCCTGATGCTCCGCCGAAGAATTTTTCCGCGACGTTTCTCGAAGTAGCTAGCGTTGCAGCCGATCGGGCAAAAACTCCACCGCTCGGTCCTCCGGCCCGGCTTATCAAGAAAGTTAGCCTATACGAAAAAAAGGCGCCCTACAAAAGGGCGCCTTTTTTCCTTTTTCGCCTTAGCGTGTTAGACGTGCTTATCCAGCATCTTTTGAAATTCGGGCTTGCCAATTGCTCCCACCTTCTGCTCTACAATTTGCCCGCTCTTGAACAAAAGAACAGTAGGGATACCACGAATTCCATAACGATATGCGGTCTGCTGATTCGTGTCCACGTCTAATTTGCCAACCTTTAACTTGCCGGCGTACTCGGTTGCGACCTGATCGACAGTTGGTCCCATCATGCGACAGGGTCCACACCATTCGGCCCAAAAGTCCACTAGGACGGGCACGTCCGAGTTCAGGACATCTTTGTCAAACGAGTCGTCAGTAAAGGTAAGCGTATTGTTGCCTGCCATTTAAATCTCCTGTTAATTGATGATGTATAGGCCTGTTTTGATTCATCTGGTCTGGTCCGGCTAACCCCCAGTCGTAGAGGATTGGCGGCTAGGCTACACTGAGGGGCAGATATTTACACTCTTTCTTCTAAGGTTGTCTTGATTCGCCGCGCCGTTGTTCCCTTTGTTTCCACATGGCTTGTCATCTCCGCCCTGGTCATAGCTCCCGCTTCGGCCAGCGCTTCCGTGGAGGCCCAAAGCACCTCCACAGAGAACCAGTTCAGCGTCAGCCTGACGCTGTTCTCGACACTTGCCGCAATCAACGCTGCCGGTTACAACGACGGGCTCGACTCACCATTAAATCAAAAATTCAAGGTCCGTACTCAGATTCGCGAGGCGTTGGCGAGCCGGACTATTGCCTGCCTGTCGGAACTCAAGACCTTTTACCAGGAGCACAAAAAGCCATCCGAAAGCGCCGATCTGGGACAGTATATTTCGTTCGCACTGATTGCCGGCGACGCGCCGAAGTTCGAGCTGCCTTCCGGCGAAGTGCCGCCCGACGTGGAGCCGCTGCGAGCTTTCAGCGAGCTGCTGGCCCGCTTCTACAAGGAAGCAAGCCTGGAGGACCTGTGGAACCGGTCCCAGGCGGCCTACCGCAGCGCTATGGCCGAGTACCAGGACACGGTGATTGGAACCTTGTTTGAAGCCAACGGATACCTGCGCAATCCCTCCGGTTATCTCGGCAGGCGATTTCAAATTTATCTGGATCTACTTGGCGCACCCAACGAGGTGCAAGTCCGCAGCTACAAGGACGATTACTACGTTGTCATCACGCCGACAAGCGATCCGGCGGTAGATCAGATCCAGGATGCATACTTAGCGTACCTGCTTGACCCTCTTACCTTCAAATACGCGGACGTAATCAAACAAAAGAAGCCACTAGAGAAGTTCGCACAGGACGCGCCCGCTCTCGATCTGGCCTACAAGGACGATTTTTCGCTCCTAGTAACTAAGTGCCTGATCAAGGCAATCGACAGCCGCCTCATGCATGCGAGCGCCGCACAGAAACAGGCCTTCGTTGACGAAGCAGTGCGGGAGGGCTTTATTCTGACCGCCGCGTTCGCCGAGTTGCTGCCTGCTTACGAGAAGCAGCCCGATGCGTTCCGCATCTACTATCCGGATTTGATCGCCGCCGTAGACGTCCACAAGGAGCAGAAGCGCCTGAAGAATGTGCAGTTCGCGCAAACGGCTCCGCAGCGGCTGATAGCACCGCCCGCAAAACTGCAACTTGATCCCGCGGAAGCCTCACTTCAAGCTGCCGAGGGACTTTATGAGCAGGCCAATTATGAGGCTGCCCTCAAGACGTTCAAAAATGTGTTCCAGCAAACCACCGACAAGTCAATGCAGGGAAGGGCATATTATGGACTGGCCCGCATTGCGGTTCATGAAAACCGGAAGGATGAAGCGGTGGAATTGTTTCAACGGACGGCGGATCTCAACCCGAACCCAGCGATTACCGCCTGGGCACATGTTTATCTCGGCAGGCTGGCTCTGGCGGCCGGCGATCCCGATAAAGCCACTTCGCAATTCAAACTTGCGCTGGCGATGAACGGGGCATCGGCCATGGCAAGAGAGGCTGCCGAAAAAGGATTGCAGACTAGTTCTTCCTCAGGAGAAAAACAGCCATGACATTACGAATCGCTGCCCTTTCGGCCGCGCTCATCTTTGCGGCCCTGCCTGTTGCGGCCCAGAAGGCAGGGCAACAACCTAAGCCAAAGTCACAGAAAGAAGTGGACGCCCTGAAGAAAGTTCAGGCGGATGCCCAGGCCAACAACTTCGACCAGGAGATCCAGGACATTAACTACACCCTGGAAAACTTTGCGGATACGGAATTCAAGAATATGCTTCTCAACATGGCAATGGAGGCGTCGGAGAAGAAGGGCGACTACGCCAATACCATTGCGTATGGCGAAAAAGTAATTCAAGCAGACCCGAATGACGTAACTGCGCGGGTTACGCTGGCCCAAACCATTTCCGCACATACGCGCGATACCGATCTCGACAAGGATCAGTCCGTTAAGAAGATCGAGGAATACGCCAACAAGGCCCTGGAACTGATGAAGGCGGGTTCGGGGCCACCGCAGGGCATCGATCCGGCCCAGTGGCCGGCTTTCCAGAAACAATTGGAAGGCGAAGCGCACGATGCGCTGGCAACGGCCGCGCTTCTCGCCAAGAACTACCCGAAATCAATTGAAGAGTATAAGGCTGCGTCGGAGGCATTTCCCAATCCGGCAATATTGGCCCATCTCGGCAAAGCCTACCTGGGTGCGAAGCTATGGGACGATGCCATCGCCAACGCCGATAAGGTGCTCGCCGCGCCCGACGCTTCGGCCGCGGTGAAGCAGGTCGCTCAGCAGCAGAAGGATGCCGCAACGAAAATGAAAGGTAGTAAATAGCCGCGCGCTCCAATGACGCGGGCAGACGATGCGCTTGAGGAGAAAATAGGATACCGCTTCCGTGAACGGGAACTGCTGGTCCGGGCGTTGACCCACCGCTCCTGGCTCTCCGAGCGCGGCTCTCCCATGCCGGAGAGTGGCGACAATGAGCAACTCGAATACCTTGGCGACGCCATCCTGGGCTTCGTCGTGAGCGAAGCGCTCGTCATCAAATACCCGTCTGCGCGCGAGGGGCAGTTATCGCAGTGGAAGGCGCATCTGGTCAGTTCAGCCTTTCTCCATCAACGTGCGCGGACGTTGGAGCTAGGCGAATTTCTGCGGCTTGGAAGAGGTGAAGAGCGCAATGGGGGCCGCGAGAGAAAGACGCTGCTGGCGAATGCCTTCGAGGCACTGATTGCGGCCATACACCTGGACGGTGGCATCGAGATCGCCCGGAAGTTCATTCACGAGCACGTATTGCGCGGCATGGAGAGCCCGCAGGACGTGGAATCGATCGGGCTGCTGAACCACAAGAGCGTGCTGCAAGAGTGGACCCAAGCGCTCGGGCTGCCGATCCCGCGCTATTTTACGGTCGCAACGAGCGGACCCGAACATGCCAAAGTATTCACGGTAGAAGCCAGGGCCGGCGAGAGGCTGATCAGCCGGGCCACGGGCACATCAAAAAAGGCTGCCAGCCAGCGAGCCGCGGAGCGCCTCATCGAACAACTGAAGGCACTTGAAGCCCAAAAGATAGTTAGCCAACCGGCTTCCGACGTTCCGCCGGAATCAGAAGTCTGAAAGCTTCCCGCTCTCTTCGAAACGTTCGAGAAGAGTCACGATCTCGGCCAACTCCCGCCGGAGATCTTGAAAGAAGGCAGGTGTGGTTGTGAACAACTCAGCTTGTTTGCGGTGAGCCGCAGGCTTGGGCGCCTCCCGTTTCGGCTTCGATTCGAGAACCTTTCTTGCCCCTTCTATCGTGAAACGCCGGTCGTACAGCAGGCGTTTGATCTCCAGAACCAACTCCACGTCTTTGCGCCGATATAGCCGGTGACCGGTGCCGGACTTCTTAGGTCCGAGGGTAGAGAATTCGGACTCCCAAAAGCGCAGGACATACGGCTTGATTCCAGCAAGCTTGGCCACCTCGCCGATCCGGAAATAGAGTTTGTTTGGAATTTCGGGATCTGCTGCCGTAGGCGCCAAATCTTCCATCTGGATAGGGAGGCCGATTCTGAAGCTCATTGTATCGGAGGTTCAGGTGAATTGCAGCCTGTTAGTAGGAGTTACAGGACGGTATTTGCGGCGCGCCGTTATTCGACTTGCAGCGTCACAATGACGATGGCGTGAACGTCCAAGGTGCCGGGCTCTATCGGCGTCGGAGTGGCGGCCTTTGCCACGGCCATTGTTTCCCGCGCCATGAGAAGCGGCCGGACAATCGGCGCTTGCTCGGTATCCGCCCGCAGCACGGCCACGACGCGAAGACCGAGCGCCTTGGCGATTGCTTCTCCGTTCGCGCGAGCTTTTTGTGCCGCTTGCCCGAGCGCTTCAGCGCGCACCGACGAGTCGTCGCGCAGGCTGAACGAGACGCCTTCAATATTGTTTGCGCCGGAGCCGGTGGCGGCATCGATGACTTTTCCGGTTATTGCGAGATCGTCCAAAGTAACCAGGACCGTATTCCTGGCCTGATATCCCGTCAGGCGGGGCGGGTGTCCGGGAGAATAGTCGTATTGCGGGCTGATCGCATATCCGGTGGTTCTCAGCTCCCCATGGTCCGCAATGGCCTTCTTTACGCTGTCCAAGACCGCCGACGTCTGTTTAGCATTTTGCGCGGACGCCTGTTCAGCGGATGGCGCATCATTCATAACACCGATTGAAATCTCCGCGCGGTCCGGTTTCGCAGTGACCGCCGCTTCACCGGAAGCACGCACGACGTGCGGATTCGATGCCTCTTGCGCAACAATGGTCCAGGGCACTAGAAGAACCAGGCAAACTGATGTGCGAGAGGCCATTCGTTTAAGTTATCAGCATGCGGAGAGCCCTGCGCTACACAGCTCTAGCCCTGTGCCTTATTCTCCTGGGCGGAGGAGGATATCTTTTCTGGTACCTGAAAACGCTCGGACCACGCGCAAAAGCGCGTGTAGTCAAGGCGCTTGAAGAGCGCTTCGATGCTGACGTAGAGCTAAAGTCGCTTGACATCTCCTTACTTCCGCGACCTGCCGTAACGGGCGAAGGTCTCGCGATCCGTCACAAAGGCTGGAGCGATCCGCATGCACTCATTGCTATCAGGGAATTCCATGCGGCCACCGATTTCTTGACTCTTCTCAATCGCCGCAATCGGGTAGATATTGTTCGTCTGGACGGCTTGTCGATCTATGTTCCCCCGCGTGGGCTCAAGCTTGGAAAGCAGGGCGGCCAGCCAAACCCGGACACCACACGTTTGAAGTTCGAAATCAAAACGATCATAGCGGACGGGACGCTGCTGGAGATCGCCTCGAAGAAGGCAGGAAAGGACCCACTGATTTTCGAGATCAAAGAATTAACCCTCCACTCAGTCGGTCCCGGGAAGGCCATGGCCTTTGTTGCAAAGCTGACGAATGCTAAGCCGCCCGGGCTGATCGATACGACCGGAAGTTTCGGTCCATGGCAGCGCGACGATCCGCGCTCAACCCAGGTTTCGGGCAACTATACGTTTCAAAACGCCAATCTCGGCGTTTTCTCGGGCATCAGCGGCATTCTTTCCTCGAAAGGGAAATATCAAGGTGTTCTGGAGCGCATCGAAGTCGACGGCGGGACAGACGTACCTCGGTTTTCGCTAAAGCGTGGCGGCGACGCTGTAAATCTTGTAACCCAGTTTCATTCGATCGTGGATGGGACCGATGGAGATACGTTGCTGCAGCCTGTCGATGCGCACCTGCTGAGCTCCGAGTTTATCTGCCGGGGCGGCGTGGTTCAGGAACCAGGCCCAAAGGGGAAAACGGTTTCTCTCGATGCCACGTCGAAGCATGCCCGCATCGAAGACATCCTTACGCTGGTGGTCGGCGGGGACACGCCGTTCCTGACTGGCAACGTCAATTTTCAAAGCAAGATCGTGATCCCGCCCGGTCATCAGGATGTCATCGACAAGCTTCGTCTCGACGGCCAGTTCGCCGTGCTCTCAGCGACCTTCGCCAGCCGCAAGGTGCAAGAACGGCTGTTGATTTTGAGCAATCGCGCGCGCGGCATCAGTAAGGATGAGCAGGAGGCCGGCCAGGGACCGCAGATGGTGGCATCAAACTTTCGCGGCCGCTTCAATCTGGAGAATGGAGCGGCACGATTTTCACGGCTGTCATTCCAGGTTCCGGGAGCATTGATCAGCCTCGCTGGAAGCTACTGGCTGGAGTCCGGAAAGATTGATTTGCACGGCACGTTCCGCATGGAGGCAACGATTTCTCAGACGCAGTCCGGCGTCAAGGAACTGTTCCTGAAGCCGCTGGACCCGTTCTTCAAAAAGGACGGGGCCGGTTTCTCGGCTCCGTTGGATATTACGGGTACAAAGGACCACCCGACGATTGGAGTCACAGTCTTTCACAAGACGTTCACCATACACTAGGGTCATGTTTTCGAAACATTCTTGTTGTGGACACCGCTCCCGAACGGTCGCGGCTCTGTTTCCAGCTACGGCGCTGGCGCTCCTACTTGGGTTTGGGGACAATTTGGTGGCGCAATCGCATCGACTCGAGAAGAAGTCCTTCGGAAAGACGCCAGATGGAGTCGAAGTATTCCTCTACACCCTTAAAAACGCCTCGGGCATGGAGGTGAAAATCACCAACTTTGGCGGACGCATCACGGCACTCCAAGCGCCGGATCGCAACAGGAAGTTTGCTGACGTGGTGCTGGGATTCGACAGCGTCGACGGCTTTGCGACCGGACCCGCCGCCGGTGGATACTTCGGGGCACTTATCGGGCGATACGGGAACCGGCTCGCCCACGGCCGGTTCACTCTCGACGGTCACACGTATCAGGGCCCGACGAACGAAGGCACCAACATGCTACACGGCGGAACCAGTGGTTTCGACAAGAAAGTATGGACGGCCAAAGAGACATCCAGTCACGGCGACCCAGCGCTCGAGTTGCACTACTTGAGCCCTGATAACCAGGAGGGCTTCCCGGGAAACCTGAACGTGACAGTACGGTATTCCCTCGACGAAAAGAATGGCCTTCGCATCGATTACACTGCGACCACAGACAAGGCCACGGTGCTGAATCTGACCAATCACTCGTACTTCAATCTCGAAGGCGCGGGCAGCCAGACGGTCCTCAACGAACGCCTCACGATCGATGCAAACCGGTTTACGCCCGTTGATGCGACCCTGATTCCAACCGGTGCGATCGAGAACGTCGCCGGAACGCCGGTCGATTTCCGAAAAGCGACGGTGATCGGTTCGCGGATCAATGAGGAGAATGAACAGCTAAAACTGGGCAAGGGCTACGATTTCAATTTCGTATTGAACCACCCTGGAGATCTGTCGGCGGTGGCGGTGAAGGTAGAAGATCCGAAGTCAGGCCGGGTGATGGAGGTGTTTACGACTGAGCCCGGCGTTCAGTTTTACACCGGCAACTTTCTAAACGGTACCGTGCGCGGGATCGGAGGCGTATACGCTTACCGGTCGGCTCTATGTCTCGAAACGCAGCACTTCCCTGACTCGCCAAACCACCCGAACTTCCCAAGTACGGTGTTGCGTCCGGGGAAAACGTTCCGGAGCACGACGATCTATCGGTTTTCGACGGAATAGGCGCGCCGACACAACACTCTAGCAGCCAGCCGGGGCCAGCCCAAAACCGAGGACTGCTCTGACGGGCGTTCGGATTCACTCAATCGCTTTCCCAGGTACGAACAATGGCCCTACCACGGAC
>Ga0126381_100001990_pt1 | contig 22006 bp, 16 predicted proteins | sample PanSoiMetPlot_28_FD_96465 | JGI IMG/M metagenome (GOLD analysis project Ga0126381, IMG submission 96465) | Tropical forest soil microbial communities from Panama - MetaG Plot_28 | ecosystem: Environmental > Terrestrial > Soil > Tropical forest > Bulk soil | place: Panama | collected 2016-02-17
CCCTGGCCTGAGCGTAGAGAATTGGCTCGCTTGAGCGGTGGGCCGGCCGGGAATGCGGATCGATCGAGTATCGGCGGCACTAATTCTGATCGAGCAGGAACATCAGGCGCGGGATCGCCCTCAATCAGTTGCGTGTGGCGCGCGCGGCGACGAGCGCTCTCAGCGTTGCAATGGTCGAGGCGTCGGCGACCCCGTCCACGCGGGTCGGGCGGAAATGGCGCTGGAAGGCCGCAACGGCGTCGCGTGTCGTCACATCGAAGCTGCCCGACGATGCAACATCGTAGCCGTACTTACCGAGCAGATCCTGCATTTCCCGGATCCCCGGACCGCTCTCGCCGAGCACGAACACCGACCCGCCCTCGACGATCGGTGCTGGCGGCACCCAAAGCCCGATCCCGGATTCAGAAAGCAGCCGCCAGGGAAATTTCTCGCCCGGATCCTGCTTGCGCGTCGGTGCGACATCGGAATGGCCAAGCACGCGCCACGCTGGGATGCGGTGGCGGGTGAAAATGCCGCGGCAGAGCGCGATCACGGCCGCTATCTGGCGTTTGGGGAAGTCGGGGTAGCCGTGGTCGTGCCCCGGATTGGCGATCTCGATCCCAATCGAGCACGAGTTGACGTCGCAATCGCCTTCCCAGACGGCGGCGCCCGCATGCCATGCGCGGCGTGCTTCGCTCACGCACTGGACGACGTAGGCGTCCTCCATCACGACGTAGTGGGCCGAGACCTCGCTTCCGGGTGCGCAAAGCTTGGCGAGCGCCGCGTCGGTATCGCGCATGCCGGTGTAATGCAGCAGCAGCATGTCGGGCTTGGAGTCGCGCCGACGCTCACCGTGGTTCGGCGATTCCCGCACCTCGGCTACCACGCAAGAATCGGGTCGCAACGCTGACACGAGCGCAACCATACGCCAAACCTGTTGAGCGAGGACGCGTTACCCAACGCACTGCAAGCGGTAATCGCAGCGGTACTCGACTGCGCAACGCCTCGCCGGGGGAGCCCCCAGGCCACCCGGGCTTGTTCTTATGTCGCAAGAACCGCGTGCGAAAGTAAAGGCGCAAGCGATCGCCGTCCCCAGATTACGGGTGCATGTTACCGCGCCAGGACACAGTTGCGGAGCTGCAGCGGTCTGGACCGCTGCGGCCCTTGGTTGAAAAGACAGCCGGAATTTGACCGACAACCATCCCCCAAGCCTGTGCACAGTTAATAGGCCGTTGCTGGTCCCGCAGGACAACAGCGCCCACGGCCGTTGCATTGACGCCCAGGCTCTCCCATGATAGCCCATACTATCCCATGTATCAGCTGCGGTTCTCCGGATCGCTCCGGCGGCCGCAGGCCCGGAGGGGCGGGTGAACAAACGGCGCCATGGACCGCTTCGTGTCCCACTACACATTGCGCTTGGACGCCAAGGGGAGGGTCTCCATTCCGGCGTCCTATCGCGCGGTGCTCGCCCGCGACGGCTTCGACGGCCTCTATTGCTATCGCACGCTCGACCGCCCGGCGCTCGATGCGGGAGGCAACGCCTTGCTGACGGATATCGAGACGCTGATCGCGCGCTACCCGCCCTATTCGGAAGCCCGCGAGCAGTTCTCCGCCGCGCTCTACACCAACAGCGAGGTCTTGAAGATCGACGGCGAGGGCAGGGTGGTCCTCACCGATGCGCTCAAGGCGCATGCCGGAATAGCGGATGCAGTGGCGTTTGCGGGTCTGGGTCACAAGTTCCAAATCTGGGAGCCCGAACGCTTTCGCGCCGAGCTCGCCGAGGCCACGGCGAAGGTTCGCGCATTGAGAGAGCAACTGAGCTCCCGGGTCGCGGCGGAGAGCCCGCACGGAGCACGGGAATGACGGGGGGCAGCGGCGGCGGGACTCCCGCTGTCGCTGGCGGACTGGCTCACCACATTCCCGTGCTCGTCGGCCGGGCGGTAGCGTTCCTCGCGCCGCGCGACGGCGGCATCTATTTGGACGCGACCTTTGGGGCCGGCGGCTATACGCGCGCCATTCTGGCGGAGGCCGACACGCGCGTGATCGCCATCGACCGCGACGCGCACGCGCTCGCGCGCGGAGCCGGTTTAGTGAACGAGGCGCACGGCCGCCTCACGCTCACCGAACAGCGCTTCTCACATCTGGATGAGGTGGTGCGCGCAAGCGGCCTCGCCATGGTCGACGGCGTGGCGCTCGATCTCGGTGTTTCCTCCATGCAGCTCGATGAGGCGGAGCGAGGCTTTTCCTTCCGCCGCGACGGCCCCCTCGATATGCGGATGAGCGCCTCCGGGCCGACCGCGGCCGAGGTGATTGCGGCCGCTTCCGAGCGCGACCTCGCCATCATCATCAAAACGCTCGGCGAGGAGCGTCATGCTCGCGGCATCGCCCGCGCCATCGTGCGGGCACGCAGCGAAGCGCCGATCGCGACGACGTTGCGCCTCGCCTCCGTGATCGAGCGCGCCGCGCCGGCGCGGCTTGCCGCCATTCATCCGGCGACCCGCACCTTCCAGGCGCTGCGCATCTTTCTGAACGAGGAGCTCCACGAGCTTGCCGGTGCGCTCATGGCGGCTGAAGCCGTGCTCGCGCCCGGCGGGCGCCTCGTCGTGGTCGCGTTTCATTCGCTGGAGGACCGGATCGTCAAGACCTTCCTGGTCGCGCGCGGGCGGCAGAGCGTCCCTTCGCGGCATCTGCCGCAGGCGGTGCAGTCAGCGCCGACGTTCCGGCTCCTGACCGCGCGGCCGATCACCCCCGACGACGCGGAGATTGCCGCCAATCCGCGCGCGCGCTCGGCCAAGCTGCGGGCGGCCGAGCGCACCGCGGCGCCGGCGCGGGTGCGCGCCGAGCAATTGCTGCCGCGCCTGCCGTCGCTTGCCGATGTGCTGCGGGGGCGTCAATGATCCGCCTCCTCAACATCTGCGTGATCGTGGCGCTCGTCGCGGCTGCGTCCTACGTCTACAAGATCAAGTTCGAATCGACCCGCAAGGGCGAGCAGGTCGCGCGGTTGCGCCTCGACATCCGCCGCGAGCACGACGCCATCGCCGAGCTGCGCGCGCAGTGGTCCAAGCTCGACAATCCGAGCCGCATTCAGGAGTTGGCGCAGCGCCATCTGACCCTGCGGACGATCGACTCGCATCAGTTCGATGCGTTCGATTATCTGCCCGAGCGGCCGTCCGATCCGGTGCCGAATTCCGATCCGATCGGCAACCTGCTGGAGGGCCTCGACGTGCCGACCGCGAGCGTACCGCCGAGGAGCCCCAAATGAGGGAAATAGAAAATCATCAGGCGCCCCTGCCGGTGCCTTTCCCGCAGCCCGCGCCAAAACCGTCCTGGCGCCAGGCGCTCCTGCACACGCTGCTCTACGGCCGCAATGTCGACCGCGCCGCCAAGAGCAAGGCCCGGCTACGCCTCGCCATCCTGGTCTTCGGCCTCGGTTATGCGGTCATCGCCGCGCGCCTCGTCACCTTCGCTGCGGTGCCTGACGGCCATCTTGGCCGCCGCGCCAGCACGCAGGACGCGGTCGCGACCGCGCGGCCCGACATTCTCGACCGCAATGGCGAGATTCTCGCGACCGACGTGCGCGCGCCCTCGCTGTTTGCCGAGCCCAATCGCATCATCGATGTCGACGAGGCGACCGAGCTGTTGAGTGCCGTCCTGCCCGATCTCGATGCGGTCGAGCTGCGCGAGCGGCTCGCCTCCAAGCGCCGCTTCATGTGGCTCAAGCGCGATATCACGCCCAAGCAGCGTGCGGAGATCTATCGCCTCGGCCTGCCCGGCATCGGCTTCCTCCCGGAGAACAAGCGCGTCTATCCGAATGGTGCCGAGGTCTCCCACCTCATCGGCCACGTCAACATCGACAATCAGGGTATTGCCGGCGTCGAGAAATGGCTCGACGGCAACGGGCTCGCCGATCTGCATCTCGCCGGGCTCGCCACCGATCGCCTGCAGGAGCCGGTCAGGCTCGCGGTTGACCTGCGCGTGCAGCATGCGCTGCGCGAGGAGCTGATGAAGGCGCGCGATAAGTACAAGGCCAAGGCTGCCGCGGGCCTCGTCGTCGCGGTGCGGACCGGCGAGATCGTCTCCATGGTGTCGGTACCGGATTACGATCCCAATGATCCGCGCGAGGCGCTCGATCCGAACAGGATCAATCGCCTGACCACCGGCGTCTACGAGATGGGCTCAACCTTCAAGGCGCTGACCTTGGCGATGGCGCTCGATTCGGGAAAATTCGGCCTCAACTCGACCTGGGACGCGCGCGTGCCGCTGCATTTCGGCAAGTTCGAAATTCACGATTCCCATCCCGAAGGCCGCTTCCTGACGCTGTCGGAGGTCTTCACCTATTCTTCCAACATCGGCGCCGCCCGCATCGCGCTCGCCATGGGGGTCGAGCAGCACCAGGCGTTCCTCAAGAAGATGGGCCAGCTCGACCGCTTGCGCACCGAATTGCCGGAGAGCGCAAAGCCGATCATCCCCGACCACTGGGGCGAGCTCAACACCATCACCATCGCGTTCGGCCACGGGCTTTCGGTCGCGCCGCTGCAGGCCGTGATGGGCATCAGCGCGCTCATGAACGGCGGCTATCTCATTCCGCCAACCTTTATGCAGCGCAGCGAGGAGCAGGCGCACGCGCTCGCGACGCGCGTCATCAGGCCCGAGACCAGCGACAAGATGCGTTACCTGATGCGGCTCAATGCCGAGAAGGGCACCGCGCGGCAGGCCGACGTGCCCGGCTATTATGTGGGCGGCAAGACCGGAACCTCGGAAAAGGTCGTCGGCGGGCGCTATTCCAAGGAGAAGGTCCTCAACTCCTTCACTGCCGTGCTGCCGGCGGACGAACCGCGCTACCTCGTCCTGATCATGCTCGACGAGCCGCAACCCTTGCCGGAAACGCATGGCTTTCGCACCTCCGGCTGGAATGCGGTGCCGACCGGCGGTGCCGTCATCTCCCGGATCGCCCCCTTGCTCGGCATCCAGCCGCGCTTCGATCTGCCGCCGGCCGACCAGTTGATCCTTGCCACGGCGACCGCGAGCAGGTAGCTGCACTGGGTGGTGGATGGTGAATAGTGAGTGGTGAATAGGCTCCTGTTTCCTACTCACCACTCCCCATTCGCTACTCACCGGCCACATGAAGCTCAAGAACCTGCTCACCGTCGATTCTGTCAGCGACGCGCGTTTCGCCACGCTCGAGCTTGGCGGCGTCAGCGCCGACAGTCGCACCGTCAGGCCCGGCGATCTGTTCGTGGCGGTGCCCGGCGCCAAGGAAGACGGACTGCGTTACGTCGGCCAGGCGCTCGCGGCCGGCGCCGCCGCGATCATGGCCGAGCGGGTGCCGCAGACGCCGCTTCCTCCCGACATCGCCTTCGTGAAGGTGCACGACGCACGGGCAAGCCTTGCCCGTGCGGCCGCAAAATTCTTCCCCGATCAGCCGGAGGTCATTGCCGCCGTCACCGGCACGAGCGGCAAGACATCGGTCGCCGCCTTCACGCGCCAGATCTGGACGGCGCTCGGGCACGAGGCGGCAAGTATCGGTACGGTCGGTCTGGTCGCGCCCGCCCGCGAGCTCTACGGCTCGCTCACCACGCCCGATCCGGTGGCGCTGCACCGCGAGCTCGATGCGCTCCTCCACGAGGGCGTCACCCATCTCGCCCTCGAGGCGTCCTCGCACGGCCTCGATCAGCGTCGCCTCGATGGCGTGCGCATCGCGGCTGGCGCCTTCACCAATATCAGCCGCGATCATCTCGACTACCACCCGAGCATGGCGGAGTATCTTGCGGCCAAGCTGCGGCTGTTCTCTGATCTGGTCGAGCGGCGCGGCGCGGCGGTGATCAATGTCGATCACGACCAGGCTGACGCGGTCGTGGCTTGCGCCAAGGAGCGGCGGCTGCGCCTGTTGACCGTCGGGCGAGCGGGCGCCGGCATCCGCCTCCTCGAGAACAAGATCGATGGCTTCGCGCAGCTCTTGCACGCGGTGCATGCCGGCAACCATTACAAGATCCGTCTGCCGCTGGTCGGTGATTTCCAGATCGAGAATGCGCTCGTGGCTGCCGGCCTCGTCATCGCGACGGGCGGGGAGCCGGCGGCTGCCTTCGCGGCGCTGGAGAATCTCAAAGGTGCCAAGGGTCGCCTCGAGCGCGTCGGCGAGCACAACGGCGCGCGGATCTTTGTCGACTATGCGCACAAGCCAGACGCGCTCGCCAAGGCGCTCGATGCGCTGCGCCCCTACGTGTCCGGCCGCCTCAGCGTCGTGTTAGGCGCCGGCGGCGACCGCGATCCTGGCAAGCGGCCGATGATGGGGCGCATCGCAGCCGAGAAGGCCGATCGCGTCATCGTGACCGACGACAATCCGCGCAGCGAGGAGGCGGCGTCGATCCGCGCCGCGATCCTGGCGGCCGCCGCTGGCGCGCGCGAGATCGGCGACCGCGGCGAGGCGATCCGCTCGGCAATTGCCGAACTGGCGCAGGGCGACGTCCTGCTCATCGCCGGCAAGGGCCATGAAACCGGCCAAATCGTCGGCAAACAGGTACTCCCATTCAGCGACCACGAAGCGGTCGCGGCCGCGCTCGCCGGAAAGGGAGTGGCATGAAGACGCAGCCGCTCTGGACCGTCGAGGCGATGGCGCAGGCGATGCGCGCGCAATCCGCCGGCGCGCTGCCCGCGGGCATATCCGGAATCTCGATCGACAGCCGCAGCATCGCTCCGGGCGAGGCGTTCTTTGCCATTACGGGCGACAACCGCGACGGTCACGATTTCGTGGCCGCGGCGCTTGCGGCTGGCGCCGCGCTTGCGGTCGTCGCAGCGGACCGGCGCGCGGCCTTTCCGGCCGCGGCGCCGCTCCTCGTCGTCGATGACGTGCTCGCTGCGCTGCGTGATCTCGCGCAGGCCGCGCGTGCGCGCTCACAGGCAAAATTCATCGGCGTCACCGGCTCGGTCGGCAAGACCAGCACCAAGGAGGCGCTGCGCCTCGCGCTCGCCACCGATGGCGAGACTCATGCCTCGGTCGCCTCCTACAACAATCATTGGGGCGTGCCGCTGTCGCTCGCGCGCTGCCCACGCACGGCCCGCTATGCCGTGCTGGAGATCGGCATGAACCGTGCGGGCGAGATCGCGGCGCTCGTTCCGCTCGCGCGCCCGCATGTGGCGATCATCACCACCATCGAGCCGGTTCATCTTGAATATTTCGCCTCGATCGAGGCGATCGCCGATGCCAAGGCCGAGATTTTCCGCGCCCTCGAGCCGCCCGGCGTGGCCGTCCTCAGCCGCGACAATCCGCAATTCGCCCGCCTCGCCGATCATGCCCGCGCGGCCGGCGTCGGGCGGATCGTCTCTTTCGGCGAGCACCGTCAAGCCGATGCGCGGCTGATCAAGCTCTCGCTGCATCCGGATTGCTCGACCGTCGCGGCGCGCATTCTCGGTACCGAGTTGACCTACAAGCTCGGCGCTCCCGGGCGGCATCTGGTGCAGAATTCGCTCGCGGTGCTCCTCGCCGCCTCGCTCGCCGACGCCGACCTCGCGCTCGCGGCGCTCGCGCTCGCGCAGCTGCAGCCGGCGGCCGGGCGCGGCTCGCGCATTCCGCTCGACCTGCCGGGCGGCGCGGCGCTCTTGATCGACGAAAGCTACAACGCCAATCCGGCCTCGATGCGGGCCGCCCTCGCTTTGCTTGGACAGGCACAGCCCGGGCCCAGCGGGCGCCGCATCGCCGTGCTTGGTGACATGCTGGAGCTCGGCCCGCGCGGCGCCGAGCTGCACTGCCAATTGCTCGAATCCCTCATTGCCGGCGGCGTCGACCTACTGTTCTGCTGTGGGGCGCTGATGCGTTCCTTGTGGGAAGCGCTTCCCTTCGAGCGCCGCGGGGGCTATGCCGAGACCTCCGCGCTGCTCGAGCCGCAGGTGCTCGCCGCCGTCCGCCCGGGCGACATCGTCATGGTGAAGGGGTCGCTGGGCTCCGGGATGGGGCGCATCGTCAAGGCGCTCGGGAGCCGCTATTCCGCCCACGAGGCGCGCGCCGCCGTGCAAGGCTGACCCCATGTTGTATTGGCTGATTGACTTGTCCGACCGGCTCACCGTCCTCAACGTGTTCCGCTACATCACCTTTCGTACCGGCGGCGCGTTCTTTACCGCGCTCGTATTCGTCCTGTTGTTCGGGCCGTGGATCATCGACCATTTGCGGGTCAAGCAGGGCAAGGGCCAGCCGATCCGTAGCGACGGGCCGCAATCGCATCTGGTGACCAAGAAGGGGACACCCACCATGGGCGGACTGATGATCCTGCTCGGCATCTTGGTGGGGACGTTGCTCTGGGCCAATCCGGCCAACCCGTATGTGTGGGTCGTGCTGGGCGTGACGCTCGGCTTCGGCGCGGTCGGTTTCTACGACGACTACCTCAAGGTCACCCGGCAGAGCCATTCCGGCTTCGCTGGCCGCGCCCGCCTCCTGATCGAGGTGTTGATCGCCGGCGCCGCCTGCTTCGCGATCGTGAGTCTTGGGCGAGGCCCGCTCGCGACCGCTCTGAGCTTTCCGTTCTTCAAGGAGTTCGTGCTCCCGCTCAGCTGGTTCTTCGTGGCGTTCGGCGCGTTCGTCATTGTCGGCGCCGGCAATGCCGTCAATCTCACTGACGGGCTCGACGGGCTGGCCATCGGGCCGGTCATCATCGCGGCGCTGAGCTTCGGCATCATCACGTATCTCGTCGGCAATACCGTGTTCGCCGACTATCTCAACATCCACTACGTGGCCGGCACCGGCGAGCTCGCGGTGCTGTGCGGCGCCGTTATCGGGTCGGGGCTCGGCTTTCTCTGGTTCAATGCGCCGCCGGCGATGATCTTCATGGGCGATACCGGATCGTTGGCGCTGGGCGGGCTCCTCGGCGCGATCGCGGTCGCGGCGAAGCACGAGATCGTCCTTGCCATCGTGGGTGGCCTGTTCGTGCTTGAAGCGGTATCGGTGATCGTTCAAGTCGTTTCGTTCCGCCTCACCGGCAAGCGCGTGTTCAAGATGGCGCCGCTGCATCACCATTTCGAGCAGCTCGGCTGGACCGAGCCGCAAATCGTGATCCGCTTCTGGATCATATCCGCGGTGCTTGCGCTGGCAGGGCTGTCGACCTTGAAGCTGCGATGATTCCCGTCACCGCTTTTGCCGGCAAGAAGGTCGCCGTCTTCGGGCTCGGCGGCTCGGGCCTTGCGAGCTGCGCTGCGCTTGCGGCCGGCACGGCCGAGGTGGTCGCCAGCGACGACAGTCCCGAGAAGATGGCGGAAGCGGCCCGCGCGGGATTTGCCACCGCGGACCTGCGCCAGGTCGACTGGTCGAAGCTTTCGGCGCTGGTGTTGGCGCCCGGCGTGCCGCTAACCTATCCGGCACCGCACTGGTCGGTCGGCTTCGCTCGCGCGGCCGGCGTCGAGGTCATCGGCGACATCGAGCTGTTCTGCCGTGAGCGGCGCCGCCACGCCCCGCAGGCACCGTTGATCGCCATCACCGGCACCAACGGCAAGTCGACCACGACCGCCCTCACAGCGCATCTCTTGCGCGCCGCCGGCCACGACGTGCAGATCGGCGGCAATATCGGCACCGCCATATTGTCGCTCGAGCCGCCGCGCGCCGGGCGCATCCATGTGATCGAGGTATCGTCCTATCAGATCGATCTCGCGCCGACGCTCGATCCCTTGATCGGCATTCTGCTCAATGTCACCGAGGACCACATCGACCGCCACGGGACGCTGCGCAACTACGCCGCGGTGAAGGAGCGGCTGGTCGCGCGCGTGCAGCGCGACGGCACCGCCATCATCGGGGTCGACGACGACTGGTGCCGGGCGGCCGCGGATCGCATCGAGCGCTCCGGCAAGCGGGTGGTGCGCGTCTCGGTGCCGCGCCCGGTTGCTGAGGGGCTCTATGTTGAGGGCGACGAGATCGTGCGTATCTCCCCGATGGGCAAGCTCAAGATCGGCAGCCTGCGCGGGATCGCCGCGCTGCGCGGTGCGCACAATGCCCAGAACGCGGCCTGTGCATCGGGCGCGGCGCTCGCCATGGGGCTGACGCCCGAGACCATCCAGGCGGGCTTGCGTGCCTTTCCGGGCTTGGCGCACCGGATGGAACCGATCGGCCGCAAGGGCCGTGTGCTGTTCGTCAACGATTCCAAGGCCACCAACGCGGAGTCCGCCGCGCGCGCGCTCACCTGCTTCTCCGACATATTCTGGATCGCCGGTGGCAAGCCGAAGAGCGGCGGCATCGATCAGCTCGCCGGCTTCTTTCCGCGCATCCGCAGGGCCTATCTGATCGGCGAGGCTGCACCCGCCTTCGCGCAGACCCTGCACGGCCGCGTGCCGTTCGTGATCGCCGGCACGCTCGATCAGGCGGTCGAGCTCGCCGCGCATGATGCCGGTGCCGCCGCCGAAATGGCGCCGGTCGTACTGCTCTCGCCGGCCTGCGCCTCCTTCGACCAGTTCCGCAATTTCGAGGTGCGCGGCAACCGCTTCCGCGAGCTGGTGCGGGCGCTGCCGGGCTTGGCGCCAGCTTAGTTTGCTACCGTGGAGGTTTCGGTCGGCGCGAACGGAAGCTTGGGATCGAGCTCCTCCTGCTCGACGGTCTTCCCATTCTCGCGTGCGAGATACTCGACCAAAGCGGCTATTCCCGAGTCCGGCGGACAATCTCGGATATCGGACTTCCCGTTCCGTGGCCTGCCGAACCGCTCTGCGAGCGCGGGCGACATGAGATGCGGCTTCAGCTTGCGGCCCATGGCTTTTTCGATCGTCAGGAATATCCACGTGCCGGCGACGTCGATGTCCGACCAGTGGAACAGCGGAACGCTTTCGGGAAGTTTGCTCACCAGTATTCGCAACGCGCTCTGCGTCGCAAGAGAGGGATATCCGCCGACGAAGATGGTTACGCCAGTTCCGGCTTGGTCGGCCTCCAGGATGTGTCGGTTAAAGGATGCGTAGTTCTCGATAGTCAGAAGATACGCGGGCATTCTGCGAAAGCGCAGGCGATCGGCCTCTTTTGGCGGAATACCCAGATAAAGCGGCATGCTGCGCGATAGGTCTGCACCTTCCAAGTTGATATGACCCGATATCAGCAGTGGCGGCGCAAATTTCTCCAGACCGAGCGTCCGCAGCGCCTCGCGGGGCGTTGCACCGGGCGCCAGGTTGCGGAACCTGGCGAGCAGCCCCACGACTGACCGCTCGAACCGCTCTAGAGTCTTGCTGTCGCCCGACGCCCGCCGAGAGAACGTCCGATAGTCAATGCCGGCGTGCCGCTCATCGAGTATCGCCTGCACGAGCAGGAAAACATCACGAACCTTATCGGCGTCGTCGGGCGCGAAACCGTTCCAGCGTTTGGCGTGTGCCCACGTCGAGGCGATGTCCGCGGCTGCCTCCGCTAGATCCGGATGCAAGGATAATCCGCCCACGATCCTTGCATGCGCACCCCGCGCGACGCTGGCGATCGGAGCCCTGTGGCGGTGCCGGTAGAGCGCGTCCGCTGATTCCAGTCGGACGTGGGCGACCTGATCGCGACGGGTGCCCTTTCCTTGTTTGAGGCGAACTGCACCGGCCTCCTCGGCTCGCCTCAGGTCCTTCATGCACGCATCGACGGCCCTCACAGAGGCGAAGCCTGCATAATCGAGATATGCGAATGGGCTCGCGACGCCGCTCTCGTGCCGGTCGAGCAGGTGGTCGAGCAATTCATTGGCGTCGGTGAAGCGCTGCGACATGACTATTCGGCTGCGACGCGCGCCTGCAGGTCGGCGTCCGACATCAGGTCGGGATCTATTGCGCGGAGCTCGCGCCGCGCGCGCTCCTTGATCTGCACGACGTTTGTCCGTGCGCCTTCGCCGATGCGGTCGACCTCGACCACCGTGTCGATGTGCTCGAGGACTGCAACACGCTTCTCGTTCGGGGCCGCGATCACGATCTGCAGCCCGAGCTTCTTGTAGAAGCTCATCATCTGCCGCTGGTTCTTGCCGTCCATCTTCGAGAAAGCCTCGTCGAACATCGCAAGCCCCATGCCCGCCGGCTGCGCTGGCCGGCGCTCGGCGCTGCCGTAGACGGAGGCCAGCGACGCGCCGATCGCGACGTAGATCGGCACCTGCTGCTCGGCGCCGGAGCCGGTGCCGCGTCTGGTCTCCCAGCGTGTCGTCCGGCCGGACGAGACGTCCTCCATGTGGATCTCGAATGTGAAGAAGTTGCGGTAGTCCTCGAATTGCGTGAAGTCCTTGTCTGGGTCCTCGAGCAGGGCTTCGAGCTCGGTGATCGTGTCCTTGTGCGGGAAGTCGCTCGGTATCTCGTCGCCGCGGAACAGCATGTCCAGCGCCTCCGGCGACGTCTTGCTGATCTCGATGATCTTCAGGATCGGCTGAAAGTCGGCGACCCGGCTGTGATGGAACGAGTATCGCTCGTTGTGGAACGGATGGTCGTGCAGGCCGCGGTTCATAGCTTTCAGATCGCGCTCCATCTTGCTGATCCGCGAGGTGAGCGCGTTGATAAACTCGCCGCGCAGCAGCGTCGCCGCCTTCTCGGCGGCTTCGCGGGCCTGCCGCTCGTATCGCCGCAGCTCATTGGTCTCGATCTCTTCGATCAGCTGCTGCATCCAGGGCTTCACCTCACGAAGCGGTTCGCTCTCAATGCCGACCTGGGAGCTCACGCCGAAAGCTTCAAAATACTCGCCAAGGGCCTCACGGATGCGGCGCTCGTGCCTCACGCGATCCTGCTCGGCTGCCGCTTCCGCCGCGGCGGCCTTGGTCGCGATCGCGCGATGCCGCTCGGCCTCGTTCTGGTGCGCACGCTCGTCGAGCCGGGCACGGTGCATTGCCCGGCCCCTCGCGCAGTCATATTGCGGCAGCATCTGCTGGAAGATCGACCAAGCCGCGCAGGCATTGAGGGTGGAGCCCGGAACGCCCTCTCCCTCCGAGAGCTTCCGTTCGAGGTATGTGGCTTCTCGATCGTGCTTGTTGAACAGCTTCTGCTGTTCGTCGTGTCCTTGGGCGCGCGTCTTCTTCAATTCGCGCTGCGTTTCGCGCTTGTTGCGCAGACCGCCATCGCCGGCGCCGTCGAGTGCGGCGATGCGTTCATCGGCTTCTGCCTTTTCCCGCGTGGCGGTGGCGTATTGCTTCACCAACGAAGGCAGGGTGGATTCGGCATCTTCGCAAATCATCCTGAGCGCGCCGAAGGCGGTGTCGACAGCCTTCGCGGCCCGCTCCGCAGTTTCTGCGAGCTCGGCGACGTGCTCGACCTGGTCGTGCAGATCGCGCAGCGCTTTGGCCTGCGCAGCCTTGCCGATCTTGTAGGTCGATGGATCGGCTCCCCTGTGCGTGCGCACCAGCCCGTCGTCGTAAAGCCCATCCCTCATGATAGCACGGCCGGGCGCATTGAACTCGGTGAGAGTTTCGGCAAGCCGCACCGAGCCGTAGCGGCGTATGATGAACGCCATTGCGTCCGCATCCTGCGACCTGAAGATGGACGGGAAGGTGCCGGGCAGGGGCTCGCCCCTGTGCGCGTCGAGCTTGTTGAGACTGACCAGGGATCCGCCCCGGAACTCGCGTCGGCCCTCCTTGAAGATCGCTGTCGCCTCGGTGATATGCGGCCGGTCGACGATCACCGCCTCGCGATCACGTCCGAGGAGTCCTTCCGCCGCGGCGGCCCACTGCGGGTCGGCCACCTCCATCAGATCACACAGCACGCGTGGCGCCATGCCGCTCTGCCGCAGCCTGCGGCAAAGCTCCTTCGTGCTGTCGCCAAGATGCGCGTCGGCATGCCCGGCTGAATGCTGTCGGATGCGTTCGCCTATGCGGTCACGCTGCTGCCGAAGCTCGGCGGCTTCGCGAAACAGGTTCTGGCGCGCATCGTCGACCTTTCCGAGAAGGTCGGGTGTCTCCTGCAAAAGCGCCGCCTCGGCCGCAGGCAAGGCGTCGGTCGGCCGGTCCACGCGCGCGTCCACTGCCGCGCGCGCGAGCCGCTCGATGGTCGCGAAGTGATCGTCGAATCCAAGTCCGCGTATTGCGCAGAGCGGCTGCAGGCAACGGATCATCTCGACGCGTTTCGCAAATGCAGCCGCGGCGCGCGCGGCCGATTCGCCCGCCATTCGTTCCGTCTGCAGGAGCGCGTTTCGGCCAGTCCTGCTGTCAAATTCAGCGACGGCCACATTGAGCCGCTCGATCTCGGCATCGATGCCCCTGATCTCCTCCTTGAGATAATCCATCTCCGCCTTCGCCACGTCGCGTCGTTCGCGTTCGCCTTTGAGCTTCTCCCTGAATTCGCGGTTCGCCGTGCGCGCGGCGAGCCATTCGGCACGCTTTGCGATCCAGCGTTCACGGTACTTGCGTTCATGCGCGTCCGCGAGTTCCGCGAGGATGTCCCGAAGCGCCTTGAGGGCCTCGAGCTTCTCGCGCATCTTTCGGATCGTGTCGTTGATGTTGCGATAGGTCCGGATCGACTCGCGCAGCTCGCCCACCCGCATGTTGTTCTTTTCGAGAATGTAGTTGCGGACGAACTCGGTGGCGGTCTGATCATGGTCGAGCGTCATCGCATTGACGATCGCCTTCTGCAGCGAATTGGCGTTCTGCTCACCTACGAACGAGGCGTGCGGTACAAGGTGGCGCATGTACTCGCGCACAAAATCGATTGCCTTGTCGCGATGGTTGACGAAGTTGTCCGCCCCGACCACCGTCACAATGCGCTCGCGTACGTCGTCCCATTCGGCGGGGAAGCGGCCTTCCTTTCTGGTCTCGATGAAATCCTGTGCCGTAAATATCTTGCCCACGGCGACGAATCGGGCGAGCACCGTCTCGTTGCTCTCGGACTTGCGCGCCTCGATCGCCATGCCGACGGTGACCGGCGGGCGCTGGCCATTTGTATCGGCGAAACCGAGCGCGATATAGGTGCGTGCCTGCTCGCGCCTGCGTTGATCCTCGCCGAGCGTGCCGAGACAATAGTCGGCGACGCTGCGTTTGGAGGCGCCGCGACTCTTGCCCTTGTCGCCCGCCACCGCATTCAGGCGGTAGACGTTGCGGTTGCCACCGGTGAGCGCGATTTGCGCCATGTCGAGGATGGTGGACTTGCCGGAGCGGTTCTCGCCGAATACGCCGGTGTGGCCGCCGATCTCGATGTCCTCGAAATCGAACAGATGCCAGTTCACCATAGCCAGATGCCGCAGTTCCATCATGCTTCGCTTTCCTCCCGCACAGCCGACCGGCTCTCCTCATGGCGGACATAGCGCTCGATCCGCTGCAATGCGTCGCCGCCGCTGATCAGCTTGATCATCGGCCTGATTTCCACCTGGCAGTCCTGCTCGTCCGGCTCGAAATCCCCTATGTCGAGGAGGCTGCGCTGCGCAGCCTCCTTCAGGATTTCGCGGAAGCGCGTGGTCGATATCGCGTGCGCGCCGTTCGGCTGCACCATCTCGCGGTAGCGGTCGTAGAGGGTGTTGAGCGTGGTGACCACGATGGCGCGGTCCTCGACCGCCCCGATATTGACTTCGTCCTGCCAGTGCGCGGCGAGCACCAGCACCACGATCGTCTCGTCGAGCTTCATCCTGGGCAGCGGCACATCGCCGTCGATAGCCGTGATTCCGGCCCACTGCGCCTCGGGGTCGCGGTGCAGGCGATAACCGCAGCTGTCGAAAAATCCATCGATAGCGTTGCGGAAGCGGCCGTCCATGATCGTGCTGTAGATGGTGCCGGTCCTGGCATCGCCGGCGAAGACGAACTGCCGGCGCAGCAGGAAATGCAGCGCCTTGCGGAGGTCGGCCGCCTTGTCGGCGCCGGCCGACCTCTCGATCTCCTCGAACTCGCTAAGCATGTGCGGGGCTCCCGCGTCGTTCGGCGCCACGCCGCACGATGAAGTTCGAGCAACGCAGCCATTCGCTGTCGTGCGGTGGCTTGTCCGGCGCGAATTCCAGCTCGAACGTCCGTGCGATCGCGGGCGGGATTTGTCGCGTCATCGCGAATCGCCGGGCGCTGTCGAAGGCGAGGAAGTCGTCGACCGACCTCAGCTCCATGAAGCGCGCCTCCTTCGTTCCCAATGGTGGGACCTGTCGCTCCAGAAAGCGCCGGACCTCCTCGGGTCCCGGCGCGATCCGCATGATGTACTGGAGGCGCAGCGCCTTGCGGATCTCGTACAGCGGGTCCGACGGACGCTCACCGAGAGGCTGGGCTTCGATCGGCCTTCGCGGCCCCCGTCCCGGCGCGTGATGGTGCTCGGACCAGGGCGAGCGCAGCGGCTCGATGCCCCATTCCACGCTCGCTTCCGCGTGGCGGCCGTCATGCACAAGCGCGTCGAGCCGGCGCACCAGATCGCCAGCGCGGCCGACCAGCCCCGAAGCACCGCGTTCCGCATATTTGATGGTGTTGCGTACGCGCGCCTCGAGCTGCCGGCGGAATCCCACGATCCGCTCGAACATTTCGCCGATCTGGCCGAAGATCGTCTCGACAGCGAGCAGGTCAGCTTCCGCCTCGAGCCGCCCCTCCTCGACGCCGGCGGCCATGCCGGCGGCGACGTATTCCTCGGCGAGCACCTGCATGGTGTCGGGCGTGAAGGTGATCCGCCGCGCGAGATCGACGATGGCGTCGCGGAAGCGGTAGGGGTGGTTGAAGGTCAGGATCGATTGGAAGTCCTTGAGCAGCAGCTGATCGACAAACTCCTCGAAGAATGCCTCCAAGCGGTCGCCGACCGTCTTGGATTCCATCACCGTGCGGCGGATGCGCTTGAGGTCGGACAGGATGGCGCGCAAGCTCCGCGTGAACTGGTCGGCCTGATTGCGCGCCTCGCGCACCGCAAGCGCCGCCTCGCGCTGCTTGCGGTCGGTGACATGCGGATTGAGCTTCTCGACCGCTTCCAGGTTCTGGCGGATCAGGACGATCAGTCCGCCGAAACGTTGCGACACGTCCTTGTTCAGGCTGGCGAGCCTCTGGATCACCAGAAGCGGTCCCATCGCCATGTCGACGGTGACCCGCAGCCCGTACTCCTCCTCCTCAAGCCATCCCCACATCAACAGGCGGGCGTAAAGCTGGTGCGCGATCAGCAGCGCCTTGTCGCCGGTCTCGGAGAACCGGCCGGCCGCCGCCCTCCGCATTCGGCGCCGGCCGGCCGACACCATTTCGGGAAGCGCGTCGCCGAAATCGTCGCTCTCGTTCCACAACGTCGGGTTGGCCCGCATCACGTCATAGATCGCGTGCACGACCTGCTGCGGTGCCGGGAATGCCGGTGCTCCAGTGAAGAAGCGCTCATGCAGGTCGATGAGGCACGCCGCATAGAGGTGCTTGTGCTGCCGAGAGAAAACCAGAAAAGCGTCGTCGTGCAAGTAGCGGAACAGAGGCATGGCGCTCTTTTGCTAGTTGGTCGCGAAACGGTAGTTGGTTGCGAAATGCAGCCAACTCCGCGTCCCCGGATGCACTCCGGACGATGGCTTGCGCGGAGATGGCTGTTCGTTGGATTTCACCGTCCCACAATCGCCAACGTGTGGCTCGGCGACGCAAAACCCGGCGACCCGCGGCGGGTAGATACCGTTCCCGTTACGTTCCAGTATAAGGTGGGGTCGATTAATTGTCGACCCCAGACTTCGATGATATTGCAAAGTTACCCACAATATCTTGACTCCGCCGGCCGCGCCGGAGGCGGATTTGGCCCCTGACCAGGGGAATTTTGGCCGGCCAGAGGCTCGCCCGATCCCGTGGGCGCCAAGATGGCGTGACGGTGCGGCATTGGACTTTCCCCATACAGGGAGAAGGAGCTTGCGGCACCGCGCTCACTTGACCTCGCACCTCTGCGCGCGACCTGCATTGTCGTTGGCTAAGGGCCCCACAAAATCGAAATTTTTTCTTAACTCCTGGCCAACCATAGTCCGCTGGGGCGTGTGGGGACGGATCAGGGCGAAAGTGCATGGTCTCGCGCGTTGAACGCACCCCTTTTGCGGCCTGGTGGTGGACCGTCGACCGGCTGTCGCTCGCGGCTGTGATCGTCCTCATGCTGGCCGGTATCGTGCTGTCGCTCGCCGCGAGCCCGCCGGTTGCCGGGCGGCTCGGTCTCGACCCGTTCTATTTCGTCAACCGCCACGTGCTCTATCTCTTCCCCGCGCTCATCGTGTTGCTTGTGACCTCGCTCCTCTCCGAGCGCACCATCCGCCGCACGGCGCTGGTCGTGTTCGTTGCGAGCCTCGTCCTGGTCGCGGCGACACTCAAGTTCGGTGCCGAGGTCAAGGGGGCGCACCGCTGGATCGTCATTCTCGGCGTCAACATCCAGCCCTCGGAGTTCCTGAAGCCCGCTTTCGTGATCCTGATCGCCTGGCTGTTCGGCGAGTCGGCGCGGCGGCCGGAAATGCCGGCGAACAGCGCCGCGCTCGCGCTGTTGCTCGTGTCCGTCGGCGCGCTGGTGCTGCAGCCCGATTTCGGGCAGACCATGCTGATCATGCTGGTCTGGGGCACCTTGTTCTTCCTCGCCGGCATGCGCATGGTCTGGGTGATCGGCCTCGGCGGCGCCGCCGCGGTCGGGCTTGCGGGCGCCTATGCGATGCTGCCGCATGTGGCGCGCCGCATTCGGCGCTTCATCGATCCGGCCTCTGGCGATACGTTCAATGTCGACCAGGCGCTCGAATCCTTTCTGCGCGGCGGCTGGTTCGGGCGCGGCCCGGGCGAAGGCACTGTCAAGCGCGTCCTCCCCGAGGCGCACACGGACTTCGTCTTCGCGGTCGCCGCCGAGGAGTTCGGCATCGTGCTTTGCCTCGTCCTCTTGGCCTTGTTCGCGTTCGTGGTGATGCGCGCCCTCAAACGCGCGCTCGAGGACGATGATCCGTTCCGCCGCTTCGCGGCCTCGGGCCTCGCGATGCTGTTCGGGCTGCAATCGGCGATCAACATGGCGGTGAACCTGCATCTCATCCCCGCCAAGGGCATGACCTTGCCGTTCATCTCCTATGGCGGCTCCTCGATGATCTCGCTCGCCTACGGCATGGGCATGCTGCTCGCCTTGACGCGCGATCGTCCGCGCTCGGGGCAGATGCCGAGTCGGGATTTGCGCCTGCCGGCGGCGGCCGGGAGCCCGGCCTGATGGCGGCGGGCGGCACGGCGCCGCTCGTGCTCGTCGCCGCCGGGGGGACTGGTGGACATCTATTTCCCGCCGAGGCGCTGGCGGAGGCATTGGCGCGCCGCGGCGCCGTGGTCGAGCTTGCGACCGACGAGCGGGCAGAGCGCTACGGCAAACGGTTTCCCGCGCGGCAGACGCATATCATTCCGAGCGACACCTTGCGCGGACGCGACCCCGTCAAGCTCGCCCGCACCGGCGCCGTCATGAGCGTCGCGGTCGCGCGCGCCTACCTGCTGCTCGGGCGCATCAAGCCCGCCGTTGTGGTGGGCTTCGGCGGCTATCCGACGGTGCCACCCGTTCTGGCCGCGACGCTACGGCGCATCCCGACCATCATCCACGAGCAGAACGCAGTGATGGGGCGCGCCAACAAATTCCTGGCGCCGCGCGTCGCCGCGATCGCGACGAGCTTTCCCAGCGTGCTCGATCGCGCCCCGAATCTTGCCGCGAAGACAACGCCGACCGGAAATCCGGTGCGCCCGGCCGTCATTGCGGCAGCCGGCATGCCCTATGTGGCGCCGGCGTCGGATGGCCTCTTTCGTCTTCTCGTCTTCGGCGGCAGCCAAGGTGCGCGTATCATGTCGGAGGTCGTGCCGCCCGCGATCGGTGCCCTCGATCAAGCCTTGCGCGTACGCTTGCTGCTCGCTCAGCAGGCGCGCGGCGAGGATTTGGGCGAGGTTCGCGAGGCCTATGCGCGCCTCGCCATCAGCGCCGAGGTGGCGCCGTTCTTTCCTGATTTGCCGGCCCGCCTTGCGGCCGCGCATCTCGTGGTCGGGCGTTCCGGCGCCTCTACCGTGGCGGAGCTTGCCGTCATCGGCCGGCCCGCCATCCTGGTGCCACTCCCCCATGCGCTCGATCAGGATCAGCATGCCAATGCGGCCGTGCTGGAAAAAGCCGGTGGCGCCATTAGGCTGCGCCAGGATGATTTTTCCGCGGCGCGGCTCGCGAACGAGATCGCTTGGCTCGCGGCAGCGCCGGAGCGCCTTGCTGCGATGGCGGCGGCTGCCAGATCGGCCGGCGCTATTGACGCCGCCGAGCGGCTGGCTGATCTAGTGCTCAAAGTCATCAGGGAACGGCGATGAAGCTGCCGCGCGACATTGGGCCGATCCACTTCGTGGGAATCGGCGGCATCGGCATGAGCGGGATTGCCGAGGTGCTGGCCAATCTCGGCTACCATGTCCAGGGCTCGGACCTCTCCGACAGCGGCAACGTCAAGCGGCTGCGCGACAAGGGCATCACGGTCACCGTCGGCCATGACGCGAAGAACCTCGACAGCGCCGAAGTCGTGGTCGTTTCCTCCGCGATCAAGCGCGACAATCCGGAGCTTGTGGCGGCGCGCGCGAGGCGCCTGCCGGTCGTGCGTCGCGCCGAGATGCTGGCCGAGTTGATGCGCCTCAAGCGCTCGATTGCGATCGCGGGCACGCACGGCAAGACCACTACCACCTCGCTCGTTGCCGCGCTGACCGATGCGGGCGGCTTCGATCCGACCGTAATCAATGGCGGCATCATCAATGCCTACGGCACCAATGCGCGGCTCGGCGAAGGCGAGTGGATGGTGGTCGAGGCCGACGAATCCGACGGCACTTTCCTAAAGCTGCCTGCCGACATCGCCATCGTCACCAACGTGGACCCGGAGCATCTCGACCACTTCAAGACCTTCGATGCGGTGCAGGAGGCGTTCCGCGCTTTCGTCGAGAACGTGCCGTTCTACGGCTTCGCGGTGATGTGCATAGATCACCCGGTGGTGCAAACCCTCGTGGGCCACATCGAGGATCGCCGTGTCATCACCTATGGCGAGAACCCGCAGGCCGACCTGCGCCTCGTCGATCTCGATCACGTCAATGGGCAGTCGCATTTCTCCGTCATCGCTCGCGATCGCTCCGGCGCAACCGAGCACCAGATCAAGGACCTTCGCCTGCCGATGCCGGGCCGGCACAATGCGCTCAACGCCACCGCCGCCATAGCGGTTGCGCGCGAGCTCGGCATCGCCGACGCTGTGATCCGCAAGGCGCTCGGAAGCTTTGGCGGCGTCAGGCGCCGCTTCACCCGCACCGGCGAATGGAACGGCGTTCCGATCGTCGACGACTATGGCCATCATCCGGTCGAGATTGCCGCGGTGCTGCGCGCGGCGCGGGAATCCACCAGCGGCCAGGTGATCGCAATCATGCAGCCGCACCGCTATACGCGGCTCGCCACCTTGTTCGAGCCGTTCTGCAGCTGCTTCAACGACGCCGACATCGTGCTGATCGCCCATGTCTATCCGGCCGGCGAAGTGCCGATCGCCGGCGCCGACCGCGACTCCCTGGTGCAGGGCCTGCGCGCGCACGGGCATCGCCAGGCGCTGCCGCTCGATGCGCCGGCCGACATCGCCGGATTGGTGAAGAAGCTCGCCCATCCGGGTGACATCGTGGTGTTTTTGGGCGCGGGCTCGATCACCCAATGGGCCTACGCGCTGCCGCAAGAGCTCGCAGCGCTCGACCGCGCGTCATGAGCTTCCCCGACATCGTCGTCGATCTCGCCGCCGCCATGCCACGGCTGCGCGGGCGTCTCCTCGCGCACCAATCGCTCGCCGAGCTCACCTGGTTCCGCGTCGGCGGTCCGGCGCAGGCCCTGTTCATGCCTGAGGACGAAGCCGATCTCGCCTATTTCCTGGAGCAGCTCTCGGAGCAAATCCCGGTCACGGTGGTCGGCCTCGGCTCGAACCTGATCGTGCGCGACGGCGGCGTCGCGGGGGTGGTGATACGGCTCGGCCGCGGCTTCGGCGCGACCACGATCGAGGGCGACCGCGTGCGCGCCGGCACTGCTGTGCCCGACATGAAGGTCGCCCGCGCGGCGCAGGAGGTCGGCATTGGCGGCCTCGCTTTTCTGCGCGGCATTCCGGGTGCGATCGGCGGCGCGCTGCGCATGAACGGCGGCGCCTACGGGTGCGAGACCAAGGATGTGCTGATCGAGGCACGCGGCGTCGATCGGCGAGGGCGCACGC
>Ga0126381_100001991_pt1 | contig 22006 bp, 37 predicted proteins | sample PanSoiMetPlot_28_FD_96465 | JGI IMG/M metagenome (GOLD analysis project Ga0126381, IMG submission 96465) | Tropical forest soil microbial communities from Panama - MetaG Plot_28 | ecosystem: Environmental > Terrestrial > Soil > Tropical forest > Bulk soil | place: Panama | collected 2016-02-17
ACCCTGAGTCATCGGTCGCGCGACCGCGCGTAGTCGTCACGTTCGGTGCGACCGCGGTACACGCTGAGTGGTCGTCACGTTCTGTCGCATACTTGCACCTAAGAGTCATTGCCGGCTATCCTCTCAACTGCTAGCCCTGATACCGCTTAGGACTGGTAGCGGATTGACGTAGCGCTACTCCCCGTAGGCGTTACTGAAACGGGACTAGTACGGGACCCCCGGTCAGGTCAAGTTGTAGCGGCCCCAGCCTGACCGGGGTTTACCGTATCTTGGGCCACACGTCAGCGAAGTAGACCGAAGCAGCGAGACAGAGCAGCGCCGCTAGCGCTATCAGCAGCGCCGCAACCCAGGGCTTCATGTCTGGTCATCGGGGTTGCGGTCTACTATGTTCAGTCCCCCGCGCTGCTCGGGTAGGTCTAGGTCTTCCCTGGTCAGGTGGTGGAAGAACTGAGCTGCTTCTTCCCCGTGTCGGATGATCTCAGCTTCTACCCAGTCCCAGAGTACGGATAGGTTGGCGCCTTCGCCCTGGTGGACATCTTCCTTCGGGCACATCGGGCATACGACCGTGAAGCCGGTTAGCTGTCCGTCTGTCTCTATCGCGTAGACAGGGAAGGTCCCTACTGTCCCCAGGGGCGCCCTGTCGGGTGTAGCAGTCATGGCGTAGATCGTACCTCGCGCATCTCACAATCGCTGGTCAGGTGGTCATGTACGTGACAGTGATCTACTCTCCGTCGCTCGCGACACATATCGCAGAGTAGGTCTTCCTGGGTCATGGGTGACTTGCATGCGTTGCCTTTCCAGCAGTAGCGCGCGCATTGGCAGAGTAGGTTACCGGGTACTTCCGGGGGAGCTATGCGCGGGGGTTGTACTTGGAAGTGTTCCCGGTAATAGGTGGCTATCTGGTCAGGTCTGATCTCCATTTAGACCCCCTGGTCTATTGTGGTGGTCCGTACCATAGGCTAAGGGTTATCACTATCGCTACTGCTAGGGTTAGCAGGGCGTAGCGTACTAGGTTCGTCCTTAGTGCTTTCAGGCTTGATGACCACATAACTTTCAGTCTCTTTACGCTGGGTTTGCTCCATGAAGAGTCGCCGGTAAGACTGCATAGACTCTTTGGTCCGCTGGTAAGCGAGATAGAAGTAGGACGCTGCTATTACCCAGCCATACAGGGCGACCCCCCATAGCAAAGCTTCCCACCTAGTTACTCTTACCCCCGCTATTGCGTTCGCGATTACGAGATAGAACGGTATCCCGAATCCAGTGATAAGCATGATCAACATAGCGCTTATGCGCTTTGGCTTCACGATGCGCCCTTTCATGTGATATAACCGCTTCTCTTCCCAGCCTAAGCAGGCGCCTTATCTGGTCTGTCTTAGGGGATAGGTTAGATGTCACTATGACGCTATGACCTGTCTTAGACTCTGGGTTATGCTGAAGTACCACCACCACGAAGGCGCCTACCTTCTCAGGGTCCACGCCTGAAGCCAGCGCTACCCAGTCCCTAATCTCTCGGTTGCTCTGAGTACCCGGTATCATCCTGGTCTTGTACTTCATCTAGCGCCCTTTCCATCGCCCTAAGATGAGTCCTGATCGCTTGCATATGGTGCCGGATAAGGAAGGTCTTAGCGTCGCCTAGTGAGACCCCCCGGTCAGTCTTCTTTATCGATGGAAAGATAGGGTCTTGATAGTCGATAGAGTAAGGCACCATCACCCCTAACCAGCTAGCCGGTTAACGTGCCAGTATTACGCCTGCTTAGCCTGTCTGTCAAGCTCAGGCGCCGGCCTGGAGCTGCTGCGACCCCCTAGCGAAGCTAGGGTAGACCGCTTGTTATCTCTGGGCAAAGCGGGACGAATAGGCTCATCTACCCACGAAATGAACGCTCTACCGCTACGGGTATGACGTACCAGGAATTCATGTTTATCAGGGTCCATCTGGGCGAAGACTGGTAGCCAATCGCGCTTACTCCCAAACAGTTCTGCGAACCTCTCAGCGTCAGCGTGATCTTTAGGCGCAAATGCAAAAGTCCAGTAGGTTTCGCTGTGCATGTCGCGCTGTACCCCCTGGGGGCGCTGCTTCATTGCGACCACGGTAATACCGTTTGATCTTGACTCCCGCCAATACATGCTGACTAGTTCTTTGACTTCAGGTGACAGGGACTCTACATAGGCGATTTCATCGAAGGCGACCACACGGTTACTGTCAGGTTGCCATAGCCTAGACAATAGCTCGCGTACCCTCACTTCATGATACGCCTTACGCGCACGCCCTATCAAATTGGTCTGGGGCCAGAATATGCAGACACGGTACTTGAATACCTCGCGTACCTCGCGAACGATTGGCCAACCCAATTTGCCGAAGACCTTATCTGAACGCTTAGTCACTATCAGGACTATATGACTGTTACGTACCTTCATCCTGTCCTGTAGAAGCTTCATCAAGAGGTAGGTCTTACCACTACCGTTCATACCGATGATTTCAACGTGCTCAGGCTGGGGGTTACCAGGGTCAGCGCGACCCCATACCGCCGCAAATTCTGGCCCTAGAACGGACCAGGGGACCCGCTGAACTGTTACCCCTGTCCCACGTTGCGCCTCGCCCTGGTCCCCGTCCTGGGTCGCTGCTGGCGCTTCCTGGGCGCCTTCGGGTAGCTCGCGCTGGGCTTCAGGCGTACTCACTGCACTACATAGATGTCAGCAGGCGTGCGCGCCTGTCCGTTAGCGCTTCCCAGGGGACCCCCTAGCGTGTGGGCAATGTGATGCGCGTAGACCACCTGAAGAACGGGGGTCATCGCCATGAGAAGGTCAATCCAGAGAATGAACTTCCCGCCCTTGCTTAGCCACTTCACTACTTCGGGGGACTGACACAGTACGGGGGTTGCCTTCTTCGCGATATTCGCTGAATGCTCTACCAGCGTCATACCGCATGGCGGGTCAGGTAGCGCCCAAGCCTGACCTAGCATCATAAAACCGAACGCTAGTTTGCCTTCTATGTCACGCCTTACCGCGGCCGTAATCTTGAATTCAGTCTTTGCCTTAAATTCCGGCTGGTCTTTAGGTTCGGGGTCATCGGGGGTTTCCCGCGCAGCGTCATCTAGTGTAAAAAAGGTCTCTTCCTGGTCGGCCAGGCCGCCTTCTTCGCTAAATTCGTCACTGCTAACCGGGGTAATTGGTACCCGGTTTTTATGTCCCCGCTTATAGCTTCGGGTACTACCTTCAGGGAGCAATTCCCCGCAACCGCAAGCGCACGCATTAGCCATAATAATTCCCTTCGTGATATCCTCAGTATATGCCGGAAAAGGAAATTAATAAACGTGGTGGCGCGCAATACTGGCGGCGCGTAAAGCTTAAGGGGGGACGTTACGTAAACGTCGCGATTGTCCCCCGTAAAGGGAAGCGCGGGGGTCATACCGTAGCGGGTCCCGTTCATAAGCGTTAGGGGTTGCAATGGCACTGTCCGATGAAGAGAAGAAACTGCTTGCGGAGCTTCAGCAGCGCGAGAATGAGCCAGATGAAGATGACTTTGACATTGAAATCTGGGATAGCGAAGGGGCGGGGGCGCGGGTCCCGTACCGCAAGGGGAAGACATGGCTACAGCGTTTTGGCATTGACGTACCAGAAGCGCCCGTGAAGGAAGAAGGAAAGCCCCCAGCGAAGGCGAAGAAGGGCGACGGGGACCAGGGCGAGACACGCGAGCGACCGACCCAGCGATACTTTAGCGGGGGTCGGGGGTAATGCCAGCGCCCCAGGGCAACGTACCGCCTTCCAAGTACCCGCCTGAGTCCCAGCAGCAAAGCGGGGGACTCTACATGACAAACCTTCTGAACATTGCGCGCTGGCTTATGGCGCAAGGGTTTAGCAGGGCTGCTGCTGCTGGGGTAGCGGGGACTGTCTCGGGTGAGTCAATGGGCAACCCTGAGCAGATGGAGATAGGCGGGGGCGGGGGCGCTGGTCTCATTCAGTGGACCCCTGCTAGCTCAGCCTCGCCTATCCGTCCGATCATCACGGGTAACCGTCAGCAAGACTTTAATAACCAGCTTGTAGACATGCTGAACTACGCAGAGACTAACCAGTCAGCAGCTATCGCTAGGGGCGGGGTCAACCTTCAGACTCTTAAGCAGGCTAGCGACCCTACGCAAGCTGCTATCTGGTGGGGTATGTATGAAGGTCCTAAGGTCCCTGGTAGTGATGTCCGTAGCGGGGTCGCTACCGATGTCTATAACCAGCTTCAGGGGTATAAGCCTAATACTGGCTGGGCGGTTACTGCTGCTGGTCCTGGGGGCGACGGGGGCGGGGGCGGGGGCGGGGACGCGACCCTTACTAGCTGGAATCCTATTAGCTGGGTTGAAGCCCCCGTTAAGGGGATGGAGTGGGCGGGGAAGCAGATAGTAGGCGCTACCGGTTTCAGTACGGGTCTTAACGCCCTGGGCGATATCGCGAAGGCGCTTACGGGTATCGTTCGCGCTGAGACCATGATTTACCGTTTCTTCCTTCGCCTGCTTCGCCCTGAGTTTTGGCTACGTGTAGTCGCCTTCGTGGTCGGGGTCTTCCTGCTGCTGGGCGCTGGTTACTTCATGAGTGAGGCATTGTGAAGCAGAATATTTCCGGTCTGGGTGACCTTGACATCTTGACCCAGCGGGAGCTTAAAGAAGCGCTGGGTCATCAATTCGATAGCCTGATACGCGAGTGGTATCGGGGGACTAAGTACGTAGGTTACCGGGGGTCGCTGCAAACGCCTTCGGGGACAGTTCAGATACCAGGTCCCGAGTCTGGTTACTTCTGGTCCCTGAAGCTGATAGCGGTACAGTTTGCCGGCGCCTTCACTACCGCCTTGAATAGTGGCGCTACTAACGGGAAGGTAACGGGACCTACAGCGGGTCAGATCATTGACGCAACCGCTAACCTGACGGGGACCTACACGGTTACGGTTACTGTCTACATTGACGGTACGGTTACCCCCGCTACCGATGATGACAATATGCAGGTTACCTACGGGTCTACCGTCCTTAACCTAGCAGTCCCTTCTAACGGTACCGTCGCTACCTACACGTTCACGTCTACCCTGAATAACCAGTCCATAGCGGTTAAGGCAATCGCCGCTGGTAGCGCTGGCGCCGTCTATCACGCGATGATCCAATACGTATCGCAGAACACACCCCCGCGCCTGTCCGCATATGTCGGGGAGTCAACCGCGGTCGCCCCTGTCGGTAGCGTAGATGCACGTATCAATACCCCCGTCGCTGAAGCGGTTATCACCTGGTCTAGTAACCAGGTGATACTTAAAGACCAGCAGCTAGTAACCCTGTATAGCGGGGGCGGGTCTATCGCTACTTACGTCCTGCTGGCTGAAGAAGTCCCCGCTGAAATGCAGGGCAAGCTTTAGCGTTGGCTTACATAACCCTAGGGGCTAGGGGTCCCGTAACGGGTAAGCCAGATACGACAGGGCGCAACCCCGGTAACTGGACTATACAATTCACCCCCGATATCATCGCGGTTAACGTGTCCCAGTTTGAGATTTACAAGATGGTAGTCAAGGGCGCCCAGTCAACTACCTTCAGCGTTTACGTAGACTTGTTTCAATGGGACGTAGGCATATACGGGACGCTGAATAGCTGGGACCCCGTACAACCCCTGATAATGCGCCCTGGTCAGACACTCTATTTCCAGTACAGCGACCCCGTTAGCGACAATAACCCCCCGGTAGCTACCATCTGGATACGCTACCAATCGGATATCGTTGGGTCCCTGTTATGCCGTGGCAAAACGTATTCGCTGCCTTCTTGCAAGCGGGTAACACGGTAGTCATCAATAGCGCTGGCATGTTCGTATATAACGGGGTCCCCGCGCTAGGCAACCTCATTTTCAGTGTCGCGCCTGCAAACGGGGTAGACAGCTACGGTAATACCTTCTTCGCTGGCGCCTGTAGCTACTCGCCTCAGGCTGGTAGCGGTACCCCCTTCCTGGTAGCCCAGCTTTACCAGGGCGCCCTGTCTATGGGTCCCCCTGGGGCTATCGCTGGCGCTGGGGGCGCCATACCAGGAAGCATCGGGGGAGTTACCTCCCCTGCTGGGACTGTCAATATCGTTTCTGGTCAGCAGTCGGGCGCTGATGCGTTCGCAGAGATTCAGCTTCTATCCCAGCTAAGTGCAGGGGCGGGGGCTGGTCCGCAAATTCTGTTTAACGCATATCTCGCCTTCGTGGCACTAGCGGCGCCTACCGCTACAGGTCCTTTTATCTACGGGACCACTAACAGCGCCCCCGGTATTAAGTCTGCTGGTCTTAACGGGGTCATCCCCGTGACTCAGGCTAACTACACATCGTTTACTAACACGACTACCAGCTTTAACCAGATGAGCTTTCTCTGGCAAATACCCTTCATTGACTTCTATAACAACGTTCTGTATAGGTTCAGGGCATGGGGTAATGGCGTACAGGGAAGCACTCAGCAAAACCTTAGCTGTCGTATGTCCGCCTTCGGGTTGACGTTCGGTAGCAATACTATGCCTGCTGCTGACATACCAGCCAGCGCTAGCTTTCACTGGGAAGTTGAGTACGACATCATCATTAACGGTAGTACGGGGATTATCTACGGGGGTCACTTCACATGGTCTCAGGCAGCAGTAACCGCTAACCGGGGGACTGCTGCCATTGACGGTAACGCGACCCCGCTACCAGGTGGCAACACGAATATAACCCTTCAAATGGCGTGGGCTTCCACTACAGGCGCGCCTACAGTTACCCAGACATTCAGCTCACTAGAAAGGTTGGCTATGTAATGCCTGACCCGCTGATTAACGGGAGATTCAGTCTTTACGAGACCCCCGAAGGTGGTTACCACATTGCGTGGACTGCTGACGGGGACACGACTACTAACCATCTTGAAGTGCCAGCGTTTCTAGTCCGCATGGCTAAAGCAGGCGCCGAAGGAAAGCTAAATCCCGTGACTGCGCTAAAGCAAATGATGGCAAGCCCAGAACTTGCCGTGAAGGGGGCGACCGCGGATGAGTCACCGTAACTGGCTTGTGTTCGTAGTGCCTAGGTTCACGCTTGATGACCCCGAAGATTGGCGTACCCAGCTTGATAACCAGGATGATGAAAAACCAGATACGGCGCCTTCCGATGCGCCTGTCAGTGAGCCGGTAGGTCCCTTATGAGTAGTCGTGTATGGATACCTTCGCCCAACTACAGCAGCAGGGGCGGTAGCGGGGTCAGGTTGATTGTCGTGCATACGACCGAAGGCGCCCAGGATATTTACTCGCTGGGTAGCTTCTTCGGGTCAAGTAGCGCGGGGGTTAGCTCGCACGTTGGCACCGATAACAACAGCAGGACGGTTATAGGTGAGTATGTCAAGCGGGGGAATAAGGCGTGGACCCAGGGCAACGCTAACCCCGTCGCTGTCTCATGCGAGATGTGTACGCCTAGCGGCGCTGCTGCTGGCTGGTCCCGTAGCTACTGGCTGAACAGTAAGGCGGTAATGCTTGACGCTACGGCGCTATGGGTCGCTGAAGAAGCTGACTATTACGGCATACCGATAACCGCTCTGACCCCTAGCCAAGCCCAGGGCGGGGGTCGGGGGGTCTGTCAGCATGCTGATTTGGGGAGCTGGGGCGGGGGTCATGTTGATTGCGGCGCTGGCTTCCCTATGGATTACCTGATCTCGAAGGCTAAGGAATTTGCGGGGGGCGCCCCCGTGACACCCCCAGAGAAGGAAGAAGAAGACATGTCGGTTTGCATTCCAGCAGGGGCTAACGGGGACGCTGTAGCAGTCTCGTTTAACGGACCCCAGTATAAGACTGTCGGTTTCCTGGTAGACGCTTCCGTACTGAGTGAGTCAGTTCATATCCGTACTGCTTTTCATAGGGTTAGCGGGGGCTGGGACGTGATTCAAGTCTACGTAGACCCAGGTCATAATAAAGTTGTCATCAATATCCCTAACCCTAGCGACGGGGTTAGCTTCTCCCGTATCGATGACATGCCGGTAGATGTCTACCCCAACTTCGCCTGATAATCAGGGTCGCCCTGTCCGCCATAAGGTTGACCCGCTAGCGATTGCTCAGCTTAAGGCGTGGGAAATCCTGGCGCGCCAGGCGCCCCTAACCGTCGCGATAAGAAGGCGCCAGCTTCACCTTATATGCGTCGCTGACAGGATGACTGTATTCGTGCTAGCTGACGGGGAGAAGCGCGGGTATCACTTCAGCCTAGACCTGCTAATGGCGGCGCTAGTCGCCCACCTAAGACAGCTACATAGGGAACTAGACCCCGATAAGGGGGAATGATGGAAGAGAGACCGCGGGGGCTTGTAATCGCCCTGGTATATGTCGCGCTGGTTACCTCAGCGCTGCTAGTCCTTATCGACTACAAGCTAAAACGGGACCTGCTAGATATGTTCCGTCACATACAGGAAGAGATAGACCGTGGACAAAAGCTATATCGCTCGCCACCTGATAGGGACCCTGATACTGACGGGGTACGTACTACTGATCTGGTGGGTAACGCTTCCCCCGTGGAAGCGAGCAATGGTGATAAACCACCTTCGGCGCCTCGCGTCCCCGAAGGCGACAGGGCAAAAGCTACTCAGCGCGGTAGACGAACTAGAGATCAAACGGTTTTCGGCCCTGATAACCAGGTGGGACCATGAGCAGAGAACACGCGATAATACACAAGAAGGTAATTAACCTAGACCATGACGGGGATAGGCATGTTTGCTGCGCGTGGGACGATTGCGAACGTGACGGGGTAGACCTTCATCAAGTCAGGGTTAACTACGGTAAAGCGGATACGCCTCATGTTGTGAAGCATGTCTTCTGTACTGACAGGCATAAGCAATACTGGATTAATTCGACTAAGCGCTACGGGAATCTACCCCCTGGTTATCGTCTCTCGATTATCTAAGCCCCTGGTGATATGCTGGCTATAACCCCGGTCAGGCGGGGGAATAGTACCAGGGGGAAGGGCGCGGTAGCTCCCCCTGGTATCGCGTCCCTTCCCCCGCTAACCGTAAAGGGAATAGCGTGGAATACGTGAGGCTGGGTGTCCATATCTGGGTGTCTGTCCTGATCATGGGTACCATGTGGCGACTTGTCACTTACCATCTTGTAGCTTCTCCTAATACGTCCCTTAACCATCTGGGCCGCGCAATGGCCCAGCAGTATTAGGAAGGCTGAATATGCCTAATCCGGCAGTTGGCGCGGGGTCAGCAGCAGCCCCTAGCGCGCCGTCTGGAATGGGGGCTAACCCCTTCCAGATTGCTACTAACCTTTATGCTGAGAAAAACCTTCAAGGCGCCCAGACTGGTCTTCTTCTTACGACTTCTGCTATCGCTGGCGGGGGTAGCGTAAACGCTGGTCAGTACCTTAGGGCATTGCGCCTTATGTACCGTACGGTTACTGCTGGCGCGACGGGTACCGCCCTTACTCTTGATGGTCCGTTTGGCGTGTTCACCGGCCTGGACCTGACCAATGTAGATGGCTCTGAGATCCTTTACAATATGGGTGGCCCAGCGTACTACTATTCAGAGAAATACTTTAGGCCGTGGCTTACAGACCCCGTGCATAGGTACGACTTCACTATCCCTTCGGCAACGTCAGGAGGTTCGTTCACACTTTCACTTCAGCCTGAAGTGAGGTTTTTAGCGCGGGTGTCCTTGCAAACACTGACACAAGAAGTCAGTACCGTTATGACTATTCGCTTCTGGGTACTGGTCTCGGCACTTATGCGACTTACCCGACTATCGCCCTTATTCCTTATATGGATGCTTGGGCTCAACCCGATGCACAAGACCTACAGGGTCAGCCAAATCAGCCCGTGCCACCTGGGGTAAACCTTCAGGTTAAGCGCCGTCACCAGATTTTCACGCTTAACGCTAACGGATCTGACAACATTCTTCTTTCCACGCTGACGGGTAATGCTATCCGCGGTATGCTTCTGGTTACCCGTAACTCGTCTAACGTCAGGGTTGACGGTTTCACTGACCCTATCTACTGGCAGTTGGATAACCGCTCACTAGGGCGCCTTAACCCCGATATCGTCCGTCAGTGGACAGAAGAACAGTACAACACATATAACCTGTATGGCGGGTCAGCTCAGGCACCGGGCGCCGCTGGGGCGTTTGCTAATAACAACGCCTCAGATGGTATCGGCGCTACTGGTCTTTACGCTGGCGCTGGGTCGGTAGACCTGGGTGTCTATGCCTTCCCGCGCTTCTTCAACCCAGGTGACCTTTATGGCCAATCGTGGCTCTATACCGCGAATTCAACGAAGCTGACCTGGGAATCGGTTACCGCTAACAGCGCCGCAACTGCGGAGCTTATCACTGACGAAATCTACCCTGTCGGAAACGTGGACCCGTCGCTAGTCGATATCTAGGCGGTAAGCCATGAATTTTAGTCAGCCTTCACCTGGTTTCGGTTACTACCGGGGCGCGCCCCTGGTAGCAGGCGGCGCTTTTGGCGGGGGCGGGAGTGGACCACAAGTGGCCGGTCAGAATGTTTTTGCCCAGGGTCAGGGCGGACAGCAGCAGACGGGGGCGTGGTCCCCGACTATTCTCTATCTGTTCGCCCTGATCATCCTTGAAATGATCATTTTCGGAATCATCGCGCGAAGGATTTAGCATGCTTAAGAGTCAAGCCTTCTGGGTCGGTATCGCAGTAGGCGTAGTTCTCTTCTACGTCTACAAGAACTACATGGGTCGTAAGGGCGCGTAATGTCTCAGAGCGCCGCTGGGGCGGTAGCCCTGCTATTGCTATGGCTAGCGTTCGCCTGCTTCTTTATCGCCTTCCATCCTGGGGGGATAGAGGTAAACGGTCACCCAGCGCGCAACCCCCGTGACGTGATCTTGTGGTTTATGCAGCGCGTATCACATGGCGCCGATACGGGGTCAGGGACAGTGACCGTTAGCGAGACCCAGCCCAGCAACGGGACGCAAACCGTTTAGGGGGTGTCATGGCAGATACACCCGAGCAGGCGGCGCTTAGGGAGTCCCTGAGGTCTAGGGGCGAGCAGCTAGCGCCCAGGGTCAGTGAAGGCAGTCAGCGGCAATCTAAGCCTTCGCCAGAAAGGGCTAAGAAGACCAGCCCAGCGAAGAAGGCCGTTAAGGGCGCTGTAGAGAAGGGGACACCCCCAGGGCGCGCCTACTCGATGACAGTGCAGCGCACAAGGCGCGGGGGAGCTGGGCGCGCTGCTCGCCCTGGTGGTCCCGAAGGCGCGACGGCGCCCAGGGCGACCACCAGGGGGAAGCAGCAGACACGGGGACAGCGAGCAGGGCGAGGCGCGAAACGTGTCTATGGAACCCTGACAGGGCGCGCTTCCGGGGGTGTCCTGCTCGCTGAGTTTGCCGTAGGCGCTGTCATTATCTCACTAGGCATGTTCACGAAGGGGACCACTAAGGGCTATACCGCGACCATGAGTGAAATCATGATCAGGCTAACCGCCCTGACTATGGTCTTTTTTATTCTCTTCCTTATGGCGGGGTCCCCGAACGCTGGCAAGTTTGCAGCATGGCTAGGCGCCCTAGTGGACCTGGGCATTCTCTTTACCGCCTACCGTGAAAGTTTCTTCTCTACCTTGACGGACATTGTTCAGGGTAAGCCCCTGGGGGTTGAAGAAGTGACCCTTACCGCCGCAACCAAAATGAGCGACACTCCCCCGACAGGCTTTGAAGATGAGTGACACGGTATGGCAATTGATTACAGGGGCGGTAGTCATCGCGATTATCTTCATGCTGGTACGCCCTAACAGTCCTGGTCCCAAGTTTGTAGAAGACATATCTAACGCCTTCGCTTCCATCATCAAGACAGCGACAGGCTTTACTAATCCGACAGGATAAGAGATGAAAGATTTTACAGCCTTCCTGGTGGTAGTCGTTTACCTCGCCATGCTGTTTGTCCTGGTGAGACCCAACAGTCAGGGTCCCACCTTCGTTAAGAATGTCGCTGACGGACTCAGCAGCATCATTAACGCTGGGACAGGCGGGGGCGGTTTCACAGCTACGGGTAAGTAAATGAAACCGCGAGGCATGCGCGGGGGCGCCCCCGATTGGCGGGGACCCGTTACCGCTCATCCGCAGACTTCAGCGAAGGTGAGCAACGCACCGAACGTCAGTCAGACCTACGTGTCAGGGCTACCCGTCGCCCAGCTCCCCGTGCGCACCTTCGCAACGGGAATACCGGGGGTCGCTACCGGGGTCCCAGGGACCCCCGTAGCTCGCGCGAGCGGTAACCCTGCTGTCCATACTGACCCCAGCGTCCCCCCGCCTAAGCGCCCTTACGGCATGCCTCGCCCCCTGGGCGTGAGACAAGAAACCTGGTGGACAGGCGGCGCTGGCATCTCACTGGATAAGCGCATCGCTCGCGACAGGCACCTAGTCTCCAAAGTCGGTACTGAGCTAACCGGTAGGGATAGCGGTTTCACTGACCCGCCTAAGGACGGACCAGCGCGACCCAGCTACCAGACCATTAACCGCTCTATCAACCCTCAGGCTGGGTCGGACAATACCACTAACCAGGATGACCTGACGCGACAGTACACCCGTAACAGTCAGGGTATGTATATGGGCGAGCAGGGGACAGGATGGACCCAGGTTAGCGGGGGTGTCCCTGGTCTATGGCAACCCTACGGGTCTTACGCTGGCTACACTGCTGGTCCCGTTAAGGGGATTCAAAGCCCAGTTGAAGAAGGCGCCCCTGGTGACGGTAGACAGTCGCTTTGGTCGGGTCCCCCGCATGGTTTGCATAGTCAGACCATGCCGGATTACTCGCAAACGCTGGGGTACTACATGGCTGTACCGCAAATGAGGCTACCGCGAGTAGACCGGCCTTCTAACTCCACTAGCGCGGGTCAGTCTTACAGTCAGACGGTTATCCCCCAGGGTCAGACAGGGACTATCGCCCAGCAGGCGGGGGGAATGTCTAACTACACTGCCGGCATCAATTGGCAGACTCAGAAGCGTGCAGGTTGGCGGGGTCAGGCTGGGGCGGGGAATGCGTCCTAGGCTACTCGATTTGTTTTGCGGCGCGGGGGGCGCCGCGGTTGGCTATGCGCGAGCAGGCTTTGAGGTAATCGGGGTAGACGCGAGCTTGCAACCGCGCTACCCCTTCACCTTCATACGTGCTAACGCTCTAGAGTTTGACCCCTGGGGATATGACGCTATCCACGCCTCGCCCCCGTGTCAGGCTTACAGCACTACGCGAGGTATCAGACCTGACTACAGACACCCCGATTTGGTCGCTAAGATACGTGCTCATATCCATGTAACCGGGGTCCCGTACGTGATTGAAAACGTGCCAGGCGCGCCCCTGATTAACCCCGTTACACTTTGCGGGAGTCACTTTAACCTGAAGACCTATTGGCCTGAAAAGGGCTGGGTAGGGCTTCAGCGACACCGCTTGTTTGAGTCTAACTTTCCTGTCCCTGACCCTGGTCCCCATGACCATAGTCTTCTCATGGTCCCCGTATTCGGTCATGGTCCCAGCGGGGGTAACACGAAGCTTAGGGGTCCTGGTCAGGCTAAGGCGGCGCGAGAGGTTATGCAAATCGACTGGATGAGGCGCCACGAACTAGATCAGGCTATACCGCCTGCTTATACAGAATATGTCGGTAGGCACTTGCTTACCGCGGTCAGGGGTCAGTTATGGCACTTAGCGATAAGGACATTAACCTTATGGCAGTAGGCGGCGCCTTCCTGCTGCTGCTTCTCTTCATCGCCTATCACGAGACAGACAATAAGGGTCAGGCGCGCTACCAGCCTTCGGGACAGGCTAACCCCGCCCTGTCGTATCTGGACAGCGAAGGTCACTGGTTTGACCCTGAGCTTTGCGTACCAGGACAACAGCAGATTTACACCGCTCACAGATACCCCACTCACCCAGGACATGAGATCACGGTACTCATTAACCAGGGGCTTGATGCTATGTCGCGTAGGGCGCCCCAAGATGAAGATTGGCGAACTATGCCACCTAGCGAGATGAGTTACTAATGAGTGAGACAACCCCGGAAGGTCCCCCCAGGGTCGGGGGTAACTTCCTTACGGATAAGTGGGGTCCCCTTCCCGTCTGGGGATGGATGGGCATAGGGCTAGCGCTGGCACTGGGCTACTGGTACTACAAGAATAAGAAGGCTAACGCTAACGCTGCCACTACAGCAGGGTCAGGGACAGTTAGCAGTTCTGATATCCCCCAGTTTGTTAACCAGACCTACGTAAACACAACCCCTCCGGATACGGATGACCACACTAACAATCATCCGCCAGAGCAACTGACGCGGACATGGCAAGCTATCGCTACCGCTTCAACGCTTGCCCAGGTGGGCGCGAGGCTGGGCGTTACCGACCCCGCTAAGAATCTTCACCCAGCTAACAAGCTCGCTACCGATTTTATGAAGGCGTACGCGAAGAATCATAATGCGAAGATTCCTAAGGGCGCTTTGTTCACCTATACCGAAGGTACGGTAACCCCTAAGGCGGGAGCTAAGACCTAATGGCTAAGTCTCATGCTGACGTTGCGCTTACCGTCCTGGTGGTTAGTGAAATCCCTAACTTCTGGTCTGGGTTTCTCCCGTCGCTGTTTACTATCGCTACCTTCAGCGGGGGTGATGACGCGAAGGTAGCGCACACCCGCAAATGGATTAGGCGAGGCGAGATTCAGGCGACGGGTCTTAGCATCGCCCTGGGCGTAAGCGCTTCTATCCTGGTAGAAAACCCGCTTCCGTTTATAGGCGTACTTATCCTGATACTTTATCTTCTGTACCAGTATGAGCACGCGCTAAGGCTGGGTCAAAGCGGGGGGCTAAAGCTGGACATTGACGGGGGTTGATATGCGGGGTTATACTGGCCTGATCAGGTTTATACCCCCCAGGGGAAAGGGCTTATACGATGCCAGAAGTAGATGAACTGTATGAAGAGTCAGGCGAGATACCCGCTGGGCGTAAGGCGCGGATTATCTCGCCTACTTTGTGGGCGAAGCTGGAAGAAGCGTCTAAGCGACAGGTTGCGTTTAGCAGGGTCGCTGCTGAAGAAGTTATCGATGACTTGCGCAAGGACCTTACCAGCGCTGCTGTCAAGGCGAAGTATGAGGTTACTACGTCTACCGCTCACCTTGATGACGGTAGGCATAAGCTCACCTTCTCCGCTCGCGCAAAGCAGGCGCCTAAGCCTGCTAAGGAAGACCCCGCTGTTAAGGCGGGTAAGTAAAAGAAGGCGGGGGCGCCTTCCACGCGCCGCCCGCCTATTGGCACTACTAAGGGGTAATTGTGAGTACCGATGTAGAGAAGTCCCCTTCATTCCCAGAATACCAGCCCGGTCAGGACTGGTCTACTTTGATGGACAGCGCCGACGAAATACTAGGCTACGATCTTGCGAGAGATGAAACCGCTAACGACCTAGTAGGCGTACCTTTTGTCATTACCCGCGTGGTCTTCCGTCCTGGGGTCATGAGAGATAAAGTTCTTCAGGCTTACGTGTCTTGCGAGGTACGGATAGCGCCCCAGCTAGACCTTAGAGCGATTAACGCGAGGCGTGAAAGCTCGCGCCTTCCCCGCCTGACTGATCTTGAAGCGCTAGTGTTCGGTCCTAACGCTCACATGGTTTTCAATGACGGGTCTACAGGGGTTTACCGTCAAATGGTCAAGTACCTGTTTGGTAAGGGGTTTATCGTACTGAAGACCCCGGTAACCGAAGTAGGCCAGTATGGCGAATCGTCGTTTGATCAACCTCCAAATCAATGGCGAGAGATCAGAGAAGGTGAGTCCGTCAAGGACGAAAAGGGATGGGTGGATTACTCAGCCCCTATTCTCCTCTACTGCCCTAGGGGACTCAGGCTCAGCCAGTACGAAAACGAGTACGCGCCGACAGGCGCAATCACGCGCTATATCGGCTGAGAAGGTAGCGGCAAAGCTGGCGCGGGAGAAGTACGGGGGACGCTACTTCCCCCTTCTCTGCGGACACGTCACAGACATAGAGACTCAGCAGGTCTACCGTAGCTTCGCCCAGCGGGGGCGGTACTACTGCGAGGCTTGCGGGACGTGGACCACCAGGGCGCCGACCCCGCGCCAGCAGCTACCCGAGCAACCCCCGTTTTAGTCATGGCTACGCGCAAGCGTTTTAGCTCGCTACCGAAGGCGGCGCGGGACAGGGCGGCGCGCATAGGCGATAGAGAGTATGGCCTGTCGCGCCGTCAAGTTCGCGAGCGGTATAACCGGGGGACCTATAACCCCTTCGCGCGAGGCGACCCAGAGAAGCGCATACCAGCAGAGTACCGGCGCTTTGCCGAAGAAACCGATGAAGGGTTGAAGGTCGATTGGGGGCGCGCTGCTTACGCCAATATCAGGCTTAGGCTGGGTCCCGGTCACCCCCTGGGCGAGCGCTACGGTTACAACGATCAAAATGTGAGATACCACGCTGAAGTCATGGCTAGTGACGCTATAGCTCACATCATGGCGCTGGCTTCAGAAGATGAATTGGCAGAATGGGCAAGCCCCCAGCCTGACGGGGAAGGCAACCCACCTGACCGTGAAAGCTGGGTAGGTCTACCGCCTGAAATCACTATGGACGATTTGGGGTATGAACGTGCCGGCGGATGGATCAATATATTCTGGTATCATTGACGTTCTTTGCGCCTATCCAGGCTGCTCTACCAGCATTATCAGACAGCGTGTGACTGACAAATACTGCGGTATTCATAAGGTGAATCATAACGGCGCTAAGCGGGTCCGTACCGCTCGCCATGACGTAGAATTCATAATGGTAGACGGGGAAGGGTCGGGTGACGGACCAGCCCATAAGTACGTATTGCTGGGGGTCGGGGACCAGCAGCTAGCAAGACCTGAAGGCTTCACTGACATAACCGAGATATTTGGATTCCTTTATGAGCAATTCAGAGCACATCCAAAAGCATGTTTCGCGGGATTCTATCTTGGCTACGATTTCAATATGTGGTTGCGACTACTGCCTAGGGACAGGGCATTTTATCTTCTCTCTGAAGATGGTAAGCAACGGCGGAAAAGAGATTGCCGTTGCCGGGGTGCTAGACCCTGCAAACATGCAAGACTTGCGCCGCATCCTGTTGAATACCACGGATATCAATTTGACATCCTAGGCTATAAGCGCCTTCGCCTTCGCCCTAAGTCGTGCGCTTGCATGACTGCTACGTGCAAGTGTAAGGGTCAGGCAGACTGGATGTATATTAATGACGCTGGTCCCTTCTTTCAGGCTAGCCTTCTCAGCGTCATAGACCCTAAGGCGTGGGTTACCCCTATCGTCACTGAAGCGGAATACGCGCTAATCCTGAAGGGGAAGGATGCCCGCGGTAGCGCCCTGCTTGATGACGATATGAGAAGGTACAACGCCCTAGAAAACGACATAGGCGCGAGGCTGCTACGGGAGCTAAACCGCGGTTTCACTGCTGCTGGAATCAAGCTGAATAAGCGTCAATGGTTCGGACCAGGGCAAGCAGCCCAGGGCTGGCTAAGGCTTGACGCGAAGCTAGAGCGGACAACAGCAGCAGTACGCGAGCTACCGAAGGCGATACGCGAAGCAGTGATAGCCACCTATTACGGGGGCTGGTTTGAGCTAGCCTGTCATGGTCTCGTATCGGGTATCACGTGGGAGTACGACCTTAATAGCGCCTACCCAGCGATAGCTTCGCGTATGCCCTGTCTATGCGGTAAGTGGTCCCAGGGGAAGGGGTCCCCCAGGGGTAACCTGTCGCATAAGTGGCTATTCACGGGGGCGCCTTCACGCCTTCGCCTATGTCGTGTGAAGGTCTCGGGTAGGTCCCCCTTCCTGGGTCCCCTTCCCTACCGCAATCGCGACGGGTCCGTACTAAGACCCCGCCATACTGAAGGCTGGTACTGGCAACATGAAATCGACCACGCACGCAAAGCAGGTCTTATATCTAATGTCACTTACTATGAGTGGATAGAGTATTCGCCCTGCTCACATAGGGCGCCGTTGCGCGGCCTGGCGGGGTTGTATGAAGCCAGGATAGCGATAGGTAAGGACACCCCCCAGGGGAAGGCATACAAGCTTCTTTATAACAGCGCGTATGGCAAGCTCGCCCAGTCGCTAGGGGACCCCGTTTACGCTAACCCTGTCTATGCGAGCTTGATAACCAGCGGTTGCCGAACGATGATACTTGATGCGATAGCGACCCATCCTGAGAAGGCGACCGCGGTAGCCATGATAGCGACAGACGGTATCTATTTCCTGTCACGTCACCCAGGGCTTGACGCGAAGCTAAGCGACCGTATGGGGGACTGGTCTAGGGGGGAAAAGCATGACTTGACACTCTTCAAACCGGGGGTCTACTGGGCGAACGATTCGCGCGAGCTTATCAATGCGGGGAAGGCGCCTAAGTTCAAAGCGCGAGGCATAAGCGCGCTTGACTTCAGCAGGTCCATAGCTGACGTAGACCTTCTGTTTGATAGCTGGGACCCCGACAGGGCGCCTGACGTTAGCTGGCCTTCTGTGACCTTTACGGCGCGGTTTGCCCAGGTTTCGGTACTTCAGGCGTTGGAGTGGTCGCGAGGCATAGCGGACCCACGCGAGCAGCGCGCTAAGTATCGTCGCCTCGCTGGGCTGGTCAGCAGTGACAGGAAGCTTCAGCAGGACTCAAAGCCTGACATCAAGCGTGACCCCCGTAGCCTGACCTGGGACGCGAGCTACAGCGTGTGGCGTACCCAGCCCTGGGACCATAGGGGCTTCCCGCCTTCCACGCCTTACGAAAGGCGTTTCGGTTTTGATCTTGAGATGTCTAACTGGGATGAGTACGCGACCCCAGACGGAAGCGTCATGATGGGCTTCAGGGAAGCCCTATACGCTGGCTTAACGCTTCCTTAGTTGAGACCTGGTTAGCTACCGGCTACTCTGCTGGTCTGGGACCCACGCGAAACCGGAAGGAAGCAAGACATGGGAATCAAGGTCGTACGCAAGGCAATCGATGACTTCACGAAGCTAGAGATTGCTGAAGATGAAGCAATCATCGTTCGCCTGACCATGACCGTAGAGTGGCCGGCCAGTGATGGCGACGGGGACCACCAGGGCGAAGGCGAGCAGGGCGAAGGCGAGCAGGGCGAAGGCGAGCAGGCGACCCCGAAGACCAGGGGACCCGTCAGCTATGAGCTGTACTTCATGCCTGACTCGCTGAAGGCGTGGGATGAAGCGCTAGCCCCCTTCATCTCGGATGCTGAAGTCAGCGACCCCGCCCCCGCCCCCGCCACGAAGGCGCCAGCGAAGGCAGCAGTCAACCCCGACACGCAAGCTCAGCGCGAGTGGTGGATGGGTCTTAGCCCCCGTGACAGGGCGGTACTCAGCCTTCCCGAGCCAAAGGAGAAGGGGCGCATCCCTCAGCCAGTGCAGGACGCATGGCGCGACATGCTGAAGGCACGAGGCGAGCAGGTCCCCGCAAGCGCCTAAGCGCTAACCGCAAAGCCCAGGTCAGGCTAGGTCTGACCTGGGCTTTGTGCTATTCTTTAGGTGTAAGTTAGTTCGTTCGGAAGGGGACCCCCAGCCATGACTACGCCTAAGTATCACCCAGCGTATGACGTAAGCGCGTGGGAAGAGATCAGCGGGGAAGATGCCAGCCTGATTATCGCTGACGGACCCAGTATCGCTATCAACGCTTACCAGGGCGTACTCACTATCAAGGACGGACCAGCAGGAAGCCCCCGTACCCGTCGCTGGTCAAAGATAGAAGCGCGCCCTATCCATCACCTGAACATTCTTAACGCTCACGGGTACCTGTCCCTTGAAGCCATGAAGTGGCTAGCTGAAGCGGGTATCACCTGGGACGTATCCGACAGGTATAACGACCTAACCCGTAACCTCGCCCACTCAGGCGCCTACCAAGACCCTTCGCTGGTACGCGCGCAAGCCTTCCTGACAACAGGCGCGCCGCATGAAGCTACCGGGGTAGCCATAGCGCGAGGCTTCATCAAGGCGAAGCTTGAAGGTCAGGCGTGGAATGCTGAACACTGCCTAGGTCACCTGTCCGTTGCCGAATACATTCGGGGACTCATCCCCGAACTAGAGCAGGCGCCGAACGTAGCAGCTATAGGGGGCTGGGAAGGTAAGGGCGCTGCTGCCTACTGGTCAGCATGGCAGGACTACCCCGTACGCTGGCTGAAGCCAGCGCCCCTTCAGGCTCACTGGATGAAGTACCCAGGGCGTAAGTCACTCGCGCGTATGAGCGACCGTAACCGGGGGGCGAGCGACCCCGTTAACGCGATGCTGAACTATGGCTACGCGGTAGCGGGGACAGTGTGTGTCCACGCGCTACAGGGTCAGTACCTCAGCGCCGACATGGGACTCATGCACGTAGACCGCAAGAAGCGCCAAAGCTTCGCCCTAGACCTGGTAGAAGTCATGCGCCCAGCGGTAGACGAAATCGTATGGAACGTCCTACAGCGTCCCCTTACGAAGAAGGTCTTCCCCGAAGACATGGCTGGGGTTGTCCGTATCTCAGCCCCCCTGACCCATGAGATAGCGACCCAGATACGCAAGCGGGCATGGCTGGCTAACCAGCATGTCTCTACCGTCCTAACAGCGCTTCAATCTCTCGCTTAGGTTGACCCCTGAGTGAATCTGGGCATACGGTCGCGTTAAGGGCGGTTGGCGGGGAAGCAGCGCTACCCCGGTTTCGGGGGTCCCCCGTAGCTGTGAAACCGTCAACCGCCCCCTAGTCGTTACGGAAGGGGTCGCCCTGATATGGCGAAGTATCTGTACCACGCTGACGGGTCCCGCTGGGATCATGCGGACTACCTAGCAGCAATGGACCCGCGTCAGATGGTCTGTCGGTATGCCCACCAGGGGCTACCCGTATGGATCATGCGCGGGGGGAAGCTACCGAAAGGCATCGATGCGGCGCCCCTGGTGGGCGGGGGTCTGCTGATCATCGAAACGTGTTCCGTCTGCACTACCGAAATCACGTACCAGCAGGGCGACGGGAAGCAGCGACGCTACATCTACCCTGACTGGTGGATTCACGTACCAGGGGACATACAGGGCGGTAACGTTACCCGTAGTGACTGCAAGGGCGTGCTAGTGGAACTAGCCCACGATGCTCTAGCAGCACAAGCGCGAGGTAAGGCGGTTAGAGCAGCATGAGTCAGGAAGTACACGTAGACCTATGGTGCGACGTTGCTCGCGCCCAGGGTCGCGAACGGGAGAAGGCAGACACGTCACGTGTCCTGTCCTGGGGGAAGGTCAGTGTCAGGCTGGACTACCTAGGCGAGCGTGAGCCTGAGCTAGCAGCGATGACGCTAGCGGAGCTGCTCGCCCTGGGCGAGCGTACCGACGGACACCATGACATCAAGCTAGTGAAGCCCCCGCGCAAGCGGGGACCCAACAACCCTGAGAAGGTCAGGGACGCGAGGCTACTTCGCGCGTACGCGAAAGATCATGGTTTCGACTACATCACTGACGGGGGGAACTACAGCTACACGCTGCCACTACGCGAGGCGTACGCGAAGGAAACCGGGATATGGCTGGACGCTTCCTGCCAGCGCGTGCAGGCTTGGCTACCGTAAGCGCGTAGGAAGGGGACCCCTGGTGTCAGACAGGACAGACTACGAACTAGCAGAGCAAGCGGGACAGTCTTGCGTGAGACATCATCGCTGGCGCCTAGGGTGTCCAGCGTGCGAGCGGACCCCAGCAGCTAGCAAGCTTTGTAGCGAGGCACGAGCGGAGCTAGAGGAGAGGCGAACTTTCCGCCAGCGCCTACCAGGGGTAGACCGCATTGCGGCGCTTACAGCGCATCACAGGGGCGGGAGCTAGTACCCTACGCGGTACGCTCCCCAGCGCGACCCCCAGCAGGCACACCCGCTTGCCTGCTGGGGGTTTCTTCGTGTTTGCTAGTGATCATGGGTCCGCATGAAGATTGCGCGCATGCTAGAGAGAAGTCTGGTCACTGCTGGGTAGAGCATTGCGCGAACTATGTGCAACGCTGCTCGCAGCATCGGTCTAATCGGACGCTGGCTAACGTCCCGAACATGACTGAAGGGCTAGCGATGATCCTTAACG
>Ga0126381_100001993_pt1 | contig 22000 bp, 23 predicted proteins | sample PanSoiMetPlot_28_FD_96465 | JGI IMG/M metagenome (GOLD analysis project Ga0126381, IMG submission 96465) | Tropical forest soil microbial communities from Panama - MetaG Plot_28 | ecosystem: Environmental > Terrestrial > Soil > Tropical forest > Bulk soil | place: Panama | collected 2016-02-17
GCGCGACCGCAGTTGGGGCAGGTGGGCTTCATGGCCGTTCCACAATGCGGGCAGAAAACGAATCCGGATTTCACCAGCCTCGAGCAACCCGGGCACGGCCGCGGTAGCGGATCGCGCAGAATGAAATAGAGAATGATACCGATGGCGTTGGGTATCAGAGCCGCAAGCCAAGTCCACATCGCATAGCGCATTCCGCGGCGCTTCGCATCCGCGTAGACATATCCAATCAGCAGAATCCAGGCGTAGACGAAAAGAAAAATACCGAAAGCAAAGGCCAGCTTCCCGTCGAATGGCCAGTTCTTCATTTCGTTATCGCCGGGGATCATCACAGTCAACGCCAGCGTGACGAACCCCACATAGCAAACGGAAGCTATGACCCACGCCGTCCGTGGAACTATCTTTAGTCCGTCGGTGAAGCGGCTCATGCCAGGGTCCTTTCGCGTCGTTGATAACTGGCCAGCAAAACGGCTGCGATTCCGCCCGTCACCCACACGAGCGAAGTGAATCCCGCAAATCCCAGCCACGATTGATTCAGCCGCGGGTCAAGCATGCTCAACAGGCCGCTGCTCACGAGCCGGACGATAGGCCAGCTCATCAGCGTCAGGGCCCAGGCCAACAACACCAGGGAAATCATCACGCGGCGGTTCCATGCGTGCTCGCGTTCGTCAATCAATCGCGCCTCGGCTCTCGCGCATGTTCTTTGCACCAAGTCAGGCGATAGTTGCGGCGTCGGCAGCTGCCGCAGGCCGCGAGACAAAAGTTGCCATTGTTCCATCTCAGCCGAACATTGCGGGCATGCCCGGACGTGCTGCAACACTTCTTCCGTTTCGTTCGGCTCGAGCGCGTCTGCGGCTGACAGCGCCAGCATCGCGCGAATCTTGTTGTGCTCCGTCACCGATAGTTCTCTCGATGCGCTCATCGCCAATTCTCCCCGGCGTAGCGCGTTTCCAGGCTGTTGCGTATCTGCTCAAGCGAACGGCGCAGCCTGGATTTCACGGTGGAAAGCGGAATGCCGAGCACCTGAGCGATCTCCTCGATCTTCATCTCCTCTTCGAATCGCAGCGTCATCACTTCCCTGTACGCGAACGGCAATTCGTCGAGTGCAGTTCCCACGCGGCTCGCGCGCTCGTGCTCGAGAATGCGATCGAGCGGCGCCGGGTCGCGTGCAGCCAACCTGTCGAGCGCAGTCTCTTGGGATTCCCCTTCTGAGATCGGCTGATCCAAGCTCGAGGGCCGGACGCGGCGAAGGTGGTCAATCGCCAGATTGCGCGCCACCGTGAATAGCCATGCGTCGAAATTGCGACTCGGATCGAAGCGCCGGATTTTTTCCGCTACGTGAATCCAGGTTTGTTGAAAGAGATCCTCCGCTTCGCTACGGTCGCGCACGAGCCGCAGCAGGAAGCGGTATAACCGGTTCTGGTAACGCGATACTAGCGTCGAGAGCGCATCCAGGTCGCCACGCCGAAGCTGCGAAACATCGGCCTCGAGCTCCACGCCTCCCTCCCATCGCCATGCTGCGGTGCCAATCATAGCCGTAATACGGTAGAGGCCTCTAAAAAGACTCACCAATCCGGCTGGCTCTTGGCTCGCGTAAGCATGTTATAAATCAAGGCCTTGACGACGCCTTCCATCGCGAAAGTGGCAGCCGCCAGTGGTGTACGCCTCGAAATCTCACCCGCCACGGCGTTTATTGACGACGAATTGAGCATCCGAATTCTCGGCCTGAAGGCGCGCGAGACTGTGACACTTCACGCCTCGACCGAAGACGACCACGGACGCTCATGGAGTTCTCGGGCTACTTTCTCTGCCGATTCATCCGGTAGGGTCGATGTCGCATCGCAGGAACCGCTGAGCGGCACTTATCGCGGCGTGTCGCCGATGGGCCTGTTCTGGTCCATGAATCTCGAAAGTGCGGAGGAAGCCGGCCGCGCGACGTTCGTAAAAAAGAATGTCATCGCGAACAAAGTGACACTGGAAGTTCGATCCGCCGAGCGCGTCGTAGCCGCCGCGCGTTTCGAAAGAAGTTATCTGGCGCCCGGCACTGAAACGCGCGATTTGCAAGTGCCGGGCGAACCGGCAACCAACGGAATGCAAACCGTTGGCCGACTATTTCTCCCAACCGGAGCGAAGGCCAGCGATCTCCTCCCCTTGGTCGTCGTTCTCAGCGGTTCAGGCGGCGGTTTCGATCTCGACAAGGCTGCGCTCCTCGCGCACCACGGTTTCGCTGCGTTCGCGCTCGCATATTTCGGCACGCCGCCTTTGCCTACGTGGCTTCATCACATCCCCCTCGAATACTTCGAAGCAGCGTTCCGGTGGCTTGACGCACAACCGGAAGTTGACGCGCAGCGGCTCGGCCTCCTCGCCGTTTCGCGCGGCGCTGAACTTGCGCTGCTTCTTGGCTCCAGATTCCCGCAAATTCGTGCCGTGGTGGCCTATGCGCCAAGCAGCGCGTCGTCTGGGCGGCTGGTGGACGCGACAAACAAAACGGTGAGTTGCCTCCGTCGTGGACGCAAGGCGGTGCGGCGATTCCTTTCGTCCCGCTGCCGCTTCGCCAATTTATCTTTCGGTCCGCCATCCCTGTGGCTCTGCTGAAGCGGCCAGTCATGTTTCGCGAACTTTTTCGCGCCGGATTGCGAAATTCGAAAGCAGTGGCGGCGGCCGCAATTCCGGTGGAACAGATTCGTGGCCCGCTGATGCTCATTTCGAGCGGCGACGATCACCTTTGGCCAGCCGAAGACATGAGCGAAGCAATCGTCGCGCGCCTGAAAAGGAACAGATTTTCGCACTGCGTGGAGCACCTGCACTATCCCGATGCCGGCCACATGCTGCGCTATCCATTCTTGCCCACCACGCCTCGCGATTCGCGGAATCCTCATCTACGCAATGCGCGCTACTCTTTCGGCGGCACCGCGTCCGCCGACGCGGAAGCACAATTGGAATCCTGGCGCCGCTCGATCGCATTCATTAAAACAAGCCTCACGTAGAGCCACCGCCGCACGTTTTGGCGTTTCTGCGAGCGTCGCTGCGCATATGCTAGAATGGCGTTCTGTGCTAAAGGTTCTCCAGAACCTCCTCGAACTACAAAGCGTGGACGTGCGGCTCAACGATGTTCGCGCCCGGCTAGCCGCTTTCCCGAAGAAAATCGTCGAGCTCGATGCGCGTATCACTGCCGCGAAAGCCGAACTCGAGCAGAGCAAAGCCGCGCAGCTGGCCACGATTAAGGACCGCAAGAAATACGAGCTGGACGTCGAGCAGCACAAGGAACGCGTCCGCAAGTATCGCGACCAGACCGCGCAGATCAAGACCAACGAAGCCTATAAGGCCCTTCAGCACGAAGTGCAGATGGCTGAAGAGGAGATTTCGAAAGCCGAGGATCGCCTGCTCGAGCAAATGGTGGCCAGCGAAGAGTACGATCGCCGCATCAAGGCCGCGGAGCAACGGCTGAAGGAAGTGGAGGGATCGGTTCGCACGCAGCGCGCCGCCATCGAGTCAGAAAAAGCTGCGGCCGAAAAAGATCTGGCGTTGGTCGAAGCCGACCGCAAGCGCGTCACATTGGAAGTCCCTGAAGATCTCTTGGATCACTACGAACGAATCGCGAGAAAGCACGGCGGCGTTGCGCTTGCCGAAGTGGACAATGAGAAGTGTTCGCTCTGCGGCATGCAGATCCGGCCTCATGTGTTGCAAAAGATGCGCAATGCGAACAATGAGGAACTATTTCACTGCGAGACGTGTACTCGGATTCTCTACTACATCGAGCCCACAGCGGTGCCGCCGTTCGACGATCCCAAGCCGCAAGCGTCGGGCGCAACTGCCGCATCTTCCACTGGTGAAAATTAGCGCCGGAATCTTGATTGCCTGCCACACCCTCGGGAGCGTCTGCCACCAATGAAGCGTTCTTCAAAGACTCCGCCGCCATCGAGCGCGCGCCTTTTTCCCGAGTCGCAAGCCGCTGCCGCGCCGCCCGCCGGAGTTCACATCGCGAATATTGACGGAGCATCGCGCGGCAATCCGGGCCCGGCTTCCTACGCCGTCGTTATTCGCGATCCCCGCGGCAAAGTAATTCTGGAACTCGCGAAAAACATCGGCCGCGAAACGAATAACGTCGCCGAGTACTACGCGCTGCTTGCCGCGCTCGACTATGCGACGAACCATGACATCTCTTCTCTGCGAATCCGCAGCGATTCCGAATTGCTCGTTCGCCAGATGCAGGGGCGTTACAAGGTAAAAAGCGCCGATTTGAAGCCGCTGCACGAACGCGCCTCGAAAATGGCCAGGCAGCTCGGATATTTTGCGATCGAGCACGTCCGCCGCGAATTGAACCACGACGCCGACGCGCTGGCCAATGTGGCGCTCGATCAGGCAGGCGTGCCGAAATTTGCGTGCGCCGGTGAGGCTTCAGAAACTCCGCCCGCCGCAAGGCCTAATTCGAAAAGTGAACCGCGAAGGATTCGCGCCCGCTTCGCGAACGGCGTGCTGATTCCAATCGAACCGCTCGACTTGCCCGAGGACGTGGAAATCTCAATCGAGCTCCGGATTCGGCGGGACAAATCTTAGCTTCAACTGGAAACTCTAAGCGGCGTTTTTCAAAACGTAGGAACGATAGAGCGTGTCGCGCTGCGCGGGAATGTAGCCGGCGTCGGAAATGATTCGGCGCAGTTCCGCTTCATTCGTGCGATTGCGGACACCAGCCGCATAAACCACGTTTTCTTCGATCAGAATGCTGCCCACGTCGTCCGCGCCGAATTGCAATCCCACCTGGCAAATCTTGATTCCCGGTGTGAGCCAGCTCGACTGAATGTGATCGATGTTGTCTAGGTACATCCGGCTGATAGCCAGCGTCTTCAAGTAATCGAAAGCGGTCGCTTCAGGAATTTTCTTCCCCAGCGGAGTGTTTTCCGGCGCAAAGATCCAGGGAATAAACGCGGTAAATCCGCCCGTATCTTCCTGAATCCTACGCAAGCGTTCCAGGTGATTTACCCGGTGCCGATAATCCTCGCCGCATCCAAACATCATTGTCGCCGTCGTGCGCATCCCGAGCGAATGCGCGATGCGATGCATATCTTCCCATTCGTCCGACCGGCACTTCAGCCGCGAAATGCGGGCGCGAATTTCGTCGTCGAGAATCTCCGCGCCACCCCCCGGAATCGAGTCGAGTCCAGCATCGCGCAGGCGCGCGATCGTATCGCGCACCGAAAGCCCCGAAACCTCGGCAATGCACAGAATTTCCGGCGCTGAAAAACAGTGCAGGTGCACCTGCGGAAATTTCTGCTTGATCGAACTCAGCATGTTCTCGTAAAACTCGACTCGAAGGTCCGGATGCAATCCGCCCTGCATCAAGACACCCGTGCCGCCAATCTCAATCATCTCCCGGATCTTTTCGTAGATCGTTTCGAGCGGGAGAATGTAGCCGTCTTTCGCGCCCAGCGGACGGTAAAACGCGCAGAAGGAGCAATACTCCGTGCAGAAATTCGTGTAATTGATGTTGCGGTCGATCTGGTAGGTAGCCACGCGCGGGTCGGTTTTCTTGCGGCGCACTTCGTCCGCCGCCATTCCGACGCCGATCAGATCGTCGGAATTAAAAAGTTCGAGCGCTTCTTCTTGTGTGATTCTCATCGGCGACTCAATTCCTCGGCTTCGGCCTCAGCCTTTACCTACGCCAGATACACCGCATCGTTCGTGCGTACCACGCCCTCTCGCAGCACTGCCGCATACACGCCCAGGCATCCTTCGTGCCGGCGCGCCACTGTTTCCAGCACCTGCGGCGAAGCCACGGCAGTATCCGGGTCGAGATTAATCATGACACAGCGGCCATCCTTTTTCACAATCCGAATCGCGACAGCCTCGCCGATCCGCAGCTCGCGACCCACCAGGCTATCCTCGAAGAACGGCTCGCCCGTCGCCCACTCGACATAGAAATTCGCGCGGAATCGCAGCGGGTTCAATTCGATTCCGGTTTCCTCGGACAGCGCCTGCAGTGTCGCGAGGCCGAACACAGAAATCGGTGCCAGATCCATCATGCTGCGCTCGGAATGGCGGAACTCAAGCGTCTTCTGGTAGCGCTTCTCAAGCAGCTGCCGAAGAGACGGATCGCCGGCGCGCAGCGTTTCTCCTTCCGGCGTCGTCACCTCGACGGCGTAGTTGGCCGAAAGTATCTCCGACGATTCGACGGGCAGGGCGTTCAAAAAACGCGGGCGGAACAAAATCATGTCGCGCCCTTTGCGCGCAGTCATCCAGGGAAAATTCGCCGGGCCCTGCGCGTCAATGAAAGCGTAAACGCGATCGCCGAGTAAGCCAGCATGTGTCACATGAGCAGCTTCGAGATCCTCGCCCGCCATTCCTTTCACAGGATACCGGCGCAACCTGCTCAGCTTGCCGACAAGTTCCACCGCTTCAGGCTCCGCGACGGGCCGTGGTGGATTGGGCGGACTCACTAACGAATTCGAGGGGACGATTTTGGGGAATTAATCTCGCTGAAGCAGCTTTTTCATAATATAGACGCAGGCCTTCGAGATTTTCGGCGTCGAGGTTGAAGTCAATGTTGTCGATCAGATATCGCTCGAGCGCTTTGGCGGGTAGATCAAGCTTCACGGAAGCGGCTTCAGAAATTTCGCGTATGCGCTCCATTCCGTATCGCTTCGACGCTTGAAAATCCGCCACCACTTCGTGCGTAATCGCATCGCGCCGACCGGCCCAGATGGCCAGCACGCACGGCTTGCCGGTCATCTCGCGCCACTGATAGGCCACGTCGTACACGAACACCGTTTCAAACCCCGGCACCGGCATATCTTCCGGGTCGCCCTGGCAGCAGGCTCCGCCACCCGGCAACTTGGCCGCGAGCGCTTCCATTTTGAGCGCCACGCGCAACGCCGGATCGCCGATCACAAGCGCGGCGTCCGCTTCTTTGAGCATCTCGGAAGGATCGGGCGCTGCCTCCACATATTCGGGTTTGATTCCCCAGTACCCGGCGGCCAGCAGTTTCACCAGCGCCGCCGAACTGCGCGAACTCGAATCGAGCGCAATGCGTTTCGCCATATCAATCGGCCGCTTAGACACAACCAAGATGCTGCGGACCTCACCCTTTGCCGCCACCGCCATGTCCGGCAGCGCCACTACATTTTGCATGCGCTGGTATTCGATTGCGGGAATGATGGCCACGTCCACTTCGCCACGGCGCAGCGCTTCCGCACATTGCGATGGCACGGTGAACGAAAGATCGTATTTGCCCTCGAGCGGCCCTTCCGCAAATCCCCACACCAGCGGGGCCGTGTTCAGATATTCGACGATTGAAATGCGAAGCTTGCTCACGTGGTCCTCGTTCCGTTAAATCCCAATATAACATAACGCTCAACGCGGCCTTGGAAGTGGCTGACGGTACCTGCGCGCCGCAAATCGACTCGTGACCGGCAATCAGAAGAACTCCGTTAATCACGGCTGCGGAAACCGGATGACCTCATCCTCGCTGGGAATTTCCATCTCCTGTTTCACCGGCGCTCCATGCGAATCGGACGGTTTCCAGCCGTCGCCCTTGCCTTGGAGTTCGTAACTCGCGAAAGCGTATGGCAACCCTTCACAACCGAGCTCCGAATTTCCGTTGCAGATGTGGAAGTGTAGGTGCGGTTCCGAGGAATTTCCCGAATTGCCCGAGGAGTCCGAGCACCTGACCGCGATGTGCTTTATCGCCGACTTTCACACGAAGCGAGCCTGGGCTGCATGTGCGCGTAGAACGCGTAGAGTCCCTCGCCAATCTCCATGATCACGTTGTTGATCCAGTTTTCTCCCGCCAGCGGCGAGCTTATTATTACCATGGGTTTTCGGTCCGTCGAAACGGCGATACCATCGAGCGTAATCGCCTCCGGGTAATCGCCGATCTTCATCGTGATTCGATGGCCAACTTTCGCCGGTGCATCTTCACTTCTCTCGAAATTGAGCCACACGTAGATGATCGCAAACGCCCCCGGCTCTATCTTCGCTTTCTCTGAAACAGTTTGCCCGGTCCGGTCGATCGTTCCTGCCAATTCGGTCCCTGAATAACTCGCAATCGGCTTTACTCCGGAACCGCCAGTCACCGCATCAAGCCGGGTGAGCAGGAAATCCCACTTGCCTAGATTCGTCACCTGCAGCTCATACACGAGATGCCACTTGCCATCGGAACGGAAGGCCCACGGCTCGTTCGGCACAAGCACTTGAAGCGGCGGCCCACCAGGTTTCGGCGTGTGAACCTCGGAGCTTTTTCCGGACTGCTGCGGCGGCGCGTTATTCGTGGAAGATTGACATTTTGCGATCGCAGGCGCAAAGCCGAAAATCACAATCGCGATAAGCCAAGTTGCACAAATCTTGGAATTTACGCTCATATCTCGCTCCGAACCCATCAACAATCGTCCGCGCTCGCGGATAGTATCAGCACAAAGTTGCGCAACCGAACTGTGCCGTGCAACTTTTTTTTGACTGAAGGCGTATCCTTTGCAGAAGTCCGGCGATCGACGAGCGATCGGGAGAAAGCATGAACCGCAGAAGACCAACACTCGCAATCGGGTTCATCGGTCTAATCTTCGTGTTTTCCATGGTACGGATACATTCCTCCTCCGCCGCTTCGGCTGGCGCTGACGTCCTCGCTTTCGTGGGCGCAAAAATCTACACCTCCCCAACTGATCCGCCTATTTCCAATGGCACGGTCGTGATTCGCGGCGAAAAGATTGAAGCGGTTGGCAAGACCAACTCGCTCCAAATTCCTGTCGGCGCTAAACAAATCGATTGCAAGGGCGCCGTAATTACGGCCGCCTTTCAAAACAGCCACGTACATTTCACCGAGCCGAAATGGACCGATGCCGGTAAGCAACCTGCCGAAAGGCTAACCCAACAGCTCTTCGATATGTTCGTGCGCTACGGCTTCACGACGGTCGTGGATACCGGCTCGCTTCTTCCCAACACGGTGTCAATTCGCAACCGCATTGCCTCAAGTGAAGTGAGAGGGCCTCGCATATTGACAGCAGGTGTGCCCCTGTATCCGCCCGACGGAATCCCCTACTACCTGGATGACCTGCCGCCCGAGGTCCGAAAAATAATTCCCCAACCGGCCACACCCGCTGCGGCGGTTAGCGTTGTGGACAACGACCTGGCAGGCGGTGCAGACATCATCAAGCTCTTCACCGGCTCTTGGATTGAGCGGGGAAAGGTGAAGCCCATGCTCGTGGACGTCGCCACCGCCGCCGCAGAAGAGGCTCACAAGCACGGCAAGCTCGTTTTCACGCATCCTTCGAATGTCGCAGGATTGGAAGTGGCCCTCGCGGCGTACGTCGACGTGCTGGCGCACTCCATCGAAGACATGCGCGGCTGGAATAATTCTTATCTCACGCAGATGAAAGCGGCCAACATGACTTTGATTCCCACGCTGAAATTATTTGGCTCGGATGACGATCTCCCCGGGATTCTCGATGAAGTCGGCAGCTATCAGCGGATGGGTGGGCAGATTCTTTTTGGCACCGACGTGGGATTTCTGACCGATTACGATCCATCGAACGAGTACAGCCTCATGTCGCGGGCCGGGCTCACTCCAATGCAAATCCTGGCTTCACTCACCACTGCTCCGGCGGAAAGATTCGGCGAGTCGGACAGACGTGGCCGCATCGCCAAAGGCATGGATGCAGATCTGGTGGTCCTCGAATCCGATCCATTAGAAGGCGCGACCAACTTCGCGAAGGTTCGTACGACGTATCGAGCGGGGCGCTCAATATTAAGGTTCTTGCCCACAATGTAGCGTCTACCTCTTGCCTGTGACGTGAAATTACGGAGCGCGGCGTCCGTAGTAGCCGCAAAGGTCAACTGCTTGCTTTACATGAGCCCGCGCTGCTGGGTACCCTCGCGCCAGAGCCTTCCTTATGAGAATGGATTCCGATCATTACTTGGGGTGGTTGGCGTTGGCACTCACGCCAGGCCTCGGCGCGCGCATGGCCGGGAAGCTATTGCGCGAAATGGGCAGCCCACAGGAGATCTTCAACGCCTCGCTCACGGAGCTGGAGTGCCACCAGCTCCCCGCTGCCGTCGCCCAGGCTATCCATTCGCGCCGCCCCCTCAGCGATGCCGCAAAGGAACTGGCTGCAGCGCAGGCGGCCGGTTGCAAGCTTCTCACTTGGGACGAACCCGAGTACCCGTCGCGCCTCCGCGAGATCTATGACCCGTCACCCCTCTTGTATGTGCTTGGAAACATAGAGCTTCTAAACAAACACCTGATCGTTGGTTCGCGTCGTCCCACCCCCTACGGTAATCAAATGGCCGAGCGTTTAGGCCGCGACCTGGCCGATCGAAGAATCGTCGTCACCAGCGGAATGGCTCGAGGAATCGACTCCAGCGCCCATAAAGGCACGGTGAGTTCGGCCAACGGCGCTTCGATTGGGATCCTAGGCTCTGGAATGGACGTGATTTATCCCAAAACAAAAAAAATTTTGCCGATATGCAATCGCGCGGCGCGATCATCAGCGAGTTTCCGATGGGAACCTTTCCAGCACCTCAGAATTTCCCCATCCGCAACCGCGTTATCGCTGGAATCGCGCTGGGGGTTGTAGTCGTCGAAGGCGCGCGGTATTCTGAATCCTTAATCACCGCGCGGCTGGCTATGGAGTTTGGCCGCGAGGTCTTCGGCGTTCCAGGCAACGCGACCCAGCCTACCAGCTTCGGACCGAACCAGCTGATCAAACAAGGCGCCAAGCTCGTGACGAGCTGTGAGGGCATCATCGAAGAGCTGCCCACGCCCGTTCGCGCCGAACTGCTGCCGGTTGAATCAGCCTTAGCGGAAGAAAGAGCTGCGCTGCTAGACGAAGGTTTCGTCCCGGCGGACTTTGTATGAATTGCTCAACGTCGATCAGGCGCGCCACATCGCCGAAGTCATGGAGGTTTCCGGGCTCACGTCGTCCGAAGTGCTGGCGACCCTATTTGACCTGGAGCTCAAAGGCGTGGTACGTCAGTTACCTGGAAAGCAATTCCTGAAAGTCCTCGTATAGTCTTCTCCTGGACAGCAGGTAGGATGGTACGGCGCTCCGTTCAGGCGGAGACGCAGCTTTTTAGTGGAAATTGGATTTCGCGAGGAACGAGGAACCTAGAGACAGATGGCACGATCACTCGTAATCGTCGAATCGCCCGCCAAGGCGAAAACGATCAACAAATATTTAGGCCGGGGTTATTCGGTGAAAGCCTCTTACGGCCACGTGATGGACCTTCCCACGAAGACCATCGGCATTCTTTTGCCCGGGGAGCAAAACGGCAAACCAAAGAAAAAACGCAAATCGAAAGCAAACGGCACAAAAGCCAAAGTCCAAAAACCGGCGCCGAAGGCAATTGCGGTCACTGCCGAAAATATCTTTGAGCCCACCTATCAGGTGATCCCCGGCAAGATCAAGGTGATCAACGAACTTCGCAAAGCGGCGCAGACCGCCGATGCAGTCTACCTGGCCGGCGACCCGGACCGCGAAGGCGAAGCTATCTGCGCCCATCTCGCGCACGTGCTCAGTAAGCCCTTCAAGCCGCCCGTCGACGAAGAGTCTAACGGAAAGAAACCCAGGAAAACCAAATCCACACCGGAAGACGGCAACGGAAACGCAAAGGTCACGGCCAAGGAAGTCGCAAAGTTAGTGGTGAAGCCGCCGAAGGCGGAACCCGCCGCCACCTCCGCGTCCAAAATCTTTCGCGTGATGTTCAATGAAATCACGCCGAAAGCAATCCGCGCCGCCTTCGAGCACCCGTCGCAGGTGAACGAAAATCTCGTCGACGCGCAGCAGGCCCGCCGCGTCCTCGACCGTCTCGTCGGATACAAGGTTTCGCCACTGCTCTGGAACAAAGTCCGCCGCGGCCTTTCCGCCGGGCGCGTCCAGACCGTCGCCCTCCGCCTCATCGTCGAGCGCGAGCAGGAAATCCGCGCCTTCGTCCCCAAAGAATATTGGACGATGCACGCCCTTTTTGCCGCGGGCGAACCGCCGGCCTTCGAAGCCAAGCTCATCAAGTATGACGGCGAAGATATCGAAATTCCCAACGAAGCCGAGGCGCAACGCGTCCTCGCGGCCGTCGAGCACGCCGTCTGGCAGGTCGCCAGCGTCGCGCAAAAAGAAAAGCGCCGCTTCGCTCCGCCTCCCTTCACCACTTCGAAGCTTCAGCAGGCCGGCTACAATCGCCTTCGCTATACCGCCAAGCGCACCATGATGCTCGCCCAGCGCCTCTATGAAGGCGTCGAGCTCGGCGAAGAAGGCTCGGTGGCGCTGATCACCTATATGCGCACGGATTCGGTAAAAGTTTCGGCTGACGCAATCGCGCAGGTCCGCGATCACATCGGTTCCGCATACGGCGAAAAATATCTTCCGGAGAAGCCGAATTTCTTCAAATCGAAGAAGGACGCGCAGGAAGCGCACGAAGCAATCCGTCCCACCGATGTGGCCCGCACGCCCGAAAGCGTGAAGCCCTATCTCGACGAATCCATGTTCAAGCTCTACCAGATGATCTGGCAACGCTGCGTTGCCTCGCAGATGGTTCCCGCAATCTTCGATCAAACCACGATTGACGTCGACGCCAGCGGCTACACCTTCCGCGCCACCGGTTCGGTACAGAAATTTGACGGCTATCTCGCCGCCTACCAAGCCGTGAAAGACGAAGAAGAAAAAGAAGACGAAGGCGACTCCGCCGCAAACTCTTTGCCGCAGGTCACCGAAGGCGAGCAGCTCCGCCTCGACTCCATACGTCCCGAGCAGCATTTCACTGAGCCGCCGCCGCGCTACACGGAAGCCACGCTCGTGAAGGAACTCGAGGAAAAAGGCATCGGCCGGCCGTCCACCTACGCAGCGATTATCTCCACCATCGTCGAACGCGAGTACGTCAACAAAGACCAGGGCCGCTTCACGCCTACTCTGCTTGGCGAGCGCGTCACCGGCCTTCTCGTCAAAGCCTTCGAGGATATCTTCGACGTGGGCTTCACCGCGCGCCTAGAAGAAGAGCTCGACGAAATTGAAGACGGCAAGCTCCGCTGGCGCGCCGCGGTGAAGGAATTCTGGGACCGCTTCGAAGTGGATCTCGACAAAGCCGCGGATCAAATGGATTCGTACAAGGCCGGCATCCCCACCGGTGAAAAATGCGAGAAGTGCGGCCAGGGCGAACTGCTCGAGCGCATCAGCCGCCACGGATTCTTCCTCGGCTGCTCTCGCTATCCCGAATGCGATTTCATTCGCGATCTCGCGGACGTTCCGGGCGATCAGACGGACGCGGAAACCACCACACAGTATTGCGACAACTGCGGCAAGGAAATGATCATCAAGCGTGGCCGCTTCGGCACGTTCCTCGCTTGCACGGGCTATCCGGATTGCAAGACCACGCGCCGCCTCGTCCAGGGCACTCAAAAGGCTCGCCAGCCGGATGTTCCGCTCGACGAAAAATGCCCCACCTGCAACAGCCAATTGCTGCGCCGGCACGGACGCTTTGGCGAATTCATCGGCTGCGAAAAATATCCGAAGTGCAAGTACACGCGCCCCATCACGCTCGGCATCAAATGCCCGAAATGCAACGAAGGCGAATTTGTGCGCCGCGGCACCGCCAGGGGACGAGGACGCGGCCGTATTTTCTATGGCTGCAGCCGCTACCCGGATTGCGATTTCACCACGCCGCACGAGCCGATCAACGAGCCGTGCCCGAAATGCGGCGCGCCGTTTATCGTCGAGAAACGCACGAAGCAAGGCAATTTCCGCTCGTGTATCAAGGAAGGCTGTGACTGGGAAATCGAAGCACCGCTTCCGCCGCTCGAATCGCTGGGCACGCCGCCGTCATCGCCGTCCGCACCAGCGGTACCTCCGGCCGTGCCTTCCGGCGTTGCTTCGTAAACGGCGGTGTAGAGCGATGCACGTCTTTTGCGATATGGCAAATCATTTGCCGCCACTCGATGAAAGTCGATGAAGCAGCATATCGATAAGTTTATCGCGTACCTCCGCTACGAACGCAACGCCTCGCCCAACACAATCCGCGAATATCGCCGCGACATTACCCAGTTCATGCAGTTCCTCACACCGCCCGGCGAGAAAACCATGCCGCTCGCCCACGTCGATCACCGCGTGATCCGTGAGTTTGTCGGCTGGAGTTACGATCAAAAACTCGAGAAATCTTCCGTAGCCAGAAAGCTGGCTGCCCTGCGTACCTTTTTCAAATTCTGCGTGCGCGAAGGAGTTGTGAAGCAAAATCCGGCGAGGCTCGTCAGCACTCCGAAGCTCCCCAAGCGCGTGCCGCACGTCCTCACCGCGGAGGAGATGAACGGCTTCCTCGATAACATTCTGAGCGGCAACCCCGCAGCCGCAAGAAACAGACGTCCTGCCAGACCCCGCAAGAAGCAACAAGATGACGCGAAGATCATGTTGAAACGCGATCGCGCAATTCTCGAGCTTCTATATGCCTCCGGACTGCGCGTCAGCGAACTGATCGGGCTGAACCTTGGTGATATTGACCGCGCCGGTCAAATGCTTCGAGTCCTCGGAAAGGGACGCAAGGAACGAGTGGTTCCATTCGGCTCCAGAGCACAGGCTGCTCTGGAAGCGTATTGGCCGGTTCGCGACGGAATTCTCAACCAACCCGGAACTGATCCCGCGATCCAGGCAGTATTTTTGAATCACTATGCTGATCGTCTCGGCGCCCGCTCCGTTCGCGCGATTGTGAAAAAATATTCGCGCCTGGCCGACGTGAATTGGGACCTTCATCCTCACTCGCTGCGTCACGCATTCGCCACGCACCTGCTCGCGGACGGCGCCGACTTGCGCGCGATTCAAGAACTGCTCGGCCACGTCTCGCTCTCGACCACGCAGCGCTACACACAGGCCAGTATCCAGCAGCTCATGAATGTGTATGACAAAGCGCATCCGCATGCTTAGATTTATCGATGCCGAGCTCACGGCCCTTCCTGATTCTCGCTGCCGCACTTGGCTGGCTTCTTTTCTCTCCGGCAGCCGCCGCGCAAGATAATTACGAAATTCAAGTCTACGGCTACGATACGGTCGAGCCCGGCCACACCATGGTGGAATTGCACAGCAACTTCACCATCGACGGTTCAAAGCAAATGGTAAATGGTCTTTTCCCCACCAACCACGCTTTGCACGAAACAATCGAAATCACCCACGGATGGACCGACTGGTTTGAGACTGGATTTTATATTTTCACTTCGGCGCGCTCGGGCCAGGGATGGGATTGGGTCGGCGACCACATTCGGCCGCGCGTTCGCGTTCCGCCCAAATGGCACTGGCCGGTGGGAGTCAGTCTCTCGAATGAAATCGGCTACCAACGCAGGCAATTTTCCGTCGACACGTGGACTTGGGAAATTCGCCCGATTGTCGATCAACAGGTCGGACGATGGTATTGGTCCATCAACCCCACGCTCGACCGCTCGTTTCACGGCGAAAGCGTTCATAGGGGAGTCGTCTTTTCTCCGAATTTCAAATTCAGCTATAACTTCACTCCCAAGATCGCCGGCGGCCTTGAATACTACGGCTCGGTGGGCCCAGTGACGGGATTTGATCCGATATCCCAGCAGCAGCATCAGGTTTTTCCCGCCATCGACCTCAACATCGCTCCGCAATGGGAAATCAACTTCGGCCTCGGAGTGGGTCTCACTGGCTCGACTGACCACCTGATCGCCAAAGTCATACTCGGTTATCGTTTCAACTTCTAACCCGCATCTTAGCGATGGACGAGCTTTCCGCCTCGTCGCTATAATGCGGGCAGTGCAACTTACAGACGCCTCGGGCATCTAATTTTGGTGGCCCACGCGAACAGGAAGCAAGGACTCCTGAGGATGAAAACCGCATCGGCTAAGAAGGCACTTGCCCTACCGGATGTGCGTCCCAAAGCAGCAGCCTTGCAAATGTACCTCGAGACGATTTGCTACAAGACCCGCGAGCGCCTCGAGCTCATCAACATCACCAAAGACCTGAACGAGGTGGTGCACAAACACGGGCTAAAAGCGGGATTCGTTCTCGTTCAATCGCTGCACACCACCACCGCAATTTTCATCAACGAGTTTCAGCAGGCTCTTCTCGACGATATCAAGAGTTTCCTCGAGCGCCTCGTTGGCCGCATCGACTACTGGCGTCACAACGATCCCAAACTCTCCGAGTGCAATCGCCAGAACGCCGATTCTCATCTCCGCGCCATGGTTCTCGGCCACACAATCTCAGTGCCGGTCCGCGATGGCGAGCTTGCGCTCGGCTATTGGCAATCCATCATCCTTGCCGAACTGGACGGCCCGCGCGACCGCTCCATTCAAGTACAAGTCCTCGGCGTCTCGGAAAATTCAAAGTAAACGCGCAGCGTCACGCGGGGGTTCCCGAACTCCATCGCGCTGCACGCCCGGCCATCCTGCCCGCGGGTATCATAAATCGGTAGATTCGGATGTTTCTGTGCTGGTACAGCCCTGCGGAATCTATTCGCAGCCTCCTGTTTGTGCGACAATCTTCAGTAAATGACGCATTCAGGACGATTTCGATTTGGCCTTTTTGAATTTGACTTCTCCACGAAAGAACTTCGGCGTGAGGGCATCCTCGTCCGCTTGCAATCGCAACCGGCACAGGTGCTTGCGTGCCTTATTTTGCACGCCGGTCATACAGTATCTCGCGAAGAACTACGTAGCGCAGTTTGGAGCGCCGAGACATTCGTAGATTCGATCGCGGGCTTAACTTTTGCATTGGACAAATTCGCCTGGCCCTCGATGACTATTCGACGGCCCCCCGCTATATTCGGACTCTTCCCAAGCGCGGCTATCAATTCATTGCGCCCGTTGAGCAGGCCGAAGGCGACGCGCCTCACGGCACCACTCCAGGGCTAAGCGAAGCACCTCCCGCGAAGAAGAACCGGTTTCCATCAACGGTAGCGGTAGCCTTGATCGGCGCTTCGATCGTCTTGTTAGTGGGAATCGTAACTGCGGCATACTGGGTGCGGTTAAAGCAAACCTCGAATGGGCATCCGATAATCGCCGTGCTGAGATTCGACAATCAGACGAGCGATCCGCGCATGATTCATTTGGGGGATGGGCTCACGGACAATGTTGTGGAGGAACTCACGAAGCTCAGTCTCGGCCGTTATGACGTAATCGGCAATGCGCATATCTTGGGCCTGCCCCGCGACCAACGGGATCTCACTGCAATCGGCTCGTCGCTTCATGCCGCGTACGTCGTGCTCGGGCAGCTGCAAACAGAAGGGACGCAAGTGCGCATTCTCGTTCACCTGATTCGTTTACCGGGCCAAACGCATCTCTGGGTCACGCGTTTGGATCGCGCAACCACGGAGCTTGATCCTTTGAGCATCGAATCGGAAGCCGCTCGGAAGGTCGGTGAGGAGTTTTCCCAGCGCATTGTGAAAGACTCTGGTGGAAGTCCCTTACCAGAGATTCCAACCCCCTGAATTCCGACGAGATAGCAACTAGCTTTTTCCTGGCAAAAAGTTCCAACAAACTCGCTTGCCGTCCACGGACGGCGGGCGCCCTCTCGCCCTGACTTTCAAGCGTGGGAGGTGTTCGGTGCGAAATTTGTGGTCGCGTCGAAGTTTGTTGGGATTGGCTTCGGCTGCGCTGCCCCTTGGCGGCATTGGATTCCATTCACCATTTCCAGAGAAGGGTGGCTCCTCGGATCGCGCCCCGGTAACGGATCTTTTTCCGACGCAACCACCGGAGCTTATCCGCGAAATGGTCACCGTCTCACACTTCGATCTGAAGAGAGTGAAGCAATTGGTAGAGGCGCGGCCCTCGCTCGCGCGGGCGTCGTGGGATTGGGGTTTCGGAGATTGGGAGTCGGCGCTCGGTGCCGCCTCTCACATGGGCAACAGGGAGATTGCCGTGTACCTGATCTCGAATGGCGCGCGCCCTTCATTGTTTTCCGCCGCGATGCTTGGGCAATTGGACGTGGTCAAAGCCATGGTGAATTCCAATCCGCGCGTGGAACGCATTCGCGGCCCCCACGGCATCAGCCTCCTCGCACATGCAAAATTGGGTGGCCAAGCGGCGCGCCCGGTCTTCGAGTTCTTGCAATCCTTGGGGGACGCCGACACTGACATCACGGTTCCCCTCGGCGACAGCGACATCCCCCTGTTGGCCGGAACATATGTCTTCGGTCTGAGCGCGAATCAGCGGATCGACGTCACAGCGGAACGGCGGGAAGGTGTGTCATCCATGTACAGCCCGCTGACGTGGACCCGCAAAGGGACAATGGGGCGTCCGCTCGTTCACCTCGGCGACCGTGCGTTTTATCCGGCGGGCGTGCCCTCCGTGCGAATCCAGTTTGCAGTAGAGGCCGCTTCGGTGACGATGACTGTACGCGACTCTGAGGTGGTGTTAGTGGCGCAACGAGAGCAAGAGTAGAGCTGCGGCAAGGCATGTCATCATCAGCTTCGCGCACTCCGCTTTGGCTTCCTTCAGGATGGCTACATCTGGGGTCGGCATCTTCTTGCCCTGAGAAGGCAGCTCGGCTTCGAAGGGTCCACATGATAGCTTCGCTGTCACACTCTTCAGCAATCTCATTCACTGCAGCTTTGCGTACTCCGTCCTGGCTTGCTTCAGAATAGGGGTATCTGGGTCGGCGTCTTTCCACAGCGCGAAGAAATCCTGGTAGGCCGCGCGCGCTTTGTCGTTATCGCCCGGCACCGCGTAAGCTCGGCCGAGTTCTAGATGCGCGAGCACGCCGAGAATCGAATTGAGCACGATGCCCGGATGGTCCAGGACTTTGCTTCAAGTGGTTGGGTTTTTCATCGCTCGCTGCGATGAAAATCTCTGGTGCAGAATTTTTCTTTTCGACCGGATCGTCTTTGGAAGTTTGCCAAGCGGCAGGCGTTTTTTCATGGCCCGGCAGCGGTGCTAGACGTTCAGCGTCAGCGAGGTCTCGGGAATAAACCCGTCGGAGCCGCGGCGTGCGGCGCCGACCGTGGGAGGAAACGGCATTTTCACACGGTCCACTGGATTGTAGCGAGTGTCGCGCTCGACGGGAACCCGGCCCGCGGCTCGAATCAGGCGTTCGAGTTCGGCGCGCGTCAGATGTTCGGGTGTGGTCGCGCCGGCATCGTGATAAATCTTTTCTTCGACTACGGTGCCGTCCAGATCGTCTGCGCCAAATCGCAATGCCACTTGGGCGATCCGCGGCGTCAGCATCACCCAGTAGGCCTTGATGTGATCGAAATTGTCGAGCATCAGCCGAGAGACGGCCACCATTTTCAAATCATCAATTCCGGTCGGGCCGGGCAGATGCGAGAGCGCCGTGTTCGCGGGATGAAAGGCCAGCGGAATGAACGTGACGAAGCCATGCGTCTTATCCTGCGTGTCCCGGAGCTGGAGCAGATGGTCCACGCGCTCTTCGGGTGTTTCGATGTGGCCGTAGAGCATGGTGGCATTTGAGCGCAGCCCGATCTCGTGCGCGGTTCGCGCGATTTGCAGCCACATCTGGCCACTTACTTTGTGATCGCAGATCACTTTGCGGACGCGCGGGTGAAAAATCTCGGCTCCCCCGCCGGGCAGCGAATCCACGCCCGCATTCTTCATAGCCAGAAGCGTATCTCGGATGGAAAGTTTCGAAATGCGCGCGTAGTAGCCCACTTCCACCATCGTGAATGCTTTCAGGTGCACTTCGGGGAAGCGCTGCTTCAAGCCGCGAATCAGTTCCAGGTAATACTCGAACGGCAGATCGGGATGCAGGCCGCCGACGATGTGAAATTCCGTGGCGCCTTCGCCGACGCCTTCCGCGGCGCGCTTGTAAATCTCGTCGAGGGCAAAAGTGTAGGCGCCGGGCGCATCCGGCGAGCGGCCGAAAGCGCAGAGACGGCAATGCGCCACGCAAACATTCGTGGGATTGATATGCCGGTTGACGTTGTAGTAGCAGATATTTCCGTGCTTTTTTTCGCGGACGTGATTCCCGAGCCAGCCGAGTGCAAGCAGATCGTGCGACTGGTAGAGCGCGACGCCGTCTTCCATATTGAGGCGCTCGCCGGCGAGCACCTTCGCGGCCACCGGCTCAAGCCGCGCATCCGTTATTTTGAGTTCGCTCGTCGTCTGCATTTCGAATTCTCAGGGAGGCCCGACAACTGTTGCCGCGCCCCAGAACAAAAGAAATAAGAGACTAATATAGCCATTCACAGTGAAAAACGCAGCATTGATTTTGCTCAAATCGTCCGGTTTCACAAGCGAATGCTCGTAAATCAGCAGCGCTGCGACCACAGCGATGCCGGCCCAAGCCGGCCAGCCAAGCTCGAAGCTCCGTGCCAGCCACACAAGCAGCCCGACCATCACGATGTGCATCGCGCGCGCAATGAGCAATGCGCCTGCCACTCCGAATCGTTTCGGAATGGAGTAGAGACCCGCTGACTTATCGAACTCGATGTCCTGGCAAGCGTAAAGAACATCGAAGCCGCCGACCCACAGTGTCACTGCGGCACACAGAATCAGCATGCGCCAGTCGAGCGAGCCGCGAATCGCAATCCACGCAGCGGCGGGCGACATGCCCAGGCAGAATCCGAGGACGAAATGCGCCCAGGTGGTGAAGCGTTTTGTGTAGGAGTAGAAGAACAGGACTGTGAGCGCGAAGGGAGAAAGTTTCAGCGCCAGCGGATTCAATTGCCACGCCGCAACCACGAGCAGCGCCGAAGCGAGAAGCGTGAACGCCCAGGCAAAGCCGATGGAAAGCTCGCCGGTTGGCAACGCGCGCATTGCTGTGCGCGGGTTGCGACGATCGTATTCGATGTCGGCGATGCGATTCATGGTCATCGCGGCGGAACGCGCACCGACCATGGCGACGATGATCCAGCAGATCTGCCAGAGCGTCGGGAAACGGCCTGCGTCGCGCGCGGCGAGAAGCGCGCCGACCAGCGCGAATGGCAGCGCAAAAACGCTGTGCTCGAACTTGATCATTTCGAGCACGATTCGCAGCCGCCCTTTCTTCGCGATTGAAGAAGCGGGTTGACTGGCAGACGTTGAAGGTTGGTCTTGGGGGGTCAATTTACCGCCGATTAGAAATTGTTATGTTATTCATTTTGGGCTACTTACGCGGAGATTTAATCGTGCTACCGTATATTAACAATCTACTCCTGGGCCTTTCGAGTGCGCTGCGAACGGTGCGCCATTTACCTTACTCCTCCAGCAACTTCAAATCCCAATCTACCGACCTACATTGTATGTTGGCGCGGCGACGGGCGCAATTGATTGTTGGAATAGCCTCAAGGCTTGCCGCCCTTCCAGCGGTATTGCTTTTCCTGGGGCAAGCCGAGTTGAGCGAGAACGCGATGGGCGAACTGTTCGACCAGGTCGTCGATTTTTTTCGGGCCGTAGTAGAAAGCCGGCATGGCGGGCATCACGGTCGCGCCTGCGTCGTGGACGCGAACCATATTTTCGAGGTGGATGCGGTTGAGCGGGGTTTCGCGCAGGCAGAGGGCCAGCGGGCGGCGTTCTTTGAGGCAAACGTCTGCGGCTCTGGTGAGGAGGTCGTTCGCGATCCCCGAGGCGATTGCGCCGAGGGCGCCCGCCGAGCACGGGATGATCGCCATGGCATCTACTAGGGCGCTGCCTGAAGCGATGGTCGCGCCGATGTCTTTATTCTGAAGATATTCGATTTTTTTTGCGGGCGTGCCGGTGAGAAGCGAAGGAAGTTTTTTTGCGTCAGTGGCGACGATGTCGAGTTCGGTGGAGAGGAGGCGGAGGCCTGCTTCTGTGGTTACGAGGTATACGCGGCTCACGCGATTGTCGGCGTCGAGCAAGCGAAGCAAAGTTTGCGCGTAGATGGCGCCGCTCGCACCGGTGATGCCGATAGTGATTGTGTGCCGATCCGATTTTGGCATGGGAGGTTTGAGCGTATGCAGAACGCCCGGAATTTGCAAGGTGCGGCCTTACTTTCGTTCGTGCGTGGACAAATTTAGAGCGGCGAGCGGAAGAGGACAGGCAAGAGTACCTGTCCCACCAAAGCAACAGAATCCCCTCGGGACTGGGTGAGGCCAGAGTGTCTTAGGTCTATTTTTTGATGGCGCGGAC
>Ga0126381_100001994_pt1 | contig 21995 bp, 44 predicted proteins | sample PanSoiMetPlot_28_FD_96465 | JGI IMG/M metagenome (GOLD analysis project Ga0126381, IMG submission 96465) | Tropical forest soil microbial communities from Panama - MetaG Plot_28 | ecosystem: Environmental > Terrestrial > Soil > Tropical forest > Bulk soil | place: Panama | collected 2016-02-17
CCCCGGATACCCCCCGGGGGTCTTGACACGCTGACCCCTCCGCTAGTAGGCTTGCGGGGAAGCTTCCCCGCAAGCCTACTAGCGGAGGGGTCAGCGTGTCAAGACCCCCGGGGGGTATCCGGGGTCCAGGAGGGGTCAAGTTACGGTCCCGTAGGTTACGCGAGCGTAGGTTACGGCCCAAATGGCGGGCGGGCCATTACGAGCACCCGCCGTTATCCATTCACCGCCGTTACGCTCACCATTCGCGCCATTCACGCGCCATTCACGTCTGATTCAGGGATGATCCGGCCGATACGGCCGCACTCCCCCCCCCGATTCCATCCTGGACAGTCCCGGCCGGGGTAAAAGTAGCAACGTCCCGTGAATGATTCCAGCCACCGCCAGTCCGGCAACCGGTCACACGTCGTATCTACCTGGGGGTTTGTATCCATTCAAATCATCCCCATTCCCCCACCTGTATGGGCGCGGTGCGCCTGGACGGCGTCCCGCAGCTCGGTGCGGGCCCCGGTGGGGCCACGCCGGCCGGGTCACGGGCGCCCGCCCAGGTGCCCGATCTTCCCAACCTGACCCCCATCGAACCTCCAAGGCTCTTGCAAACAGGGCCCCGGGCATAGCCCGGGGAAGGAACCGGGCGCGCCCCGGGGACCGCCTACCAGGCATTAGCCCACCGCCGGGCAACCTTAAATGACCTCGGGGCGATTTGGTATGGTCCGGCCCCGGGCTTTCAGGTAGTCTGTTGACGCGTCTATGTGGCCCAAGATTCTGCACCCGCCGGGGGCCGACCCGCAAGGGTTCCGGCGGGTTTCTCACTATCTGAGACGGATCATCCCCTCTCCATCCAGTCCAGCGGGCTGTAATCTGGCCGCCATCCCACGGACCACCACAAGCGGCGGCCGTCCCATCCGATCGGGCTAAACGTCTGTTCCGGGTGGTCCCGTTTGAAGTGGCGCCATAGGTCCCGCCGCCGCCGCCCGCACTCCGGGCACCCGGCCCGCCTGACCGAACGGTGGGCCAGTCTCACGACGGCCGCCCTATGGCCGGGCAGTCCCGGGACAGGTGGACATGGACCCACTGGGCCGCCGCCCACAAGTCCCGGAGCGGCGGGGATACCGTGTCACAGTCGGGACACTCCAACTCCGCCCCGCCGCCCAGGAACGTAAACACGTCCATCCACAGGCCCACCCTGACGGGGGCCCGGTACGGGGTCCCTTGCCTGTAGGTCATGACGGCCGCCGCCCGGGGTATCCGGTCCCGTCCATCTGCCACCCCTCCAGCGGCGGCGGCGGGAACGCGCACGGCCCGGCGGGCGGGGGGACCGTGGCCATCAGGGCGGCGGCCACGGCCGCGCCCCGGTCAAACCCCTCCCGCCGTCCGCGGCGGACGCCCGCCCGCCACCCGGACAGACATGCGGCGGCCCCTGTGATCATGCCCACCGCGAACCCCGCCAGTATTCCGGTCATGTCTAGCCCTCCAGTCCTACAGGATGATTTCCTGCACGGGTGCGGCGCCGAACAGCACGCCCTGACCGGGCGCGGGTGCCCGGTCGGCCTCCCGTTCGTTCGCTAGCCGCTGGCCCGCCGCCCGCATGTCCTCACGGAGTCCGGCGCCCTGGGCGCATAGTGCGGCCCAGCGGCGGGCGCCCGCCGCCGCGGAACAGGCCGTGCATGCCGGACGGTGGACCCGCCACGCCCGTTCCGCCGCCCGGAACACACCCCGGGCCTCCGTCGCCTGGATACTCACCTGATCACGTCCAGCGCATCAATGACGCCCTGGGCGCGGGTGCGGGCGGTGGCCAGGGCCGCCCGGTCGGCCGGGGACAGGCCCGCGGGCGGGGATGGGTGCCATCCGTCCTCAAACACCAGGGACAGGTCCGCATGGAATCCCAGCATGGCCGCGGATAGGCACTGGACCGCGGCGGGCGCCAGTCCAGCGGGGCGGCCGTCTATGTGGGCGGTCCCGTCCAGCGTGGCGTACCAGCGGTACCCGGTCCACCCGGCCGCGTCCACGGCCGGCATCGTGGACCGGTTCGCGTACACGGCCAGGTACCGGACCCCGTGGGCCCCCTGGGCGGCGGCCCACGGTTTCACCGCGGCCACGCCCTCCGCGTGCTGTTCCACGTCAATGGCGGACGCCAGGCCCAGCGGGTCCCCTAGCCCCCGTTCGATCAGCACCACCGCGGGCCACCGGGCCTCCAGCGCGGCCAGGTCCGCGGGCGTATGTACCAGGTCGGCATAGTAGGCCAGCAGGTCCGCCCGGACCCCCCCGGGGAGGGCGGCCAGGTCGTCAGTGTCAAGCATGGTCCGTATCATCGTCCGCAGTCCTCCGCAGAGTAGTTGGGTGGCGGCGGCGGGTCCCCAGCATCCCGCCGCCGTCACCCGGCCATCACCGCTCAAACCTCCACCCGGCTAGGCAGTCGCACCCCTCCACCGTGCATCCGAACCCATCATCGTGGGCGGCGGGCGGGTGATCACATACACATACATCCTCGCAAAATTCGATCATGGCCGCCCCCCGGTCAGTTCACGGTGGAGCGGCCACCCGCCGACCGGGTACCGCCACGCCCATTCCGTTTCCATCTCCGCCGTCACGGGGTCCAGGGGGACGGTCCCGCCGTCCTGGGCGGCCAGGCAACCGGGGAACGGCCCCAGCGGCAACGGGGGCAGGGGGCCCAGGGGGATGGGCATTCCCGGCCCGGTGGACGCCCGGGGCGTCGGCGGGTACCAGACGTGACGGCCGCCGCGTACCGCACGGCGGGGCGGGCGCCGGCCCAGGGAAACCAGTTCCCGTACCAGCATCGCCCCGAACACGGCCACCAGGACCACCACGGCCGCCCCGATCACCGCGAGGGGGACCAGTCCTACCGCCTGGATGAACACGGCCGCGATCATGCCCCCACCCGCTCCCTGGCCACGGCCGGCCCGCCGTACCCGGCCCGGCCCAGCATCCAGACGTGATCTTCGGCAGTCAGGATCATGGGCCACCGGTCGTACATGTCATAGCCGGCCCCGCGGCCCCGGTACTCCAAGATGCGCAGACAGCCCGCGGCGGCCCCCCGCACCCATTCCGCGACGTTCACGGTGTCGGCCGTCCCCCATGTCACCTTCCAGTCCCCCGGGGTGATACCAGCAGCCAAAGACAACGCCCAGAACGGGCCGCGTGCCATCATGACCGGCCATGCACCGACCCGGGCCCGGCCACACCCGGGCGCCATCCACACCGCGTACGGGACCCCGGGCCGGGAATCCGCGGACTTCAGCCACGACTGGATGCGCATCTCGGCGGTGGCTTTCACTTCCACGGACAGGCCGGGCATACCGGTCACGTCCACGCCCCCGCGGCCCGCCCCGGTGGCCTCCGCATGCGGCCACCCATGCTCCCGGCAATACTCCGCGTACCAGCGGGCCGCGTCGTTGCCACGCTGGCGCCGGCTGGCCGCACTCACGACGCCCCCTGTAGTTCCCGTTCGGCCCGGTCCAGCAGGTCCCGCATAGCTTCCTGGATCGTGACGCGGCCCGCGGTCCTGCCCGTGTCCGCTTGCATGCGGCCCGCGTGGCGGAGTATCCGGGCGTACACGTCCGGCGCCATGCGGACCTGTGGGCCGCCCGTGGTGGACGTTTCCCTGGTTTTCGCGTTCATTCGGCTGTCCTCCAGTCATCCCCCAGCATCAGCCGGGCCAGCAGGTCAATCACGGGGTACAGGATCAGGTCAGGTTCCGGGCCGGGCCGCGGGTGGCCGATGCATGCGCGGGCCGTCCCGCGGCCGTTCGGCCCCGTATATCCCCGGTAGACCGGGACGCGGGCGCGGCGGGGCCTCCCCCTCCGGTCACGGCGGGCCGGCTTACGGCGCGGCCCCTTGTCCTCCGGTTGCATGGCCGTCACGTCCCCGCCCTGTCCGTGAGGGGGGTCAGAAGTTCGTGGACCCGGTATGCGGCCACCTGCCCGGCCGCGTCCCCGGGGGGGAAAAATCCCAGCCACGCGCCACAGTTGCACGTGACGAGCGTGTCCGGCATGGCCTGGCGCAGGCGTATCTGATGCGGGAGGGACGGGTCCGCCACCGGGGACGCGGGGACCGGTGGGCCTACCACCCGCCACGGGCGGAGGGCGCGGGCCAGTTCCGCCGCCGCCGCCCGGGACGCCCTCCGCCTGTCGCGCTCAAACTCGTGACACGCGTCGTCGACCGGTTCGCCCCGCCGCAAGTGGCGGCGGGCGGCGGCGGCGGACGGGCAAGGCTTCACCCGCCGCCACCGCCGCGTAGACGGGAACAGGTCCCCCACCGGGGGGATTTCCAGCCCTTCCGTGATCAGGGCCATCACCGGTCCACCGCCGCCCGTATCGCGGCCAGTTCGTCGCGTATGTCCCCCAGCACGTCCAGCAGGTCCGCCAGGTAGTCCGTGACGGCCGGCACGGGGGCGGGCCCCACGGGGGGGTCCGCCGCGTCCAGCTTGGCGGTTTCGTAGGCCACCACGCGGGCCACCCGGGGCCTCATGGCGTGCACCTCCGCCCGCGGCCGTACCAGTGGGTCACGTTGCCCACGCCCACGTACCCGCGGCCGGGGACGTGGCGGGCGGGAATCACCATGCGGGTCCCCGTGAAACGGAACGTAATCACGTACCACATGACCCCGCGGTATGACCTCCAGGTGATCGTCATGACGCGTCCCCGATCGGCTGGGGGGCGCCCGCGGTCCCGTCCGCCAGGAACGTGGACCCGCACCCGCCGCAACGGGCTTCCACGCCCATGAAAATGTCCACGTCCTCGCAGCAGGTGATCGTGTACAGGTAGTCACCCGTGGCGGGCGCGGGGACGCCCCCCGCGGGGGGCGTCCTGTCCGCGTGGGCGGTCATGACTGGCCGTCCTGGGCGTCACGGACGGCGGCGGCCAGGACCGTAATGGTTTCCTGCTGGCGTTCGATCAGCCGGACCGCCATCATGACCAGGGACCGGTAGACGCCCGTAGCGCTGGCGTAGGGGTGGGCCTTGAGGCCCGCTATGTCGGTTCCGGGGAGAATGGCGGCCACGGCCGCGATGATCTCAGCACCAGACGAACTGTCGGCCATCGTGCGGAGATCGTCCACAACGGACTGTTCCCACGAGTACAGGCCCGCGTCGGCCAGGCCCAGGGCCAGGCTGAGGGTCATGACCGGGGCGGTCGTGTCGGTAGTAGTCATTTTGTGAACCCCCTAGGTTCGTCGGTTAACCCCATCCTATGGTGTGCCGACAAACCACGCAACATGAACGGGGGGAGTTTTCTACCGGGACCGCCCCACCGGCCGGCCGCCCGTACGGGCCTCTATCCGGGTTACCCGGTCCTCCAGCGAGTCGATACGCCCGCCGACCTTAACCAGTTCCGCCAGGGCCGCCGTATTGGCCCGGGTTGCGGACGTGTTTTCCCGCATGCTGTCGCGCACGCGGAGGCCGGACCGGACGGCCGCCCAGATGGCCGTCAAGATCACCACCGCCGATGCTGCCATGCCTGTGACGATCACAGCACCACCCACGATCGCACCGCCCGCCCGCCGCGCCCAGTGTTACGGGTAGATCATCCCGCACTTTCCACGGCGGCCCGGGACTGCAAAGACCGGTTCGCGGTAAAGGCCGTGTCACGGTGGCGGGCCGTATGGCGGCGGCCGGCCGCCCTGGCGTACAGGCGGACGCCCACGGACCGCCCCCACCGCCCGCCCCGGTTTTCGATCTTCCCCCAGGTCAGTTTCAGGGACCATTCCGGGGCCGCGTAAATCTCCGCGTCCGTGGCGCCCTGGGCCCGCGCTATCTGGCGGGGGCCCTGGACCACGAGGTAGTACGCGGCCCGGGTGAACGCCCGTTCGCTGGCGGTGAGGCCCCCGCGGTCCAGGTTGCCGAACTGGGCGGCCGGGGACACGATGAACACGCGGACCCCCCGCCCGCCCGCGGCCCGGGACCGGACCGCACCGTTAAGGGCCCGGCGGGCGTACCCGTCGTACGCCCGGGAATGCTGGTCACGCTGGAACTGGCCCACGGTCCCCACCCCCTAGATTTGCCGATTGCCCACACTGTACCAGTATGCCGACAAAACCACGCAAGGGGGTCAGGGCTGGCGGCCACGGCCGCCGCCCACCCACGAGGGCGCCCGCCGCGCCGGCTTGACCGGGACCAGCGGAACGTCCACCCACGAGATGTAAGCCTCACCGTGGACCGGGTTGGCGAGGATGAACTCCCGCCGCCCCCGGTCCAGGGAATCGAACACCGGCATCCAGTCCCGCCGCGCCCCGAACAGCTCCGCCCACCGTTCCAGGTCCGCCCGGTCCTTAGGCTTAAACGCGGCCGTCCAGTATGACTCCGCGTGCATGTCCCGCAACGCGCCCTGGGGTCGTTGTTTCATGCCCACGGTGGTGATGCCCAGGGAGCGGCCCTCCCGCCAGTAGTCCATGACTTTCTGGCGCATGTCCCCCGACAGGGACTCCACATACCCAATTTCGTCAAACGCCACGATCCGGTTGGACCTGGGAACCCACAGGGCATCCAGCAGTTGAGAGAGTTTCCGCTCGTGGTACTGGCGTTTTTTCGTCCCGGTCAGCCGGGTCCGCGGCCAGTAGATCGCGTTAGGGTTATCGTCCAGGTCCGCCACCCGGTCAGTGATCGGCCAGCCTAGCCGGGTGAATATCTCGTCATCGGCTTTGGTGCAGACCATGACGGCGGCCGACTTCCGGGCGATCATGCGTTGCTGGAGCCACGTCATCAGCAGGTAGGTTTTGCCGGACCCGTTCTGGCCGACGATCTCCGCGTTTTCCGGCTGGGGGTTCGCGGGGTCGGCCCGCCCCCACGCGTCGATAAAGTACGGGCCCAGTTCGGACCACGGGACCCGCTCCGGTGCCGTAAACGATGGGTCCCGCCGCCAGTCCACCGCGGCCGGCGGTGCCCCCTGCCCGTCCCACTGGGCCGCCTCGGTCATGGCGGCGGGACCACCGTCAGCAGATACCGGCAGGCCGGGAGATACTCTCCGTCTAGCCACGCATTTCCGCATCCATCGATCGTCAGTGGCTTGCCCGCCCCGTGAAGCATGATCCGGGGGAACCCGGCCGCCGCCGCCCGCGTGAGCGTTTTGCCGATAGCGTCGGCCAGGGCACTGATCATGGATTCGCGGGACGCGATCAGCACGCCCGCGAAATCAGGCCCGGAATAGTGCCATTCTCCCGGGCCGGCCTGCAGGGCGTGAAGGACCAGGGCGCCGTTAACGTCCTCTAGCCGGATATCCGCCGGCCTGGTCATGCCGCGTACTGTTTCGGGTCCACTTGCTGGCGGTTCGCGTAATCCTCCGCGTCAGCGATCCCGTGAGTGACGTGGTGGGCGTAGGTCACCTGCAGGATCGGCAGCACAGCCATGAACAGCCGCACGTAGATCATGAACCCGGCCGCGGGCCCGGTGAAAAATTCGATCAGGTCCGGGGACTGGAGGACTATGTCCAGGAAGCTGGCCGATATTTCCGGTTCGGCCTGGACGGCGGTCCCGCCGCATACCGGGTCCCGTATCTCCCACAGCCGGGCCAGCGGTACCGCGATAAACCGGATTTTCGCGTGAATGTCTGACCGTACCGCGGCCGTGACTTTGGGGGGCCGGCCGCCGCCCCCGCGGGACTTCCCCTTTCCCACGGGGGCGGGGCCGGGGTCAGGCCCGGCCGGGGGCGGTTCCGGTGGCGCGGGCGGGACCTCCCACCACTGGGGACCACCGGCGGATTCCCCACCGCCCGGGTAGGAATCCTCGAGCCCGGGGGGCCCCTCCGGATCGTTCTGATCGGGACCGGGGCCGAACGGGTCCACCACGCCCAGATCGTCCAGGCCGTCCAGGTCCGGATCACCCGCCCCGCCGCCGCCGTCCCCGGGCGGTGGCAGCGTGGCCACCACCGGGGCCCCGCCGTCACGGCCGCGGGCCGCGTGACCCCGTTTCCACGTCCCTGTCACAAGTTCACCGCACCCGCACGCGCAACGGTTCATGTCCCCGCCCTCCCGGTCAGCATCCATCCCCCTATCATGGCCCTATGCCAGCCGCCACGAAGTCATCCCGCGGGGGCGCTATCCGGTACCGGACAGTGTGTCCCCACGGCCAGGCCCGCGGCCACTGCAAGGGCCCGTACATTCATGTAGCCGTGGTCCGCAAACCCGGGCCCCGCGGCGGCCGTACCGTAGCCGGCCCCCCCCGGCGACCTAGGGAGCGAACATGACTAACACACCCGCCATCGTGGCCGCGGTGGACCATCTGCTGGACACGGCCACCGGCCACCGCAACATGTCCCAGGCGGAGGCCGACGCCCACCGGGAGGCCATCGCCCAGGACGCCCCCGCCCCACCGCCCAGTGACGCGGACGCAGCGGCGGAGGACGCGGCCCAGGCCGTGGTCCCCCCGCCGCCCCCAGCGGCGGAGATTCCCGCACAGGCCCCCGCCGCGGAGGCTACCGGTGGCCAGTGACGAACTGTCCCCCGACGAACAGGAACTAATCCGCAAGCACCGGGCCGACCGGGACGCGGAGGCCCGCAAGGGTGACGCGGACCTCCGCGTATGGCTCCGCAACGCGGACGGGGACGAAGTGGACCTGCCCTACAGCAAGGCCCGCCCGTTCGTCCAGCAACGCTTCGGCCTGGACCTGGACGACGAACCGGCCCAGGACGCCCCGGAGGGCGCGGCCGGCAAGGACGCCCCCCCGGCCGCCCCGGGCGGTGAAGTCCGCCGGTTCGGCCGCCGGATGGCCTAGGCCATGCCACCCGGCGGCCCCCCCTTGCGTACCGGTGGGCCAACGGCCGCCCAATTCCTGGCCGTCCTGCGCCGCGCCCTGGGAACCCCCTACGTCTGGGGCGGCGCGGCCCCGGGCGGGTTTGACTGTTCCGGACTGGTCCAGTGGGCCGCCCACACAATCGGCCTGCGCAGCTTCCCCCGGACCTCAGAACAGCAGTGGCAAGCGGTCCAGCACATATCCCAGGCCCAGCTGCAACCGGGCGACCTGATCTTTGAACAGTGGCCCGGGGACGGCCCCGCCCCCGGGCACGTCGCCATCTACACGGGCGCCGGCAAAATCGAGGAAGCCCCCCAGCCGGGCGAATCGGTCCATGAAGTTCCCTGGTCCCCGGGATCGGTATCCGCGGCCGGCGGCCGGGTCGTGGGATACGGCCGCATCCCGGGACTGTCCGGCCTGGGCGCCCCCATCGGCCTGGGCGGCGGCGGCGGCGGGATTTTCTCGTGGCCGTCTGACATTGTGGGGGCCTTCGGCAAGGCCGGGACCGCCCTGGACTGGTTTTTGCAACCGGGCCACTGGGTCCGCATCTGGGCCGGCATCGGCGGGTCCGCGGCGGTCCTGTCCGGGATATGGATGATGACACACGTGGGAGGGGATGTGGCCAGTGGCGTGGGGGTCCCCCGGGCGGCCAGCCTGCCGGTCGGGATTTTGCTCGTGGGCGGCGGGGCCGTCCTGCTGTTCGTGGCGTTCCATAACCTCCCCGCGTCCGTGACAAACTTCCCGGAACTGATCGGATACCTGGCCGAATCGGTACGCGGCAACGTCAAAGGATCACCCACGGGCGCGGCGGCCGGGACCGCTGGGGGCGGGGCGCCCAGCGACGCGGCGGCGGCCGGCGCCCTCCCCATCCCCGGGTCCGAACTGCTGCCACTGCTGGGGAACACTGGCCCCGGGCCGAACGTCCCCGGCCTGCCCGGGGTGCCCATCCCGTGACCGTCTACACGCCCGCCCAGATAGCCGCGTTCGCGCATAACGCGGGGTTCCGCGGGGTCCATCTCGTGGAAGCCGTGGCCATCGCCCTGGCCGAATCGTCCGGCAACAGTAACGCCACGTCGTCTAACCCGGACGGGGGCGTGAACGCGGGACTGTGGCAACTGGACACACCCGGCGGCGGCGGGGCCGGCTTCACGGTCGGGGAACTGCAAAACCCCCAGACGAACGCGGACGTAGCGTTTAAGGTCAGCCACGGCGGGACCAGCTGGGGGGCGTGGGAAACCTGGGCCACCGGGGCTTACCGCAAGTTCATGACGGCCGCCGCCACGGCCGCGAAAACCCCCATCACCGCCGCGTCCGCCACCGGGTCCGGCCTGTCCCTCCCCGGGGTCCCCGCCGTGGTCGTGGCGTTTTTCCGGTCGGCCGGGACCGCCCTGGACTGGCTGCTCCAGCCGGGCCACTGGGTCCGTATCTTCGCCGGCCTGGGCGGTGGGATCATGGTTCTGTCCGGACTGTGGGTCCTGTCCCACGTTGGGGGGGATGTGTCGTGACTACCCCGGCCGCCGCCGCGGGCGCCACCGTCCGCCGCCGCGCCACCCGCCGCCGCCCCCCGGCCCGGCCGCTCCCCAGCCCCCGCCCCCGGCCCGCACGCTCCCCGCGGGCCCCCGGCGGCGGGACGCGGCCCGCCCCCTCCAGCCCGGGGCGGGCCGCCCCCGCCCCCCGCGCCCCCCAGTACCGGGGCGCCACGTTCGCGGACGTGCGGCGGCGGGCGCCCACCACGCCCGTCCACCGCGGCAACTACCAGCCCGTGATCCTGGCGGAGTTCGTGGCCGCGGTCCTGCTCGTGGCCGCGTCCCCGGTGGCCACCCGCAAAGAGAAAACCGGGATCAGCCCTTATGAGGGCCAGGACATGGTGAAACTGGCCGCTATCACGGTTCTGTACCTGATCCTGGCCCTGGTATCGACGGGCGGCCGGGAAGCCGGCCGGTTCGCGGCATGGTTCGGGGGCCTGATCCTGCTCACGGTGGGACTGGCGGAGGGCGCGAACCTGGCGAAAGAGCTCGACTTGTTCGGCGCGGTGGCCGGCAAGGCGAAAACCGCCGCCGCCGCTGCGGGCGGCCTGGCCCGTAAGAAAGGATGACGGCATGACCCGCCGCGATACGATCCCAGGGACAGGCCCTCCGGCCGCCACCCCCCCCGGCTGGAGGGCGCCCGATGGTAGACATTGAGGCCACACTAGGCCGGCGCCTTGACTCCCTGTCCGGTGGCGTCCAGCAACTACACGACCTGATGCAGGCCACCGCCGACGAACGGGCCCGGCTACGCGGAATCAAGTTCATACGCCTGGCCCTGGTCCGCGGTACCGCGTCCGGGTCGGCCCTCACCATGGGCGGGGACACCGGCCAGCAGTTCGCCACCCCCGAACAGGGGTTCGTCTGGTCGCTGCGGCATCTGGTCATTGAGGGCCTGTCCGCTGGGGCCACCCCAGACGTGGTTAACATCCTGAGGGCCGGCCGGATAATCTGGCAGTTGAACGGGAACCAGTTCGCCCAGACGTGGGGCCGCGGGGAAATCATCATCAACGCAGGGGAGACCCTGACTTACCAGTCAGTTGGCACGTTCAACTCAACGGCCCAGATCATCGCCCACGGGACCGCGCTGGAAACCCCGGGCGAGTTCGCCGGGAAACTGGGCGCCTGATATGTCGACCAATCCTTCCGCGTTCCCCGGCCTGCCGCTGTCGGGCGGCACCCTCACGGGGGGCCTGACGGTCGGCGGGAATGTGGACGTGAACGCGGCCGGGTCCGGGCTGCGGGTAGCGGAGGGCGGCAACGCGAAACAGGGCACGGCCACACTCGTGGCCGGAACCGTCACCGTCGCCAATACGTCAGTAACCGCTAACTCGCGTATCTTCCTGACCGGCCAGGTCCTAGGCGGGACCGCGGGCGGCCTGAACGTCACATCCCGCACCCCCGGTACGTCGTTCGTGGTGACCAGCACGAACGCGGCGGATACGTCCACGTTCGCCTATGAGATCATTGAACCTGGATAGGCTGGCCCCGTGACCGACGCATCCCCCCAGGCCCCCCAGGTCCCGGCCGCGCCCGCGGCCCTGGAACGCGGCCGTTACGCCCTGTTCGGCGACGGGAAACTGACCAACCTGGTCATATCCCGGGCCACGAACCTATGCCAGTCATGCTCTTCCTGCGGGTGCGGGGACCAGCAGGAAATCATTTCGATCGGGGCGATCATCCGGGACATGATGCGCCACCCGGCGGACATGATGAAAGCGGCCCGCGCCATGATGCGCGGGGACGGGGACGGGGAGGGGGACGGCGATGGCGGAGGCTAACCCGGTGGACGCGGTGGCCGCCGCGGTACGGTCGGCCCGCCGCGCCACACTGCTGGCCCTGATCGCGGTCCTGGTCGCCGTGGTGGTCCTGGCCATCGATAACGGGATCAAACGGGAAATCATCGCGGAAGCCCTGGGCGCCCGCCGCACACTGGACGAATTTAAGCAACTGGTCAGGGACACGGTGGTGGTGAGTTATGGGCCGGGAACCGGGCAGGATACAGCAGGCGGCGGCCCTGGCCCTGACGTTGCTGGCCATGTGGATGATGCTCCCGGAGTACCAGCGGAGACTGATAGTCATGCGGATCGCCCGCGGACTCCAGCGGGTAAGCGGCCGGGCCGCCCGCGGACAGGGACAGGCGGGGATGGCAAGCGAACTTGACGGCCGCGGCGGGGACGCCCAAAGGTCCTACCGGGCGGCGTTCCATCTGTCCCGCGCCCGTGACGCGTTCGGCCGGGCACTGGAATCCATGCGCCCCTGACCCCCCGTTAGGCCCTAGCATGGCGCCATGACCTCCGGAGGGACCACCGGGCAGGTACACGCCCGCATAGCCAAAAAGATCATCAATCTGGACCGGGAATCCCCTAACCTCTGCTGCTGGGATGACTGCGAACGGCCGTCCACGGTGCTGTACCGGTACCGGTACCACCACCACCCGGCCGGGCGGCCATGCGATCAGGCCGACCGGATAGCGATGGCCACCGGGGACCCCCAGCATCAGTGGTTCGCGTTTTGTTCCGAACGTCATCAGGGATATTTCGTCTACTCCGGCGGGTGGCGCGCGGTGGCGATGATCGAATCCCAGGGCCGGGCGTACGGGAACTTGCCCACCGGGTCTAAGTCCCTGGGTCTGTGACCGTGCATGCACCGTAACCACGTGGCCCACTGGGCTCCGTATGACGTGGACGTGAATCCTCTTACCGCATGCGGGCGGGACATTGACGGCCCATGCGACCATCACGCGGGAAAGTCCCAGCCATGCCGCTATGGTGTGGCGTGGACCCGGTCCCGGGACCTGGGCGGGTATGGCCGTCAGCCGGGCATGCCGCATCTGCAACCCTGCCGGGAATGCAGCAAGTCGGCGGCGGTGGATGTGACCGGGACAGGGGAGGCCCTGTGACGTTCGGCCGGTACACGCTGGCCCCGGGCCCGGAATGGACCGACCTGGCCGCCACGTGGCCGCTGCGGTACGTGGTCCGCATGACCGACGCGGGTCACTGGCTCACCGACGTGGTACACACTGACCTGGCGGGGTCCTCCATCGCCCAGGCGCACCTGATATGCGCCCGGTGCGAGGGGTCGGTTATCTGCCTGCACCCGGGGACCGGGGCCGGCCCGGAGGGGTATGTCATCACGGACGCCCAGATACGGGCCGGGGTCCTCCGCCACGTCCGCGAACGCCACGGGGACGTAACTCCCCCCTCCGGTACCCGCCCGGGGTGATCGTCCGCTATCATCCCGCGTAGGCCCTCCAGCCTGTGACTACCGCTGGAGGGCCTAGTCATCGGCTGGGGGGGCCTCCCGGTTCTAGCGGAGGGACCAGCCATGATCGACGTACAGGTAGGGCTTCACGTTTTCCTGATCGTCCTCGTGTTCGGGACCCTGTGGCGTTTGCTGAGTTTCCACGCGATGGCCTCCAGTAATCCCGCGGTCCAGCATGCGGGTAAGGCCATGTCAATCCAGTACTGAGGGACGGGAGTAGTCATGGCCCAGGCGGCGGCGGCGGCGGGTACGGCGGGCGCGGGCGCACCCGCGGGCGGGGGAAACCCGTTCCAGCTGGTCACGAACCTGTATGCGGAGAAAAACAACGTCGGGACCACGCTGGCCCTGACCACCGGGGCGTCACAGACCCCGGGCGGCGGCCAGATCAACGCGGGACAGTTCCTCCGCGCCCTCCGCCTGATTTTCCGCACGTCCACCGCGGGCACGGTCGCCACCGCGGGCGCCACGTCCGACATGCCGTGGAATATTCTCACGGGCCTCGATTTGGTGAATGTGGATGGGTCGGAAATCCTGTATGTCATGGGCGGGTACGCCCATTATCTGGCGCAGAAATATGGCCGGCCGTGGCTGGGGGACCCCGCCACGTTCCAGGACGCGGCCGTGTCCACCGCCCTGGTCCCCCAGTTCACCCTGACTCTCCAGCCGGAAATCAGATGGTCCGCCGGTTGCCTTGCCAACACGGACACGCGTTCGCAGTACCGTTTCGATTACGTCGTGGACACGGAAGCGAACTTCCTGCAAGGCGGTACCGGTTACACCGTTCACCCGGTTGTGAACGTGACGCCCTACATGGACGCATGGGCGCAGCCCGATGCATCCGACCTGCAAGGGACGCCTAACCAGCCGATACCGCCCGGCCTCAACCTGCAAAACAAGCGGCGGCATCAGATTTTCCAGTTGAACGCGGCCGGGTCGGACAATATCCTCCAGTCGGCCCTGACCGGGAACGCCCTCCGGCTCCAGATCCTGGTCACCCGCGGCGGGTCCCCGTCGCTGCGGACCGATGCCCTGACTGACCCGGTTCTGTGGCAGGTGGATAACCGGTCCCTGGGCAAGTACTCGACGAACCCCCGGCTTGTGTCCGGCACCCCCACGTCCAACCTGGGCGGGGACATGATGACCGTCCGCGGCATGGAGTTCTATACCGAATATTTCTACGTCCAGCAGGCCAACGGCGGCGGCATCGCTACCGCGTTCGTCCCGAACACGCGGGAAGTGGGCGTGTACCTGTTCCCCCGGTTTATCAAGCCCGGTTCGCTGTTCGGTGAGGGATGGCTCTACACCGCGAACAGCACGAAAGAAATCTTCGAGTCCACGTCGGTGGCGGGCCTGGGCGCGTCGCCCACGGCCGAACTGATCAGCGATGAACTGTACCCGGTCGGCCCCGTGGACTCGGCTCTGACCGACATTTAGGAAACGGGGTCCTACAGTGCAGACCCGCAGCGGATACCCAAATGCGTCGTTTGGCATCTGGCGCGGGTCAGACATTCAGGCCGGAGGGACGGGATCAGGGATGGGACAGGCGGACAGTGGCGTGGGGATGCTTACGCAAGGGTTCGGCAGTGTCACGGGCGGCGGGTGGGAACCGTCCGTGATCTATCTCCTGGGATTCATCGTCCTGGAAATGGTCGCGTTCCACGTCCTGTCACGGATTCTCAAGTAAGGGAGAAAAACAGTGGGCATGATCCGGGATCACCGTTTCTGGGTCGGGTTCATCGTGGGCTATGTGTTCCTGGTGATCTTCCCCCAGTTCAACGTCCGCGCCCTGGGCGTCAAGGCCAGCGTCGGCAAGGCCTGACCGTGAAAGGTATCGCGTCCAGTTTCCTGGCCGGCATCATCATTCTGGCCGTGATCTTTGTCCTGGTCCGCCCCGGGTCCCAGGGTCCGACACTGGTTAAGGCCGTCTCCGGTGGCCTTCAGGGTTTGATCGGCAAGGCCACGGGCGGCGGGACCTGGGCTAAGGGGTAGCCGCCGTGGTGGCCACGTTCGGCCGCGGTGGCGTGGTCCACCCCCCGGCCGCCGCCGGGTTCGCGGTCCCTACTCACAGGGTCCTGGGGAACGAGCTTCCCGCCGACTCCGGCAAGTGGCCGTCCACCGCATACGGGGAGACTGACAAGCCCGGCCCGTCCCCATCGTGGCCCGGCTATGTGATCGGCGGGACCGCGGGCGGCGGTAATGATGGGTACTGGGGGTCCGACCCGCGGGCGCCATTGCGCCAGCCGGACCCGCCGTCCACCTACGTGGGCGCGTGGGGGGAGGGGGACCCCGGGTCCGCCCCCGGCGGGCCGCTCCCGCCGACCGGGTACGCCACCGGGGCCGACTGGTCCCACGACATAGCGGAGGGATACGGCCAGGGCGGCGGCGGGGACCGCCTGGGCGGATTCCGTAACCCCCTCGCGGCCTTGCGGCCGTCGTGGTGGCGCGGCGGAATCCAGGGGTTTAACGACAAACTGACCGTTAAGGACCGCCACGCGTTCTGGCAGGACGGGTATCAGCGGCAAGGGCTCGATTTCACGCCCGCGTCCGCCCCGCCGAACACCTACAACAACCCCCTTCAGGAACCCCCCCAGGCCCGGCTGAGGACGGTTAACCGGACGGTCAGCTACCAGAAAGGGTCCGACCGGTCCCGTAACCAGGACGATCTGTCCCGGCCGTACACGTGGGTGGGTGAACAGGGGTCCGGATGGTCCCCCGTTTACGGCGGGGTCCCGGGCCTGTACATCCCTTACGGGTCCCGCGGCGGGGTCCCGTTCCCGGTCGTGGACCCGACAGACGGCCAGGGCGGGCGGGAACTTGTCTGGGCCGGGCCCCCTCATGGCCTGCATTCCCTGACGTTCCCGGATACCACGGACACGCTCCGCCGGTACGGCGCGGCCCCCCAGATGCGGCCCGTCCGCCTGGACCGGCCATCGAACAGCCCCCAGGCCGGCCAGTCCTACAGTCAGACGGTCCAGTTCCAGGGGACCACGGAGGGCGCGGCCCAGGCGGGCGGGGCGCCGGACACGGCCTCCCCGTGGGCCTGGAATTCCGGGTCCCGCGGGTGGGCGGGCGCCCGCCGGCCGCCCGGGGCGGGAGGCTAGACGATGCCGGGCCCGATCGTGGCGGCCCAGGCCGGGGACGGCCTGGGCAAGCGGATCAGCGGGGCGCATGCCGCCTGCCTGCTGCTGTTCATCGCGGCGGCGGCGGCGGTGATTTTCTGGGGGGTCCGCCAGTCGGCGGGCGGCGGCCCTAAGGTCCCGGCCGCGGACAGTGAGGACGTACCCCCGTTCGTCCCGCCCCCCGCCGCGCCCCTATGCGGCCCGGACCAGCATGTGGGCGGGTACATTTTCACCCCCCACCGGTACCCGCGCATGGCGGGCGGGGAACTGTCCGCTGTCATCCACCACGGCCACGCCACGCTGAAAATTCCGCACGCCAAAGATATGACGTGGCTTACCCGGCCGCCCAGTGAGGTCACGCTATGAGCACGATGGCGCCGGAGGCCCCGCCCGCGCCCACCGCCGCCGCCCCGGCCCAGGGCAAGGGCAAGGGGAACCTGTTCACCCGCAAGCTGGGCCCGTTGCCTATGTGGGCGTGGCTGGCCATCGGCGTGGCGGTGATTCTGGGATTCGCGTATTACAAGAGCAAAACGTCCGCGGCCAGTTCCCAGGATCAGACGGCCACCGGTACGGACGCGTCCCAGGTCCCCCAGTTTGTCAACCAGACGTTTACGACCGTGACCCCGCCTACCCCGCCCGCGCCCGTGTCGGCCACCGGGGGGACGCCCACCACCACCGGTCCCCAGCCTTCCCCGGTCCCGTTGCGGCCGCCGCTGAAACCCGATACCCGGTGGACCGAACCGGTCGGCCAGCGTGGGATCACGCTCGGCACGTTCGCCCGCCGGCACCACTGGTCCCAGGCCGAACTGAAACAGGTTGAAGCCCTCAACAAAATGACCGTTAAGACGCGTCTCAAAAAGGGTCAGCGTCTCCTGGCGCCCGCGTAGGGGGCGGCCGTGCCTAGCGAGTTCGGTTCCGGCCTGTCCGACCGGGACGCCCTGGCCGCGGTCCTGTTCCTGGCCGCCATCAATGAAACCATGCAGGCATACGGGACCCTGAATAGTTCCCCGTGGACCGCGGAAAGTTTCGGGGCGGACGAACGGCGGGCCAAAGCGCTGCGTGAGTACGTCACGCATGCGGTCGTGTTTTCGATGGCCACCGCGGGGATAGCCGCATGGGTGGCGCACGGGGCGAAAGCTACCTGGGCGATCATCCTGGGCGCGGCCGGGACAAACGCCTACCTAGTGTGGCTGTATATCCGGGCGTCACAGCGGGGGCGGGACGCGGGGTCCGCTAACTGGGCCAACGGGTAGGGCCGCGGTATGATGGGGGGAGGGAAACCGGTTCCTGAGTCGGGGCGGGCCGGTTACGTGAACCCCCGACCGGCATCGCCGGTCACGTCCAGGCCCGCCCCGCGCCCTTAATGAGGGGGCCTGGATGCACATGTTTATCTGCCACCTGATCATCCATCATCATCTGTTCCCATGCCCGGGATGGCTCCGGCTGATCGGCTTGCATGTTCACCCCCACCACGTCCGGCCGCCGCTCCCGTTCGGCCTCCGCTAGGACCGCCCCCCCGTGGCCGTCTACCGGACCCTCCCGCCTATCCCGGTCACCGCGATAGCTGACCAGTCGGGATTCAACACGGGGAACTGGACGGCCCACTACCGGTCAAACATTCTCGGCGGTATCAACGTCCCGAGTTTCGAGATGTACCACGCCACCGTCCAGAACGCCCAGGTAGGTGGCGCCCTCACGATGGGATACGACCTGACCCGGCTGTGGGGCGGGACCTCCATCGGGGCCGGGGGTGTGTCGGAATACTCCCCCGCGGCCGGGTGGCTGCTCAACCCGTCTCTGGAGTTTTACGTCTTTTTCAACTACCCGGCCGCGGGACTGGCCCCGCAAATCTGCTGCTGGTTTAGGTATGACCTCCAGGACCCGTCTAACGCGGCGGCCGTCCGCCAGGCCGGGGCGTGACCAGTGACCACGCCCTGGAGTAACCCGGCCGTCAACCTCATCATCATCGTGTCCGGGTCCCCTAACACGGGCCTGTTTCTTTACAACGGGACCCCCGCGGCCGGGAATCCCCCGGTTTTGTGGGCCGTGGCCCCGGGCGTGACGGCCGACCCGTTCGGTAATACCGTGTCGGCGGTCCTGGGCGCCGGGGTCCCGGGCGGCCAGTCAACCCAGATCGATGCGGCCGGGGACGTGACCCTGACCGGGACCGGGGGAACCCAGCTGGCCCTGACGCCCGCCGCCGCGTTGCCGTTTAGCCTGACCTCAACCCTGACCGGGGTCATGCAAACGGTCATGTCCCTGGGGTCCGGGGATGGTAACCAGAATCAGGCCGGGATCGTGTCCGGAATCACCGTAGGGACCGGGACGGCCGCGAAAATGGGCACCCTGGTCATGTCCCCGTACGGGTCCACCGGTATGGGCTTGCTATTGCAGGCGGAGAATGATGGGGCCACGGACACGGCCTCCGCACTGATCGGGACCATTACCACCACGGGCGGGGCCGTCACTTTCACGCCGTCGCTGGCCGTGTACCCGTCCGCTCTGGTGGCCTACTCCGGCGGCGGGACCGTGAACGTGATCACCCATACCGCGGCCGGGTCCGGGTCCGATCCGATACCGGCGAACGCGGCGGCCACGGCCCTGGGGGAATGCTGGGGACACGCGGGGAACGGCGGCCCCACCGGGGGCACTAGTGGCGGGGTCGGGGCCGGGTCCGGTGGCTACTCCGCCGAACCTGCCCTAGGGATCACCCCGGGCGGGTCCGTGGCGTGGGTGGTGGGCGGCCATAACGCGGATACGACCCTGACCGGTTCGGCCGTGACCGTGACTGCTCACGCGGGCCAGGACGGTTCCCTGGGGGGCGCGGGCGCCCCGGCCAGTGCCAATACGGTGGCGCGGGCGGGCGCGGCCGGGGGTGCGGGCGGGGCGGCCGGCGGTGGTGGTGGTGGCGGCGGGTCACCCGGGCCCGGTGGCCTGGGCGGGGCGGGCCATAACGGGACGACCGGCGCGGGCGGGAACGGCGGAACCGGGGCGTCCGGTGGCGCGAACGGTGGCAAGGGCGGGGCGCCCGGGGCGGGCCATAACGGGGCGGCCGGCGGGTCCCCCGGGGCCGGGCCCGGGGGGTCGGGATTCAACACGGCCACGTCCACCGCGGGACCAACTGGGCAGACACGACTAACGTTCACGGCCGGATCGTTCACGGTCCTGGCGTCCGTTACGCAGGTGGCGTTTACTGACCAGTTCGGAAACAGCATCCAGGCGGGGAACCGGGTCACGCTGGCCGATGGCATCACCTACCGGACCGAACGGCGGACCCTGGTTAACACGGGGGCGCCCCAGACGATCAACTCCCTGACAGCCACGCTGATCAGTGGCCTTACCGTGACCGTGGGCGTCGGGACTTACCGGTTCCGGGGGATGATATTCGGGACTAACGGGGGCGTAGCCGCGGTCCAGGCTATCCGGATAGGGTCCGCCGCCACGGTCACGTCCATAGCGGGGACCGTGGCCCTGGGCAACTATGGCGCATTCTCCGGCCTGACCGAAAGCAATTTCGCGCTGATCAGCGCCACGGGCGTGGACCTGGCGCCCGCCGCCGCATTCAGCATCGGGTTTAGTTTCTCATTCTGGTTCGAGGGAATCGTGACGTTTAGCACGGCGGGCGCATTCCAGGTTAACGCCCGATGCGTGACGGCCGCCGCGGACACGTGGACGGTTAACGCTAATTCGTGGTTTGAAGTCTTGCCAGTGTAGAGGGGACAGGGACAATGTGGGGCCTGATGGTCATACCGGCGACCCCGGTAGCGTTGCTGATCCTGGCGGCCGTCAGGGGGTATCTGTGGGGACCGACAGCAGGTGATCTAGCGGAGGGGAATCGTGGACGGAGCGGGAATGTGGCGGACCTGGACCGGGGTCAATCGCCGGAGGTACGCTCGCAAGGTGGGGAGTTCACCCCCGATCGTGGTCCAGGGAGCGGACACGGACGAACTGGAAGCGATGGAGGTACAGGCCGATAACAGGCTACGCAGGTACGGGACGAACTGGCCGGACAAACAGGTACGGCCGTAGTCCACAAGTGAAAGGGCTGGAGTTATGAGTGCAGGGCTGGAACCTGACCGTCCGGGCGGCGGGCCCGCCGCGGAGGTCAGGACACTATCTATCACACTGCCCACCGGGCAGAAATGGCCCATGCCGGCATGGATGGCCGCCGGGATAATAGAGGGCCTACTCCGGGACGACAGGTCCGTGTACGCCCGGCACATGATGAACGTCACCACCGGGGAACAGGCGGCCAAACCCGGCCGCAAGGGGGGCGGGTCCGATGGCTAGCGGCGGCGGCGGCGGCGGGAAAATCCCGTGGAAACTGATCATGATACTGGTCGTTTACGCGTTTATCGCGTACTCAGTTCCACAGTTCCGCCCCGCTAACATCGCTCACAGTCTGGTTATTTTCGCCCAGACTGTCCAGGCTGGGCAGTCAGGAGGCTAGGTCATGGCGTGGGTACACATAGCTATCGGCGCGGCCGTGTTTCTCGCGGCGGCGGCCCTGCTGTCGGTTAGGTGGCGCGGCAATCAGCAGTAAAACGCCCAGTTCGGACCCCCGCCCGGTACCTAGTGACCGGGCGGGGCCGGACTACATACCTATCCGGGACCCCGGGGAGGACGGGACAGACTCCGCGGCCGGCCTGTCAGTGGCGGACGCGGCGGCGGCCCACGATGCCACGTCCGGGGGCCTCCCGTCCGTGGTGGACCTTCACCCGGTCCAGGGCGGGGCCCCTACCGCCAGTTGCAGACGGTGCGGTAAGGGAATCCGGCCATGCCCAGGCCATGTAACAGAGAACGTGCGGTGCATGGGATGGGTCCATGAGGGCGGGCGCCATGACGGGTTTCTCCGCCCTAACGAACCACACCTAGCGGCCCCGCCCGGCCGCCCGATCACCCCCGGGCGCGGCCCCGCGGCCCTGGTGGTGGTCCGCCAGCCACGTCTGACGGCCCAGTCTCACGCGGGCCGGGACCAGCTGGACGTAGGGTCAGACTGGCATGTTGTGTGGATCACCGTGCGGGTCGCGGCGGCCGGGATACTGTTCGTGGTTATCATGGTCCTGGCCAACGTTTACGGATGGATACGGTGATACGCCATGCAACGTATGGACCTGGGAATGGGGGCGGGGGAGTTATGGGTACCGCGAACAGTCCCACGTATCAGGATGGAATGGCGGACGGTATGCGGGACAATGCCCTCCAGCTGTCATGCCCATCCCAGCCACCACTAGGTCCGACCCCGCCGTATCCGGACTATCGGACCATGTATGATGCGGGGTACAGGCGGACCCATCGGCCAAACGTTCACCGCTGTACGGCGCGATGCAGGCCATATAACGATCCGG
>Ga0126381_100001995_pt1 | contig 21993 bp, 14 predicted proteins | sample PanSoiMetPlot_28_FD_96465 | JGI IMG/M metagenome (GOLD analysis project Ga0126381, IMG submission 96465) | Tropical forest soil microbial communities from Panama - MetaG Plot_28 | ecosystem: Environmental > Terrestrial > Soil > Tropical forest > Bulk soil | place: Panama | collected 2016-02-17
CCTGACTGAAATCGTTCGCATTTACAAGCAGACAAATGAAAGAGCGACCAGCGATCCTCAAGTCCGAGAGGCTTGCCGCCAGGAATTGGTGAAGCTGCAGGCCGGCAACGAGGAAAACCTGGACATCTGGAACGAATGCGTCGGCCTCTCAATGCAGGATTTCGACCACGTTTACAAATTGCTCGATGTTCACTACGATATTCAATGCGGGGAGAGTTTCTACAACGATCGTTTGCCTGGCGTGGTTGAACGCCTCCTCAAGTCCGGCATCGCTGAAATGAGCGACGGTGCAGTGGTCGTCTTCTTTCATGATTACCCGGAATTAGCCGACAAACCATGCATCATTCGCAAACGGGACGGCGCATTTAATTATGCAACGACCGATCTCGCGACGGTCGATTATCGTATCAACAATCTGAAAGCCGATACGATTTGGTACGTGGTCGGCGCACCGCAGACTTTGCACTTTAAACAAATTTTCGAGATTGCGCGGCGCGAAGGTTTCGACGCGGATTTCAAGCACATCACGTTTGGCAGCATCCTCGGTGAGGACCGCAAACTGATGAAGACACGCTCTGGCGAGAACGTGCCCTTGCGCGACCTTCTTGAAGAAGCGTGCAAGCGGGCGCGCAGGATCGTCGAAGAAAAGAATCCGGGACTCAGTGAAGACGACAAGATCGAGATCGCAGAAAAGATCGGGATCGGCGCGGTCAAATACGCCGACCTATCGCAATACCGGATGACTGATTACATTTTTTCCTGGGACAAAATGCTCTCCCTGCACGGAAACACCGCACCGTATTTGCAGAACGCTTACGTCCGCGTGCGCTCCATTTTTCGTAAAGCAGGCGAATCCGCACCGAAGATCGACAGACTAACCCTCGGCGAGTCCGCCGAAATTAATTTAGCCAAACGTTTGTGTCAGTTCGCGGAGATTGTTCCCCAAGTGCTGAACGGTTTTCGTCCAAACATTCTGGCAAACTATCTCTTCGAGTTGGCAAACGGCTTTCACACCTTTTATGAGGCCTGCCCGGTCTTGAAATCGGAAGAACCGGCGCGTACCTCTCGTCTGGCATTGTGCGGCTTCACGGCGCGCGTTTTGGAGCGCGGTCTCGACCTTCTTGGGATCAAGGTGCCGGAGAGGATGTGACACGCTTAGGTTCGAAGCGTGTCATCCTGAGTGCAGGGAAGGATTCTCACATTTGAAGGTTGGATTACGCATTGATGAAGTGTGATGTAAGCTTGTCTGTGAGAGGTCCCTCGCATTCGCTCGGGATGACATGACAAAGACGACACAGCCACGCATTCCAATCTGCACATACCGGTTGCAATTCAATCGCTGGTTCACTTTCAACCAGGCATGCGCCATCGTCCCGTATCTGAACGCGCTCGGCGTAACCGACGTCTACGCTTCTCCTTATTTTCAGGCGGGCCCGGAAAGCCTGCACGGCTATGACATTACCGATCATAATAAGCTGAATGCAGCGATCGGTTCGCGCGCCGATTATGATTCCTGGATTGCGGAACTGCATGCGCACTCAATGGGCCAGGTGCTTGATTTCGTGCCGAACCATGTCGGAATCGCCGACGCGCGTAATGCCTGGTGGATGGACGTGCTCGAAAACGGGCCCAGCTCCAGGTATGCCCCCTATTTCGATATCGATTGGCAACCGCTGAAATCCGATCTGCACAACAAGGTTCTGCTGCCGATCCTGAGCGACCAATACGGGCGTGTCCTTGAGCGAGGCGAGCTGAAGGTTTGCTTCGAGGAGGGCACGTTTTATCTGCTCTATGGCGACCGCAGACTACCGATCGCGCCCGGGACGTATCGATATGTTCTGGCGATCGCGTTGGAAAATCTCGCCGAATACAAGGAGGAGGACTTTTACGCTGAGCTGCAAAGCATTCTGACCGCGCTCGAATATCTGCCAAAGCGTGATGAAACCGATCCGAAGCGCGTGGCGGAACGCACTCGTGAAAAGGAAATCATAAAACGGCGTCTGGAGCGGCGTTGCGCAGAGGCGCCGCAAGTGCAACACGCAATTGAGAGGGCGCTGGCTCAGATTAACGGAGAACCGGGCGATCCCCGGAGCTTCGACACCCTTGACGAATTGCTTAACGCCCAATCCTACCGCCTGGCGTTTTGGCGCGTGGCTGCTGAAGAAATCAACTACCGGCGCTTTTTCGATGTGAACGATCTGGCTGCGATTCGAGTCGAGTTACCGAAGGTTTTTGACGCTATTCACCGGCTGGTTCTGGATTTAGTGCGTGTCGGCGGGGTGACCGGTCTTCGTATCGACCATCCAGATGGTCTGTATTTGCCTAGCGAATATTTCGAGAAACTCCAGCAGCGCTGCGCGAAAGCTCTTGGTATCGGTCTGCCTCAAGATGGACGCGCGATTTACATGTTGGCCGAAAAAATTCTCACTGGGTCTGAAACGTTGCGCAAGAATTGGCTCGTGCACGGGACCACAGGCTACGATTTTGCGAATCAAGTGGTGCAGTTGTTGGCCGATTCCTCTGCCGAAACGGAGATGACAAAAACGTTTCACCGGTTCATTGGTCACTCGGTGCCTTTTGGACATCTGCTGTATGCGAAAAAGCTGCAGGTAATGAAGCTGGCGCTCGCGAATGATGTCGATGTTCTGGGCAATGTGCTCGACCGGCTTTCCGAACAGAACCGATGGTACCGTGATTTCACGCTGGAGGCGCTCTCGCGCACAGTGCGCGAGACCATCGCCTGCTTTCCCGTTTACCGAACTTATCTTGCGCCCGGGCAGCCGGTAAGCGAGGCAGATCGACAAATCATCGAACGCGCAATCACGGCAGCCAAACGCCGGAACCCGGCGATGGAGGAGTCGATTTTCAATTTTTTGCGCGACGTATTGCTCTTCCGCTTTCCGCCGAACCTCGATGCGAAAGCGCGCGCGGCGCACACGCATTTCGTTTTGAAGTTGCAACAGGCCACGGCGCCGATCATGGCCAAAGGGCTGGAGGACACAGTATTTTACATTTACAACCGACTCGCGGCATTGAATGAGGTCGGCGGCGAGCCGCAACAATTTGGGTTGGGAGTTGAAGCCTTTCATGAGCGAAATGTCGATCGAAAACGCAATTGGCCTGCGGCCTTGCTTGCTACTTCGACGCACGACACAAAACGCAGTGAAGATGTGCGGGCGCGAATAATCGCCATTTCGGAAATCCCCGAGCTTTGGCGACGGTCGTTGCAACGTTGGCGTGTCGCGAACCATCGCTGGAAACGGACTGTCAACGACATGGAAGCACCGGATGGAAACGAAGAGTATCTGCTCTATCAGACTCTGTTGGGAACTTGGCCGATGCGGGCAAATAGTGACCCGGAACCCGCTGCAGCACCAGAATACGTGGAGCGAATTCAAGCCTACATGGCCAAGGGGCTTCACGAAGCGAAGATCAATACGAGCTGGATTCAACCAAACGAACAATGGGACGCTGCGATGCGCGAGTTTGTCGCCAAAATTTTGGATTCGTCTCCGCGGAACAAATTTCTCACGATTTTCACCCCTGTTGCGCGAGAAATTTCCCGTTTGGGGGCGATCAATTCGCTCGCCCAAACGCTGCTAAAGCTGACATCGCCAGGCGTGCCTGATATTTATCAGGGCAACGAAATTTGGGATTACAGTCTGGTCGATCCCGATAACCGGCATCCAGTTGATTACGATCGCCGTCGGCAAATGCTCGAAACACTGCCGGCTACAGCCCCCGACAAACTCATGAAGACCTGGCCGGATGGCCGGATCAAAATGTTTTTAACCCAGCGGGTGCTGCAATTTCGCCGCGAACACGCCGCTCTCTTTCAGCGGGGCCAATATCTCCCATTAAAAGCGAACGGGCCGTTTGCGGAATGTTGTATCAGTTTCACCCGCGAATTGGCGAGCAAATGGATCGTTGTGATCACACCGCGTCTCTCGTCGCGCGTCGGCTTCCCGCCCGTCGGCGAATGCTGGAGGGACACGACAATCGAATTTCCAGAGATGCTTTCACTTAAGGGTGCGCACGAACTCTTTACCTGTCAGCCGGTCCCCCTACAAGGGCGACGTCTGAAGCTTGGCGACGCGCTGGCGCTTTTGCCTTTTGCAGCGATAACAAACCTTTAGCTCGAACAGTGCGACGGTTAGAGACCGCCGCTACAGAAGATCACTTTGCATTGAATCCCTGGAAGAGTTCGAAGATCCAACTCGAGAAATTGCCCAGATTCGTCAGCAGATCCGCACTGAAACCAGCAAAAGTGATTTGCGGCGATGCAAAAATGAGCATCGCGCTGAGCAGTAATAAATTCATCAAATAGATGACGACGAGCGAGAAGAATGTGCCTTGGTCGCTCAAGTCGGTCTGGTTTTTTGGAATCATCCAGCAGGTGAACGTGAAATGAAAGGCCCACGTCGCGCCAATCACGCCATAAAGAAGGCGGCCATATGGCTGCATGTCCAGAAAGAGGCTAAGCCCGCCGTAAATCGCGATCGCAAGGATGCTATAGAGCGGGAAGAAATAGGGAGCCAGCGCGATCCAGAAGTTCGCCTTGCTAGTGACGACATGCCCGCCGTCACGCCCAACACGAAACCAGCTGACTCGTCCGCCCATTAACAAAACCCAAAGCGCGTGAGTGAGCTCGTGTCCAAAGACATAAATTACAATTGGACGCGGCAAACCGAAGAAGGCGATCAACCACAGAATTGTGCCCAATGAAAAGAACCAGAATTCTTCGCCCGCCCAGAGCTGTTGCGTTACGGTTGCGCGCGCGAAGACCGTGAAAAATGTCTGACTGAGGATCGCGCAGATCGGCAAGAGAAAGAGCGCAACAACAAATTTCACCCAGCGCGTCGGCACTGTTAGCTGGTCATACGCTGGGACTATCGCTCGCGACCGCGCGACACTCCGGACAATCTTCCGACCCCGCTCAGGTTTGCCCCTTGTGCGATCTTTTGTCGATCCTCGCCTTATTGCAGCCAAACTAGCAGATTACGCGGGTGTTTTGGCGAGTGAAAGCCGAATCTATTACTCCGCCGCTCCATTTGGATCACGCGCGCCCCATGTAGGCGCCGGTGCGGGTATCGATCTTGACCGTCTCGCCTTCTTTGATGAAGAGCGGGACGTTGATTGTTTTGCCGGTTTCCAACGTTCCAGGTTTGTTCACGTTGCTGGCGGTGTCGCCTCGTACACCTTCCGGTGACTCGACGATTTTCCGACTGACCGAAGCGGGGAGCTCCACCTGTACCGGTTTTCCTTCCGCGTAGAGAACCTGAACGGAAAGATTTTCGACCAGATAATCTTTGGCCTCGCCGATCAAGCTTTCATCCAGTGTGATGGTTTCGTACGTGTCCGGATCCATGAAATGATATCCGTTCCGGTCTTTGTAGCTGAATTCGAGGGCCTTTCGCTCGATCTCGACAAGGTCCACCCTGTCGGTTGAGCCGAAGCGAACGTCGGCGCTCTTGCCGGTATTAATGTAGCGGATGATTGCCTGGACGAAGGCGCGCAGATTGCCTGGTGTGCGGTGACGGACTTCCAGCACAATGGCAGGGTTGCCATTGTATTTGATCGCCATTCCTCTGCGGAGATCGTTTGCCGCGGTCATGAGTGAACAGGTAAGTGTTAAAAAGGTTGTAACCTTGCCTCAATAAAACGGTGAAGCATTGAAGGGGACGCGGAGCTTACACGCGCCCGGCAATTTTTCAATTGTCGGGCAGCGCATCCCCTGCCCCACATCAGCAACCGAGGCGATTGCCCTATAATAGCTTCAGCCGGGTGAGGTCCTGGGAATCGACAATCCCTACCGGCATATTATGATCGTCTACCACGACAAGGTCGTCGATGCGATGGCGCTCTAGTAAATTCAACACTTCGACCGCTAGTTTGTCCTTGTGCACGGTCACTGGATTCAACGTCATCAAGTCCGCCACCAGGCGTTCGCCAATCTTTGAGTCGGACTGAAAATGCCGCACAAAATCTCCATGTGTGAAAATCCCAAGTAACTGTCGATCCTCCCCCGTTATGACAGCAGCACCCGCGCGGACATTCGTCATTGCTCTTAGGGCATCGCGGATCGGCGTATTAGTCGATACGATTGCCATCGCCTCCGGCGGTCGCATGATTTGATGCACACGCATGAGCAGGCTGCGGCCGATCACGCCGGCGGGATGGAACCTTGCAAAATCTTCCTTGTTAAAGCCGCGCGCTTCGAGCAACACCATCGCCAGCGCGTCTCCCAAGGCCAGCATCACGGTCGTGCTCGAAGTGGGCGCGAGGTTTAAGGGGCACGCTTCCTGTTCGACATTTGCATCGAGAAACAGGTGCGCATTTTGGGCCAGCGTCGATTTTGGGTCGCCGCACATTGCGATGATCCTGACCTGGAACCGCGAGACCGCGGGCAGGATCCGGAGCAATTCCTCCGTCTCGCCACTCGCGCTTAACGCAAGCACGACGTCGCCATCGGCGATCATGCCGAGGTCGCCGTGCAATGCATTGGAAGAATCGAGAACGACAGCAGGCGATCCAGTGCTGGTGAGAGTGGCGGCAATCTTTGCGCCGATGTGCCCAGACTTGCCCACTCCAAGCACGACCACCTTCCCGTGCACATCGACAGCTTCCTTGATTAGGTCGACCGCACGGGAGAAGTTTTCCCCCAGCCGCTCCCGGAGTCGCTTGAGCTCAAAAATTTCTATATCCAGGACACGTCCGGCCTTTTCAAGATAGTCCATCAAAGTATATAATGCGGGCAGGCGTTGTGAGAGCAAGAACTTGCGCGTCTCTTTGGAAAGGAAAAGACATGAAAACATTAATGATTGCAATTCTGGCTGCGCTAGCCGTGACCGCTTCGGCTCAGACATACACGGCGCCGGTTGGGAAGCAAAAACCGGTACGAGCGATGCCTACGCCGCCGCCGTACTTAAAACGCCCCGAGGTACAGGGTGTGGTTCCTCGCGGATTTGGCGATTCCCGCAACCCGCTGCAGATGCTGAATCCCTGGGCCCCGGCCCGGTATGGCACATGGGTCGAGAGCACGTCGTTCGACCCGGATAATCCGGGGAAATGGAAGGGCATTAAGCTCTTCGAGATCATCTTTTGATAAATTCGAAGTCCGAGATTCGAAATCCGAAATCGGATATCCCCGTCGTCGCTTGTTATTGCGCGACGTTTCTGAAGCCGGAGATGTTGCACATCTATCGGCAAATCGCTGCGCTCGAGCGCGTCTCGCCTGTAATCATCGCGCAGAAACGTGAAAACCCGGCGCGTTTCCCGTTCGACAAGATCGACATCGTTCCAAAACCGGCCCTTCACTTCTTGCGGCGTTTCTGGTTTCGCCAATTGCGCGATAAACCGTGGCAGATTTCCTCGGGTGAATTGCGCGCATTAATGAATCTCCTGGAAAAAAGAAACGCACGGGTCTTACATATTTATTTTGGCCAGATCGCCGTCCATCTCCTGCCCTTGATTCGCGTGTGGCAACACCCGTCGACTGTCTCCTTTCACGGCGCGGATGTGATAGTGGACATGAAAAAGCCGGCATATCGAGAAGCCACACAGCAAATGCTGGAAGCAGTGAAGCTTGTTTTGGTCCGGTCGGAATCGTTGCGTCACGCCATTCTTGATCTTGGTTGTGAGGCAAAAAAGATCGAAATCCAGCATGCCGGGATTCCTCTGGCCCAATTTCCATTTCACGAACGGACTTTTCCAAAAAATGGCGAATGGCGATTAGTGCAAGCCGGCCGTTTGATCCGGAAGAAGGGTCTGCCGGTCACGCTCAGCGCTTTCGCAACCTTTCTGACGCGATGCCCCAACGCGAGCTTAACGATTGCCGGGGAAGGACCAATGCTTGGTGAGCTCCAGCGCCTGGCGCGCGAGCTGAAGATCGAGAATCGCGTATTATTTACCGGTTTTATTTCGCAGGACCAATTACGCGATCTTTACTATGCATCGCACGTTTTTCTCCACCCGAGTGAGACGGGTCCCGACGGAAACCAGGAAGGAATTCCAAATTCGATGCTGGAAGCAATGGCAAGTGGACTGCCAGTGTTCGCCACGGAGCATGGCGGGATTCCTGAGGCAATCAAGAGCGGCGTGAGTGGCGTGCTGGTGCCCGAGCATAATCATGAACAATTGACGAATGCCCTGCTCAATGGAGCAAAGTCTCCAGATTTTCTTTTGCGAATAGCGCACGCTGGCGCAGAGATCGTCAGGAAAAATTTCGATCTGTCAACGCAAGCGCGACGGCTGGAAGATGTTTACTTAGGAATGATAGGCAGGGACGATTGACCCCGAAAAGCTCTCGCGAGTCGACATCAATCGCCCGGCGCCCGAGAGAGAAGGCGTCCTGCTGTGTTATACGGAGAGCTGCGCGAAAAAATTCGCCAGTCGAAAACGCACCGCTTTAAAGGAGATCGCCTCCAGTGCGAGTTCTTGCGATTCCGCAACGATCAGCGCGCGGGATTCGGCACTTTTCAACAAATCAAGCGCAATGGATGTGATCTCGTCGATCGTGCGGCCTTCGCCGGAGGTTTTTGGAAAAGCGATTCTTTCAATCGCACCATCTCCACCCACGCATGGGGTCCGGCAAAGCACGGCGTCCCCCGCGACCTGTCCAGGCACGTGACTCCGATCCAGTTGCAAAACGATCTTATGCCGTGCTACTTCTCGTAGGTAATCCGGATAAGGTTTTTCGTCCTCAATCACGCGGAGTTTTTCTTCAGGGAATTTTAGCTCCCAAAGCAGTCGCCGCGCCTTGTATCCATCCAGATTAACAACTGTGACCGGTTCACCCGTCGTTTCACAAAGCTGCCGCGCGACCAAAAGCGCTGCGAAATGATTGCGGGAGGGCACGTCCCATTCGCGCGTGCCGATAAAAATTCCCGACCGTTCACCGGGCGGGAGGGAGAAGTTCCATCGTAAATCTTCCAGCGGATAAGGCGTGGGAATAAAGGCCACGGTGGAAGGATCATGGCCTCGGCGGGTGCGCCGGTAGATCTCTGCGGCCTCCGGTGTGGTTGCGATGCATCCATCGGCTCGGGCCAAGATTTTCATGAACCGCCATAACCTCCCTCGGTCACATAGTTGCTGCGCGATCTGGTGCAGCCCGGTCTCCTTAAGGGAAACAACGATTTTGCACCGCTGCTTTTTCAATTCGTCTAATGCCCGCTCGGAGGCTCGGAACTCGCCGCGCAAAAGGAGAAGAACGGGAGTTCCCTCCACAATCGCGCGCCGGACATCGTAATGAAAAGCTCCACGCGAGCAGGCCGCGTAAGCGTGAAAGTTGATGGGCGGATGCTGGCCTCCTCCTGGCTCGGACAGCTCATCAAAGTGCTGTTCCGGGTCGCGACCTGCTGGATTAAGAACTGTTAACCGGAAATCTGTGCCTTGCGGTGCCATCACTGTATTAGGCAAATAATTACCGCTATCGAGGACAGGTTGCGAATGGGCAAGAATAATCACAACGACGAGAGAGACTGGCAAAAAGAGGAATACTGAATGCCGAGTGCCGAATCAATGCCGAAATCGGAATGAAACCAAATATGCGCGGCCAAGATGAGGGTCGCGATCTCTTTAAAGCGCAACCTCTGGAAGCTTATTGGTCTAAATTCGCGGACTGCCGATCGTGGCGGGTAGTTCGGCGGGTCGACTCTTATTGATCCAGACTGCCAGGCGAAGGAGGAGGCGTCGCCGATTTCAAGAGTGTCTCGTCCGCACTCTCCTGATCGAGCGGTTTAACCGGAATCGCCCGCCGAATTTCAACCGGTTTTTGTTCCTGCGGCTCAACTGGGATCGCTTTTCTGATGGGGATAACCGGCTCGGGTGACTGCGTAACTGATTCATCTCGCAGTCCGCTAAGGCTTGCGGTCTTCGCCGGGGTCGCCGTGGGTGTTGCCTGGATGACGTCGGCTCCGTTATCGGCCTTTTGATTCTCAACCGTTTGCTTCTCCGGTTCGGGAGTCGGCTCAGGTTTCAAGGTTGGCTTGAGCGAATTATATGGATCTTTGTCAACCAGCAGCGTTGGACTTTTTATGACAGTCGGCCTGACTTCGCTAAGATCGACGGCAAGTTCCGCGCGAGGCAAATCGCTGGAAGGTAAGTCGCGAACCAGGCGGGCACGCGGTTCGCCATGGACATTGCAAAGTTCGTCGGGCAGCTGCGCCGGCGTTGCGAGTTCCATATACGTGGTACGCCGCTGAACGGTATCGCCGCTGGCTGTTTTGACGGCGTCATAACATTTGTCCGTGGCGAGCAAACCGGACCTCCAACAAATCTCCACCTGTTTCAGATTCGGCGGCTGTTTGACTTCCCGGGGTGGATATTCCCCCACGGCGGCGTTCATGATGTCCACCCAAATCGGCAGCGCAAGCTCACGGCCAAATGCTCCGCGATAAATCTTTTGCGGTTTATCGAACCCCGTCCAGACTGCGCAGGTAAAATTGGAATCGTAACCGGCGAAAAGAGCATCCGTAAAATCGTAAGCGGTGCCGGTTTTTCCCGCACTGGGAAACTTTTTCAGGCCAAATTCTGTGTAAGCAGTTTTTCCACTCCCCGCCTCGAGCGCATCGACGAGACAGGAATGCACTTCGTAGGCAGTCTCGGGTTTCACGACGGTTTTCCGAGTGCGGTCGCGCTTCGCTTCCCACACCAGGCTCCCGTCTTTTTCCTCAATTCGCTCCAAGATGTATGGCGCGCTTGGCCGCCATCCGCCGTTTGGGAAGATCGTGTAGGCGAGCGCAAGCTCGGCTAGAGTGACCTCACTGCTGCCGAGAAATGTGGCGGGATACGGACGCAGCGGTGACCGAATCCCTGCATCCGAACAAAGCTGCAATACGGAATCGACACCTGCGTTCATGCCGATGCGAACCGCCGCGCCATCTTTCGATTTGGCCAACGCCTGCCTTGCCGTCATTGCGCCTTCATAGCGGTTTTCCGCACTTTCCGGGCCCCATTCGCCGAGAATTCCGGTTGTGCCGCCGATCATGACGGCGCGATTATCAAGCGGCGAATCTTCCACAAGCGATCCTGGAAACATTCCTTTTTCAAAAGCAGCCGCGTAAACAAATGGCAACATGGCTGTGCCGGCCGGCCGTTTGGCTTGCACCGCGCGATTGTATTGGTTGTGCTCGAAATCGCGTCCGCCTACGAGGACTAGAATGTCTCCCGTCTCATTATCCAGTCCAATGATTGCGCCCTGAAGATATTCGGGGGTGGGCTGCTGGGACATAGTGCCGTTTGCTTTCGCTTTCCGAAACGTGGCTGCGTACTCCGCATATGTCTGATGATTGTAATCCGGGCGTTTTTCAATCCGGTCGAGATTCGCGCGAAGCGAATCCTCGGCGACTTTTTGAAGATCGACGTCGATCGTGGTGTGAATGCGAAAGCCCTCGTTCATCGCGCGGTCCCATCCCACTGCGGCGATAACTTGCTGGCGAATGTAATCGACTGCGTACGTTTGCCCCTGAGCGTTCTGCCGGCTCCCGATGACGACGTCCTCCGCTCGCGCCTGGGCGCATCGTTCGCGGCTGATAAAATCGAGATCGCGCATCCGATCAAGCACGTAATTGCGCGTTTCCCGCGACGCGGTGGGATCGGTCCAGGGGGATAATTTATTCGGGCTTTTAATCAGACCAGCGAGCGTCGCGCATTCTGCGAGTGACATTTCACGCGCAGGCTTACCGAAATAACCCCGCGCCGCCGCTTCCGCGCCATAGAGTCCCCCGCCGAAATAAATCCGGTTCAGATAGAGTTCCATGATTTTTTGTTTGCCAAAACGGTCCTCAATGCGGCGCGCAAGAAGAATTTCGAGTACTTTGCGGCGGACCGTTCTCTCCTTGAGCGCAAAACTATTGCGCGCCAGCTGCTGGGTGATTGTGCTTGCTCCCTGGCGCACGTGGCCTGCCGTTAAATTCTTTAACGCTGCCCGACCAATTCCCAGCAGATCGTACCCGTGATGCTGATAAAATTTTGCGTCCTCGACCGCAACGACAGCGCTGACGAGATCGTGAGGTAACTGGTCGTACGGCACGGTCTCGCGGTTCTCGACGTAAATCTGGCCGAAAATCTTGCCGTTGCGATCGAGGATGACGCTAGCCGACTCCATTTGTTCGAGCTTATTGAGATCGAACGTCCTCGCCTGCGCATCCAAATCAGTGACTAGAATGGACGCGTAAACCGCGAATCCGATGGCGAGCGCTGCAATGATACCGATGGGAATGTAAAATCCTGGCCGTAAATGCCAGGGCCGGCGAAAGCGATAGCCCGGCGGCGGGATCAAATATGTCGTGCGGTTTCTCAAGCTATGGCAAACCAGTCGCGCAACTTAGGACATTCAGTTGACGATTCAACGATTTACCTCTCGCGGCACAGTTTTAACTTAGACTAAACACTTCAATCAATGGCCACCGGCAATCCCGCCTTGATCGATTTTATTCGCGCGGAAATCAAAAAACGCGGTCCACAATCATTTGCCTGGTTCATGCAACAGGCACTCTATCACCCCGAACACGGATATTACTCTTCCGGTCGGTGCGCGATTGGCCGGCATGGCGATTACTTCACAAACGTGAGCGTCGGTCCGCTGTTTGGTCAACTGCTTGCGGCGCAATTCGCAGAACTTTGGGAACGTCTCGGCAGGACTAAGGACTTTACGCTGATCGAACAAGGCGCGCATGATGGACAATTCGCTCTTGACGTGCTCGACTCCGTCCGGCAGCGCGCGCCGGAGTTCTTCGCCGCCTTGCGTTACCAAATTGTCGAGCCATTTCCGTTCTGGCGAGATCGGCAACGGCAAACGCTCGAATCATTTCGGGACAAAGTGGAATGGCTCGATGCAATCGGCCCATTTTCCGGGGTTCATTTCTCAAATGAGTTACTGGATGCGATGCCAGTCGATTTACATGGGAAACTTGTTAGTATGGATGGCGAGGACTTGGTGTTCGTTCAAGGAGCGGTCGTTTCTGAACCGCCAAGGGAAAAGGGGGCGTTCAATCAAACCGCGCTCGACTGGATCGACAGCGTCTCAGGCAATCTTGTGCGCGGCTACATGCTAATTATCGATTACGGACACATACACCATGAATTTCCAGCTGAGATTCAGGTGCGGGCGCAGCATCAGCATCTTGATTCGCCCTTCGATCAAATCGGATACGCCGACATCACCGCGCACGTCGATTGGACGAGCATCGCCGAGCGCGCAAAGCAGAATGGCCTCCGCGTAGCCGGATTTACCGATCAGCATCATTTTCTCGCCGGCATCGTTTCCGAGTGGCCGGGTCTCGCAGCGAATGTTGACCCTAAAAGCAAACGCGCTTTGCAAACGCTGCTCCATCCCGAAATGCTGGGGCGTACCTTTCAGGTCCTCGCTCTGGCAAAAAATGTTGATGCCGCAGCTGCCCTTGCCGGCTTTAAGTTCGCGCGCAGCCTGTAGCAGCGGTCTGTGACTGCCGAAAGTAACTCGCGCGTCCGAGAGAGCAGTGCAAACACGGCCTCACACTAGAAGTGACTTTCCATTTGCATTCGCGAAAATGAGGACTTTTGTGTGAAACGTCACGCTAAGGATTTGCGATCACGATGAGACTCACTCGCGTTTTGCTGCCGATCGTCACGTTCCCGGTCATTGCTCTTGCGTCGAACAGCGTCGTTAACCTGTCGCATTACGATCTGATGCGACCGGATTTTAACGCGATGAAGAGCCAGGGAATCCTCGGTGTGATCCACGAAGCAACTTATCCGCGGTTCGAAATCGACTCGAGATACTTTGAGCGGCAGCAGGCCGCAACTCAGGCCGGTTTGCTCTGGGGCGCCTATCACTACGGTAATGGAACCGATCCCATCCGACAGGCCGATCATTTTCTGAGCGTCGTCTCGAACGCATGGGCTCAGACCGATCAGCGTGCGCGACCGCCCGGCGTCTTGCTAGTGCTGGATTTCGAAAAGAACGGCCATTATCCCGGCGGCACGATGCGGCTTGATCAAGCGATCGCGTTTGTCGAGCGGATCCGCGAGCGCACCGGCAAATATCCAGGCATCTATTCCGGCGAATACAACATCCAGCGAACCTTGAACGGTGCGAGACTGAGCGCAGGGCAGACAGGCGTGCTCGGAAATTGCTGGCTCTGGCTCGCAAATTACAGTAGCCAGCCGCGGGCGACATCGCCATGGAGTGGCTGGCAGCTGTGGCAGTATTGTGGCGACGGCCGATGCAACCTTCCCCGCTCGACCTATCCGAAAAGTATTGCGAACATCAGTAGAGCCGAACGCAATATTTTCAACGGGACTCGCGATGCGTTGGAGACTTTCTGGCAGGAACGTGGCTGGCAACCCGGTGGAGAAAAGCCCCGCCGCAGACCGGAAAGCATTCTAGCCGTCGATACCTTAAAATAGCGGCCTTTTGCGGCGGTCAGTATTGAGAAGGTAAAAACCTTCTGATTGCTCGTGATATCTCCTCCGCGCGGCGACGTTGTTCCTCTTGTTGAGAACTGCGTTTGCTGGTTTTTCGCTTTTTAGCCTGTGCCGCGAGGCTCTCGTCGGTGGCCGCTGTGGACTCCGGCGATCCCTCCGGCGAAGCGCTCGCATCGGGGGCGTCGGCAAGTGCGTCTGTTTGCACTATGGCGCCGTGTTCACGATAAATGTTTGTCTTGTCACTGCCGTCGAAAACGCAGTTCGCCAATATCAACTCGCTTTGCACCGACGCACCGGCACCAAAGACGCGATTGCTGCCGAAGCGACAATTCTCGAGCTTCACTGAAGCGCGCTGCGATGATTTTCGAGACGTGCCGCTTTGGACGCCACGCGCATTGTTTTGAATGGTCGAATCGGTCGCAGTGATCTCCGCATTTGCATAGGCGTAAAGTCCGCGGTCGCGATTCGACACGAGATTGGTCTTGACCATTTTTAAACGAGACCCCTGGTCGAAGACGACGATCCCTTCATTGTTTTCCCGGAACTCCGAGTCCTCAACATCGGCGGAGCTGCCTCCGTAAATCCCAATACCGGTGGCGTTGCGATCAAATTGAGTGTGTTTGACGTCGGCGTTTGCGGGGGGAGCGTTCCGTTCGCCTACCAAGAGACCCGCGGTGCGCGACCCCGAAATCTCCGAATCTTCCAGCCTCAGCTTCGCGCCGCCCATTACATCGATCGCGTAGGGCGAAGAATTCACCATGGTCGTCTTCTGAATGACGACCTGAGCGGAATTACTCGCGACCACTACGCCGCTTCCGACGCCGCCTGTGGTTGATCCGATGTTCTGTTTAAACGTGCAGCCGGTCAGTGTCATAGAAGCTCCATCGCTCACGTTGATCCCGACGCTATTGTTGGTGAACTGGCAATCTTCTCCGGTCAGCTGCGTGTTCTCATGGGCGGCCACGATCATGGCTCCGCCAGAATTACCGATCCCGAGCCCTTCAAATGCACAGGAATGCAGTTCGGCCTTTGCGGCGTTCGCCAGCAGAAGCCCAATTTGCGAATTGGAAAAGGAGCACTGCGTAAAGTTCGCCTGCGCTTGCTTGTTGATGCGGACAGCAGTTCCCTTTTCGGTGGTGAATCCCGACCCGAGGGCTTTCACCGATGCATTGCCGCTGACCGATAAACCGAGCGCGCTCCCCGACTGGATTTTGCAACCGTCCATGGAGAGATCGGCTCCGTCCTCAACGGAGACTGCTGGCAGTTCTCCAATTCCCTTGCACCAGAACTGCACATTCTGGACAGTCACGCCCTTGGCACGCACAGACAGACATTCCCTGCCTTCGCTCTGAATCACGACTTGTCCGCCGCGCGAATCAGCAACGATGTGCACTGGGCGATCGACCACCAGGCTATCCGAATAAAGTCCAGCCGGGATCGTCACCATCCCCCCGGGCTTTGCATTGGCGATGAGTTCGCTCAGGTTGACTCCGCCTGTGACAATGCCCTGCGGGATTGTGTAGCCACCGGATGGAATGTACGGCGGGATTGTGGCGCTTGGGCCCGGGGAAGATTCTTCGTGAACAGGACCAGGCGCAGGCGGTTCACCCTTTTCCGTCGCAGCAACCTGCATGGCATGACGAGGACGAAGCGCAAAAGCCAGTGCGACCAAAATCAGCAGCGCAGCACCCGCATAAACGGGCCATGGCAAGGTTTTCAGCAGCTGCGCAAATTGCGAGCCGCCTTCTCTTTTTCCCGTTGCTACTGCGCCGCTCTCCGACAGTTCGTTTGCGGGTTCGAGTGTAGCAGGAGGTTTGATTTTTTCAGCTACAACGACTGATTCCACTGCGGATTCTGCGCCGCAATCCGGGCAGGTGGTATGTTTCGCCGGGTCGTACACCCGACCACAACTGCAACGGACGCGACTGGTCATGGCGATGCCGACGGACTTACCGGTGGCGACTGTGGTTGTTCCTGCCCGAGCGCTTTTACTACTGTGTCGAACTCGCTCTGCTTTTCAGCTGACGCGGGAGAAGCGCTCGGCTGTCCGGCTGGGCTTGAGAAAGGTATAATCATCGGCGCACTGGAAGCAGTCGGTTGCACACTGGGCGCCGGAGAACTCTTTGATAACTTGGTCCACTCGGCATCACGCTCGGGCTGCGTCGCTGCTTTGAACGTGAGTTTGCCTTCGGATTCAACGGTTAACGTGCCGACCAGTTCCCAGAACCGCTCGGCCGTAAGCGATACGTTATCCAGATTAAGCTTTAAACCCTCGCCCAGTACGCTGGTCGCGACGTTGACGATCCTCGGATCCCGGTGCTCCGGTTGCTCTACACGTTTCACGTAGACCTTGTAGTGTATGCCTGGAGGTGCGTCGCGTGTCACCCACACAGCGACGCCGCGATCTGCCGACCACCATGGAACATCGCCTGTCCAAAACCGTCCCTGATGCGGCTTTGCAGGATCGAAAGGTGGGTTCCTCGTTTTTTCTTCGGAGATGTTGTCGTTTTCCAGGTAAAGATCGATCTCCCGGTCCGGCGGGTTTGCTGTTGCGACTGTCAGGAATGGATGGCGCATGGTGATGTAGCCCGATTGCTTCTGATTCCTCGCGGTCAGATCCTGGTTCTCCGCTTTCAGCTGCTCGTTCGCCGCAGTGAGCTGATTTAGCTGGCCGTGCATCTGTTTCAGCTGTTCGTCCAGTTTGCGCATCGTTTCGGCCATCTGCTGTGCCAGTGTCGCATCTTTTGCACTCTCCCGGAGTTTTTCCAATTGCCTGAGCAAATCCTGGGTTTGAACTTCCTGCTTGTGGAGATCGGTGGCGCTGCCGGGCGGTTTATAATACGGCAGAAGCACCAGCATCATGAAACAGAACGCTCCGAGCGCGCCGCACAAAATGTCGAGCAACGACATGTTAAAGATGTTGATCTCGCGAGCCCGCGCTCTCATGCTTTCTCCTCTTCGGGCGCTGCGTACAGGCGATTGATCAGGTTCCGGAGGGTATAATCACCGGCGTTATTCAAGGCTGATTCCTCGCGCTCCTGAACCAGGTGCAGCAGAAAAACCAAAATGGCGCTTTCCACCAGGGCCACCATTGTGCAATCGAATCCGACGCCCAGTGTTCGCGCCACCTCGTGCAGATCCAGCGTTTTGGTTGGGTCGCCCGCCGAAGAAAGCGACGCCCCCAGAGAGAAAACTGTGCCAATGAATCCAAGCGTCGGCACCACCCACGCAATGAAGCGGACGAGTCCGTAACGCAAATCGAGCCGATGCCCCATCAGCTCGAGTTGCTGACTCATCACGCCGGCAGCCTGCTCTACCGATAAACTGGATTGGAATTGCAGGATCGCCAGATTAATCAGGGACGGCAGAAAACCGTTTTCGTGATCGAATAAATTTGCTACGCGCCGTCGGATCGGGCCGAGATCGTGCGACACCAGCACTGTGCGGTCGTCCTCCGGCAAAAAATGCGCATCCAAGAAATTTTTCTCCCGGATGGCGATCCGCCACCGAACGAAGAGTTCGCCGAGGCCGACAAAAAAGATCACATGCATAATGTTCTGGATCGTGAACGGATAAATGAAGTGCCGCGATGGATGATCCAGAACCAGCACCGCGGCGCGTCCCGAAAGGACAAGCGTGAGGAACGCGATCAGAACTATTCCTCCTATCACCGAGAGAGCGATCGCGGCCGAGCGCTGCGGTTTCTCCCAAAAAGTGTTCAGCCCGGGAGGTATGGCCACCGACGCGGAAGAAACATCAACAGTATTGGCGTGGTTCACGACGGTCGGTCACTTTAGAAAAAACGCCGCTTCGCAGACAAGGCTATTCTGGTTTAGCGCCTTATTTTGCCAGCTTGTGTTGAATGCCGCGCTCCGTTGTCAGGTAAACCGCAAAACTTCCGAGCCAGTGTCCGCCCTCATAGTGTTCGCCTGTAATGGCCGCCAGCCCTGCGCGACGATGCGCCTGGGCTGCCGCCTCGAGCGCTGGCCGGCGCGGATCATCCGTTGCAAGCGTCGATAAAATTCCTTCCAACATCCACGCACGGCTCAGGTTCAATCCATCGAGATGCGCAAGCTTTGGATCGCTCGGATCAGGCGAGACAACGACAGGGAGCCAGGCTGTAGCCGCCTTGCTCTGCCGAGGCGCAATCGGGATTTGCGGTAAAAATCCTTTTAGCCACTTCGCGAATTCCTGTTGAGAAAGCACGCGCCGCATCACGTCCGCCTCAGCCAGACAGGGTGACAGGAAATCTTCGCCTGAAGGTTCGTATGCTAGCGGGCAATCTTTGTCAGCCAGGAAAAATTTACGCGCCGAATCAACAGCGAGTTTGGCCATACTTTCGTCATGTTTTCCGCGCGCGTAATCGAGGATGAGTCCGAGCGCGAATGCTGTTTGATCGTGCTCGCCGATCCGCACCGGATTCGAGAGTTTCGGAAGCCATGTCTTCAGCCTATCGACTGCAGCTTCTTCGAGCGGCTTTAGATTTGCTAACATTTCTCGCGCTTGCGGATCGTCCCACTCGCGCAACTCAGCGCACAATTGTAGCAGCCACGCGAGTCCGTACGGTCGCTCGAAACTGGCCCGCCCTTCTCCGCGAAGATAGGCAGCCTCCTGTTTCAGATTTTCGGCAGTCAGACTTTTACGTAGCGCGTCGCGAGCAGGTCCGGCAAACGATGCGTTTGGAAACGTGCGCAGCAATCTCACCAGCAGCCAATGTCCGTGTACCGACGAATGCCAGTCGTAACAGCCGTAGAACGCGGGCGTGAGTTTGCGCGGCGGCGCGACGTCAGCGTCGCTGTTCAGGACATGAGCAATCTTGTTCGGATATTCTTTCTCGACACAGGCCAGCGCCAGTTTCGCGAACCGTTGCGCCGCCTTCGCATCGAATGCCGGCGCAGCATCCTCCTCTCTCGCCGCAGCACTTATTAACGGGATGAGAATCAGCGCAGATATGAAGGGTTTTGCCCCACTCAATCTGAGCATTTCATCTACCGGTCGCCCCGCCACTCCCCGCTCCGTCAGCCTGGACAACGTCCGCTTTAAGCTTTTGTGTGCTTTCCTTCGTCTGCTGATCGAGTTCGCGGAAGACGGCCTCCTGCGCCGCAGTTGGCCGATCGTACGACAAATCAATGTCCCCGGCCAGGTACGCGAGATGATCGCGCAGTTTGGTTTCATAGAGCAGACTGCCTTCGCTCGCTTTCATGGCCATTGCCGCAACGCTGTCGATATCGCGGTTGAGAGCGGCCAGTACGCCGGAACTCTGTGCATCGTTCCCACTCCTGCTCGAGACGGCCTTCTCCAACTTATCGCGCGCAGCCAGAGCCTGATTAATGTCTTTATTCAGTGCGTCGAGGTCCGCATGAATCTTTAGATCTAGCGCCAGCCGCGCTTCCATATCTTTTTGCGTAGCACGGAGCCGCGGATCAAGAGCGACCGTCAGGCTCTGTTGCGTTTTTTGTCCGCCGTAATCGAGCACCACTGAATATGTGCCGGGCACAACGACGGGACCTTCAACCGAATCTTCCAGGCCGCCTGCCGCGATGGGAGCATGATAGCCGGTTATCTCCGTGGCAGATGGATAACGCAGATTCCACTGCAACACATTCATCCCCGGCTCGACCGCAGCAAGCTTCGCTTCCTTTTCTCGAATTTGTTGATCGGTTGGCTCATCGCTGTGGTCCACTGGAGGGCCGGCCTCTTCTTCCAGATGCATGCCGATCTGTGCCGCGGTCTGCTTTTCTTTTTCCTTTTTCTCTTGCTCCGTTGCCAGATGGAGAGGAAAGCTCCGAATCACTTTCCCCTTTGCATCGGTGAAGGAAAGGGTTGTCGGGGTCTTGCCATCGTAGTCCTGAGGAATGTGGAAGAAAACGGTTGCGCCAAACGGCGGATTATAGCCGGCATCGGGCGGACGTCTGTCATCGGGATCGGGAAGACCGTATTCGTGAGTCAGCCACGCCTTTTGCGGAGCGAACAGGAAACTGGCGTTGGATTGCACGGCGGGATTCTTAGTCAACTGCTCGAGGACCGTCAGATTATCCAGCACCCAAAACGAGCGCCCGTGAGTAGCAGCTACGACCTGCCCTTGGCGTGTGTTGATAGCGATGTCGCGCACCTGAGCGACAGGCAGGTTCAGCGTGAGCGGTTGCCAGTGCGCGCCCGCATCCAGGCTGCAATACACGGTGCTCCGAGTGCCGAGGAACAGCAGCTTGGATTCATCGGGATCCTGCCGGATATCGAAGACATATTCGTCTTGCGGCAAGCCGTCGGTGATCGCGGTCCAATGCTTGCCCAGATCGGTCGTCTTGAAGACGTACGGTTTGAAATCGTCCCACATGTACCGTCGGGCGGTCAGCCAGGCAGTTTGTTTGTCGGTGCGGGACGGCTCGATACAATTAATCCACGACTCCGGCAGGTCGGGCGGGGTAACCTTCTGCCAGGTCTTTCCGCCATCCGTAGTTACGTGGGCAAGACCGTCATCAGAGCCGGCCCAAATGAGATTGCTATCGAGAGGCGAAACCGCGAGGGCCGCAACCAGGGGATAGATTTCCGCTCCCGACTGGTCGAGATCGATGGGACCTCCGCTCGGTACTTCCGTGTTCCGCTGATTGCGAGTTAGATCGGGCGAGATTTGTTTCCATGTCGCGCCGTAGTCGTCGCTCTTGAATATACACTGGGCGGAAACCAAAAGTTGCTTGGGGTTCGCCGCCGAAAACAGAATGGGATGTGTCCACCCAAACCGATACTTGAGTTCGCCCGACGATGCGCCTTCTTGATAATGCGGCCACGGGCTGACGCTCCGTAATTGGTGAGTGTGCTCATCGTACTTCACGAAGAGGCTGTAGTAGCCGCTGCCATAAGTAGTTTTGGAATCTCCCGGTTGCGGCACGCTGTAAGTGCTTTCGCCATAGGCGGCCCGGTGCCATTCGCCTAGCGGAATTACTCCCCCGCTGTGGGCGCTCGGCCCTTCAAAGGAGCCTTCGTCCTGCTGCGCGCCGTAGATGTGATACGGGAACTGGTCGTCGAGATTGACATGGTAGAATTGGGCTGTGGGCTGATTATGCACCGTACTCCAAGTCTTCCCGCCATCGGTGGAGATGGTCGCGCCACCGTCATTACCTTCGAGCAAAATCTTGGTGTCATCCGGATTGATCCACACTATGTGGTTATCGCCGTGCGGCGTGCGCAGCTTCGTGAATGTTTTGCCGCCGTCATGTGAAACCCACAGCGCATCTACCTCGGGTGCGTAAACAGTGTTTGGGTCTTTCGGATCCGCATAGATCGCCATGTAATAAAAGGCCCGCTGCCGCAGTTTCATTTCTTCGTTGACGCGCTTCCAAGTGGCGCCGGCGTCATCCGAGCGGAATACGCCGCCTTCCTTTGCCTGAATGATGGCGTAAACAACGTCCGGTTTGCTCGCTGCAATTGACAAGCCGATGCGCCCCAGAATCCCGCCGGGCAAGCCGGAATGCGTCGTGACGTTTGTCCAGTGCGCGCCTCCGTCAGTTGTCTTGTAAATGCCGCTTCCCGGACCGCCGCTGGAAAGCCCCCACGGCCTGCGGATGGCCTCCCACATCGCCGCGTACATCG